>Ga0247727_10000706_pt1 | contig 81733 bp, 81 predicted proteins | sample WisWelCaveWW1625_FD_202498 | JGI IMG/M metagenome (GOLD analysis project Ga0247727, IMG submission 202498) | Biofilm microbial communities from Wishing Well Cave, Virginia, United States - WW16-25 | ecosystem: Environmental > Aquatic > Deep subsurface > Groundwater > Cave microbial mat | place...
AACGATTCGATATGTCTGCTGGGCATCCTCCTCGCCGGTCGTTTCAAGCGAGGAGTCGTTATTCAGCAATCCCAACCAGAGCGCGGTGAGCGCGGCGGGATAATCTGAGATTGTGATATTTTCATTTTTTAGGAAAAACTCACCTTTCGGGACGTAGCCAGCGCCGGTGACATTGATAAATTGTCCGTCCACCCACATGCGCGTGACGGTCATCTCGTTTTGCGTGAGCGTTCCCGTTTTGTCGGAACAAATCACGGTGGCAGATCCAAGCGTCTCAACGGAGGACAGTTTCCGGATGAGCGCGTGGCGTTTAATCATCTCGCGCATGCCGAGGGCGAGGGAAATGGTCACAACAGCGGGGAGTCCCTCCGGCACAGCCGCGATCGCGAGGCTGATGGCGATGATGAAGACTTCGGTGATCTGTTCGGCGTATTCGCTCAAATACGCAAGCGGCCCCGTGAATAAATCATTGATGGTAGTGTAATTGATGAGCGCGACAATAAAAACGATTGCCACAAGAAAAAGCGCAGCGACGCTCAACGATTTGCCGAGTTGATCAAGCCTGCGTTGCAGAGGAGTTTCCTCCGTCTCCACGTTTTGCAGCAAGGTCGCGATCAGACCCAATTGGGTGTGCATACCTGTGCTGGTGACCACGCCGCGTCCGCGTCCGTATGAAACCAGCGTGCCCATGAAGGCTGTATTCTTGCGATCACCGAGTGGGACGCTCCTATCCAACACTGTTGCGGCGTTCTTTTGGACTGCGAGCGATTCGCCCGTGAGCGACGCCTCTTCCACGCGCAAATTGACCGCCTCCAGCAAACGAATATCTGCCGGAATGAAATTACCTGCCTCAAGAAAGACAATATCGCCCGGCACAAGTTCATACGCAGGGATGGATTGCCGGCTCCCATTGCGGATGACCTGGGCATCGGGCGCGGCAAGTTTTTTGAGCGCGGCGAGCGCCTCCTCTGCGCGTCGCTCCTGCACGATTCCCAGCACTGCATTCAATACAACGATTGCCATGATGGCCGCCGATTCCACATAGTCCCCAAGCAGGGCGGAGATCACCGATGCGATGATCAAGAGGATCACCACAAAATTATTTAGTTGTTCCCATAACGTTTGAAGAAAGGATGGGCGCGGCGCTTCCTGTAATTGATTCGGACCATAATGCTCCAGCCGTTTATACGCTTCTGCAGAAGTTAATCCATTCTCCTCAACCTTGAGATGATTGAGTACCTCTTCAGCCCCCAGCGCATGCCATTCCTGTTGTTTTGTTGTTTCGCTTTCGTGAACCATATCCTTGTCTCCTGTGAAGATGGTCATGGCGTTCTGAGATGGTCCGGTAAATTAAAACGAGACCACCACGCCGTCCGTGATGGTCTCGCCAAACGCTTCTTACGCGCTTCGAGTTGCCGATGGCTCGCAAAGCGCGCCATGTCCTGACGACAACCCGTTGGCGTCAATGACGCCATGGCTACTCCCCAGTCCAACCAAGTGTATTCGCCTGTTAAAGGGATGTCAAGCAAAAATCCCGACGATTATGTTAGAAGATTGCTAGAAATTCAGTCCGGCGCGATCCGCGTTCCTGCCGGAATTTCCATATCCTTTGCAATGACCACGATCCCATCGCGCACGAAATACAGCGAGTGATCAATATCCTTGTCGCGCGGGAAAGGCTTGATCACAACGCCATCGCCAATGCGAACATTCTTATCGAGAATTGTGCCTTCAATATTACAATTCTTCCCAAGCCCGGTGGGGATGGAGGAAGGCCTCTTGCCCGGGTCATAATAGTCGGCACCCATCACAATGCTATCCTTGATTACACAGCCCTCCGACACCTGACTGCGAATCCCGATGATCGAATGGCTGATTTCCGCCTTGCGAATGCGGCAGCCTTCGGCGATCAGCACATCTTTTAATTCGCTGTCTTCCACAATCGTGCCTGGCAAAAAACGTGCGTGCGTGTAGATCGGAGCCCTCGCATCATAAAAATTGAAGGGTGGGTTTGATCCTGTCAGTTTCAGGTTGGTTTCATAAAACGAACGGATCGTTCCAATATCCTCCCAATACCCGTCAAAATCATATCCGTACACGGCATTGGATCGTATCGCTTCGGGGATAATATCGCCGCCAAAATCATGATGCATGGGGTGCTTTCTCAGCAGGTCCACCAGCACATTCGTATCAAACATGTAAATTCCCATCGAGCCAAGGAAGGGGCGTTCCCGATCTTTTCGGCTCACAAATTTTTCCCGGGTTTGTTCGTCTTTTGGCTTTTCAGCAAACGCTGTGATTTGACTTTTGGAATTCGTCTTCAGCAAACCAAAACGGGACGCCTCGCCTCGCGCGACGGGTTGAACTGCCACTGTTACATCGGCATTTTTCTCCCAGTGATATTGTGCCATCTCGGCGTAATCCATGCGATAGAGATGATCGCCTGCAAGGATCATCACATACGGTGCGCCGGTTGCCTGTATTTCAAATAATTGTTTTCGCACCGCATCTGCCGTGCCCTGATACCAGTCCGCGCTGATGGGCGTCTGCTCCGCTGCCCAGATCTGCGCCCAGCCGGTATGGAACGCGTCAAAATTATAAGCTTGGGAAATATGCCGGTGCAGCGAAACAGAATTGAACTGGGTAAGAATCGCCACGCGATAAATCCCCGAATTGATACAGTTGCTGATTGGAATGTCAATGAGACGGTACTTGCCTGCGATCGGCACGGCGGGTTTCGAGCGCATTTCAGTCAACGGGTGCAGGCGTGCGCCGCGCCCGCCTCCCATAATGACACCCAAAACATCGTTCATTGATGGCATATCGCGCCTCCGCGTGGCAATGCTGTGCTTGACCTTCTGCTTTGTATAACCCTGAACTTGAAAAGAGAAACATCCTCTTTTTATAGAGGACGTTTTTGTTTTATACCCGTCGGGATAAAGTGCCCGCTAGGGTATAATCGGTGAAGCCGAACGTAGTGAGTGCCGAAGGAGGGACTTGAACCCTCATTCCCGGAGGGAACGCGATTTTGAGTCGCGCGCGTCTGCCAATTCCGCCACTTCGGCTCGTTTGTCGAAGATCCCGCGTCAGCGGGGCGCCCCAAAGTATACCACTCATAAACCGTAGCGCAAAATAAAATTCGTGGGGCGGATTGGTAATCCGCCAGCATAAGCGGGATATCATCCCGCTCCACGACAATAAGAAAAAATGAAACTCGGAATCATCGGATTGCCTCAATCAGGAAAGACAACCATCTTCAACGCATTAACGCGTGGGAACGCGCCGATGATGGCATCGGCTGGGCGTTTTGAAGTGCATACCGCGGTTGTGGATGTGCCTGACCCGCGCGTGACCACCCTCTCGAAGATGTTCAACCCCAAAAAGACGATTTACGCCAAGATGACCTATGCGGATATTGCCGGACTGGAGGCTGGGTCTGCCAAAAGCGGCATCTCCGGGCAACTGTTGAATCAACTCGCCCAGATGGACGGGTTCCTGCTCGCAGTCCGCGCGTTTGAAAGCGACCTGGTCATGCACCCGAACGGGAGCGTGGACCCGAAACGCGACATCGAATCCATGCTGAGTGAGTTGCTTCTCAACGACTTGATCGCTGTCGAGCGCAAACTCGAACGATTAGTAGATGAACGCAAAAAGGGCGGAACAGACAAGGCGCTGAACGAAAAGCAAACTGTCTTGTTCACTCGTTTGCATGAGGCGTTGAACAACGATACGCCGCTCCGCAAATTGGAATATTCCCACGAGGATGTCAGGGAACTTTCCTCATTCGGTTTGCTCACGCGTAAGCCTGTGTTGGTTGTGTTCAACCTAAGCGAGGGACAGTCCGCGCCGGAGATGGAAATGGACGTTCCATCTGTGGCGCTGATGGGCAAACTCGAAATGGAGATCGCGCAACTTTCCCCTGAAGATGCTGAAATGTTCATGCAGGAATATGGAATTAAAGAACTCAGTCTGAGCAAGATGATTCGTCTTTCATATGATTTGCTTCAAGTACAATCCTTTTTTACAGTCGGCGAGGATGAGGTCCGGGCGTGGGAGACGAAGCGCGGCGCGACCGCGCAGGAATCCGCGGGCGAGGTCCACACCGATCTGCAGAAGGGTTTCGTCCGGGCGGAGGTGGTGGCTTACGACGACCTCATCAGCCTCGGGTCCATGCATGAAGCGAAGGCGAAAGGGAAGTTGAGGCTGGAGGGCAAGGAATATCCCGTCAAAGATGGCGATATCGTTCACATCCGGTCGAGTTTGTAATAAAACGTCCCGCAGGTTTCCTCGCACAACATGTTCTGGTCAGCCAACCTGCGGGACGGTGAAATACATCTTCCGCATCTACGAAAGATTCGAACTTTGTGGTAAAAAAACAACCTGTTATTGCGACGAGGAGATTGCTTCTCGAAGACTCGCAATGACACAAAAAGGAGATTTTGACACATGGCTTACACGATCAAAAAATGGAATCTGGATGAACTCTTCACCGGCTTCGACAGCCCGGAATTGAACGCCGCGTTCGATAACGTGGAGGAGCAGGTTGCGTCGTTCGAGGGTGTGCGGGACAAACTCACACCGGATATTGACGCTGAGACTTTTCTCGATGTGGTGCGCGCCTCCGAAGCGACAACGCGCATCGTAAATAGGATTTATGCGTTCGCCGGGCTTTCATTTGCGGAAGATACGCAAAACCAGAACGCGCAAAGCCTGATAGGGCGCGTGCAGCAATTCGTGGCTGAGATGCAGAACCGCACTCTGTTTTTTAGTTTGTGGTGGAAGGAAGTGGATGATTCGAATGCCGAACGCCTGATGAACACTTCCGGCGATTATCGTTATTATCTCGAAGAGATGAGACACTTCAAACCGCACACATTGAGCGAGCCTGAAGAGAAAGTTGTCAACCTCAAGGATGTGACGGGTTCCAACGCGCTGAATAATTTATACGATGCGATCACGAACCGCTACGTGTTCAAATTGAAAGCGAACGGTAAAGTGCAGGAACTGACGCGCGCACAACTGCAACCGTATATTCAGGGATCTGACCCCAAGTTGCGCGCGCAGGCGTATCAGGAATTGTACCGGGTGTATGGGGAGGACGGTCCGATCCTCGGGCAGATGTACCAGACCCGCGCCCGCGACTGGCACAATGAAAACATCAATATGCGAAAGTTCAGCAGCGCCATGTCGGTGCGCAACCTGGCAAACGATGTTCCCGATGAAGCTGTGAACGCCCTGCTCGAAGTGACGAAGAAGAATTCGAAAATCTTCCATCGTTATTTCAAAATGAAAGCCAAACACGTGGGTGTGGGTAAACTCCGCCGCTACGATATCTATGCGCCCGTCGCAAAATCAGACAAACCGTTTGATTTTGATACCGCCGCGAACATGGTGATGGAATCTTTCAGCGCGTTCGACCCGAAAATCGGCGAACTGGCGCGCCGCGTGTTCGATCGGGATCACCTCGATAGCGAAGTCCGCAAAGGCAAGCAGGGCGGCGCGTTCTGCGCCTCGATCAACCCCGAAGATACGCCCTTTGTGCTGATGAACTACACGGGACGCGCGCGTGACGTGGCGACTCTCGCTCACGAACTGGGACACGCCATCCACGCGATGCTTGCCTCGCATCACACAACGTTCACCTTCCATTCGTCTCTTCCCTTAGCCGAAACTGCCTCCACCTTCGGGGAGATGATGCTCACCGAAAAATTGCTCGCGGAGGAAAAAGACGAATCCGTGCGGCGCGATATCCTCTTCAAGCAAATGGATGACGCCTTCGCCACCATTTTGCGGCAAATTTATTTTGCCCTCTTTGAGCGCGCCGCGCACGAGATGATCCAGAAAAATGCCACAGTGGATGAACTCTCCGCCGCCTACATGGAAAACCTGAAGGAACAGTTCGGCGATTCGGTGGAGTTGAGCGAGGAATTCAAATGGGAGTGGGTGTCCATTCCCCATATCTATGCGGTGCCTTTCTATGTGTACGCGTACGCGTTCGGTCAATTACTGGTGTTCTCCCTGTACCAGCAATACAAAGCGGAAGGCGAGTCGTTCAAGCCGAAGTATCTCAAGATATTGTCGGCGGGAGGTTCCGAAGCGCCCGCGAAAATCCTGGGCGATGCAGGCGTGGACATCCGCGACCCGAAATTCTGGCAGGGTGGTTTCGATGTGCTAAGCCGCATGGTAGATGAGTTGGAGAAACTGCTGCCAGTCGAGGCGAAGACCAAGGCAAAGAAACCGGCCGGGACGAAGAAGGCTGCGAAGAAGAAGTCGAAGAAGTAGGAAACCAACAAGTAGGGGCGACGCATGCGTCGCCCCTACGATTTTCTTCCAAATTAGACCTTGACAGGTCTATTATTTTGTCCTATTATATCCGCAACGGATATATCCATAACAGATGTAAGGAGCATTTTTATGACTGAGACCCTGCAAACCCCCGATGAATTCCTGCCCCTCACCCCGGCTGTATTCAACATCCTGCTGGCGCTGGCGGATGGAGAGAAACACGGTTACGGCATCATGCAGGAGGTGGAAGCCAACACGAAGGGACAGGTGCTGATGGGACCCGGCACACTCTACGGCTCGATCAAACGCATGCTGCAAGCCGACCTGATCGAAGAAAGCGACGAACGCGCCGACCCCGACATGGACGACCAGCGCCGCCGGTATTACAAGTTGACCAACCTAGGCAGACGTGCTCTGCGCATGGAGGCGGAGCGGCTCGCCTCGCAAGTGCAGATCGCCCGCGCAAAGAATATTTTCGCCTCTGATTTTTCGGGCGGTGCGACATGATCAGCAGGCCCGCAGAACTTCCGATTATTGCTTTATCGGTCAAGGTCTATCAGGTATTGCTAATTGCATATCCAGCCAAATTCCAACAGGAATATGGTTCAGAGATGACGCAGGTGTTTCAGGATTGTTGTCTGCGAACGTTTCGTCAAGGCGGGACGAATGGAATGCTCAAGTTGTGGACTGTCACACTTCTCGATCTCGTCCAAAGCGTAGTCTCGGAACACACGCAAAAGGAGATTCACATGAAAAAGGAAATGAAACCGGAAGATATTCGTAAAGCTGGCTGGTCACTCATGCTGGGCGCTGTGGCTTTTGTTTTCGGTATGTACTGGGAAACCAGCGTTTGGGATCTGTGGATAATCGGATTCCCCTTGTTGCTATTAAGCGTTCCCATGATGGCATTCGGATTGAGGGGATTGCAAGCCCGCTACGGTGAAGCAGTTGGTCGTTTTGGGAAAAACATCCTCCAGTTCGGCGCTGTCCTCGGGCCGGTGACAACCCTGGTGGGATTCATCGGAGGCTGGGTAGGTTTGTTCGTCCTTATTTATACCGGACCCGCCATATTGTTAACCTGTCTCACCATATTTGGTATAGCGGCGCTGCTCAAGAAACCTTATCTGAATTGGAAAGCGTTGACTGTGTTCGCCGGGATTTGGTATCCGGTGTTTTTCATCAACGTTCTCATCACTCGAATGATGAATGGAAGATGGCCCGTCGTCAGTTTTGAAATCGCAGACTTGGTGGGAATTATGATGATTCCCTGCATTGCGATGATCGCACTCGGGTACATCCTGAAATCCCATGTGCCTCAGGAAACAGCAACGGTTTAATAAGAACGACCCTCGGTATAGAAACATTCAACTTTAAGATCGCATACTAATAAAGGGAGATTTGACATGAAAGACGCAACCGCTTCAAAGTTCGCTTATGCCGCCGCCGTTTTCTTCATCGCCAGTATGGTTGTCATCTTCACGATGGGCCTGCCGGAATTCGAAGGACAGCCTCCATTGTCAATTAATTTGTTCACCGCCTTTGGTTTGATCTTTCACCTGGCGATGTTGCCTGTGATTGCGGCATTGCCCGCGCCAGCGTGGGCGAAGGCTTCGGGTTTCACGTGGGTCGTCGCGGATAACATGCTGGTGATGTTGACTTATTATGGCGATGGCTCAGGCATTGTCCAACCGCTTCGCATGGGTGTCCATCTCGCCACAACAACATGGATCTTCGGCGCGAGCATGGCACAACAAGGCGCGTTTCGCTGGGTTGGTTTCCTTGTGATACTTGCCATGGGTGGTGTTTCACTGATCGGTCCATTTTTGAGCAGTAATGCCGCAGTGCAAGCATCGGGTCCGGGGGCGTTATTGTTGATCACTTGGATCATCATGGCGGGCGTGCGGCTCGGCAAGTCGGATGCGATATCAACGTGACCTTCCAAACAGTGTGGTCAAGAATGTCTGCAAAAGGAGATTGAAATGAAAAAAGAAAAATTCGTTCGATTAAGTGGCTGGTTATTGAAAGTAGGAGCAGTAGTATTCCTGCCTGGTGGGATAACCATGCTATTTTGGAACACCGATGTACTCCGCAGTTGGAACCCCTTCCTTCTGCAAATTGCAGCGTTCGGAGCTTTTTGGGCTCCCATACTTTGGGCTTTCGGGATATTGGGCTTGTGGGCTCGTACTGGTAATGAGATTGGCAATCCATGGAAAGGCATACTCCTGTTCGGGACGGTCGTTGGAAGCATCATCGTCATTGTCGGAAACCTCGGGCAGATGTTCGCGCCTGTCTACTCTATTTCTATAACCTACTATGGAGTTTGGGCCTGGGGTGTATTTATCCTATTAGCTTGCCTGTCCATCTTTGGCATATTTGCTCTGGTGCAAAAGCCCCTGCTACGCCAGGAATAGATTGCCACTGGTTGCCCAAGCGTGGATTCTCATCATACGCTATTGACGGTGCGCGGACGCGCCTCGGTCGAAACATTTCTGAGGATCACCATAGCAGGGTTCATGGTCACGAACATTGCCCAGATCATGTTGGGATATGTTCTGCAAGAAGATTCAATCTCAAGATGAGGTATATTGTTTGCCAGGCATGATTAAAGTAAAAAACGCGCCCTCCATTCATGGATTGAGCTTTCGCCACTTCCGCGGCGAAAGCGATTATCCCGGCATTGCCGCGGTGTTGAACGCGAGTGAAGCCGCCGACCAGATCGAACGCAACGCGACTGCCGAAGCCATCGCCAATGCGTATCAGCATCTTGCCAACTGTGACCCATACAAGGACATGATCATTGCCGAAGTCGAGGGTGAGATGATCGGTTACGTCCGCGGCGGGTGGCAGGACAAGAACACGGGGCGCGGCTACGAGCACAGCGGCTTTCTCGTCCCTCAATGGCGGCGAAAGGGCATCGGAGGCGCGATGCTGGCCTGGATGGAGAACCGGCTCTTCGAGATCGCGTCAACCCACCCGAAGGAGGAGGCGAAGTTTTTTCAGGTCGCTGTCGCGCAATCGCAGGAAGGCACAGCCATCCTGTTGGAGCGCGCGGGATATCGCGCCGTCCGATATTTTTACGAGATGGTCCGCCGGACGCTGGTTGACATCCCCGCTTCGCCCCTGCCCGACGGCTTGGAACTCCGCCCCGCGCTGCCCGAACATTACCCTGCCATCTGGAAGTCCATTGACGATACGAGCCGGGAGGAGTGGGGGTATCAAAGACCCGCCGAGGGCGATTATGAGGAATGGCAGACGACCCCGCGCTTTCAGCCGCATCTCTGGCAGATCGCCTGGGATACCGCGACTGATCAAGTGGCCGGGCATGTGTTGACATTTATTGACGAGGAAGAGAATGAACAGTTCAATCGAAAACGCGGATACACGGAAGGCATCGGCGTTGACCCGCGTTGGCGGCGGCGCGGATTGGCGCGTGCGATGATCAGCCGGAGCCTGCATGCGCAAAAAAACGCCGGTATGACCGAGTCCGCGTTGGTGGCAGATAGTGATAGCGCAAGCGGCGCGACCCGCCTGTATGAAAGTTGCGGATTTCAAATCGTCAAACGCACCGCGGTGTATCGCAAACCATTTATCATCATCTAAAGCCATGTTGAAAATCGGTGAATTCTCACGCTTGAGCCAGGTGACAATCAAGACCCTGCATCATTACGATGATCTGGGGTTGATCAAACCTGCTCACATTGACCCAGTCACAAATTATCGCTTCTACACTGTCGAGCAACTGCCGCGCATTCATCGCATCATGGCGCTCAAGGAAATGGGACTCTCGCTCGAGCAAATCGGTTTGATGCTCGATCAGGAACTATCTACAGAGCAGATGCGCGGCATGTTGCGGATGAAGCAGGCAGAAATCCAGCAAGAGGTGAATGAGGCGCAGAGACAACTGGCGATGGTCGAGTTCCGTTTGCGGATGATTGAAGCGGAGAGCAATTTTCCCGATTTGGATGTGGTGATGAAAAGTCTGGAGCCGATGAGGGTGTTATCGTTTTTTCCAGGACCGCATCCCAACCTGCCCGACCTGAAAGAAGGGATGCAGAGGATGGCAAGGGTGGCAGGAGCGCTTAACAAGGCTGTCGCGGAGGGAGTTATCCAGCACACGGGCGTCAACATAGATGTCTTTTACGGCGAGACGATTCTGCCGTTCTCCGCGCCAGAACTACGCGAGCGACAACATGAAATTCTGGTAGGCGTGACTGACGCGCAAAAGGATGTGAAAGTTGAAGACATCGGTCTCATGAAGATCAAGGAAGAGCCTGCTGTGGAATCAGCCGCCACGCTCATGATCGCAAACAGCGGTCCCATGGAAATCTACGAAAAATTCGTTTTGCTCCGGCGCTGGACTGTAGCACATGGATATAAACCGCATCCCTTCGTCCGCCAGGTTGCTCATCGTGGACCTATTCATACGCTCAACTTTAAGGAATTTATCCTCGAAGCGCAGATACCAGTGGAAAAGGGAGATTGATTTACTTGCTCAAAACCAACCCAAATTCATGACAAATCAGACCTTGACTCTCCTGTTACAGGAGGATGTAGACTGACAATAGTTTCTTCCAACTGTAGTGCAGTGTGTTCAATGAACGCCTGCGAAAGGAGATTGACATGAACAAATCAGACTTCATTCGTTTGAGCGGCTGGTCACTCATGCTGGGCGCTGTGGTGTTCACCATCAGCATGTTGATAGGATCATTTCAACATAGCAACTGGTATGTAATGATCGCCCTCGTATCGCTCATGGCTATGCCCTTGCTGGCATTCGGTTTTCTGGGATTGCGACGCAAATACGGCGATCAAGTTGGCGGTTTTGGAAAAAACACACTGCTGATCGGCGCAATCCTTGGGCCAAGCATAAGTATCTTCGGATATTTTGGTGAGATCGGGTTATTGGGTAAGGGATATGATGACCTGTTTGTGTACCTTATGTTTTTCGGTCCCGCAGTGTTATTCATCTGCCTTGTATTGTTTGGCGTGGTGGCGCTGTACAAAAAGCCTTTGCCGCGCTGGAATGTATTGCCTATCCTTGCGGGGCTTTTGTACCCAATCATGATCTCCTCGTATATGATTACCTTCATGGCAACAGGTGAGGAGACCGATTCCCTGCGTGCCGTAGATGTCATCTTACTGACCATGCAATTCATCGCATTAGTGACACTGGGGTACATTCTAAAATCCGATGTTATGGGTGATACAGCCGTTCCCGCCTGAATAAAAACGTCCCGAAGGTTTATGAGCTTAACAATGCCGAGCCAAGGAACCTTCGGGACGGTAAATTATAATAAATCAGACCTTGACTCTCCGGTTACCGGAGGGAGTAGACTGATAATGAATATTTCTATCAATAGTGCAGTGTGTTTATGAAACACCTGCGAAAAGAGATTGACATGAAAGACACAGCCGCATCAAAGTTTGCGTACATCGCCGCCTTTTTCTTCGTCGCCGGGATGGCTGTCATCTTCACCATGGGCTTGCCGGAATTTCAAGGACAGCCTCCATTGTCCAGGGTTTTGTTCACAGCCTTCGCGTTGATTTTTCAGCTGGCGATGTTGCCTGTGATTGTGGCATTGCCTGCCCCAGCGTGGGCAAAGGCTTCGGGCTTCACGTGGGTCGTCGCGGATATCATGCTGGTGATGTTGGCTTATTATGGCGAAGGCTCAGACATTGTCGAGCCGCTTCGCATGGGCGTCCATCTCGCTACAGCAACATGGATTCTTGGCGCAAGTTGGAATCAAACAGGCGCGTTTCGCTGGGTTGGGTTTCTCGTTGTGCTTGCCATGGCTGGCGTCTCGCTCATCGGTCCGTTTTTGAGCGGCGATGCGGTGTTGCAAGCAGGGGGACCGGGGGTGTTATTGTTGATCACCTGGATCATCATGGCGGGCAGTCGGCTCGGCAAGTCGGATGCAATCTCAGCATGAGACGTATGGCACAATGGGCATAAAGAGGCTTTCGTATGGCTAGATTCGATTACACCATCAACATTCAGCGACCCATCGAGCAGGTCTTTGCGTTCCTCGCAAATGGCGAAAATAATCACAAATGGGAATTGGAGATCGTGGAGTCCAGGCGACTCACAGACGGTCCAACCCGCGTCGGCGCCCGGTGGCTGCTTGTCCGGCAATTTTTGGGAATCAAAATCAAGGGGATCAGTGAAGTAGTTGAATACGAACCGAATAGAAAACTGGTCAAAAAAAGCCCAGATGGACCCATGCCCGCTACAAGCACCATTCTCTTTGAGCCTGCTAATGGCGGAACAAAACTTCATTTCACCGTGAACTTTGAAACAAAAGGATTCCTCAAATTGCTTGACTCGCTGTTGGAAAAGATGCTTGTTCCCCAGGGACGAACAAACCTGCGCAAACTGAAAGAATTACTTGAAAGATAACCATGCTGAAGATCGGTGAATTCTCACGCCTGAGCCAGGTGACGATCAAGACCCTGCATCATTATGATGAACTGGGGTTGATCAAGCCCGCCCACATTGATCCCATTACGAGCTATCGTTTCTATACCGTCGAACAGTTGCCGCGCATTCACCGCATCATGGCGCTCAAGGAAATGGGACTCTCGCTTGAGCAGATCGGTTTGATGCTCGATAAAGAGTTATCCACAGAGCAAATGCGCGGCATGTTGCACTTCAAGCAGGCGGAGATTCAGCAAGAGATGCGCGAGGCGCAGAGACAACTGGCGATGGTCGAGTTCCGTTTGCGGATGATCGAAGCGGAGATTAACTTCCCTGAGTTGGATGTGGTCATCAAAAAGTTGGAGGCGATGCGTTTCCTGTCCTTTTTTGCGGCGTCACACTCAACGTTGGAAAAAGGGCTGACCTACAGGGCGATGGTTGTATCCACTCTTCAAAAAGCCATTGCCGACGGTGTCATCCAACATACCGGAGTCGTGATTGACGTCTTTCACGGTGAGACGGTCATCCCGTTCACATCGCCAGACCTCCAAAATAGACAGCATGAAATTTTGCTTGGCGTGAAGGACTCTCAGAAGGCGATCAAGCTAAAAGGCATCGGTCAACTCACAGTCAAGGAAGAAGCGGCAGTGGAAACCGCCGCCACCCTGATTTTGGAAACTTCCGATCTCATGGATATCAATCGCCCAGGCTATGTTGAAAAGGGAATACTGCTTCGTCGTTGGGCAATCGCTCACGGATATAAGCCGCGTGATGTAGTCCGCTATTTGAGTCATCGCGGCATATTGGATACGTCCAACCCGGCGGAGTTTGTCATCGAAGCGCAGTTGCCGGTGGATGCGGAGGATTGACCCGCTGGCAATGCCAAACTAAATAGTTTTACAGGCAATAAAGATTTTATTAGCCGCAGTGTGGTCGCGCCCCGGTTCTATTCAACGCGCCTGCTGTAAAAAGGAGAGATTCAGATGAGTAACAAGAATGATGATAATGACGATGATGTAAAAATTTCTTTCTGGCAGACCATGCCCGGTTGCATTACGGCAATCGCAGGTCTGTTGACGGCAATCGTGGCGGGTGTGATCGGGTTAACTTCCGCGGGTTTTATCAAGCCGCCCTTCCCTATCACGACCACCCCTTCTCCCGCGCCTTCTGCAACGATGCCAGGTTCGAATGTTGCTACCGGGATTGTAACGAACATACCAAACACAGCCCCTTCCTCGTTATTATTGACGGCGACTCCTGCCCTACCTGCGTCAACCCCTTTGCCAGGCGATTTGGTTTGGTTTGCTCCAAATATGGGTTCTCGTGACTACACCACTCTGTTCACCGAGCCTGAGCAGTGGGTTTTGGCTCGAAATGAAATTGACGTTTTCAAGTTTTATACCCCAAACCTGCTTCCACATCCCTGCGATATCTGCGGTGACAACATACTGGATGCGTTCGTAGAAGTTGATGCGTTTCGCACGCTTTCAGAATGGGGTATTCCTATCAGTGTCGAGGTCGGGGCTGTCAAGGAATGGGGTTGTTTCGATGGCGCAAACAAAGAAGAACTTAGAGTGGTTGGCGAAGTAGTTCGAAATGTTCGCGCCAATGGTGGGGACGTGGCGATCCTGGCTATGGACGAGCCGCGATTATATGGTGAGTCCAGTGAGTGTTCATACACCGTGCAAGAGACAGCAAGCCTCACAGCGGAGTTCATAAAGGATGTGGGTGTCAGCTTTCCGAATATGGTTATTGGAGATATTGAGCCTTACCCACATTACTCATTCTTCGAACTAAGGGATTGGGTGCTTGAACTGGAGAAGAATGGCGTGACCCTGGCTTTCTTTCATTTGGATGTTGATATCGAAAGGGTTCGGGTGGAAGGTCAAAATGTTGCCCGCGATCTCCAGTCATTGAATGAGTTTTTTCATGAGCGCCGCATCCCATTCGGTGTGATTTTTACCTCAAATTGGCGCGAGGCAGGATCCAATGCGGCGTATTACGATTCAACCATGCAATGGATTCGTACAGTCAATGACGCCATAGGGAAGCCTCCACATATTATTTTTCAGAGCTGGCAAGGACCCGCAGCAAATGGGATTCACGAGGTGCCTATTAATCTTTGGAATAACGACCCTGATGGCTACAGTCACATTCGCCTGATTCGCGATGGGCTTAATATCTTTGGTATTCCATAGGGATGATCTTATCGAACCTGATGATTTCATAGTGGCTTCCCGATCATGAACTTTGAAGGAGTCAAGCATGAATACAACCCCCACCTCCACCAATCCCGGCCATCCCTTCGTTGCCGGGTTTTGGTTGATTATCGCCATACCTGTATTTGCGTTCATCGTGCTTCCAATCATGATGAGTTTGGGTGTGGATGATTTGTATACACCCCCGGGTCTATTCATCATGTTCATCATGCATTTTGGGGCAGTGTATCTTTGGGCGCGTTCGCTGGGGATGCGCTCAGGTCTGCCTCATGACAGGATGTTGAATATCTTTGGCGGGCTCGGTTTTGCATTAGGAGTTGTGGGTTTACTTATCTTATACACCGCTGATTCCCCATTAGAGAATGCCATCAATCGCTGGGTTGAATCATTCAATGGGGTTGGAAATCTTGAGTTCGGCGCTTTGTTCGCTCCGTGGAATGGATTGGTCTGCGGAGTTTCAGGTTTTGCATTAGGGCTTGGCATGAAAAATATAAAACTTGCCTTGAAACTTCTGGCGTTGGGCTTCATCAGCGGATTAGGTCTGTACTTGGCGATCATGTTCAGCATGGAACTGCTCGGCTTCAAAGTCGGAAGTGGACCACCCGTGATGTTGCCGACAACGTTCCTGTCCATGTGGTCTGCGGCATTGGTGGGAAGCGCGATCTTTGGAAAGATGTTGGCAAAATTCAGAACCCAGTCAGAGAGGCCGGCTGATTCTTTGATAGACGAAAGGAGTCAACAATCATGAATACAAAATCGATAACCTTTATTACGCTGATGGGGTTGCTGACCGCGCTTACCTTAGCGGGAAGCATCTTCGTTGTCTTCCAGTTATTCGGTCCGCAGGGCGTGATTGAACCCGGTCTGGTATTCGAACCTGTTGGCATTTTTCTTTTCTTGGGCTTTTCTCCCATCGGTGGCGCGCTCTGGGGATGGGGAGTTGCCTTCCTGATGAAATCTGAAGCAAAACCATTGATAAAAACTGGAGCTCTCACCTGGACGATCTATCTTGTTATTTCTTTCGGCATCCTGGGCGGGATCGGGACGTTCGATATGTATTTGTTCGATTTTCCGAGCGCCCAATTTGAGTACTTGGTGCTATTTTCACCGGCGGCGGGTATTACTGCTGCATTCCCTGCATGTGCACTGGTCGACAAATTGGGCTTGGGTGAATTGAAAAAGAAGATAGGTATAAATACTGGAATTGCGGCAACGCTGGGTTTTCTCGTTGTTGGCTTGATCCTGCAGTATGGGTTTGGTTGGGAGGTCGGCAGGCCAGTTTATGGAAGCCACTCGATGACTACGAACCTGCAATGGTGTTGTCTGGGCGCCGCACTGGCTGGAGGTATGGCAATTGGATGGGTGTTGGCAAAATCAAAAGTTGCTGAAAGGAGTAGCCTGCCATTTGTATGAACCCTATCTGAGGCGCACGTTTGAAATCCGTGATGATGACGGTAACTGCCTCGGCAGATTTTCGTCAATCCATTCGGATCACAATATTATTGTGATCGAGTAAGAATTTATTGTTTTATTGTGAAGGTGTCTCTTCAGTTTCATAGATACCCACGACCCGAAATTCTGGCAGGGCGGGTTTGATGTGCTAAGCAGAATGGTAGTTGAGTTGGAGAAATTACCTGTAGAGAAGAAGAAAACTTCTGTGAAAAAGGCACCAACGAAGAAGAAAGTTGCGAAAACAAAACCTGCAAAACGCAAGGCTAAGAAGTAACTCAAATTTAACTTGTAAGGGCGACCAACTGGTCGCCCTTACAAGCTATTTACGCTAGCTCGTATTCTGCGGCTTCTTCTTCCACAGTCATTACGGGCTCTTCCTTTTCCTTGCTCTCAAGGAACTGAAGACTCAAAGCAACAACCTTGGTGTAATACCTGGTTTCGCCGCCCTTATCTTCGTACTTCTCGGTTTTGAGCCGTCCCTCAAGGTACACCAGGCTTCCCTTCATCAGGTATTCCTGGCAGACCTCGCCAAGCCGTCCCCAGGCTTCAACGTTGACCCACTCGGTAAATTCCTTCGTCTCACCGCTGGTCTTCCAACGTTGTGAGACAGCAAGGCTGAAATGCGTCACTTTCTTGCCTGTGGGGGTGAACTTGGTTTCAGGATCCTTTCCCAAACGCCCGATCAGTTGCACACGGTTCAGTGCTGGCATGATTTTATCCTCCTTTCGTAAGATGTTCAGATGCAATGGTGAAGTTTATGTCAAAAAATGTGTACGTCAAGGAAGATAGATTTCGGTTCTGATAGTTCGCATTGATAATTTTGAAAGTTTATTTTGATGATGACTACCAACAAACAAAATCAGGGCAACCCAATAACAGGTTGCCCTGATTTTCTATTTTGTTTCTACGCCTCGTAATCGGCGGCGTCTTCTTCCACCGTCATCATCGGCTCTTCCTTCTCCTTCTTATCAAGGAATTGCAGGGTGAGCGCAACGACTTTGGTGAAATATTTGGTGTCGCCGCCCTTGTCTTCGTACTTCTCGGTCTTCAGCCGTCCTTCAAGGTAGACCAGGCTTCCCTTTTTGAGGTATTCCTGGCAAACCTCCCCGAGCCGACCCCAGGCTTCGATGTTGACCCATTCGGTGTATTCCTTGGTCTCGCCGCCGGTCTTCCAGCGCTGCGAAACGGCAAGGCTGAAGTGGGTTACTTTCTTGCCCGTAGGGGTGAATTTGCTTTCGGGGTCTTTGCCCAACCGTCCGATCAGTTGAACGCGGTTTAGCGCTGGCATGTTTCCCTCACTTCCTTTTGTTGCACTGGGCTTTTAGATGCTGTGTTACGTGTCATGATTAGTCTCCTTTTTATCTAAAAGAACGATTTGGTTTTGCCCAGCCCCTGCGGGGCGGAGCAGAGAACGAACAGGGTTATACTTTGATTACCCTGCGCTTTCCGTGGTTGCCTCTCCGGCCTTCTTGAGAACGAGCATGCCCGTCTTCATTTCGGCGACGGTGTAGCCGGCGGGTACAGCATCCAGGGCTTCGCCTTCCTTCATTTCCTTCGAGAAGTAGAAGAGGGTGCGTTCCTTGCCTGTTGAAGTCAGCGACTTCTTGGTGTGCAGATAGTAGGTATTGCCTTTTGAGTTGGTGTACGAGTAAGCCATTTTGTCTCCTTTTCTGATTTGTAGGCTAAGTTTAGCACAGATTTTCTAGACGTCAACAGGAGTTTACTGCGTGTATGCAAAGCGTCGTTTCTATGGATGAACTACGGCCTGCCCGCCTCTCTTTCTCAGGGACGGTTGGTCTTGTCCCTACAATGGGATACCTCCACGAAGGGCATCTCTCCCTCATCCGCCGCGCACGGGACGAGTGTGACCACACGGTTGTCTCCATCTTCGTCAACCCTGCCCAATTCGGACCGAAGGAGGACTTGGACAAGTACCCGCGCGACCTCGAACGTGATTTGCGCCTGATCGAACCGTACACCGACCTCGTGTGGATGCCGTCAGCGGAGGAGATGTATTCGCAGGGGTATCAAACCTGGGTGGAGGTGGAAGCGATGACCCGTCCGCTGGAAGGCGCAATGAGGCCGGGTCACTTCAAGGGAGTCACAACCGTCGTTGCCAAGTTGTTCAATGCAGTCCAGCCGCACAAGGCGTATTTCGGTCAGAAGGACGCGCAACAGGCGGCGGTCATCCGTCAGATGGTGCGGGATTTGAACTTCCCCATCGAGATCGTTGTTTGCCCCATCGTCCGCGAGCCTGATGGGCTGGCGATGTCGAGCCGCAATGTGTATTTGGACGCGGAACAGCGCCAGGCTGCGACCGTGCTATATCGCTCGTTGAGCGCGGCGAAGAGCGCTTATTACAAAGGGGAACGCGATGCAGAGAAATTACGCCAGGTGATGAAGGGTATGATTGATGATGAGCCATTGGCGCAAGTGCAATACGTTTCGTGCGCTGATTATGATACTTTGGAAGAGTTAGATATGGTGAAGGGAAAAACCCTGCTCTCGATGGCGGTCTTTATCGGGAAGACACGGTTGATCGATAATTTTGTGCTGGAATAGTCGTGCTATAATTTCAAAAATATGAAAACGATCCCTGCTGTTTTGCGTAAAGAAGTAGTCAACCGTCTCGTGAACGAGTTTCACCCAGAGACCATCTATCTCTTTGGTTCACACGCCTGGGGCGACCCCGAATCAGGGAGTGATATGGATTTGCTGGTGATTGTAAGGAACAGCAGGCAGAAACCCATTCAGCGCGCAATGCGTGCGCAGCGAAGTTTACGCGGCGTGAAAGCGCCTGTAGATGTGCTGGTGAAAACGCGCAGGGAATTCGAGCGATACACTTCGGTAAAAGCATCGCTCGAGGCGCAAATTACGAGAGAGGGAAAGTTACTTTATGGACGCAAAGCGCTCTCTCACCCGTAAGTGGATTATGAAGGCGCGCAGTGATCTGCTGTCCGCGAAAAAACTTGCGCGGGGCAAGGATGTTTATCTCGATACGGCTATTTACCACTGTCAGCAAACGACCGAGAAAGTTATCAAAGGCTGGCTTGTCTATCACGACATTTCCTTTGAAAAGACTCATGACTTGCGATTGCTGGTAACAATGGCTCTGATGTTGAACCAAAGTTCACTTCATGGTTCGATGTTGCCGAGCAGGTATCTCCATATGCAACAGCATATCGATATCCTGGTGAATTATTGGAACCAACAGAAGAAGAATATCTTCGGGCTTTCAAAGCGGCATCTGAATTCTATCAATTTGTCTGCTCGTTGCTGCCCACTGAGTTATCCATCCCTTAATCAAGCAAATATTTTTCTGAATATGCCCTTGCAAGGATTTGTTTCTTCGCAAGGACTTATGCCCTTTGCGCCAGCGCAATCGCCCCCAACATGCCAGAGCGGGTACCGAGCGCGGGCGGGACAATGTATTCGGAGATATTCTCGTTCACCAGAGGTGATTGAACGTACTTGTTCAATATCTCTTTCACCTTATACTGAATCAGCGGAAAGATAAATTTCTGGGTTGAGACGCCGCCACCGAGTATGATTCTTTGCGGTGAGAGGGTTAGGATGAAATTTGCCAGGGCGAGCGCGATGTAGTGCGCTTCCAGATCCCAGGCGGGATGTTCGGGCGGAAGGGATTCCGCTTTTTGTCCCCAGCGTTGTTCGATGGCGGGACCCGATGCCAGCCCCTCGAAGCAATCTTTGTGAAACGGGCACGCGCCTTCAAACGGGTCGCGTTGCGAATCGTGCGGCAGGAGGATGTGTCCCATTTCAGGGTGGAGGAGTCCGTGCAGGAGTTTTCCGTTGGCGAGCGCGCCTCCGCCGATGCCTGTGCCAATTGTCAGGTAGATGAACGTATCTAATCCCTGAGCCGCGCCCCACTTCCATTCGCCCATCGCCGCGCCGTTAACGTCGGTATCGAACGCGATGGGAATGTCGAACGCCGATTTCAGCGTCCCGACGACGTTTGTATTCGACCAGTCCGGTTTTGGCGTCGGGAGGATAAAGCCGAATGCCGGCGAAGCAGGATTCGGGTCGAGAGGACCGAAGCAGGCGAGTCCCAGCGCAGAGAGTCTTCCAAAATCCGATTGTGCTTTTTTGAAAAAAGCAATCGCCTTGCCCAGCGTTTCGGCGGGCGTGGTTGTCGGGAATCGTTCTTCGCGTTTGATATCGTCAGGCGAAGTCCCCACAGCACAAATAAATTTTGTGCCGCCGCCTTCCATGCCGCCAAAAAGTTTTACGGTCCCCATTTAAGTTGTTGGCCGAACGGCGCGAGCGAGACTTTGCTTTTTTGCCCGTCGGTGTAAAAGAGTTCGAGCGCGCCGCCCTGGTAGATTTGGTCGGAGGGGGCGATGGCCGCGATGACAAAACTCGCATCGGGCGACCAGAGCCCTTCGTTCATGAGTTGAAACGGTTCGGGACGAAGGACAGTGCGATTTGTCACACCATCAGCCGCGGCGCGGACGAGTTGTAATGAGACGCGGTTGAAAAATTCCTGTGTGGCAGGCAGATTGGCGTAGAAGAAATACAACTGGTTATCGGGACCAAGAAATGGTTCATCGGCAAAGTTGTACGTGCCGTTGCCTGCATCGCCAGCGAGGAGAGTCGTGACCGCACCGCTGGACGCGTCCACGCGCCACAAGCCCGAACTGAACATGCCCATGCTTGGGTTTCCAGAGAAAAGCGCGGAGTTATCGAGTGTCCATTCGGGTTCGCCGCAACAGATGAACGCCCCCTCGTCATTGGAAAGCCTGACCAGTGAATTTGCGGCTGGATAATAAATCGCGGCGGACGCTCCTTCGTAATAGCCAAGTGTAATGAGAAGTTTCGTTCCGTCTGAAGAATAACGGTCGGGCCAGAACATTTCACGCGGGACGAGCAAGCCGCCTCCCACATCGTCAATATCGTCTTCAAGTACGCGGTTGGAAACACCCGTTGCAACCGCGTACAGGTTCAAACCTTTATAGCCATAGGCAATGGTTTGTCCATTAGGCGAAAAGGCTGGGAAGCGAACGGCATTTACAAACGGATTGTTCAGGTCTTGAGGACCGCCCTCCACAAGCACGCGTCGTCCTGAGCCGTCCGCACTGATGAGAAGTAATTGATTGTTCGACGCGTACACAACGCTTCCATCCGTAAGTGAAACGTCGTATGAATCCACCGCAACAGGTTCAAACGTAATCTGTGTCAGCGTCTCGCCATCGGTTTCAAGGCGAAAGACTTGCGCGATGCCTGCGTTGTCGTTATTGAGGAAGTAAAGCGAGTGTGGAAGTAAACCAGGTGGTTGTGAGGTTGGAGAATTAGGAGAAGTGGGAGAATTTGGAGTCAACGCCTGCATGGTGGACGCGACCACCGTCGCGACCTGATCGGCGGACGAGGGCGGTTCTGTCGCGGACGTTTGGCTGGGTCCGCATGCGGCAGGGGATAATGCAAGGACGATGATTGCAATGAAAATACGGAGATGTTTATTCATGGATGAACTTTGGAATGATGATCATCGTCCCGCAGGGTTTGACGCTGAATTTTCTCTTCTCAGAAACCTGCGGGACGTTTTGTTACACTTGCTCGAATTTTTCCACAGGGACGACGAACAGCGTGGCGCGCTTTTCTCCGGGCGTCACTTTGCCTACGTTTTTGTGGATTAACTCGATGGCCGAGTCGACTCGGTCATCGTCCACGCCGAGGAGCAAGGTGACAACCCCACTGCGGAGAAATCCGCCTGTGGAGGCGACGCGCGTGACGCGGTAATCCGCCGAGGTGAGGGCTTGTGTCACGGCATCTGAGTCGTTGTCTTTGACGATGAGAATAATCATTTTCATGGGATAACTCCTAAAATGACTCTTTTTGACCGCCAAGCACGCAAAGATCGCCAAGAAAACCTTTTAAGATCTTAGCGTCCGTTGCGGTCTTCGCGGTAAATCTTTTTGGTTTGCCGGTGGCATTATTAAATCTCTTCAAACCGTTCCACAGGCAATGCAAAAATGGTTGCACCACCCACAGTAACAGGGACAGGTGCGGGCATGGGAAGAGGTGATCCTTCCAATGGAAGGGTCAGGTATTCGATTCGCTGACGACAGGATTCTTCCAGTGATTTGATCGCTTCTTCCTCGCGCCCCTCGCGCAGGCCAATGAGCAAGGTCGCGTTTCGGCGGCCGAGAAACCCGCCCGCGCTGGAGAAGAACACGACAGGCAGGTTCAGTTTCTCGAGCGCGTGGGTGGCGGTAGCTTGATCCTGTTCCTGAACGACAGCGAGCATGAGTAATTTTATTTTTGATTCATCCATAGGAACCTCCGATTGAGGTGCGAATAACAGTTGAAGATAGTATACAGGATACTGGAAACTTAGCAAGTGTATTTAATTCTTATTGGCACTTCAAGCCCAAAATGCCAATAAGAAATCACCTTATTGGCATTTTGTTAAATATATTCTATTTTTGTTACTTCGAAACCACCGTGGATGTTGAATCATTCACTACCACAGACTTGCCATTCGCAAAGACAACTTGCGTTTCCTTCTGCCCGCGAATCACTTTCAGACCTTTGAATTGAATCGTCACATCCCACGGGAAGGGATTGTCGCCTTCGAGTTTCACGCGCGTGGGAGAGAGAATTTCAACACCAAGAATCTTCATGAACAAGCCAACTGGTGCGAGGCCGCTGAGGGCGTTGCGTTCGCCGATGCCGGTCCCTTTTTCGGCGTGATAGCGCGCGTGGAAGGCGCGGTTCTGTTTCAGGTCCTGGATGATCGCGGTCATGTTGTGCGCGAACAGGCGCGCCGCGTCCGAACGGAATCCGTATTTCAGCAAGCCTTCGCACACAAAAAGATTCCAGGGCAGGTGAACGGATTGGGAAACAATTTCAGCCTCGGGTTGAGTCAGAGACGGGCAGGCGGGCACTCCGTACGGGCGTTGGAATCGGATTGCATCGAACAGCGCACGCCCGATCATCACCTGTGCGCGTTGTTCGTCTGGCACGCGCGCCCACAACGGCATGAACAGCGTGTGGTCTTCGGTGGTGAAATCGAGAGTGCTGATGACGACCGTATCTTCATCGCCGAGCCCGCGCACCGAAACCTTTGCAAGTTTCGAGTACATTTTTTTCGTCGTGTAAATCGCGCCGCCGTTGCGCCATTGATAATCGCCGCTTTCGATGACCTCATCGGCAGGCTTGGATATAAATTCATGAATGCGGATTTGGGGCCGCTTCGCCGCGGGACTTTGGGTCTGCACCTCGATCAACAAGCGGATCTGCCCCTCGAACTTTAACTTCGTCACTGCGGTGCCAGGGCCTTGTTGCCGCGCGAGCACCCTGCCCTCGAGGCTGAGCCCTGTGCCGCGCTCGCGATAATGATACAAGCCTGTGCGCGCCTGCCACGTGGACTCGATAGACGTGCGCAACTTCGCGGCTTGCTCGTGAAGCAGTGTTAGTGAATCATGTTCTTCGAGTTGTTCCGCCATTTTGATGAGGCAAGCGGCTTCGTTGTATAACATCGCTTCGAGCGCGGGGCTGTGGACTTGTGAAATATTCACACCCAGCGACCACTCGTGCCACTGGTCGAATAACGGGTTGTCTTCAAAGCCCGTTTGCAGGACGTGTTTCCATTGTGGGAGCCCGTCACGGTCTTCATCGTATTCGGGGGAAAACCAGAACGAAAAGAATTTATGCAGTTGATGAAAGACTTGTGTCAGAAATTCTTTATTTTGCGAATTTTCGTAAAGTTTCCATGCCAGGCTTGCAAGCAGAGGCGCGGCGAGGTAACGTCCGCGTTGACCCGCCAGACCTGGCTTGCCATCTATCGAACCGTTTTCATTTTGAATCGCAAGAAAATTTTTGAGCATATCTTGCGCTGGCTGTGAAGCAGGTAAAACACTTGCAAGATAATAAGAGTCGAGGGGAGATTGTCCGTTCCATGAAGCGGGATAATCACTGCCGTCGCCTTTGGGTGAATATCCGTTGTCGGGTCCGCGCGCGGAGACGATGGATGGATTCGGCAGATGTTCGTTCGGCGGGAAGAATAACCCGAACGCCGCAGTTTGACTCAACGCGAATGCCGCATCCCAATCTTTATCGGCTGTGTGAATATCAATCGTTTGACTCGCGTTCAGCAATTCCAGCCGTGCGCGTTCTGCTTCCCATGGACGCGCGGCAGTCTGGCGCGCGAGATCGAAGGAGGCTTGTAGAGTGTCAGACGCGGCTTGTGTCCAGGTGAGTTGACGCGCCCCCCCGGGACCCAGCTCAAGGTCGAGAAGAAGCGAGGGATGAGGTCCGGCTCCGTGCGCGGGTCCGCCAGTCATAAAGAGGACGGGGAAGAGTCCGCCGGTTTGTCCCGCGAGGATGTTGACCATCTGGGATTGCGCGGTTGCCATGCTTTGCCCGTCAATCGGGTTGAGCACTGCGCACAACTCAAGCCGCACTTTTCGATTCTTGTTGGATTTGTTCGCAAGATTCACACGCCCGCTGATGGCATTGGATTGTGGAACCCAATATTCGGTTGAAACGTCAATGTTGGGTAATGGAGAGTAATCAACGATGAGGAAGTTTGGGTAAAAACGCCGGACGGTGGGCGGCAGGGAAAATGTATTCGGGTCGCTGACAGATTTTTTGCCTTCGCTGAAACGCAGGAAAATGCGCATCGCTTTGGCGCGCAAGCCGAAGGTGGTGTGAAGCGAAAGCGAGGCGGGCTCCGCGCCGCCGAATTCTAGTTCCCAGCTATGATCGTTGAGGTAATCGGGAATGGAGAGGCGTGAATCCGCCGCGAGAGTGAGGCAAAGCGGGTCGCCAGGGGCGAGTGACCAGTCGCGCATAGTGGTGTATTGTATAGTGAGATGGGTGGGAGGTCAAAGGGTATAATTTGGTTGGATAGTTCGATGGTTGAGCGCGAGCAGTCGAAACCATCAGGTAGAAAGCAAACAAGCAATAACAAATTCACTTGAATTTGGTGGTTTCGATACGTTCCTCGCTATGCTCGGAACTACTCAACCACTGGAACATATTTGAGGAGAAATCATGGGACTTTACTTTGAAGATTTTTTCGTCGGGCAGAAAACCGTCACCGAAAAACGAACAATCACAGAAGATGACATCATGCAGTTTGCCGCGTTGACGGGTGATGACAACCGCATTCACACCGACCCTGAATTCAGCAAGACAACCGTGTTCGGCAAACAGGTCGCGCATGGAGTCCTCGGATTATCCTTTGCGTTGGGTCTCGCGTGGAAAACAGGAATTTTGGTTGGCACGGTGATCGCATTCCGCGAAGTGAGCGAATGGAAATTTGTCAAACCCGTTTTTATCGGCGATTCTATTTATGTGGATATGGTAACAAAAGAAACCAAAGCCCTGCCGCGCATCGGCGGCGGTTCCGTGACGATCATGGTCGAAGTGAAGAATCAGAATAACGAAGTGTGTCACCGCGGCTCGTGGAATGTGTTGATGATGAGCAAACCAAAGGAATAATGTGTAGGGCGGGGTCTCCCCGCCAAGGGCGAGAGAACCTCGCCCCTACGAGAACCATATGACCAACGAAGACGAAGAAAACAAACGCATCATTAAACGACTCATTGATTCCGAAGCCGATACGCGCGCCGAGACTCCGATTGAACCAAAAAAAGACGAGGCTGCGGATCAGCAAGGGACAACGAAGGCGAGCCCGCCGAGGAAAACACCCTCACCCCCAACCCCTCTCCCAAGGGGAGAAGGGGGACACATCGCGTTGGATAAAGACAACATGCCCCTGCCGCGCCGCGTCAATGAAGTGGATATGGAGGGTACGCGCGTTTCTCCAGTTGCGTATGAGCCGGTGAGTCGTCCGAGAACACAATCGCAAATGCAAACGCATCGAAGCGTGCCGCCGAGCCAGCCATCCTCTAAACCAGTTGAATTTGATTGGAAAAAAGCAGGCGGGTGTCTTGCGCGCATATCTGTTCTTGCGTTATTCGGTGTTGTCGTCCTTGCCATCATCGGCGGCTCGGCATTAATTTATTCCTATTATTCCATCGCGCGCACGTTACCCAGTGTGGACGATCTAAAGAACAACGCCTCGCAGTTCGAGACCACGCGCATTCTGGATCGCAGCGGGAATCTGCTGTATGAAATTCTCGACCCGACTGCTGGGCGCAGAACATACGTGACGCTGGATAAAATTTCACCGGCTCTCCTCGCGGCGACGATTGCCACCGAAGACAAGGATTTTTACAGCCACGCGGGCTTCGACCCGTGGGCGATCATCCGCGCGTTGTGGGAAAACTATCGCACCGAAGGGCAGGGCGGAGGCGCTTCAACAATTACACAGCAACTGGCGCGAGCGTTATTACTTTCGCCGGAGGAACGCGCGCAACGGACATATCAGCGCAAGGCGCGCGAAATCATCCTTGCCGCGGAAATCACGCGCCGCTACACAAAGGATGAAATCCTCGAGTTGTATCTCAACGAAATTTATTACGGCAACCTTGCCTACGGAATCGAAGCCGCGGCGGAAACCTATTTCGGCAAGACCGCGAATCAACTCACACTTGCGGAGGCGTCTTTCCTCGCGGGGTTGCCACAGTCGCCCGCGGTATATGACATTTACACCAACCGTGATGTGACGCTCGCGCGCCAGCAACAGGTGCTTGTGCTAATGTTTGGGCTAAGCCAGGTGAACGGATGTATCACCGTCAGCAACAGCGAAGCGCCCATTTGTGTGGATCAGACGGCTGCCGTAAGTGCCGCGGATGACATCAAAAGCCGCATCTTCAACTCGCCGAACATCAATACGCGCTATCCGCACTGGGTCAACTTCGTCCGTGCGCAACTGGAGGCACGATACGATGCGCAGACGATCTATCGCTCTGGCTTTACAGTGTTCACCACGCTCGACCCGAAACTTCAAGATGAAGCGCAACGGCTGGTCACTGAACAGGTGGCTTTGCTCGTGGACAAAAACGCGAAGAACGGCGCGCTGGTTTCGATCAAGCCATCCACGGGAGAGATACTCGCAATGGTTGGGTCACCAGACTTTAACAACGACGCGATCTCAGGGCAGGTCAACATGGCGGATAGTCCTACGCGTCAACCGGGTTCATCCATCAAACCAATCACCTATGTCGCCGCGTTCGAAAAAGGCTGGACGCCCTCGACGCTCATTTGGGATGTGCCAACTGATTTCCCTGATGGGGCAAACCCGCCGTATCAGCCAGTCAACTACGATGGAAAATTTCACGGTCCGGTGACGGTTCGTACAGCCTTATCCAATTCGTTCAACATCCCTGCGGTCAAGGCGTTGGAATTCGTCGGCGTGTTCGATAACCCGAACACACCCGAAAAGGACGGTATGATCGCCATGGCGGAAAGACTTGGCATCACCAGTTTGACGCGCAACGATTACGGTCTCGCGCTCACGCTTGGCGGAGGCGACGTCAGTCTGCTCGATATGACATCTGCATATTCCGTGTTTGCAAATGGCGGAAAGAAAATGCCGCCCGTTGCGATTTTGAAAATCGTTGACTTCGAAGGCAATATCATTGACGAATACCAGCCGCCGCAGGGCGAGCAGGTCATTCGCGCCGATCATGCCTTCCTTATTTCATCCATCCTTTCCGATAACATAGCGCGCTCATGGATGTTTGGAAGCAACTCGGTGTTGAACCTGCCGTTCCAGGTCGCGGCAAAGACGGGCACCGCGGGCGACCCGCGCGGCGCCGACGGGGTCAATGTATACGACAACTGGACGCTGGGCTATACCCCCGATCTCGTAACCGGCGTGTGGGTTGGCAACGCGGATTACACGCCGATGGTCAATACCTCTGGAACGACCGGCGCCGCGCCGATCTGGTCGTCGTTCATGCAATTTGCCGTTCCAATGGTCAGCCCCAACAACATACCCTCGCCGTTTACCTTTCCAGCGGGCATCACCGAAAAAATCATCTGCTCCGTTTCAGGCACGGAACCTTCCAACTGGTGCAAGGGCGGCCAGCGCAGTGAGCTTTTTGCAAGCGATCAGCCGCCTCTCCCCACCTCGCAGGATTTATTGCGCCAGACGAAAATTGACACGTGGACAGGTCTCATTGCTGGCAATGCCTGCCCCGACTTTACCAAAGAAGACTTGGTGATGAACGTCAGCGACACATGGGGGCGCAAATGGCTGAGAAGCGGCGAGGGGCGCGGCTGGCTCGAATCACATGACATGCCAAACAATCCCTTCTTCGCGCCCGACCGCGAATGCAGTTCCGACGACCCGCGTCCGCTTCTCGAATTCACCAATATCAAAGACAATGATGTTATCACCGACCCAACACTGATTATCAAAGGCATCATCAACGTCACAAAAGGCGACTTTACAGGCTGGCGACTCGAATTCGGCGCGGGGGGCGATCCCAATAGTTGGGCTGTCCTCGCACAAGGTAACAACAAGTTCGAATCTTCTGCTGAAATCTTGACCTGGAATATAAAAGATGTGACAAACGACAAGATCACACTGCGGATTTACCTGATGAACGGAGAGGAATTCTACGCTGAAAAGCGCGTCGCTCTCAGCCTCAACCTGCCCACCCCAACTCCCGAACCGACTCTCACCCCGACTCTTGTCCCGCCAACCGCCTTCCCAACAGATACGCCCGTCCCTGTGACTCCAACCGAGACGCTGACTCCCTTCCCAACCCCCACGCCAACAGAGACTCCAACAACAGGACCGTGATTTCAAAGTGCTCTGTTCGTTGAGTAGGCGGCGATAGCCGCTGTACACTTGCACCAGCACGTGACTTGCTTAGCAAATCATGCAGGTGTCGAAACCGACAAGTTATAATAGAAATCTTGTAACATAAAGTTCTTCTCTCACTGGTGGTTTCGATACGCGGCGCTGTAAGCACCACTACTCAACCAGCGATTATTTTCATAATGGGATTCATCCATGAACATCCAAGACATCCACCTCCTCTACGACTACAACTACTGGGCAAACAAAAAAATCCTTGCCGCGAGCGCGGGCGTTTCGCACGAGCAATTCACCGCACCGGCCTCTTTTCCCTATGGCGGCTTGCGCGGCACCCTGGTTCATACCTTGGATGCAGAAAGAGGTTGGTGCAGATTATTTGAAAGACAACCATTTGGCGCTGATCTGAATCCGGAGGATTTTCCATCCCTGCAATCCGTTGAACAGCGTTGGCGCGAGGAAGAAGCGGCTATGCGCGTTTATCTTGTAGGCCTGCGCGATGCAGACATGGAACGCCACCTGCGCTACAACACCACCGACACAGGTATTCAACGCGACCGCATCCTGTGGCACTGCCTTGTCCACGTGGTTAACCACGGCACACAACACCGCAGTGAAGCCGCCGCGCTCCTCACAGATTATGGACAATCTCCAGGTGATCTTGACTTCACAGTCTTCCTGAACGAGTGGAAGAAATGAATGGGAATACCCGAACCAGCATCAAGGTCGGAATGACCGTGCTTGTCGTCCTCAAACAAGACCAGCGTACAGGCAAACTGACAAAGGGCGTTGTCAAAGATATCCTCACCAAGTCGCCGAATCACCCACACGGAATCAAAGTCCGTTTGCAAAGCGGCTTGGTTGGGCGCGTCAGGGAAATCGTCGAAGAATGAAACCGCAGAAAATATACATCTTGCTCATCGCATTAGCATTGATTCTGGCGTGCGCGCCCGCGGGTGCCGCACCTGTCCCGCCGCTCGACCCGAACGCCCTCCAATTGTTCATGCAACAAACAGCCGCCGTCGCATCCACGCAAACCCAAAGAGCCATACCGACATTAACGGCAACGGCAACGTTTACAGCCACACCAAGAAACACGTTTACACCCGAACCCACGTTCACGCCCTTTCAGACCTTTGTCCTTCCATCACCTGTACAGCCTTCGCAAACGGTTCAATACTTCCGCGCCAAGCACGACAACCAGCTAGCCATGTTTAACTACCAATCGCGTACTGCGGCGCCAGACTGGAACTCCTTCTCACAAACTCCCGAGATCGTCGTGTTGTTTGCCGCGCCAAAAGAAGGAACAGGTACACGCCGAACGCCCCTGGATGGCGCGTGGGAAACGTATATTGACGCGCTGAACGATAACAACGAGGGCAAGTTGAGGTTTTTGAAAAGTTCGACCACCGCGCTCTTCAACGGGGCGGGCTTTCCTCAAATGGAAAGCCTCACAATGGGCGGCAACATCATCACGCTTGAAGCAATACAGGATGGATGGGGTAAAGTGCACACCATGGACTACAACCATCCGGGTTCGGCAGATGTGGAGAACTACTTTACAAGACCAGACCTGGTGCATAAATTTGTCCTTGTGATCTGGAGCCGCAAGAACAAATCAACCTATTGGGGAAACCCAACGAAAGGCGATATCTACTATCCTTTTGTCACCCGCAACGATGTCTGGGTTCAAATGGAACGGCTGGAACCGTTCCCCATCCTGCCGATGACCGTACTGGCGAGCGAATCACAGGAAATCAGAAAGTCGCCTCAAGTGGATGGTGAACCGACCGGGTTTGAACTATCCGAGAATGAATCTGCCGTCATCGTTGAATATTTCCCGTCTGGTTCCAGTGTGTGGGGCAGATTGCAACGCGGTGGGTGGGTTGCCCTGCTTTTATACGAAAACGGCGCATCGAACTATCTCACATCCTGGTCTATGGCAACCCTGCCGCCTCCCGGTAATTAATGCTTATGATCTCTGTGACCGCTCTGGCTGATTTGCCTAATTGCCTGATGTAAATCATCAGGCAATTTCTTTTTGCCATGCTATACTCGCGCGCATGAACATCCTTCTCCCCATCCTCGGTTATCTCTCCGGCTCGCTTCCGTTTTCCGTCTGGGTGACGCGCTACGTCAAAAAAGTGGATGTGCGCGATGCGGGTTCAGGTCACGCGACCACTACCAACACGATCCGGCAGGCAGGCTTTGGCTGGGGCGCGCTGGTGTTGATCCTTGATATTGCAAAGGGATTTTTGCCAACCTATCTTGCATTAATCGTAGAGCGAGATATTATCTCGCTCTACGTTGTTCCTCTTACTGCCGCGTGCGCGGTCATCGGTCATTGCTGGCCCCTCTTTGCGCAATTCCGTGGCGGCATGGGGCTGGCAACGTTCGGCGGCGCGCTTCTCGCGACAAATTGGCTATCGTTCCTCATCGCCTTGGGTTTGCTGATTACCTTAACTCTTACGATCCGTCACGGTGCGCGGGCAAGCGTATTCACAGGGCTTCTTATGGCTCCTGTATTCTGGCTTGTCAACTTGCGCGGCTTGGAGTTCTGGATCGCCATTGCCTGCGGCATCGTCATTGCCTATCGCTTCCTCATTGACTGGAACCGCAAATACCGCGAACTCTGGCTCGACCGCGAGAAAAAATGAAACTCGGCATCGTCACCGACTCGACCTCCGACCTCCCAAAATACCTGATCGAACAGCATGAACTGGAAGTGGTTCCATCCATTTTGATTTTGGAGGGAAGAGAATACGCGGATGGGATTGGGATCTCGCGTGAAGACTATTACAAACGACTCCCCTCGCTTCGAACGTCGCCGACAACTGCCGCGCCCTCGATTGGCGAGTTCTCAACCCGATACGATTCCCTCCTCACGCGCGGCTGTGACCATATCCTCTCCATCCACGCCGCAGGACAATTAACGACCATCATCAACTCGGCGCGCCAAGCAGCAAAGGATATCCCAAATAAAATCACAATTATTGATAGCGGCTCGCTCTCACTGGGACTCGGCTTTCAAGCGCTCGCCGCCGCTGAAACCGCAGAAGATGGACTCGATGCCGCGCTGGGTGCCATCGAATCCGCACGCAAACGACTTCACGTCTTTGCCGCGCTGGATACGATGGAATACGTCAAACGAAGCGGACGCGTCCCCGCCGCAGTGACCTTCTTTGGCGGCATGCTAAATATCAAACCAATCGTCGAACTCACCGAAGGACAGATCAAACCCATCAGCGCAGTCCGTACCACGAAACAAGCCAATGAAAGAATGTTGAACTTTTTACTAGAAGGCGGTGAACTGGAAAGGCTGGCAATCCTCCACACAGGGGCGGAACTCCGCGCAAAGGAATTTCTCAACACGCTCATGCAAAAAGCCAGCCAATCCGTGCCGCGCGACATTCTCATGGTCAACGTGACAACGGTCATCGGCACGCACGTCGGTCCGAACGGGCTGGGGTTCGCGGCGGTGAGGAAGTAAAATGCAGTCGTGCAAGGGATATGAAAATACGGTAAGATAAAGATATGCCCAAGGAAATCAAGAGCCTGTTGAAGAAATTGAAATCTGGCTTGAAGCAGATGTACGGCGAGCAGTTCAAAGAAGCCTATCTGTTCGGCTCCTACGCGCGCGGCGATAATGACCCCGATTCGGATATTGATGTCTTGATCGTGCTTTCCGATTTCGAGAAATACGGTGCGGAAATAAATCGCACCAGCGAATTGATTGGCAACCTCTCCCTGGAACATGGCACTACAGTCAGTGTTATTTTCGCGCGTCAGCGCGAATGGCAAATGGACAAGCTACCCCTTATGCTCAATATTCATGCTGAGGGAGTGGCGGTATAGAAGAGCAATATTCACTAGTAGGTCAGCAGTAACCTGTCAAATACTTTTTCCCCATGTAATTTTTTACCATTCATTTGAAACCGTTTTAGCATAGAATGACCAATATCAATCATAATCTCATGCTCAAATAGTCCATCAGGAATTGGTAAGTCGCAGATCATATTTCCTGATCGTTTTGTTCCATCTATGCTCAAGGCTACAAAAACACCCTTTTCCTTACATTTAGCAATAGCTTGAAGAAGATGCTCTAAACTAAACGACTGAGCGCCATACAAAATAGCTTGACTGTATGTGTAAGGCGGATCACAATATATCAAATCGCCAGGTTTTGCCATTTTCATGGCTTCTTCGAATTCAAGATGTATGAAGGTTGTCCCTATAACCCGTTTATACCACTCGTCAACTCGACGCGCAAAACTCTCTGACGAGATCGGATTATGAATACCGCATGGTGTGGACATATATCCATCAACTTTGCGGAAACGAACGACACCGCCATAGCAGGAACGTGTTAGAAAAAGCAAATCTGCGCTATTTGGGTTTTTGTTATACGATGCTTTGATTTGTTCGTATACTTCGACTTTTGAGCCTTTCAACATTCTTTCCCTACGCACTTGATACCATTCTTTGAGTGTTTCGGGAGAGTCTTTTAGTGTCTGCCAAATTCGAATTAATGGTTCAAAAGAATCAGATGCAATTGCATTTTTTGGAATTAAAGTGCCAAGAATCCCACCACTCCCAAGAAACGGCTCGTAATATGTGCCAAACTCAACAGGGAAGTAGGAAATAACTTGATGCGCAACTCGCTGTTTACTGCCAATCCATTTTAGAAGAGAAGTATTGAATGGCTCAACTTGACGGGTTTTTCGTGCCTCAGTTTCAAACAAATAAAGTTGTGCGGTGTCATGTATTGTTTTCATAAGAGACATTATACCAAGCATAATATCCTATTTTGGGATATTTGTCAATAGAGTAAATATGAAACGTAGTAGTAAAGAAATTCAAAATGAAAAACTGATGAAATTGCTGAAAAGAATTCGCCAGGATAAGGGAATTCGACAAACTGAATTAGCAGAGAAGTTGAGAGTACCTCAATCTTTTATAAGCAAATATGAGTCTGGAGATCGTCGTCTTGATATTTTGGAGTTACGACAAGTGTGCGAAGCAGTTGGCATTTCTCTCGAAGAGTTCATTCGAGAATTGGAGGAAAACCTAAATGAAGCCAAATGATATATTCTTGCGACTTCCAAAAACTTTTTGGGCAGGTGTTCGTCTTATAAGCCAAGAGATTGGATATACAGAGAAAGGAACAAATCAGATAAAAATTCCTTCATTAAGAAAAATCGAATCAAAACTTGATAAATATGGAATTGATTTGGATCTTTTACAGAGTCAAAAGATAAACACTCATAGATTTGAAACCCTTTTACAAGACTACTTTGCTTACAGAGCTGATGTTTTGAATTCATATGTTGCACCCAGGCTTATGGATGCTAAGAAAGCAAAACGGGTTTTTAGTGAGCATTTTGCAAAACTTAAACCATCTCGTTCTGTGCCGTTGAACAAACAGACAGGATTAAAAAAAGCCCCCGCTTACTTGACTGGACTCGTAAATATGTTGATCGAGGCAAACTCAGAAGGCTTTCCTTGTGATTACGATCCTCGTCAATTGACGGTGGTCACCAAAGATAATCTACCTTTGCGTACCTTGGCTCGCCGTGTTGATGGGGCATTTCCTAGTAGTATAAACCCCATTGCAGTTTGGGAAATCAAAGAATACTATTACACGACTACTTTTGGGAGTCGTGTTGCGGGTGCAGTCTATGAAACACTTTTAGATGGACTTGAACTTGAAGAGCTTGCCGAGCATGAAGGCGTTAATGTGAAACATTATTTGATTGTTGATGCCTATGATACTTGGTGGAAACAAGGAAAATCATATTTGTGTCGAATCATTGATCTACTGCATATGGGACTGATAGATGAGGCCCTATTTGGTTATGAGGTTGTTGAAAGGTTACCATCCATCGTCAAAGGATGGATAAGCCAAATGGTAAAATAACTTCATGCAGACTTCATTGGAGAAATTACGGAAATTCTTCCGACTCGAACACGAAAACGGATACGCCAACACCGCCATCATTGGCGGACTCGCCGAAATGCTCGATTATTGGGAAGGGGAAGCGCGGGCAGATGGGATCAAGGAAGAGGTGATCCAAGCCGTCGTGCAGAGACTTCGCTCGTATGACGGACTCAGCCCCCAGTCCCGCGCGGATGCGTTGAAAGGGTTGTGGAAACGGATCGGGGACACATATCCCGAAACTCAGCAGAAATCCGCCCCCCCTAAATCCCCCCGACAGGCGGGAGGACTTGATGAGAGTCGCAAGCCTGCTCAAACACCCAGCCAGCAAACGAATGTAGGTCAGGAAAGCCGTAAGGCAATCTCGTCCCCCCCACGTGTGGGGACCACAGGGGGGCAAGTGCGCCCGCCGCGTTCCGACTCTGTCGCGGGCGCGCGCACGTCTGCCACGCCTGCCGCGCTTGATGCAAAGTTAACCGTGCTTCAGGGTGTGGGCCCGCGTCATGCCGAGACGCTCGTCAAACTCGGCATCCACACGCTCGGTGATATGTTGTATTACTTCCCGCGCCGCTACGATGATTATTCACAACTCAAACCCATCAAGTCGTTGTGGTATGGCGAACAGGTGACGGTGATTGGCACGATTCAAAGTGTGACGACGCGCCCGATACGCGGCGGCAAAGCGACGATCATCGAAGTCATCATCAGCGACAGCACTGCCGCGTTGCGATTGTCGTTCTTCAACCAACCCTGGCTTGCGAATCGATTCAAACAGGGCGACGCGATTTCCGTTTCAGGAAAAGTGGATCAATATCTTGGCAAGCTGGTGATGAACAGCCCCGATTGGGAATCGGTGGACGCCGATAACCTGCACACGAATCGCATCGTGCCCATCTATTCGCTCACCGAACGCATCAATCAAAAATGGCTGCGCAATTTGATGAAGCAGGTCACTGAATATTGGGCGCCCGCCGTCGCAGATGCCCTGCCCGCAAGTGTTCGCAGCTCTGCGCGCGTCATATCGTTGAGTGAAGCGCTGCTTCAGATTCATTTTCCAGATTCGCAGGAGAAACTCACAGCCGCGCGCGAGCGACTCGCCTTCGACGAAATCTTCTATCTGCAAATGGGCGTCCTTCGCCAGAAACGGGATTGGAAATCTGTGGACGCGAGACGCTTCTCCATCTCGGACGAGTGGCTGGGCGCGCGTTTAACGGGCCTTCCCTTCACCCTGACCTCTGCCCAGCAACGCGCCATCTCAGATATCCGCGCCGACCTTGACTCAGGCAAACCCATGAACCGACTCTTACAAGGTGATGTGGGTTCGGGCAAAACTGTAGTGGCGGCTTTAGCCGCAGGGATCATCACGAACAATGGCGCCCAAGCCGCGATCATGGCTCCCACCTCCATTTTGGCGGAACAACATTATCGTAATTTCACGAATCTGCTCAAAGACATTCTGAAACCGGAAGAGATTCGGTTACTTGTTGGCGATAGTCCTGAATCAGAAAAAGAAGATATCCGTGTTGGGCTGGCAAGCAACACGATCAAGATTGTGATTGGAACACACGCAGTCATCGAGGGTCCCGTTCAATTTGCTGAATTACAACTCGCTGTGATTGACGAACAACATCGTTTCGGCGTTGAGCAACGCAAAGAATTAAGAAGCAAAGGGACAAACCCACATCTGCTGGTGATGACCGCCACTCCAATCCCGCGTTCACTGGCACTGACTTTGTATGGCGATCTCGACCTCTCCATCATGGACGAAATGCCCGCGGGCAGGCAACCCATCAATACCTATGTGCTTCGTCCGCAGGAACGCGAGCGCGCATTTACAATGGTGCGCGGGCAAATCAAAGACGGCAAACAGGCGTTCATCGTCTATCCGCTCATTGAAGAGAGCGAAAAGATCGAAGCGCGCGCCGCCGTGGACGACTACGAGAATCTCTCTAAGGAAGTCTTCCCGGATTTGAAACTTGGTCTCTTGCACGGGCGGATGCGCCCCAGCGAAAAAGACGAGACCATGCTCAAATTCCGCGATAAGCAGTATGATATTCTCGTTTCAACGACCGTCGTCGAAGTGGGTGTGGACGTACCTAACGCGACCGTGATGCTGGTCGAAGGCGCAGACCGATTTGGTCTTGCACAGTTGCATCAACTGCGCGGGCGGGTAGGACGCGGTTCCGATCAATCGTATTGTCTGCTCATTCCCACGCGCGAAGATGCCACTGAGAACGAACGCCTGCAAGCCATGGCTGAATCCAACGATGGATTTCTATTGGCAGAAAAAGACTTGAAGTTGCGTGGTCCCGGCGAATTTTTGGGAACGCGCCAGTCTGGCTATGCATCCAGTCTGCGCATGGCAAGCATCACCGATGTGAAGTTGATCGAGAAAGCACGCACCCAGGCGCAAAATTTATTTGAGCAGGATGCCGATCTATCCAAACCTGAAAACACCCTCCTCGCCGAAGCCTTCAGAAGATTCTGGGGTGAAGGCAAGGGAGATGTCTCTTAATCTTAAACACAGAAGACACGACAGACACAACACTTGCACCGCACGTAAGTGCAGGTGGGAAAATCTAAGGAGAGGCTATTCGCTCGTCATTCACCCATCCTTAGCGACCCTCGTGTCCTTCGCGGTAAAAATTGGAGAACAAATGGTCCGAGCCTTATTCCCCGGTACGTTCGACCCCATCCACTATGGGCACATAGATATTGCCACGCGCGCTGCACGCCTCTTTGATGAAGTGGTGATGGCGGTCTATGACAAGCCCTTGAAGTCATTGATGTTCTCACCTGAGGAACGCATTGGGCTGGTGCAGGAAGCGTTCAGGGATGACCCCAAGATCAAAGTCACCGGCTACAGCGGACTCACCGTCGAATTTGCGCGAAGGATCGGCGCGCAGGTAATTGTGCGCGGCTTGCGCGTCTTCTCCGATTTCGAGTTTGAATTCCGCATGGCTTTGGCGAATCATCGTCTTGCCGATGATATTGAAATTGTTGCCCTCATCACTGCCGAAGAGCACACATTTTTATCCTCCACAACTGTTCGCGAGATCGCCATGCTGAACGGCGATGTATCCAGCATGGTGCCGCCGTTTGTTGAGAAGGCGTTCAAGGAAAAGGTTGCAAGCCTCGATGACCAGCATTCCTTTCCTAATGCACTTCGAGATTAATTTGTGCTAGAATTGCCTCACTAAATATCCTGCGCTCCCGCTGCCGTCCTCGGCGGCGAGGACACCGCCGCGAGCAAAATGCGGAGGAAAACCCTATGGACATTCTTCAACTGATTGATCGACTCGAAGAACTCTTCAATGAGAGCAAAAACATTCCCCTCACCCGCAACGTGATGGTGGATGAAGACCGCATGTTGGACATTATTGACCAGATGCGCATCGCCATCCCTGAAGAAGTGAAAAAGGCACAGCAATTGTTAGGTCAACGCGACCGTGTGCTTGCGCAGGCACAGGAGGAAGCCAACCGCACGCTCGAGCTTGCCCGCCAGAAAGCCGATCAGCTTGTGGCGAAAGATATGGTCGTGCAGGAAGCCCAGCGTCGGGCGGAACAAATCCTTGCGCAGGCGCGCGCCGACGCCGAAAACACCCGCTCCGACGCGGACGATTATGTGATGCGAAGCCTCACTCAGTTGCAGGCTGAGTTGGAGCGAATTTCCAACCAGGTGGCGAACGGAATCCGCGTGGTGCAGGATGAACAGGAACGACGGGTTTCCGTCTCACCCCCGATTTCACAGCCAGTGGATAAATAGCACTTACAAAATGAAAATCGTCCCGCCATTGTGGGACGATTTTTTGTTTAATTCGTTTTGAATGCACTCGCCTCTTTTTGGACGGAGGATTCTGCCTCCCTCCCAAACCACCACGAAGCGACAGGGTTTCTCCTGATGAACAATTCATAAATCAATATCGAACCGCCAACCCCCATAAAGAATCCAACCCAGATGGAAAGGGGGAGATTATCTGTCGAAGCCAGCACTTTTTGTCCCCAGAAATCCTGAATGGGTACGTGGAAGATCAGGATGATGAGCGAGATCTGCCCGAAATATTTGAACAAGGAAGCAAGCCCGTTTGTATGAATTTCGATCTGCCTTGAAAGTGCAAGCACAAACAGGATTCCAATAATCGCTTCTATGGTATTAATAATGAGGGAATTATAGGTTCGGGTATTGAAGTCTATAGGCGAAGTGATAAAGTAATTCAGAACGAATATGCTGATTCCTGTGCCTGCTAAAAGAAAATAGTTGCCGAATGTGGTTTCAGTTGTGATTTTCCGAACCTCGCTCCCCAGAATAAAGTAAAAGCCGCTCAAGAGCACAAGGTCGAAGCTGAAGGGCAGGCCGAACAGTTCGTAGTCCTTGCCGAATAGCGAAACGGGAAATGGATAGAAGGTCTTGAGAAATGGGATTGAAATCGCCAGCGTTCCAACGAGGATGCCCCATCTCAGCCAGCGGTTGTTCAATTTACCCACGAGGACGATGAACATAAAAGCGTACAGACTCACAACGAACAAATGTGGCAGGAACCATAACTGCACCCAATCGATGTAAACGCCCGTCCCATACAACGACTTGGTGATGCGGGTGAGGGCGGTTCTGAACGCCATCTTTTCAAAAGACACGGATGCGGAATAAATGATGAAGAGCGTAAAGAGGAACGGTTTGAGAAGCGAATGGAATCGTTTTTTGAAAAAATCAAGGAAGGGAACGGACGTCTTGATGAAATACCCAGAAAGGAAAAAGAACAACGGCATGTGGAACGAATAGATGACCTGATAACCGAACGCGGAGATATAACCAAAATCGTTGTGTGCCAGCACTACCAGCAAAATGCCAATGCCTCTGGCGATATCAATAAATTCGATCCGTTTGGTCATGGAGACCTTTCCTCCATCGGATTTTACCCCGCAAATTCAAACGCTGGCAGACCTTCAACCTTCGTCTCAACTCGGAACACGCCACCCGAAAGTGGATACCGCGTCAAAGCGGTTCCGTCCAAGCCTTTGCGCGCGGAGGTGATGAAGAGTTCATTCATATTCTTTCCACCGAACACACAGGAAGATGGCTGAATTGCAGGCACAGGGACTTGCTCCAGTAATTGACCCGTGTTCGGATTCCATTTTGTGATTTGCGCGCCGCCCCACATCGCGATCCACAAGTTGCCCTGCGTGTCTGAAGTCATGCCATCGGGCCAGCCGAGGGATTCGGGAACGCGCACCGCCACGCGCGGATTTGCAATGGCTCCTGTGCCCAAATCATAATCAAAAGCCATCACTTCGCGTGTGGGTGTGTCAATATAGTAAAAAGTTTTGTAATCCACGCTCCACGTCATACCGTTGGAGATGGTAATGTTGCTCAATAATCGCGTAATGGATTCCCCATCGAATGAATACAACGAACCTGTTGCATCCTTTTCGTTTATGTCCATCGTGCCTGCAACGAAGCGTCCGCGCGGGTCACATTTGCCGTCATTGAAGCGGTTGTTCGCGGGTTCGTCCGCGAGGGCGGAGAGAAAAGTCTCATGGAGGGGATTCAGGTTGAGGCTTGCGAAGCTGAAGCGCCCTTCGTCTGCGTGGTTCGCTTCACTCACCACTCCGCTCAGGGCGAGAATAAGTCCGCCGCGTTGACGCGGGGCAATACATCCGATGAACTCATCCAATTCGGCGATGACATCCGCATCCGCATAGATGCGTTTGTTGAGGATGTCCACCCAGTAGAGGATCTGCCTTTTTGAAACCCACACGGGGCCCTCGCCAAGGGTTGCCTTTGCGTTGAACAGAAGTTCAGGTTTCATTTGCATCTCTGCTCCTGCGGGGGTCTCAGACCCCGCAGGAGCAATAATCTTAAAACCAATCGCGTTTGTAAAAAATATAAGTGGCTACGGCGGTTAGTGCCAATGCAATACCAAAGACCACGATGAACGCAACCGGATTCGCATCTGACAGAGGCAGCATCACGTTCATTCCAAAAAAACCCGCGACTGTGCCGGGCAAACTGACAATGATCGTGAGGGCGGCGAGAGCCTTCATTACGCCGTTCAGGTTGTTCGAGATGATCGAAGCGAACGCATCCATCATACTGGAAAGGATTTCGGTATTGATGTTCGTCATTTGAATGGCTTGCTGGTTTTCGGTGAGTACATCCTCGAGCAGGTCCTGGTCGTCTTCATAATAATTAAAGATCTGTGTGCGCTGGACGCGTTCCATCATCACTTCGTTCGAACGAAGTGCGGTGGCAAAATAGGTAAGGCTCTTTTGATATTTGAGGAGTTCGAGCACTTCGCGGTTGCGCGTGGATTTTTGAAGCTGGTCTTCAATCGCTTCGGTCATGCGGTTGATCTCCCGCAGGTGAGTAAGATACCGCGTGGCAGTTTCCAAAAAGATATACAACGCGAAGCGATATCGCTTGCCGGTTTTGAGCAGGCGATATTTTCCGTTTGCCAGCACCTTGAACATTTCCTTCTCGTAGCGGCAGATGGTGACGATCATGTTGCCCTTGATAAAGATGCCAAGGGGGATCGTGATATAGGGGATGTCATTATCCGGCTGGCGGTGTGGAATGCGGATCAGGATGAAGGTGTAATCATCGTCGCGTTCTATGCGCGGCATTTCATCGAAATCCAGCGAGTAGTGGATGTAATCAACGTCCACCCCCCAATTCACAAGTTGTTGAATTTCTTCTGCTGTCGGTTCAACAGCCTTCACCCATGTGCCGTTCTCCATGGATTCCAGTTGTTCGATCCCCCGATCTGTTGTTTTATAGATGGTGAGCATGACTGCCTCCTAACGAGTGAAAGTATCACGCAGGAGGCGCGCTCACCTCCTCAGTGATGTTGTTGATGTGATATTGAAACGCGCAACGTCTCCCCAAACTGGGAGGCTGACTCTCTGATGAACTCAAATCGCTCTCGTTCTGACAAAACATGAATGATCCTTGCCGATGACTCCGGCCCGTGTATTTTACGCCCGATAAGTGGATTCCACAACCGCCATGTGGGTTGGGATGTATATCCGCTTCCCTCCCAGCCGAAGCCTGCTTCCGTTTAATGAGCCTTTGTTTCATATTGGCCGCTTATGCCGCGTAGGAAGATCAAGGTGATGAGCGCCGTCCCATGCATATCAGCGGCGCGGTCAACTTGCTTTTGTTATCTCAACCAAATGTCCATCGGGGTCGCGAAGGTAGGCAGAACGTCCCCAGTAATAATCCTTTGGCGGCACTTCGAGAGACAACCGCTGTTTCATCAAAGTACCGCATGTTGCATCCACATCGTCAACAGTGAAGGCAATATGATTATCGGGCGGAAGTTCCCCCTCTGCGGCAGGATATTTGCGATGAAGAAATATCTTCGTTTCACCGGACATAAAGATCGCCATATCATCCGATGCCGCGACTGGTTCCGAGCCGAGCAGTCCGCGGTAGAAGTCTGCCATCGCTTTGACATTATCCGTGAAGTAGGCAAGTTCATGCAGTTTCATGGGATAAATCCTTTCCGATCTATTCACTCAATTGCCTGAAAAATCCTACCTGCTGATTTGACCCACGTCAATTGGCAGTTACTCCCCTCTCAATCTCAGCCCCGCCTTTTCATAGATCGAATCGATCACACGCATGGTATTTACCGCGTCATTTGCCGGGGTATTTAGCGGACCTCCTGCTTGTATTGCATTGGCAAAGGCGCGCAATTGCAGGGTATAAATATTCCCGCCGCGGACGATCCCGCGCCAGATATTTTTCGATGTGCGCACCGTCATCCAGTGAAACCAGGACGGCTGGAACGGACTCAAGACGGTCATTTCTCCCGCCTCGCCTTTCACGCGGATGAACGAGTCGAACAGCCGCGGTGAAAGCATATCGCAGACGATGCGGGCGGTGATTCCGTCAGGGAATTGCAAATGTGCTTCCATCCGAGAGTCAACTTCCGGCTTGATCAGACGCGCTTTTGCATCCACTACGTTTGGTTCCGTATTCATCAAATATCGAACCATGCTTACCGGGTAACATCCCGCGTCCATCAACGCGCCGCCTGCGAGATCATAGTGATAGCGGACGTTGAAAAAATTTACCAGGAGAAAACAAAAACGCGCTTCGATGTGCTGAATCCCGCCGAGTTCGTTTGCCGCGATCTCCTTCATTCGCGCCGCGAGCGGATGATTGCGGTAGGCAAAAGCCTCACTCAACACCAGCCCTGTTTCTTTTGCAGCCTCTGCCATTTCCACGGCTTGCCTTGCATTGGATGCGAAAGGCTTTTCACATAACACATGCTTACCCGCGCGCAACGCCTTGATCGTCCACTCGGCGTGCAGGCTGTTAGGGAGTGGATTGTAGATCGCGTCAATCTCCCGGTCTGCGAGCAGATCATCATAGGTCTCGTGCACGCGCGGAATGCCGAACAGGCGGGCAAATCTCGTTGCGCGCTTCGGGTCTCGCGCGGCAATGGAAGTGACTTGTACTTCGGGCACGTTGCGTGCAGGGAAAGCGAGTGCCATCGGGACGATCTTTGCCGCGCCGAGAATACCAATGCGAATGGGGGAACGATCAGTCATGGCAGGATTATAACCATCCAGCAGATCACACGGACTACGTATGCTGATCGGTTTCCTATAGGACGATAGCCAGTGTACAATCTGTTGATACCAATGCAATACAGGTTGCAATCATGAAATTCGGACTTCGCAACACTTCCTTTGTCTATCCTGATGGCAAGGGCGATATTTGGGCGGACGCAAAAACCCACATCCAACGCGCCGAACGCGATGGGTTCGACTCGTTCTGGGTGATGGATCATTTTTATCAACTGCCCGCACACGGCTCTGAGGAGGAACCGTTCCTCGATGCATGGACAATTCTCCCTGCGCTGGCGGCGGTGACGAGTCGAATCAGATTGGGGGCAATGGTCAGCCCCGTTGGGTATCGCAATCCCGCGTTACTTGCGCGGATGGCGGCGAGTCTTGATCATATCAGCAAGGGAAGGTTGAATTTCGGTTTCGGCGCGGGCGGGTTCAAGCCCGAGTATCAGGCATATGGATTTGAGTTTATCGAGAAAGGCTCTGTTCGCCTTGAACAGATGAAAGAGGCGTTGCAATTAATTGTGGGCTTGTGGACTCACTCGCGCTTTACATTTCATGGAAAATATTTTTACGTGCATAACGCGATCCTCGAACCCAAGCCTTTGCAAAAACCGCACCCGCCGATTCTGATCGGTGGAGTGGGACCGAAGGTTACCCTGAGGATCATTGCCGAAATAGGAGATGCGTGCAATTTATGGGGTCCGCCGGGTGAATTCGAGAAGCAACGCGAGACGCTCAAACGTCATTGCGAGGATGTGGGACGCGATGAATCCACGATTGAGAAGACAACGTATGATCTGGTCGTCTGCGCGCCCAACGAAACAGTATTGAAAGAAAAAATTGAGCGACTCTTACAAAAGGGAGTCGAACCGTGGATGGCTCTGGTGGGCACGCCTTCGCAATTGGTGGATGTGGTGGGTGAATATCAGCATGTCGGCGCGGATCACCTCTGTCTGGATTTCGCAGGGAATGATCCAGAGTCGTATGCGTTGTTTGTAGAGGAAGTGATGACAAAATTTAAACGCGATTAAGCGCGCTGTCGGGCGTATAATCGCTTTATGCCTCCCTCTCATCTTATGCCTGTACCATCTGCGCAGATCATCGGACGGGAAAAGGATATCACCGCACTGCGCGACTTGCTAAGCCGCGATGATGTGCGGCTTGTTACCCTCACTGGTCCCGGAGGCGTGGGTAAGACCCGGCTCGCTTTGCAAACAGCCTTGGACTCTGCTTCTGACTACCCAGACGGAGTCCATTTTGTTTCCCTCGCGCCGATCACTGACCCGAACCTCGTATTCCTCACCATCGCACAGGCGCTCCAGTTACGCGAGACCGGTGAGCGAACACCTTTCCTTCTCACGGCTGATTATTTGAGTGATAAACGTGCTTTGTTATTGCTCGATAATTTTGAGCAAGTCATTACGGTGGGAAAGACTCTTGCGGAGTTATTGGTTGTGTGCCCCGATATAAAAGTATTGGTTACCAGCCGCGAAGCACTCCATTTGCGGGACGAGCATGAGTTTTCAGTTGCGCCACTAACTCAATCGTCTGCTGTAGCGCTCTTTGCTCAACGCGCGCAGGCTCTTCAACACAATTTCGCTATTACACCAGACAATGATTCCATCGTGGCTGAAATTTGTTCCCAGCTCGACGGCTTGCCGTTAGCCATCGAACTTGCGGCAGCACGGATCAAGTTACTTCCGCCGTCAGCATTATTGAAAAGACTCGAACACCGTTTGCAATTGTTGACGGAGGGCGCACGTGATTTACCTGAACGGCAACAATCCCTACGAAACGCGTTGAACTGGAGCTATGGTCTGCTTGACGCAGGCGAGCAACGTTTGTTCCGCCGCCTCGGCGTCTTTGTCGGTGGGTATACACTGGATGCTGTTGAAGCGGTGGTGAATTTATCTGGCGAGCAACCGATGGATGTCTTGAGTCGAGTGAGTTCGTTGGTGGATAAAAGTCTTCTCCAATCGACAGAAGGTATGGGAGGCGAAGCGCGGTTCACGATGTTAGCGACTGTGCGCGAATATGCTCAAGAACAGTTGAAAGCCAGTGGTGAGGATGAGTCTGTGCGGAGCACACATGCAGCATATTATTTGAGTTTGGCAGAACAAGCCGAGCCTATGCTGGCTTCGCCTGAAGCACTCCACTGGCTTGAACGATTAAATTCAGAGCATGATAATCTGCGCTCAGCATTGCGTTGGTCTATCAACAATAAGGATGGCGATACAGCAACACGTATCAGTGGTGCACTCTGGCAGTTCTGGTTTGCTCGTGGTTATTTAAGCGAAGGACGTAGATTAATTGACGAAGCTGTTGCAACTGATGGAGAAAATTTGGCGGCGCGCGCGAAAGCATTGGCGGGCGCATGCATCCTAGCCGTCTTTCAAGCCGATTATGATCGCGCGGTCGCGGCGAGTGCGGAAAGCCTCGCACTGTTTCGTCAGTTGAACATTCCGCCTGGTATTGGCGCGGCGTTGGGTGGGCTGGCTTTTGCCACAGCTTTGAAAGGAGATTATGCTCAAGCCCGCTCGCTAATCGAGGAAAGTACTGTTCTATTTCGTCAATTGGATATTCGTTGGGGGCTTGCCAATGCCCTCAATCAAAACGGTTTTATCCTTTGGTGTTGTGGGAATGATTCACAGGCTCTTGCACTAGCTGATGAGAGTCTAGCTCTCTTTCATGAAGTTGGTGACCAGCGCAATTATGCTTTAGTCCTGTTTGGACGAGGCTATATCTATCTCAGCCGTGGGGAATATGCTCTCGCACAAACTGCTTTCGAAGAATCCCTTGTAGTGATGCGCGCATTGAATGATCAGCGTAGTGTTGCTATGTGCCTCAATGGAATGGGCAATATTGCTATGACAAAGAACGACAATGGTGCTGCGCGCGCTTTCTGGCTGGATACAGTTGCCGTATTGAGCGAAGTGGGCGACCGCTGGTATATGGCTCTCGTTACAGAGGGTTTGGCAGGAGTAGCCGCAGCGGAGAAAATGCCCGTTCACGCCGCGCAGTTATTCGGGGCGGCAGAGGCGTTGCGCGAGTCCATTCACGCGCCGCTTCCGCCGCCGCTCCGCATTTTCTATGATAAAAACTTGAAGCTGGCGCGTCAACAAATCAATGAATCGGAATTCACGAAGGCGTGGTTGGATGGAAAGAAGATGACTCCCGAAGTCGCTATCGCTTCGTTTGCCCAAGCGAGACCAACCTCCGCCTCTCTCCCAGCCGGATTGACTGCTCGTGAGGTAGAGGTTTTGCGTCTGCTCTCATCTGGACTCACAAACGCGCAAATCGCATCTCACCTAGTTCTGAGTCCCACCACCGTTAATGCTCACCTGCGCAACATCTACAACAAACTGGATGTGACCTCGCGCAGTTCCGCGACTCGGTTTGCCATTGAGCATGGGCTGGCTTGAACATTCTTCACTAGTTATCTAAAATAGTTAGTTCTAACGATGCGCTGGGGAGGGGAATTATGTAGACTGTCTCTAACTCAAATAGAAAAGGAGATAGTCTCATGTCAACCGAACAGAACAAAACCAACGCACTTCGTATCCCATTGGAAGTATTCAATAAAGGCAATGTGAACGTCGCCGATGAGGTGATGGCTGCCGATTATATCGAGCACGCCCCAGTGCCACCTGGACTTCCACCCAGTCTCGCAGGCTTCAAGCTCTTCGTACCTGTCTTTCGCGCCGCTTTCCCAGATTTTCAATACATGGTAGAAGATGTGATTGCCGAGGGCGATAAGGTTGTGGTCCGCTTGACTGCGCGCGGCACACAAAAAGGCGAGTTCGCCGGTCTGCCCGCCTCGGGTAAACAGGCCATATGGTCGGAGATACACATCACCGATATGGCTGACGGCAAGGTTGTGGAGCATTGGGTGGTACAAGACCAATTGGGGATGATGCAACAATTGGGCTTCATCCCTGTGCATGCAGGATAAGTTGAGCGGATAAAGAATTCCTTTGAAGCAACCGTAAAATGAAATTGCACTGACAAAGGTTCGCTTTTGGTACAATCCATGAAAACAAACAGACCGCGTTACGAGCGCGGTCTGTTTGCTGCTTTCTGAACAACTGCCTTCTGGAACTACTCCAGTTTCCCTGTCACCATCGCCAGCTTGACCTCCCCAATTGCCTTCGTGATCTGAATATCCCGCGGACAGGCGTTCGTGCAGTTATACGCGGTATGACAACGCGCAGTTCCGTTCGTCTCGCTTAATATGTGCAAACGCTCCGAGGCGCCTTCGTCGCGGCTGTCGAAGATGAAGCGATGCGCGGCGACAATCGCGGCAGGACCATAATACTCATCGCTCGCCCAGAACGACGGGCAGGAGGTGGTGCACGCCGCGCACAAAATGCACTTGGTGGATTCGTCGAAGCGGGCGCGTTGCTCGGGGCTTTGCAAACGTTCCTTCCCATCCGCAGGAAGCGGCGAATCATTAATCAAAAACGGAAGCATCTTTCGATAATTATCGAAGAACGGTTCCATGTCCACAATTAAATCTTTTGCAACCTTCAAACCAAGGATCGGTTCAACGGTGATGTTCGCGCCCACATCCCGAATCAACGTTTTACACGCCAGCATGTTACGCCCGTTGATGCGCATCGCATCCGAGCCGCACACACCATGCGCGCACGAACGACGGAACGACAACGACCCGTCGTTATGTCCCTTGATCAACTCAAGCACATCCAGCACGCGGTCATTTTCATGCGCGTCCACTTTGTAGGTTTCGTAATGTCCGCGCGTATCTTTCTCGGGATTGTAGCGAAAAATTTTTACAATGACTTCCATAAAAGACTCCTGATGTCATTGCGAGGGCGCTCTTGTTCTTTGCCCGAAGCAATCTCCCGAACAACAGGGGATTGCTTCGTCGGCTAACGCCTCCTCGCAATGACAGGTGGTTAGTTAATACACTCTCGGCTTTGGCTCGAACTTCGTGATCACCACAGGCTTATAACTGATTTCCAATTTTCCATTCTTCTTCGTGATCAACGTGTGCTTCAACCAATTGACATCGTCGCGTTCGGGATAATCCTCACGCGCATGACCGCCGCGCGATTCCGTTCGGTTCAACGCGCTGACCGTGACCGCTTCCGCAACGTCGAGCATGTTGCGGAGTTCCCACGCGTTCAACAATTCGGTGTTGAAAATTTTTCCCGTGTCGCCCACGCGCACGTCCTTGAAGCGCGCTTGCATATCGCGCACCTTTTCCAGCGCGGATGCCATATCCTTTTCGTTTCGATAAATGCCGACTTCCTCGAACATGACCCTCTTCATCTCATTGGATAAATCGTACGCGTTGGTTTTACCTGACCCATTCCGCAACGCCTCAAATTCGGACCTCGCGCCTGCTTCAACATCCTCAGGCATTTTCGTCCATTCAGCGGACTTGGAATACTCTGCCGCTTTGAGTCCCGCGTGTTTGCCGAACACGACAATATCCAGCAATGAATTTGTCCCCAACCGATTCGCGCCATGCACAGAGACGCACGCGCACTCGCCCGCCGCGAACAACCCGGGAACGGTCGTGCCTTTATCGTCAACGACGACTTCGCCGAATTGATTGGTGGGGATTCCGCCCATGGTGTAATGCGCGGTGGGCTGGGTCGGCATCATCTGGGTGACAGGGTCCACACCGAGATAGACGCGGCAGAAATCCACAATGTCGGGAATCTTTTGCAGGACGGTGTCGCCAGTAATTCGGTAGGGAGAGCCGTCGGGGTTCGTCTTTCCATCCTCATCCGCGTAGCGATGTACTGTCTCGGGGCGGATGTCCAGATAGACGTAATTCTTTCCGTCAATGCCGCGTCCCTCCTTGATCTCCGTATAGATCGCGCGGCTGACAACATCGCGCGAAGCGAGGTCTTTCACGGTGGGCGCATACTTCGGCATGAAACGTTCGCCCTTACCGTTGATCAGCACTGCGCCTTCGCCGCGCGCGCCTTCGGTGATGAGAATGCCGAGCTTGTAAATGCCTGTGGGATGAAATTGGAAGAATTCCATATCTTCGAGCGGAATGCCGCGCCGAAAAAGGATTGCCGCGCCGTCGCCGCTGTAAGCATATGCATTGGATGTCACTTCGAAGATTCGTCCATGCCCGCCCGTAGCAAAGATGATTGCCTTTGCATGGAAGGTATGAAACTCGCCCGTGGACAACTCAATCGCCACAATGCCTGTTGCTTTTCCATCCACCATGATGAAGTCGAGCGCCTGATATTCATCAAAGAAAGTTACATTATTTTTTATACATTGCTGATATAGCGTTTGCAAAATCATGTGACCCGTGCGGTCTGCCGCGTGTGCCGCGCGTCGAACGGGTTTGCCTGTCACGTTGTTGGTATGCCCACCAAATGGTCGTTGTGAGATGCGTCCCTCGGGGGTGCGGTCAAAGGGCAGACCCATGTGTTCGAGTTCGAGAACCGCGTGGATCGCTTCATTCGTCATGAACTCGATGGCATCCTGGTCGCCGAGATAATCCGACCCTTTGACCGTGTCGTACATGTGCCATTCAGGTTTGTCTTCCTCGTAATTACCCAACGCTGCAGAGATGCCGCCCTGCGCCGCGCCCGTGTGCGAACGCGTGGGATACAACTTGCTGATGACCGCCGTCTTCGCGCCGCGCGAGGCATACAGACCCGCCATAAGTCCCGCGCCGCCCGCGCCGACAACCACTACGTCAAACTGATGAACATTTGCCATGAATTGCTCCTGGTTTTTTTACCACGAAGGACACAAAGGACACGAAGGATTTAAGGAGAAGGGTTTGGTGTCTTTGATACCTTTTGTAGGTGAACGATTAAACTACAATTCGCTTTATGCCGTCCTTCAGATGAGGTACATTGAAATTGATGAGAAAGCCGAGCCTCACTTTACTCAATCGAAGATAAGTGATCAGCTGTGCTTCAAAAACCGGATGCATCTTCTCAACAGATTTCAATTCCGCAATAACGCACTTTTCAACCAGCATATCAATTCTCAAAGCAGATTCGAGTTCTACTCCCTCAAACATTATCGGGAGTTTTACTTCCGTCTCTGGAAGTGTTCCGCCTGTGATAAGCACATGCTTCATCGCCGTTCGGTAAACTGACTCGAGCAACCCTGGACCTAAAACGGTATGAACCTTATACGCCGCATCGAGAACCAACTTTCCGATTTTCTCTGTTTCGACAGGAACGGGTGCATAAAACTTTTTCGGTGGGTTCGGCATAATTTCTTTACCTTCCAACCTGCTCATCCTCAATCAAACTCCAAACCAGTTCCTCTTGCTTCACTAACTACCAACCTTAGTGCTCTTCGTGTACTTTGTGTTTAAAGGTTTTATGTAGTCCAAATCACATACATCGCAATCAAACTCGCCACGATTGCATAAGTAATAATGAAATTACGAGACCAACGCCGCGCCAGCTCACTCGTGAAATAATCATCCAGGATTTCAAGCACACCATGAACTCCATGCCCACAGGCGGACAGCACGAACGCGATGACCATTAACTTCGCAAGGATCGTCATCCAAATCTGCCCCAGCGGATTCTCTGCCATATTCGGGAAGAACGCCCAATAGAAAACATCGCCGAGGTTCGCGCCCGTCTGCGCGCTGAGGATCAACCCGCCGAGGATGCCCGCGAGGATCAATCCGTACATGGCAATCACGGTGAAGCGCGTGAACGCCCACATGAAGGTTTCAAAGTTGAAACCGCGTTTGGAAAGAGGGAGTGTCCTGGTCGTCATGTCTAACCTCCGAGCGCGTTACGGAGCACAACGAACAGGGCGAAACCAACTACGACAACATACGCCGCCCATTCAATGTTGATGGCAATGCGGTAATGCTCGATCAATTTTGGTGACAAGTCAAGGATGGTGATGCGCAAGCCGTTGATGGCATGGAACAACCCGAAGACCAGCATCACAATCTGGAATATCGGGTTGCTGAAAATCACATTGACCGAATCCACACCTGCCAATACCAGAATGTACATCGTGAAGAAAATAAACAACGCGCTCCCGCCGATGCGATGCAGGATATAGGTCAAAAACGGACCCTCTCCCTTGTAGCCCAGAGCTGTCATCAGGCTGACATTTCTATTGATTCCCATCTAAAGTCTCCTTGAAGAAATTCTGTTCGTTGCCCCTATTTTACCTCGTATCTAGTCTGCCTCATACCATCCATAATAGTAGTAATACCCAAGCGATGGACGACGCCAGGAAGAGGGTTATGAGAATGAGCGAATGATTAGAGTCTTGTATTTGGGGTAAAGGCGGATGCTACAATTTCATCAAGTGCTGAAAGGAGAAAACACCATGAAAAGAATCGCTTTGCTATTTTTGACCGCCTTCACGATGATATTGGTAACTGCTTGCGGCGCTCCTGCTCCGACAGCGACCGAGGCGCCTGTTGAACCTGCTGCGACAGAAGCGCCCGCTACTCAATCGAGCCCCGTGGAGACCAGCCCTGCTGGTAACAGTACCCAGGTGGATATCACGCTGGCAGATAATACAATTGAATCATCATTGACCACCTTCCAGGTTGGCGTGCCATATACTTTTGTGATTATGAACGCAGGTCGTCACGCGCATAACTTCAATGTCAGTACGCCTGTTTCAGTGGCGGGCAGTCTTGAGGCGGCTTTTTCCGGCGCGCTGCTTGCTGTGGAACAGAATCAACTCGGGGCAGGCGCAAGCGTGATGGTGGAATTCACCTTCCCTGAGTCTGCCGCGGGACAATTGTTGGAGTTTTCCTGTCTCATCAGGAGACATTACGAAGATGGAATGTTACTGCCGATTACCGTCACAAATTAGTTGACATCATCGGAATCAAAAAGTCGGGACCGCATTCGTCCCGACTTTTTGTTTTAATCACATTTATATCCTGGATTTTTTCTTCGCAGGAGCCTTCTTCGCTGACTTCCTGGATATAACCTGCTTCTTTGCTGTAGCCTTTTTGGGAGTTGGTTTCTTCTTAACAACTTTCCTTGCAGGCTTCGATCTTTGACCTTCAACCTTGGCCCCAGCCGCAGGCGTCTTATCCATCCAATCCACCACCGCCTCCCCGAACTCGGAGCATTTCACTTCCTTCGCATCGCTCATGTGACGGGCAAAATCAAAGGTGACGGTCTTTGCCAGAATCGCGCCTTCCATGCCTTTGATGATCAAATCCGCCGCTTCGATCCAGCCCATGTACCGGAGCATCATCTCACCCGAGAGAATGACCGAACCTGGATTCACTTTATCGAGGTCGGCATACTTCGGCGCAGTGCCGTGAGTCGCTTCGAAGATGGCGTGACCCGTCACATAGTTGATGTTCGCGCCTGGGGCAATGCCGATGCCGCCCACTTGCGCGGCAAGCGCGTCGGACAGGTAGTCGCCGTTGAGATTCATGGTGGCGATCACGTCGAAATCCTGTGGGCGCACTAGCACGAACTGCAACGTCACGTCGGCAATCGAATCCTTCAACAGCAGTTTGGTCTTCCACTTTCCGTCGCCGTGCGTGTCCCACAACTTGAGCGCGTCTTCCACCTCGGCTTTGATCTCACCTTGTTGCGCAGGTGACATCATGTCAAAGCCAGGGTCTATGATGCGCGCGTTATCCTCGACAGTCAAATCGGGGTTGCGTTCCTTGTTTGCAAATATCCACGTCTCGCGCTCGGCGACCACGTCATTGCGGAACTCGCGCTTGGCGAGATCATACGCCCAATCCTTGAACGCGCCCTCCGTGAACTTCATGATGTTGCCCTTGTGCACAAAGTTGATGCTTCGGCGTTTGTTTAGCAGGGCATAGTCAATCGCGGCACGCACGAGTCGTTCGGTGCCTTCCACAGAAACGGGTTTGAATCCGATTCCGCTCGAATCGGGGAATCGTATCTTGCCATATTCTTTCGGGAAGGTCTCCTTCAATAATGCTTTGAACTTTGCGTTATCTTCCGTCCCGTTTGCGAACTCGATGCCCGCATAAATATCCTCCGTGTTCTCGCGGAAGATGACCATGTCCACTTTTTCAGGAGTCTTCACAGGCGAAGGCACGCCGTTGAAATACCGCACAGGGCGCAGGCACACGTACAGGTCGAGCAGTTTGCGCAGAGCAACGTTGAGGGAACGGATGCCCCCGCCGATGGGAGTCGTGAGCGGTCCTTTTATCCCCACAAAAAATTCCGTGAAGGCTTCCACGGTTTCGTCGGGCAGCCAGTTTCGGAACATCTTGAACGATTTTTCGCCCGCGTACACTTCCATCCAATGGATTTTGCGCGCGCCGCCGTACGCCTTCTTCACCGCCGCGTCGAACACGTGTCGCGACGCGCGCCAGATATCGCGCCCCGTCCCGTCGCCTTCCACGTAGGGAATAATTGGATTATCGGGAACATTCAACTTCCCATGTTGGATTGAAATCTTCGCCCCGCCCTCGGGAACTTTCACATGTTGATACGCCATCCACAACTCCTTTGAAAATTTTAGCGGCTGGATTATACACCGCCTCTTGACAAATTCTTCTGCGCGCATAGAATCACGCCGAAATGACAAACCGCTTCATTCCCGACCCTCGACCTGATTCTGATTCATCAACCTTTTCTTCTCCCATTCATTTTAGAGAGCCTTCATCGGCTCTCTTTTTTTGCGCGTTGTTCCCCTCTCCTTTTCAAGGAGAAGGTCTAGGGGTGAGGGTCAAAACAAACTACTTCTCGACCATCCCTCCACTGGCGTACTTGTGTAACACGCTGGCAATCAACGTTTGATAAGGCACACCCTCGCGTATGGCGCGCTTTTGCAAATTCATCAAGTCTTTCGATGAAATACGGATGTTGACGCGCTTGTCCTTTTTGAAGGTGGCGCGCGCATAGGCTCGATACTTCTCTTTTTGCTCCTTCACGGCTTTGGCAGATTTCCACTCATCCTGCTCATAAGACGCGAGCAATTCGAGTTCGTCCTGTTGGAGATTCAGATTTGTCATTCTTCACTTCCTTTCAAATACTTCTTCGTCGCTTTTCTACTTGGAATGATTGTTTTCAGGAAAATATCATGCTCGCTTTCGATGAATGGTACAAGGTAAGCATAATCTTCCATCTGTACCACGAAAATCTTTTGTCCTTCATACTTTTCCTGATTAGGGTGCTCCAGTACATCAAGCAGGAAACCCAGGTCAATGTAAAAGACAACTTCCTCAAAGGAGAGGCCACGTTCGGTTTTTAGCAAATCGTTCTTTTCTTCATTCCATGAAAAATACTTCATTGACCAATTGTAATCTTTTGTGTGCCTTTTGGCAACAGATTGAAACTTGATACCTGAAACTTGGAATCTAACCCATGCTCAAACTCCCTGGCTTGATAGACCCTCACGTCCACGTGCGCGAACCTGGGCAAACTTATAAAGAAGATTGGGATTCCGCCACCCAAGCCGCGCTCGCGGGTGGTGTGACGATGATCCTTGCAATGCCCAATACCAAGCCGCCGATATTCGATGCAGAGACTCTCGACATGTCGTTGAACGCCGCGAAAGAAAAAGCGCGTTGCGATTACGCCCAATTTCTCGGCGCGGGACCTGACAATGCAAACATCGTTGCATCTCTCGCACCTAAAGCCGCAGGCTTGAAAATGTACTTAGACTTTACCTTCGGTGAACTCCGCCTCGATGACATGACCTTGTGGATGCCGCACTTTCTAAACTTTCCAAAGAGCATGCCTCTTGTTGTTCATTCCGAATCTCGAACAATGGCATCCGCGATTCTATTTGCCGCGATCTACGATAGACCGGTTCACATCGCGCATGTCTCATTGAAAGAGGAAATCCTCCTCATCAAAGCTGCTAAAGAACGAGGTATCCAAGTGACGTGTGAGGTTTGCCCGCATCATTTGTTTCTGACCGCAGAATCCCCCTCTCCTCTCGGGAGAGGGGCTAGCGGTGAGGGCAGACTCGAAGTTCGCCCGCGCCTCGCCACCCAAAAAGACGTTGACGCCCTTTGGGACAACCTCAATGTGATTGACTGCTTCGCCACCGACCACGCCCCTCACACCGTTGAAGAAAAAGACTCCGTTAATCCTCCACCTGGATTCCCAGGGTTGGAAACATTACTTCCTTTATTGCTCACTGCCGTGGACGATGGACGTTTGACCGTGGACGATATTATTCAGCGATCAGTCTTCAACCCGCGCAGAATATTCCACCTTCCCGAACAACTCGAAACATGGATCGAAGTAGGAGAGGATGCCAGGTACGAGATCAAAGCCGCGGATCAATTCACTCGCTGTGGCTGGACTCCGTTCGAAGGCTGGCAGGTTCGGGGGCGCGTGAGGCGAGTTGTCTTGCGAGGCAAAGTCGCTTTTGAAGATGGAAAGGTTTTCGTCGAGCAGGGTTATGGGAGAAATGTGAGAGGATGATAATATGTGCTACAATATATATTATAGTGTGTAGAAAGGAACTAAGATGCAAAAAATAATTGGTGTGACTGAACTCCAAAGGCGGTTCCGTTCATTCTTTGAGGATGTGGTTCGCAAACGTACCCCACTCATATTGACCCGCGGCTCGCGTCCTGAAGCAGTCCTTCTCCCTTATGAGGATTATGAGCGTTTCCAACAGATGCAGGAAAACGAAGTGTTGGCGCGCTTCGACCAGGTATGGAAGCGACTTGCCGAGCTCAACGCGTCTTTCAACGACGATGAAATTGCCGCGGACATCGAAGCCGCTCGCCAGGGATAGCGGATGCGCGTTGTTGTAGACACGGGCATTCTGGTTAGCGGGTTGATTCGCCCAAACGAAACGATTGGGGATGTTTTACATGCCCTGCGTGACGGGCGATTTATCCCGATCTATTCCACACCGATGATGGTGGAAGTCACTGAAGTGCTCAGCCGCCCGAGGATCCAGACGAAATATCATATCCAGCCTGACGATATAACTGCTCTGATCAATCTCATCCGCTTGCGCGGGGAATTGGTCATCCCAAAGCGAGCGGTCACCGCCTGCCGCGACCCAAAGGACAACAAATTTCTCGAAGCCGCGCTGGCAGGCAAAGCGAACGCCATTGTCACAGGCGATGATGATTTGCTCGTGCTTCATCCTTTTGAAGGCGTGAACATTTTGCATCCCGCTGAACTATTGGCGACGTTGTGATATGCCAGACTTCCGAAGCGCCAAAAAACGGCGAGACTTCGGAAGTCTTTGTAATAGGATTGAATCCATGCAAAACTTCACGGATGTAAAACTCGAAATCTTCGTTCCGCAGGAACACGCGCTGAAACTCCGCATGGAAAGGTTTTGATCGAGCAGGGTTATGGAAGGAGTATCCGTACATTATGAAACTTGAAACCGAACGCCTCATTCTGCGCGATTTTGTCGAAGAGGATTGGCATGCAATGCTGGCATACAATTCCGATCCGCTGTATTTGCGATATAACGATTCGAAAGAGGCGACACAAGAGCGAGCGCAGGAGTTCATCGGATGGTTCCTGGCTCAACAAAAGCAGGAGCCTCGCATCAAATTTCAACTTGCCATTACATTAAAGTCGAATCATCTTCTGATCGGGAATTGCGGCGTTCGCATGGACGAGGTGAATTCGGTGGAGGCGAATCTAGGTTATGAGTTAGATCCCAAACATTGGAATAACGGTTATGCCACCGAAGCCGCGCGAACCATTGGAGACTTTGGGTTTACGCGTTTCGGTGTGCATCGCATTTCGGCCGATTGCATTGCCGAGAATACGGGATCAATTCATGTATTGGAAAAATTGGGAATGAAACTCGAAGGGCGTCTTCGCGAACATAAATATTTCAAAGAAAGGTGGTGGGATACGCTGATACACGCCATTCTCGCCGACGAGTGGGAGATGCATAAACAAAGCCATCCTGTACAATGGAAGGAGATAAAGGAGTAGCGACATGCAAAACTTCACCGACGTAAAACTCGAAATCTTCGTCCCGCAAGACCACGCCATGAAACTCGCCGACGCCCTTTCAGAAATTGGCGTACGTGTGATTGGTAATTACGTTCATTGTGTAGCTCTCACCGCTGTTCGTGGATTTTTTCGCCCGATGCAGGGCGCAAATCCATTTGAAGGAGAAATCGGGAGTATCAGCGAAGTCGCGGAATATCGAGTGGACGTCAATTGCAAACGCGAGCTAGTGAATGAAGCAATCAAAGCGATACGAAGCGCTCACCCTTATGAAGAAACGTTGATAAACGTGATTCCACTTGCCAATCACCTATTTCAAATGAAATGAAAACCAACAATCTTGGTTTCATCTTCCAAGCCTTGCTCGCCGCGATATTTTTTGGGGCAAGTGCGCCTATAGCCAAAATACTGTTGGGTAATATCAGCCCGATTTTTCTTGCCGCATTTCTGTATCTCGGAAGTGGGATGGGGATTTCTCTTGTCAAATTGACGCAAAGACTTCAATCCAACGAAGTGGAAGCAAGCATCAAGCGGATAGACATCAAATGGCTCGCAGGTGCAATACTCTCGGGCGGAATCCTCGCGCCGATTGTGTTACTCGTCAGTTTGCAGACCACGCCCGCATCAACGGCTTCACTGTTATTGAATTTTGAAGGAGTGGGGACAACCCTGATAGCCTTACTTTTTTTCAGAGAAGCCATCAGCCCTCGCGCGTGGACTGCTATCATCGTCATCACATTGGCGAGCATTTTCCTCTCCACCGATTTCAAAAGCGGATTCGGGCTCTCGCTCGGCGCGCTGGGGATCATCCTCGCTTGTGTGCTCTGGGGTGTGGACAATAACTTCACGCGCAACATCTCAGGCAAAGATCCGCTTGCCATCGTGGCATGGAAAGGATTGGTTGCAGGTACATTTTCGTTTTTTCTTGCTCTGTTCCTCAGCAATCAATTTCCATCGGTGAGAACTATTCTCGGAACGTTGATTCTGGGATTTGTCAGTTACGGCTTGAGCACCATGTTGTTCATCCGCTCCTTGCGCGGACTAGGCGCGGCGCGTACCAGCGCGTTGTATGGGACGGCTCCGCTGGCGGGTGTGTTATTGTCAATTGTTATCTTTGGAGAATTCCCTTCATTCTTGTTTATCATCGCCGCGATCTTGATGATCGGCGGTGCGTTGCTGCTGATCAATGAACAACATGAACATTCGCATGTGCATACGGTTTTATTCCACGAACACAGTCATAGACACAGCGATCTTGGGCACACGCATGACGCTACGGATGGAGTCCATTCGCATGAGCATGAACATCCCGCCGAGGAGCATGAGCACGACCACCTGCCCGATATCCATCATAGGCATGGACATGAGGCATGAAATACTGGCAGAAATAAGTTTTGAGAAGGAAAGTAGGTTGATTCTCCCGTTTTCTCGAAATAGAATCCGCCTCACCCGACGCGAGAAGCGGTTTCGACGCCTTCATTCTTGACCACCAATCTCCAGTCTCTAATCTCTAATTCTCCAATCCTCAAATTACCAATTACCACTTACACACTTACAAAGGAGTTTCCATGCCCACAAATTCATCATCCAATCACCTGCCGTTTGGCGAAAACAAAAACGCCGCGTGGTATGGCAAGGACATTATTTCTGTCAAGCAATTCAAGCGCGAAGACCTGGAATACATCTTCGGCGTGGCGCACGAGATGCGCGGCATGGTCGAGCGCGTCGGGACGTTCGATTTACTGAAAGGGAAAATTCTGGCAAATCTTTTTTATGAACCTTCCACGAGAACGTCGTCGTCGTTCACCGCCGCGATGGAACGGCTCGGCGGCTCAGTCATCCCGATCAACGAGGTGAAGTATTCGTCGGTGACGAAGGGCGAAACGCTGACCGATACCGTGCGCACGCTCGAATGTTATGCAGATGTGCTTGTGCTTCGTCATCCTGAAACGGGCTCGGCGGCGATTGCGGCGAAGGCGGCGCGCAAACCCGTCATCAACGCGGGCGACGGTGTGGGCGAACATCCCACGCAGGCATTGCTCGATGCGTTTACCATCAAAGAGGAACTCAGTCGTTTCGATAATCTCACCGTGACCATGCTCGGCGATCTAAAATATGGGCGCACGGTGCATTCATTGGCGCGTCTTCTTTCTTTGTTCAACGTAAAGTTGAATTACATCTCGCCCGATATTTTGAAGATGCCGAAAGAAGTAATGGGCGAGGTCGCGGAAAAGGGAATCCCGCAAGCCGAGTTTTCCACGCTCGAAAAAGCCCTGCCTGAAACCGACGTGCTGTACGTTACACGCGTGCAAAAGGAACGATTTGAAAACGCGGACGAGTACGAAAAGGTCAAAGGCGCGTATGTGATTGACCCCGCCATCATGCAGACCGCCAAACAGGATATGATCGTGATGCACCCGCTCCCGCGCGTCACCGAGATCAGCATGGACTTCGACGACGATCCCCGCGCGGCGTACTTCAGGCAAATGGAATATGGTTTGTATGTGCGAATGGCGTTGCTGGCAATGGTGTTGGGGAAGGCGTAGAAACGTAGACAGGTAGACACGTAAACAGGTAAACACGTGTGTACGTGTCTACTTGTTTCCCTGTATACTTCACCGATATGGAATCATTTTTCTCTTTTCTCGAAAAACGCGTCGATGACTGCTCCTCCCTCCTCTGCGTTGGACTCGACCCACACATCTCCGAACTTAACGAGCCTTCTCCCGTTTCAGCCCTCGACTTCTGCCTGAATCTCGTCAAACAGACCGCGCCCTACGCCGCGGCATTCAAACCCAACGCGGCGTTCTTCGAAGTCTTCGGCGCGGAAGGGTGGAGAGCGCTCAAGGAAGTCGTATCAGCCATCCATGAAGAATCGAAGCGGTTGGGGTCGAAGATTCCCGTCATCCTTGATGCCAAGCGCGGTGATATTGCATCCACGGCGGAGGCATACGCCAAATCCGCTTTCGAGACTCTCGGCGTGGACTGCATTACAATCAGCCCGTATCTCGGAAAAGATTCAATTGAACCCTTCATCCAAAATCCAGAAAAAGGCGTATTCATTTTGTGCAAGACATCAAATTCAGGTTCGGGAGATTTACAGGATTTGATGGTCGTAGGGGCGGACCCGCGTGTCCGCCCAAATGATGGTGAAAATGTAAAGGGCGACCACATAGGGTCGCCCCTACATATTCACGTTGCGCGTCTCGCCCAACAATGGAACACCAAAAACAACATCGGACTCGTCGTCGGTGCAACGCATGTGGACGCGATGAAACGCGTCCGTGCCGCCGCGCCTGATGTGTGGTTTCTCGCCCCGGGTGTGGGGGCTCAGGGCGGCGAACTCGAATCCGCTTTGAGGGCAGGTTTACGTCAGGATGGACGCGGGATGTTGATCCCCATCTCACGCGGCATCTCGCGCGCCGAAAGCCCTGCCAAAGCCGCGGCGGAAATCCGTGACCAAATTGTGAATATCAAAATGCATTTCAACCGCGAAGGGCATTAAGGTCGCGAAGGAAAAACAAAAAAAGAATCTTTGCGCTCTTCGCGTGCTTGGCGGTTAAGAAGGGTTTACTTTGACTCAACTCGATACTTCCCTCACATCCCTCGCCGACGGGCTCCTCTCCGCGGGCTGTATCAAATTTGGTGACTTCACCCTAAAATCGGGGCTCAAATCTCCCATCTACATTGACCTGCGGCAAATCATCACGTATCCCAAACTTCTCGGCGAAGTCGCACAAGCCTACCTGCCAATACTCTCAAATCTCCAATTCTCTCGAATAGCAGGCTTGCCCGACGCCGCCATTCCAATTGCAACCGCGATAAGCCTAGCGGGGAATTACCCCATGATCTACCCGCGCAAGGAAGCCAAGTCTTATGGCACGAAAGCAGAGATCGAAGGCGAATATCACGCGGGCGAGACGGTCGTCATCATTGACGACCTCGCCACCACAGGCGGAAGTAAATTCGAAGCCATCGAAAAATTGACTAGTGCGGGCTTGGTCGTAAAAGATGTTGTCGTGCTTGTTGACCGTCAATCGGGCGCGAAAGAGTCGCTGGCAGAGGCGGGCTACTCCATGTACGCGGTGCTGACCATCAGTCAATTGTTGGAGTATTGGGAGAAGGCGGGAAAGGTGGAAAAGCGCAACCCTAAACAGGTATAGGCAACTTATCCTCCTTCACAATCCTTAAGCAAATTTTAAGAACTCATCTAGCCCCCCTTAAGAGCGCCCTGCTAAGATTAGGTGGAGAGTAACGGTGGCAAAATTTTGTGCTTTACTCTCTTCATAATTCGCGGCATTCCAACAGGATTGCCGAAATTCCAAAATTAATTTTGTGAGGAGGTATTTGTTATGCGTTGGATTATTGAATCGAGTATGCGGCTTCGATATCTGATCGTTATCCTCGCCGCGGCGCTGATGGTCTTCGGCATCGGACAACTTCGGGGAATGCCTGTAGACGTCTATCCGGAGTTTAACCCGCCGTTGGTGGAAATCCAGACCGAGGCGCTAGGGCTTTCCGCCGAAGAAGTGGAATCTCTGATCACCACGCCGATGGAGGCAGATTTGCTCATTGGGGTGGCCTGGCTTGACCAGATTTACTCTGAATCGGTCACGGGTTTATCCACTATTACCATGATCTTCGAACCGGATGCTGATCCCGTCCAGGTGCGGCAGATGGTGCAGGAGCGTCTGAATCAAACATACGCCCTGCCAAACGTTTCAAAACCACCCGTCATGATCCAGCCCCTGTCAACCACAAATCGGGTGATGATGATCGGGCTTTCCTCGAAGGACCTCTCCCTGATTGATATGGGGGTGCTCGCCCGCTGGAATATCAGGCCCCGCCTGATGGGCGTGCCCGGCGTAGCCAATGTGGCCATCTGGGGTCAGCGGGAGAGGCAGTTGCAGGTCCAGGTGGATCCGCAACAATTGCGGGAGGCGGGAGTAACGGTGGGTCAAGTCATTGAAACCACCGGTGAAGCATTGTGGGTATCCCCATTAACCTATTTGGAATCCTCATCCCCCGGCACTGCAGGCTGGATAGATACCCCGAACCAAAGACTTGGAATCCATCATCTCCTTCCCATCTCATCAGCTGAAGATCTTTCCCGTGTAACCGTGGTCGGTACCGAAGGCTTGGTGCTCGGTGACATTGCCAACGTTATTGAAGATCATCAACCGTTGATTGGCGATGCTGTTATTAACGATGGTCCTGGCGTACTGCTGGTTGTCGAAAAATTCCCGGGGGCAAATACATTGGATGTGACGCGAGGCGTGGAAGCCGCGCTCACCGCATTGCAACCGGGTCTTACTGGCCTCGAAATTGACCCAACCGTCTTCCGACCGGCGAACTACATTGAGTCGGCAACCAATAACCTCTCCACAGCAGTAATCATGGGTGGGTTGCTTGTGATCCTTGTCCTGGGCGCATTCTTCTTCAAGTGGCGAACTGCATTGGTCAGCCTTATCGTAATTCCGCTGTCGCTGGTCGCTGCAGGATTCGTACTTTATCTGCGCGGCGCTACATTCAACTCATTGATCCTGGCAGGGCTGGTGATTGCCCTTGGCGCGATCATAGATGACGCAATCATTGACGTGGAGAATATCGCGCGGCGCCTCCGTGAGAATCGCAAGAATGGAAGCAGCAAAACCGCGATGACCGTCGTTCTTGAGGCATCCCTTGAGATGCGCAATACCATGGGTTTCGCGACACTGATTCTAGTATTGGCTGTTTTGCCTCTCTTCTTTATGCAGGGTCTGACAGGTTCATTTTTCCAGCCTCTAGTCATCTCCTATACGCTTGCGGTGCTGGTCTCTGTGGCTGTCGCCCTAATTGTGACGCCTGCTGTAAGTCTACTTGTGCTAGAGAATGAACCGTTGAATCAACGTGAATCCCCCCTCGTGGCGGGGCTAAAACGCTCCTATAACGGGACCTTGGCGCGTGTCATCCATGCCCCATATTTTGCGCCTGTTCTTGCAGGCGTCATCATTCTGGCTGGGGTTGCTGTATTACCAATGCTCGGGGTCTCATTAGACCCGGCTTTCAAACAGACGGAACTCTTGATCCGGTGGGAAGGCGCGCCCGGAACATCTCTTACGGAAATGAACCGCATCTTAGCCCAGGCGGGACAGGAACTACGGTCCATTCCTGGAGTACGAAATGTTGGCTCGCATGTTGGGCGGGCAGAAACAGGCGATCAAACAGTCGGCATCAATTCCGCTGAACTTTGGGTAAATCTTGATCCTGCTGTCAACTATGATGCGACCCTGTCTGCCATCCAGCAGGTTATTGATGGCTACCCCGGGCTTCAACGCGAAGTGGGGTCCTATCAGCCAGAGAGAATTGGGGAAGCTCTCACAGCTGTAAACAACGATATCGTCGTGCGGCTCTACGGCCACGATTTGGCGGTACTGAAAGACAGGGCTCAGGAAATGGGTAAAGCCTTCTCCGAGATCAATGGCGTCATTGCCGCACAGCCCGAACTCCCCGCTGAGGAGGCGCAAGTGGAAATTGAGGTGAATCTTGCCGCCGCCGAACAATACGGCCTCAAGCCAGGCGACATCCGCAGGTCCGTAGCTACACTGATATCAGGCTTGCGAGTCGGCAGTCTTTACGAGGAGCAAAAGGTGTTCGAAGTTGTGGTTTGGGGTGTGCCCGAAATCCGCAACAGCCTGAATGATATTGGCGATCTTCTCATTGATACACCGACCGGCGAATACGTGCGATTACGGGATGTGGCAGAAGTGCGAGTCGTCCCAACACCGATCATCGTCAGACGGGATGCTGTCTCGCGCTTCATTGACATTCGAGTCAGCGTGAGCGGCCGCTCATTAACCGCCGTTGCAACTGACATCCAGACCAGCCTCAAAGATGTGGAATTCCCCTTTGAGTACCATGCAGAGTTGCTGGGCGGGTATGCAGATCAACAATCTGCCCAACAGCGCATGCTGGTGCTGGGAATCGCCTCGTTGATCGGTATCCTCATTCTCTTGCAGGCATCCTTTGGGAGTTGGCGTTTGTCTTTTGTCCTCCTATTGACCCTGCCCATGGCGCTCGCAGGCGGAGTACTCGCAACTCTCCTGGATGGCGGCATTCTCTCGATTGGTTCTATCTTCGGATTTCTCACAGTGTTTGGGATCGCTGTCCGCAATGGTGTGGCGATAACCAATCATTTCAATCGTCTTGAGCGCATCGAGGGCGGCGTCTTTGGTCCAGACCTGGTATTGCGCGGAGCGAGTGAACGGCTGGCGCCGGTCCTGATGACCGTATTAACCACAGGTCTGGCACTTCTGCCCTTTGTGATCCTGGGAAATATCCCAGGGTTGGAGATCGTTCGCCCAATGGCTGTTGTAGTGCTGGGTGGCCTGGCCACAACCGCTTTGCTTGACCTGCTCGTTTTGCCGGCCCTTTATCTACGTTACGGATCCAACCGCGAGCAGGAACTTGATTTTCTACCGGTTCCCGCAGTTGGTGAAGCATAAAACATCGTAACTGCACCGAGAAACTTAAATTTAAGTTTCTCGGTGCAGGATAGGAAACCATAATTATGATTCAAAGAAAAGATTCCAACGCATCGAATTCTCAGCGTGAAGTATTGGTGGCTAACGATCTGAGAAAGTCCTACGGACCAAGGCACGCACTTCAGGGACTAACATTTACCTTGAAAGCGGGCCGAGTACTTGGTTTTCTGGGTCCCAATGGAGCAGGCAAAACAACCTCGATCCGTATCCTCACGACAATGATGGAACCCGAATCAGGTCACTTTGTTGTAGATGGGATCGGGTCTGAACATCCCGAGGAAATTCGCCGCAGGATCGGAGTTCTTCCAGAGAACCTCGGGTTTCCCAGGCAAATGACGGGCATCGAATACCTGACTTATTATGGTCAGCTCTATGGGCGAACAGCCGCTCAGGCTCGAGAGTATGGCTGGACCCTTTTGGAGGATGTGGGTCTGCAACAAAGAGGAAAGTCGCTGATCGGCAGTTATAGTCACGGAATGAGGCAAAGAGCAGGGATTGCACGCGCTCTCCTTAACGATCCCGTGGTCCTTTTTCTTGACGAACCCACTTTGGGGCTGGATCCTCGAGGCCAACAGGAGTTGCTTGAACTGATACAGAAGATCGCGCGGGAGCGGGGGACTGGCATTGTCTTATGCAGTCACATGCTGTCAGAGATTGAAAGTATTTGTGATGACGTGGTGATCTTGAACCTGGGCCAGATTGTCGCTCGAGGGACAGTGGCTGAGGTCATAGGACGAACCCAGCATAACATTGTCCTTCGAAACGCCTTGAGAGTTCAAGTCCCGACTGCCGATGTCAATAAAGCGCGGCAGGTCCTGAATACAATACCGAACATCATGAAAGTCTCCCCCATCGGCGAGATGGAAGGCTGGCTGCGGATAGAGCTGATGGAGCCTGGAAGCGGAAACACATCTAAAGCCTACCAAATCAACAATAATATTCTTAGCGCCATCATCCGCGCCAAAATTCCAATTCTGAGTTTTGAAGCGGAAGGCGGCAAATTACATGATGTATTCCTGCGCTTGACCGAGGAGGCAATCAAATGAGCACTGTACAAACTGTGATAGACCCTCAAGTTACACGATCGGGTTCGGGGGCCCCCGCGTGGTGGCTTGTTTTCATAAGGGAACTTACTGACCTGTGGGTCGGTGGAAAGGCGCTTGTCCTCGTCTTCATCTACACCGTATTTCTGGGCGTCGTGACGTATGTAATCGCCAGCAATAGTGAGTTGAGCTTGATCCCCCCGAAGGAAATGGTCTATGAGACGATCAAGAACGTCATGGCTGTCAGCCTCTTCATCGGGTTGATCATCGGTGCGGATGCTCTGAGCGGCGAAAGGGAGCGCAATACACTAGAGTCACTCCTATTAACACCGTCGAGCCGCAGGCAGATCGTTTTTGGCAAGTTTCTTGCCGCAATTACATTCTGGCCCGCCGCTTTCGTTATCGCCATCCCTACCTTTAAGTTACTTTCCCAGGGTGATGAGATTTTCGGCCAGGGGTTATTCTGGGGCGGGATATTGGGAACGGTTATGGTTTTTGCCTACGTCGGCTTGGGAATGCTCGTGAGTTTTTGGTCCAACTCCAATAAGACCAGTTATTTCGTGAGCCTGGGTATTTACATCCTCTTCCTCGTTCCCGCACAATTGCCCGGTACGGCACAAACCGGGGTGATGGGACAATTCCTCCAATGGATAAACCCGATCGCGGCTGTCAACCATTTCCTCTCGAAGATTCTGGTGAATAACATAAAATTTTCCGAATTTTGGACGTGGATTGAGGCACCTGTGGGTTTCACCATCATCATCCTTGGGATCCTCTTCCTATATGCGGCTCCAGGTCTTCGCCTTGAGGAAGGACGTGCGAGCAAAATCTGGTCCCGTGTAAGCCGCGCCATCGGTCTCACGGTGATTGCCGGCTTGATGGTTATTTCAGCCGCATCCCCCGCTGCCGCGCTCCAAACAGGGATCGAACCCGAACCCCTGCAGATATCCATTAGTATGGAATCCAAGACTGTAAAGGCAAGCGACTCGATTTTCTTCGATACTGTGATAACCAATAACGGTACGGAGGCGAGCCCCAGCATATTTGTGGCGATGAACATCATCAACCTCGAGAAGGCTGGGGAACCGATTGACCCCGAAGACTGGTCGCCCCAGCGGACACAATCCATCGATCCCCTTGCACCGGGCGGGTCCGCCACTTTGAGCTGGAGGGTTAATGCAATCCTGGAGGGAGATGTGATGATCTATATGGTCGCCATTCCCCAGCCGAAAGGAGCGAATGTCACCAGCCATCCGGTCGCTAGTCCGGGCATTCACCTTACAGTGACCCCTTTTACCAAACTGAATCCGGGCGGCGTACTTCCCATTGCCATCGGAGGCCCAATCCTGCTCTTGGTGATCATATACTTTGTAAACCGTCGTAGAAACCGCAACATTGACATGGGCGGTTCTTAACAAAATTATCATAGTTAGACCAACATAAAGAAAGATAGGAGACAACAATGAAACGTTCATATTTATTGATTTCGGTGTTATTGATCCTGGCTGGTTTAGCGCTTTCGGCTTGCACGCCAAAGGCAGTCACGGCAGAAAAAATTCAGCCGTTCACTCTCGAAGTCATCGAGGAGACAGGATTTAATCGTGTCATCCTGACCGAGGCGGCGGCTGAACGGCTTGGCGTGCAGACAACCCCTGTTCGCGATCAAAGAGTGAATGGCGTCAAACGGCTGGTCGTTCCGTACGCGGCTGTGATCTACGACCTGCATGGCGAGACCTGGTTATATACCAGCCCGGCGCCGTTCACGTTTGTCCGCGAGTCCATCACTGTTGACTTCATCGATGGCGACAGGGCGATCCTGTCAGCCGGTCCTGCCTCCGGCACCGAAGTTGCAACGGTGGGAGTGCCTGAGTTGTACGGCGCAGATACAGGAATTGGAAAATGAACGGGATGCGTTGGGTTGTCGCAGCGAGCCTGAGGTATAGATACCTTGTGCTCTTTGTTGCCATAGCGATGGTCTTTTTCGGCATTGGCCAGATCCGCAGCATGGCCGTGGATGTTTTTCCCGAGTTCGCGCCGCCGAAAGTGGAGATTCAAACGCCATCCATCGGGCTTTCCTCCGCCGAAGTGGAAGCTTTGGTGACGATTCCATTGGAGGAGGCGCTGCGCGGTATCCCTGGGTTGGACGTCATGCGCTCCAAGTCGGTTGAGCAGTTGTCGTCAATCGTACTAATCTTCGAGTCAGGAACCAACGTGATGGAAGCAAGGCAACTGGTGCAGGAGCGCCTGTCCTTAGCGGCGCCTTCGCTGCCCACCTGGGCTGCGCCGCCTGTCATCATGCCACCTCTTTCATCCACTGCCCGCACCATGAAGATCGGCATCTCCTCGAAAGAGATGTCTGTGATAGACCTATCCATGACCACCTATTGGAAAATCAGGGACCGTCTGCTGTTGGTACCCGGCGTCGCCAATGTTGCAATTTGGGGGGAGCAGATCGATATGGTGCAGGTGCAGGTTGATCCGAAAAAACTTGCCGCCAACGGTGTGACGTTGGACGAGGTTCTGCAAGTCACCTCGGATACTGTAGATGCGGGATTGGTCCAGTATTCAGCAGGGAAATCAATCGGCACAGGTGGATTTCTCGAGACGCCGAACCAGAGATTCGCGATCGAGGTTGTCTCGCCGGTTGTAACGTCCGCTGATCTGGCTAATATACCGATTAATGACAAAAAGAAAAGTGACGGCACACCATTACGCCTGGCAGACGTTGCCATATTGGTGAATGGCACCTGGCCGATGATCGGAGACGCGGTCATCAATGATGGCCCCGGTCTTTTGCTTATCGTTGAAAAATTCCCCTGGGGCAACACGTTAGAAGTGACTCGGGGCGTGGAAGCGGCAATTGACGAAATGCGCCCCGGTTTTCCCGGGGTGGATATTGACACCACTATCTTCCGGCCCGCTACGTTTGTCGAAGTCGCGCTTGACAATCTCACCGAATCACTTCTGATCGGCGCCGGTCTCGTGATCGTCATTCTCCTGCTCTTCCTTTGGGACTGGCGTATTGCCCTGATCAGCGCAACAATCATTCCGTTAACGGCAGTCATCACACTGCTGGCGCTCTCCATGATAGGGGCGACCATTAATGTGATGGTCCTGGCAGGTCTGGTAATTGCCATCGGCGCAGTTGTAGACGACGCGATCGTGGGTGTTGAAAACGTTGTGCGGCGTATTCGCCAGTATCGCCGGGAGGGAAGCAGTCTTTCGACAGCGACTATTATTCTGGAGGCATCGGTCGAGGTGCGCGAAGCCATTGTTACGGCGTCCTTGATCGAAATGTCGGCTCTATTGCCGGTCTTTTTCCTAGGAGGCTTGTCCGGTGCATTTTTCAGACCGCTAGCCCAGGCTTATGTGGTGGCGACACTGGTCTCGCCAATCGTCGCTCTAACGGTCACACCTGCCTTGATTTTGATCCTCCTGTCAAATGCTTCAATCTTTGAGCGTCTGTCACCTATTATGCTCCCACTCCACCGGGGCTATGACAAGCTCCTTTCATGGACCCTGAATAAAACCCGCCTGGCGTATAGCACGACCGGTGTGCTCATGGCGGCCGGATTCGTAATTTGGCCCCTGCTCGGGCAGGAGCTTTTGCCTTCGTTCAAGGAAAGGGATTTCCTGATGCACTGGCTGGGTAAGCCGGGTACCTCCCATTCCGAAATGGTTCGAACCTCCACTCAAGCCTGCCAATCGTTGCGAGCCATCCCAGGTGTGCGTAACTGCGGCACTCACATTGGTCAGGCATTGTTCATGGATGAAGTGTATGGCATCTATTTTGCCGAGCATTGGATCAGCGTTGACCCTTCGGTTGACTATGACTTGACGCTGGCAAAAGTTCAGCAGACTGTTGACGGATATCCCGGGCTTTATCGTGACGTGCAAACCTACCTCAAAGAAAGAATCAGGGAAGTCTTAACAGGTTCAAGCCATCCCATTGTCATACGCATCTATGGCCAGGACCTGGATGTCCTGCGTTCCAAAGCCGCAGAGATAGAGGAGAAGCTTTCAGGGATTGAAGGTCTTACCGATTTGCATGTGGAGTTCCTGCTCGATATACCTCAAGTTCAGATCGAGGTGGACCTCGAGAAGGCACAACAATATGGGCTCAAACCGGGCGATGTTCGTCGGGCGGCGGCTTATCTGATCGCAGGCGAAGAAGCCGGCGATATTCATTTGGGCAATCGGACCTATGATGTAAATGTGATGGGTATAGCTGAAACGCGTCGGAGCCTGACTGATATCGAGAACCTGCTGATTGACACACCGGATGGTGGTCAGGTGCGCCTGGCAGACGTGGCTGATGTACGAATTGTGCCAACCCCGAATGCCATCAATCGCGAGAATTTCGCACGGCGCCTAAGCGTCGAAGCTGAAGTGAGCGGGCGTGATCTCGGCTCTGTGGTCGAAGATGTCGAAGATACATTGGAGACCATCGGGTTCCCGATCGGGTATCATGCGGAACTTCTTGGAGAGTACGCGGAGAGGCAGGATGCCGAGCAACGAATATTGATTGCCGGAATCGTCGCCGGAATCGTGATTTTCTTCCTCCTGCTGGTATCTCTAGGGACTTGGCGCCTGGCGGCCATGTCGTTCCTGAGCCTGCCCCTGGCTCTCGTGGGTGGCGTGATTGCCGCATACGCAACCGGAGGAGTCCTCTCGCTTGGCTCGCTCGTTGGGTTCCTCACGATCCTGGGCGTTGCGGCACGCAACGGTATCATGCTGATCAGCCACTACCAGCACTTGGAGGAGGTTGAAGGTGAAACCTTTGGCTTCGGGCTCGTCCTGCGCGGCGCACGCGAAAGAATTGCGCCGATTATGATGACGGCGCTCACTGCCGGTTTGGCGCTCATCCCTCTCGTCATCGCGGGCAACATTCCCGGTCACGAGATCGAGCATCCGATGGCTATCGTCATCCTGGGCGGCCTTGTCACATCTACATTGGTCAACCTTTTCATCGTGCCGCCCCTGTACCTCGTTTTCGGTAGAAGGAACTTGCCATCCAACCCCGGCGGCACTGGGAGTGCCCTCGGAGGAGCTTGAACAAGATTTCATCCTCGCAATAAGAACAGTACCTTAGATAAACCGTCCCGCAGGCTTCTTGATATGGACACATTTTCAAGGACCAACCTGCGGGACGTATATAATCGAAACCATGTGAGAGGTTATCCCACATGGAAAACAGTCATAACACATAGGATCAACAAGCAAAGGAGTCTAATATGCAACGTCTGCGCATCATTTCTACAATGATTGGATTACTTGTGGTGATTTTGGTTTCTGCGTGCTCTCCAAATACGCCTTCAGATCCGGTTTTTGAAAAATTTGACCCGAATAATTTTGATAACTCGACCAATATCGATAATCAATGGTTTCCTTTGAAGCCAGGGACACAACTGGTCTTTGAGGGGCAGACCATCGAGGCAGGTGAACAGGTTCCCCACCGCGTGGTGATTAACGTTACCGATCTGACAAAGGTGATCGGTGGGATTCGTTCAGTTGTCACCTGGGATTTGGACTATAGTGCAGACCAATTGGTGGAGGCGGAGCTTGCCTTCTTTGCGCAGGATAACGATGGTAATGTCTGGCGTATGGGTGAGTATCCGGAGGAATACGAAGATGGGAAGTTTATCCTGGCTCCCACCTGGATTCACGGTCTTGATGATGCGCTGGCGGGAATCGCAATGCAAGCCGATCCTCAACTCAACACGCCCGATTACCCACAGGGATGGGGCCCCGATGTGGATTGGACGGATCGTGGACAGGTCGATCAGATGGGACAGAGTGTATGTGTGCCTGCCGCCTGCTATGAGAACGTGCTGGTGATCAAGGAATCCAGTCAAGCTGAGCCAGACGCCTTTCAGCTAAAGTACTTCGCACCCGGTGTAGGCAATGTGCTAGTGGACTGGACAGGTGCAGATCAGACGCAGGAGACCCTGGAACTGGTGGAATACAACCAACTTAGCCCGGAAGAAATGGATGAGGTTCGCGCCAAGGCACTGGAATTGGAACAACATGGCTACGAAGCCAGCCCGGATGTGTATGGCCAGACACCCCCGCTTGAGTAGATTCCAGCCCAGTTCTGGGCGTTGTTAGAAATATTGCAGTTCCTCAATGATGTCGCTAATTGCCATCATTGAGGAGCTAACCTTTAGATACTTCAAACACGGATAAATCACCCACTTTTTGCAAACCAGAGGCATAATTGGACTGGCATCTGGCGACCTTACCGACTGCTCATTACTCTGACTGATCTTGGAAACCGGGCTTGGGAAAATCTTATTGAGATTCGTGAGCGAATTACGACTACTTCTCAAATATATACCCAACGCCATGAAGAGTAATGATATAGCGCGGACTTTTAGTACTCTCGCCAAGTTTTTTTCTAAGGTGAGAAATGTATACGTGAACATAGTCCATGCTTCCACGATATTCATTCCCCCAAACATTAGTCAGGATTTGTTGAAACGTTAACACTTTACCTGCGTTGCGCGCAAGATACGTCAACAAGCGGAACTCAACGGGGGTTAGCTTGATCCTTTTGTCTTTTATGAGAACGGCGCGCTTTTCAACATCGATGCTCAAGTGGCCATCATTGTAATTAAAGGCATCAGTCTGGGTTTTCATGTGTTCACTGCGGCGCAAAACCGTCTTGGCTCGGGCAATCAGGATTTCTGCATTGAAGGGCTTTGACAGAAAATCGTCCGCACCAGCCTCCAATCCCCGAATCATTTCCTGCTCATGGTTTAGAGCCGTTAACATGATAAGCGGGGTATCCGAAACCTGCCGTATTCTCTCACAGACTTCGAATCCATTAATGCCAGGCATCATCACGTCCAATATGATCAGATCGGGATGATGAGTAAACAGCTTGCTAACGCCCTCCAGTCCATCGCGAGCTGTGACAATTTGGGCGCCCTCCTTTTTAAAGATAACAGAGGCAAGTTGAAGGAGATCAGCGTCATCGTCTATGAGCAAAACTTTTGCGGCAATCATATTTTCAGTAATTGTAAATCAAAAACGTTGCTTTTTGGGCAAATGTAACCCCCTCACAATGAATGAGGCGTTTTATATGCATAAGGAATAAGTTGGTTATGGAATCCTCCACTTTTCTAATAAAGGGCACGGCAAAACCTGGATGTGCCAGAATGCAGAGAAGACAGACGGTGAGTGATGAAAGATCGGAACCAGGAATCACCCTTCCATACACCGTCATTCCCGATAAATCAAGTAAAATAACGTATCGAAATCACGATAAAAAATTCATAGAGTTAATCAAATGCCAACTGTAAGAAACGATTTTTTCAAACTCGGTGATAAATTCGCCACGGTGATCGGTGAGGATGTCAAAGTGGGGGACATGGCTCCCGAGTTTACCTCCGCCGCGCCGGGCTGGAAACCCGTCAGCCCCATTGCTGAATCCAGAGGCAAGGTTGCCGTCCTGAGCGCGGTGCCTTCGCTTGATACCGAAGTCTGTGACCGCGAGACGCGCCGCTTCAACGAGGAAGCGGCGAAACTCAGCGACGACATCATCATCTGGACCATCAGCACAGATTTCCCTTTCTCGCAGAAACGCTGGTGTGGCGCGGCAGGTGTTGATAAAGTGAGAGTGGTCTCCGATGTGCTCGATGCAGAGATGGGCGTCAAATATGGTTTGCTCGTCAAGGAACGCCGCTATCTGCGCCGCGCGGTATTTGTCGTAGACCGCACCGGCAAGTTAACGTATGTCGCGTACATGGAAAGCAATGACCTCGAGCCAAATTACGATGAAGTGATTGAAGCCGCAAAAAAAGCATTAGAATAAAGGATCAGCCCTCGGTTCCGCGAGAGCCGTTTTCAGTCCGCAGGATGCCGCATGAATCTCAACACGCAATTTGAACTCTTTCGCCAGTCCGCCACTGTCGCAATGGGCGATCGTATCCTGGCGCTCAAAGCCAGTGGACGAAACGTGATTGGACTGCAACAAGGTGATCCGGATTTTGCGACTCCGCAGGCGGTGATTGATGTTGCGTGCAAAGCCATGCAGGATGGGTTGACCCATTACGGGCCATCACGCGGCTTTCTGGACCTGAGAACTGCCATCGCCAAAAAACTGATTCGCGACGAAGGCGTTTCCTACGACCCCGCGTCCGAAATTATCGTTACTCACGGGGGCATCCATGCGTATTACTCAGCCATGCTCTCTGTTTTGAACCCTGGTGATGACGTGTTGATTCCCGACCCATCTTGGGCGACGCATATCAACCTTGCAATGATGCTGCGTGCAAACGTTGTCCGGGTGCCCGCGCCCGCCGAACACGGATTCGTCCCATCCTTCGATGCATGGGAGACAGCCGTTACGCCGAAGTCGCGTGCCGTTGTGTTGAACTATCCAGCCAACCCGACGGGCGTAAACCCTTTGCGAGAGTATCTGCAAAAATTGCAGGACTTTGCGAAAGAACATGATCTGTGGGTTTTGAGCGATGAAGTGTACGGGAGTTTATATTTTGATGAGAAACCCGTATCCCCCGCGGCAATTGACGGCGCGAAGGGGCGCACGCTCATCGTGAACAGCCTTTCCAAAACCTACGCGATGACCGGCTGGCGCGTGGGCTTCCTTGCCGCGCCCGCCCCGGTGATCGAGAATGCCTTGAAGGCGGGGCAAAACTCCATTACGTGTGTCGCGCCGTTCATCCAAAAAGCCGCGGCGTTTGCCTTGACCGATCCTGAAGTCCAAAAGGGCACTGAGAATATGCGTAGCGCGTATGCCCGTCGTCGCGCGTTGGTGATGAAGTTGGCGGCTGAATTGGAAAGCGACACAGTGCTGGTCACTCCTCCGCAGGGCGCGTTTTATTGTTTTCTCGACCTTCGTCCGCTGAAAATGAAATCGGTTGATATGTGTGAACGGATTTTAGAGGAAAAAGGCGTAGGGCTCGTCCCAGGCTCCGCGTTCGGCGAGCACGGCGAAGGTTTTATCCGCATGTCCATTGCGGCATCTGATGAAGAAGTGGAAATGGGATTCAGGAAGATTGTCGAGTGGGCGGAAGAACAATAACTTATTGATGGTCGGGTGGAAGGCGATCTTGCTACGTACTTCGTACTGCGTAACTTCCTGCCGCCGCATCGAAACCAAAGTGGAGTGATTTTGAAAGTCGCATTTCAGGGCGAACACGGCGCGTATTCGGAGGAGGCAATCCGCGCGTATTACGGGGAGGTGGAAACGGTCCCGTGTGAGTCGTTTGACCAATTGTTTGAATCGGTTATTTCATCCAAAAGCGATTCGGGTTTGATTCCTGTTGAAAATTCGATTGCGGGGAGTATTCACCAAAATTATGACCTGCTGTTTCAACATCCATTGCACATCACGGGCGAATCTATTTTGCGCGTGAGGCATTGTTTGATCGCGCTACCTGACGTAAAAAAAGCAGACGTCAAAAAAGCCATCAGCCACCCGCAAGCGTTGGGGCAATGCGCGGAGTATTTACGAAAACACGGAATCAAAGCAGAACAGGTCTACGACACGGCGGGGAGTGTGAAACTGCTCAAAGAGTCGGGCGCGCGAGATACGGCGGCAATCGCTTCACGCCGCGCGGCGGAGTTGTATGAAATGCAAATTCTCGAAGAGGGAATCGAAGATAACACGGAAAATTACACGCGCTTCCTTGCGGTTCAACGCCAGGCGATCATTCCTCAAGGCAATGGTAAAACATCCATTGTGTTCACGTTGAAGGGTGAAAAGTTAGCCAAAGCCATGAGCATTTTTGCTCAACGCGAAATTGACGCGACTAAAATCGAATCACGTCCGTTTCAAGGCAAACCGTGGCGTTACATTTATTATGTAGATTTCATTGGCGCGGCGGACGAAGAGAAGGTCAAGCGCGCGCTCGATGAATTGGGGCAATATACGGTGACGTTACGCGTGCTTGGTTCATACACGCGGCACACGTCACAATAAATTTTCGCTCACCAGCAACTCAGCGTTATAGATCGAGCCTCCTGCCGCGCCGCGTATGGTGTTGTGTGACAGCACAACGAACTTTAGATCCAAAATGGGATCGCGCCTGACTCGGCCGACGACGGTTGTCATTCCTTTTCCTGTCAACCTATCGAGCCGCGGCTGAGGACGATCCGCTTCTTCGCGGACCTCGATCACGGGTCGCGGACTCGACGGCAACTCACGCGCAGATTCAGATGCAGAAAAATCTCGCAGAACAGCCTCAGCAGTTTCAGGGTCGGTTTGATTCGCCAACTCCACGCTGACGCAGACAGTATGCCCATCCATCACCGCGACGCGGTTTGTGTGCGCGCTGAATTTGATATCCGCAAGTTCTATGTAAGCTCTCGGCGGAGTCCCCGCCTCCGAAGACGGCGGCTCAAGCGTCTCTATATATTTGCCCAGCATCTTGCGCGGTTCCCATTCCACTTTTTCCTCTTCGCCTTTGATGTTGGGAATCACGTTGTCCATGATGTCGAGCGACGCGACCCCAGGGTAGCCCGCGCCCGAAAGCGCCTGCAATGACACTGCGAACACTTTTTTCACACCGAAGGCATTATCCAGCGCTTTGAGCGCAATCGTTAAACCCGTGCTCGTGCAATTCGGATTCGTGATGATGCATCCGCTCCAGTTTTTGTTTTTGCGTTGCTGTTTGACGAGATGAATATGCTCTGCATTGATTTCGGGAAGCAACAGCGGAACATCTTCGTCGCGGCGATAGGATGACGCATTGGAACAAACCGCCATGCCCGCTTTTGCAAATTCAGGCTCAAGGTCTTTTGCAATTTCATTATGCAACGCTGAGAAAACAATCTTTGCCTGAACAGATTCCGTTGTGGCAGGGACAATAACCATGTCTCTTGCATAATCAGGCATCGGAATATCAAGTACCCAGCGTGTGGCTTGGGCATATTTTTGTTCAACTGAACGATCTGACGCGGCGAGCGCAACAACCTTGAACCACGGATGATGATCGAGCAACGAAATAAATCGCTGACCGACAGAACCTGTCGCGCCGAGGATCGCTACAGGGATTTGGGATGGCATGGTGATTTCTCCTGTGATGTATACACTGCAGGTTGAGTAGGGCGGGTGATTGTCCCGCCCGTATCGAAACCAGCAGATACGTGAGTATTTTTGTTAGTGAGATTCTTCTGGTCAGTGGTGGTTTCGATACGCTCGCAACGAACGCTCGCTACTCAACCACCATAGGCTTATTGAACAATCAACTCATGTAATGCTTTTACTGCATTCTCTGTATCACTGGCATCAACGACCAAACTGATCGAAACTTCCGATGAGCCTTGTGCAATCGCAAGCACATTGACATTGTTGTTACCGAGTTGACTGAAGACTTTCCCCGCCACGCCGGGCGTGTGACGCATCCCCGCGCCGACAACGGTGATGATCGAAATATCATCGGTTGACCAGATGCGATCAATATCATCCTCTTCGATCTCGTGGGCGAACGTCTCTTCGAGCGCGGAAACGACCGACGACGCGGTTTCAGCAGGCACGGCAAAACAAATGGATTGTTCTGACGATGCCTGTGTGATCAACGGAACACTCGTGCCTGTGGATGCAACCGCGCCGAACGCGCGCGCCGCCACGCCGGGCACACCCAACATGCCGCGCCCTTCGATCGTCACCAATCGTTGTTTGCGGATTGCGGTCACGGCTTTCACCACCCGCCCGTTCACTTTGCCATTCGATTTTATGTTGGCAGTTAATCGCGTGCCCGCATGAGTCGGATTAAACGTGTTGCAGATTCGTAGACCAATACCCGTATCCACAACGGGGCGAATCGTTTTCGGGTGCAACACCTTCGCGCCGTAATAGGCAAGTTCCGCAATTTCACCATAACTGATCTCAGGCAACGTCTTCGCCTCTTTCACGATGCGCGGGTCAGTGGTCATCACGCCGTCCACGTCGGTCCAGATCCACACTTCGTCGGCGGGCAGGGCTTTGCCGATGATCGCGGCAGAATAATCACTGCCGCCGCGCCCCAATGTTGTGATAACTCCATCAGGCGTCGCGCCGATGAACCCCGTTGTGATCGGAACCATGCCTGCATCGAGCAAGGGATTCAACGCCGCGCGCGTCTTTTCGGTCGTGACGTTGAAATCGGGATGCGCATTCTGGAAATTGGCGTTCGTGACGACGAACGAGGCTGATTCGATCCATTCGGCTTTAACCCCCGCCTCATTGACCACCGCCGCCAACAAGCGGATGCTCATCCGTTCGCCCAAGGACGCCACCGCATCCAACGCGCGCGGACTGGCTTCGCCGAGCACGGCAATCGCTTTGCATAGATCAACAAACGAGAGAATTAGAGAATTGATCCCGGATTTTGTTTTATTGCAGACCGTTTCATTCTTTACAAGCGAATCAAGAATAACGAAATGTTTTTGTCTCAATGTAGATTCGGCGTCAGTTAGTAGGGGCACGACATGTCGTGCCCCTACAGCATACGAGGCAGATTTCAGCAACAAATCCGTCACTCCAGACATGGCGGAGGTCACTACCACAACGCGCGCCCAATCTTTCTTCGCATCGCGAATGATCTGCGTCGCGCTGACGAGCGCATCCACAGACCCAACGGATGTTCCTCCAAATTTCATCACGAGCGTTTGTTTTGACATACTCTTCTCCTTACTCACGGGGATAAATCCCCTGCTCAGGGCATGGAAGCCATTTCGTGGCTAGTCGGCTTTAGGCGACTTCCATGTGCTGAGGCAGGACTTTAGTCCGCCGAAAGATAAACAAAAACGCCCCACGTTTCCGTGAGGCGTTGTGCGTTCTGAGAAAACTTTCGATCCAGTTACTTCTGCCATCCATGCACAAATGCCTCAGGGCGAATACCGGAGGTAGTTGTGGTCATGGTCATGTTGAAGTGGGCCAGGATCATGTTGGGCGGTATTCTATGCGAGTGAAGGGAATGAGTCAAGTGGGAATATCGTTTACATCATACGGCGTGACCTGGTACACGTAGTAATTCAGCCAGTTTGCATACAACAGATTTGCGTGCCCGCGCCAGCGGACAGTGGGTTCTTGTTGCGTGTCGTTGTTGGGATAATAGTTTTGCGGCACATGAATCGGCAAGCCCTTGTTCATATCGCGGTCGTATTCTCCTTTGAGCGTGAGCGGATCGTATTCGGAGTGTCCTGTGATGAAGAGATGACGTCCGTCTTTTGTGCCGACGATGTACACGCCTGCCTCGTCTGACTCAGCAAGGATTTCAATCTCATCCACTTTCTCAATATCTGCGCGGCGGATCTCGGTGTGACGGGAGTGCGGGGCGAGGAAAATGTCGTCGAATCCACGGAGCAGGCTTGATGTCCGGTTTAAGATGCGGTGCTCATAGACGCCGAACATCTTGTGAGGGAGGTCATACTTTGGGATTCCGTAGCGATGATAGAGTCCTGCTTGCGCGCCCCAGCAAATATGAAACGTGGACTCAACATTCGTCGCAGCCCAATCGAGAATCTGAGTCAGTTCATCCCAATATTCGACCTCTTCAAAAGGCATCTGCTCCACAGGCGCGCCGGTGATGATGAGACCGTCAAATTTTTCATGGCGAATGTTGTTGAGTGTGAGGTAGTGATTGAGCAGGTGTTCCGCATCAGTGTTCTTGGATTCGTGCGTGGCTGTGTGAAGCAAAGTGACTTCCACTTGTAATGCAGAATTGGAAAGCAAACGCAGAAGTTGAGTCTTGGTGGCGATCTTGGTGGGCATAAGATTTAGAATCGCCACGCGAAGCGCGCGGATATCCTGGTGTGCCGCGCGCTCTTCAACCATGACGAAAATATTTTCACGTTCAAGAGTCGCGCGTGCGGGGAGAGTGTTGGGGATTTTTACGGGCATGGTTTTCTTTCTTAAATCGGTGGTTGAGTAGCGAGCGTTTGTTGCGAGTGTATCGAAACCACCAGTAAGCAAAGTAACTGTTGTTACAAAATTATTCTGGTTGCTTGTTGGTTTCGATACGGCGGCGGACGAACATCGCCGCCTACTCAACCAACAGGTTTTTTACGAAAGCGCCTGATCGATATCCCAGAGAATATCTTCGATATCTTCGAGACCGATGCTGAGACGAATAAAATCGGGGCTGACGCCGGCGGCGCGTTGTTCTTCATCCGAAAGTTGCGAGTGCGTTGTGCTGGCGGGATGAATGGCAAGCGACTTGGCATCTCCGAAGTTGGCAACGTGAGTGAAGAGTTTCAAGTTGTCAATAAATTTTGCGCCTGCTTCCCGTCCGCCTTTGACGCCGAAACCGAGCACCGCGCTGGGTCCCTTTGGTACATATTTTCGAGCGCGCTCGTAATCGGGATGATTCGGCAGACCCGAATATGTGACCCAGTTGACATTCGGATGGTCGGACAAATATTCGGCGACGGCTTGAGCGTTTTTCACGTGACGATCCATTCTCAGCGATAATGTTTCAAGGCCTTGAATAAATACCCATGAATTGAACGGAGAAGCACACGCTCCAATATCGCGTAGAATGCCAGCCCGCGCCTTCGAAATAAACGCCAGCGGACCAAAGTCATCGGCGTACACAACATCGTGATACGAAGGGTCGGGCGTGTTGAAGTTCTTGTGGCGTTCGCTTCCAGACCACTTGAACTTACCGCTGTCCACGATCACGCCGCCAATGGTCGCTCCATGCCCGCCGATGTATTTGGAGGTGGAGTGCGTGATGATGTGCGCGCCCCATTCAAACGGACGGCACAGATACGGCGTGGCGGCGGTGTTATCAATCATTAACGGGATGCGGAATTCTTCGGCGATTTTCGCCACTTCTTCAAATGGGAAGATATTCGCAAACGGGTTGCTGACCGTCTCGCCGAAGATTATCTTGGTGTTGGGTCTGATCGCTTTACGAAAGTTTTCAGGATCAGACGGGTCAACCAGCGTCACTTCGATCCCCAGACGTGGGAATGTGTATTTGAATTGACTCACCGTCCCGCCGTATAACTTCGACGATGAGACGATGTGGTCGCCCGCTTCGCAGATCGCAAAGATGGCGGTCGTCTGCGCGGCGTGACCCGAACTCACTTCCACGGCGGCGATACCACCCTCGAGATCGGCGATCCGTTTTTCGACAATGTTTGATGTGGGGTTGCCGATGCGCGTGTAAATGTTGCCTGCCTCTTGCAGGGCAAACAAGCGCGAAGCGCGTTCCGTGCTTTGCAGATCGTATGCCGTTGTCAAATAAATGGGCGCGGCGCGGCTTCCCGTCACGGCATCAGGGTCATAGCCTGAGTGCAGTTGACGGGTAGTGAAACCAAATTGACGTTCTTGTATAACAGTGGACATATCTCTCTCCTTGAATGTGATGTATCCGCCCATCAGAAGAGATTAAATAAGTAACCTCTTCTGAAAGTACAAGAAGAGGTATCAGTGACGATTCCGTCCTCTCATCTTCCAGATGTGAATGGATTCCCATTCATATTTGCCGAATTTGGCACCATAACGTGTAGTCTGGTTGCCGAAGCTTCACAGGGTCGGTCCCTCCACTTCTCTGGATAAGAGCGAATATTTAGTTGTGCCGGTATTCTATGCGAGTGAGGAGAATGAGTCAAGAGGGCGCGTTCCCTCAAATAAAATGTTACTGAACTGGTATCGTTCCTTCAAAAGAAAATGTTACCGAGGAAACGATGACAGAAACCGAACCGATGAGCGTGAATGAGAGACGAAAGTACCTGCATAAAAT
>Ga0247727_10000707_pt1 | contig 81727 bp, 76 predicted proteins | sample WisWelCaveWW1625_FD_202498 | JGI IMG/M metagenome (GOLD analysis project Ga0247727, IMG submission 202498) | Biofilm microbial communities from Wishing Well Cave, Virginia, United States - WW16-25 | ecosystem: Environmental > Aquatic > Deep subsurface > Groundwater > Cave microbial mat | place...
ATTCCTTTTCTTCAAAAAGTGAATCCGCCGGGAAATCTTCCGGGATATTGGACATGTATTCTGCCGCTATCTCGCGAAGCGTCCGTGGTTTTTCCCGTTCATCTGTCCGCACACTTTTCAGGCTGTTCGCAAATGCATTCAATTGTCGCGCGAGGCTCGTGACTTGCGAAATCCAGACTTGAATCTCTTCGGTAGGCATTAACCCACGCGCCGAAACTCGGTTGAGCCAATATTTGGTTTCAAAAATACTTCCGCGCGCGTAATATAGAAATTGTAACTTTTCGCCAAAATGAAAGCGACCAAATGATTCCGCGATGTTCGCGCCGACTGAATCTGCCGCTCTTGCCAACTGCTTGCCGACAACATCCTTTGCGAATTCATCCCATTCAACCACCCGCTTCCAAACCGAATCAGCAATTTCCTCCGCCAATTTCAACACGTGGAGCGTCTCAAAAGTTGCTGACATCGCACCCTCCACTTACTAACTGATGCTACGCAGTCCCAATTGTCACCCCGAGCGGAGCGTCTCGTTATTGGAACAACGAGACGCTCCGCGTCGCTTCGCTCAAAATGACACTGCGTAACACGAGTTACTAATTACCACTTACTAATTACCTCACTCAGGCATACTTTTCCGCATACGCCACCAGCGCGTCTTCAAAACATTTCATCGGCGCGCGCACCAGCCCCGCGCCAATCTGCCCCACGCCCGCGTCCTTGTGCGCGATGCCGGTGTTAATGCGCGGCGCGATATTTTTCTCGATCACTTTCCGAATATCAATGCCGGTCGGCGTGCCGCGAAATTCCAAATACGGAATCGTAAAATATTTGTGTTCGGTAAAAGTAATTTCGTACATTTCCATCGTCGCGGCGATCGCGTCTTTCGGCGTGCCGCTGACAAACGTGACAATCGCCGGCGCCGCCGCCATTGCAAACCCGCCGATGCCGGCGGTTTCCGTGATTGTGCTGTCGCCGATGTCGCGGTTTGCGTCCTCGGCTTTGAATCCCGGAAAATATAATCCTTGCGGAATGCCGGCTTCTGCCGTGAACCACTGCGCGCCGAGACCGCTGACGCGAATTCCTAAATCGGTGCCGTTGCGCGCCATCGCGGTCACGATCGTACTGCCTTCGATGCCGTGCGCGGCGTCTGTCATCGCTTTGCATGCCGCCATCACCGGATTCAATACCGACAACGCGTTATCGCCGATGAATTGCAAAACTTGCGCGAGGTCGTCGGTTTTTTTCGCGGCGCGCGCCAGATGCGGCGCGAGCGCGCGCAAAAATAAAATCGAGCCGGCTTTATTACGATTGTGCCCTTCATCGCCCATCTGCAATGCTTCGGCGAGCAAGGCTTTGATATCAATGCCGCCGCTCGCTTCGATTGCCGCGCGCAACATCGGCGCCATTCCATCTTCCATCCAGCGCAATTTCGCGAGCACTTCCGGCGCGTACGCGCCGTACCGCAATACTTTTCCGTACCCTTCGTTCAAATTCGAGAACGCGCGATTGCCGTGCGTTTTATTTTCGATGATATACACCGACATATTCGGCGACGTTACGCCCGCCATTGGACCAACCGCGCCGTGATGATGACAAGAATCAAGTTGAATGTCGCCGCGCTCGACCATTGTGCGCGCGTCGTTTTCATTTTTCGCTTTGCCCTCAAAAATCAGCGCGCCGATAATCGCGCCGCGTAATGGTCCCGACGCGCGCGCCCACGTAATCGGCGGACCGGCGTGCAAAAGCAAATTCTCTTGCATGCCGGGAATTACATCTTTCGCTTTCGCGAGCCCCACCAGAACGGGTCGCGCCTCGATCATACGCGTAGTGGCTTCTTGATTCGCTTGTTCGATATTCATCAGAACCCCATTTAGGCCGCGGATTTTCGCGGATGAACGCTGATTATTATTTTTTTTATCCGCGCAATCCGCGTTTATCCGCGTCCAAAATTATTTTCCCCGCGCCATCTCTTTCATCTTCGCTTGATCTACCAATTTTCCGTGACTCACCACGATGCGCGCGTCGCGAATCGCAATATCGCATAATGCATCGGGATTGCCGCGCAAGCGCGCGCGGCGGATGAGAAGGTCAAACAGCGGAGGAGAAAAACCTGTCAGGTTAGACCCTTCACTACGTTCAGGGCAAGCCTGACAGGTCTCGGAACAAACTACTCGCTGGCGGGCGCGCCCGCGCCGGATATCGTTTCCGATGGTTTGAAAACGAGGAAGAGCGCGTTGATCAAAATCCCCAAGAGCGCGGCAGCTGCAATCGCGGGCAACCCGTTCGGGAAAATCGGCGGCACTGGAATCGGAAGCAAGCCGCCCGCATAACCGATATTGCCCCCAATGCCGACGACCATAATCGTCGCGCCGACCGCGAGTTGTCGCGGATCGAACATGCTAACGCGATTTTCGATCATCAGCGCGATCCCCTGCATGCCGATGACGCCGAACAAGTAGATCGCGAGTCCGCCGCTCACAGGCATCGGCACGGTGTTGATGATCGCCGCGAGCGTGCCGCTGAACGCGAGCAAAATCGCGATGACGCCCGCGGCAATGAGCGCGGGACCCGAGTAGTTGCGCGTAATCGCCATCAACGAATTGTTCTCGCCATAGTTCGTGCCGGCGGTCGCGCCGACCAAGCCGTGCAAAAAGTCGCCGACGCCGTCAAAGACCAGATTCCAGCCGATGTTCTGATCGAGATGGAGTTTCTCGCGCCCCATCTCTTCGGCGGTGCGATCCACGTACAAACTGATTTGATAGAGATGCGCCGTGGATTCCGGAATCGTCGCGATCGCCATAATGCCGATGCTAAAGATCGCTGTCCAGACCAGCGGATGACTAAAACTGGGGAAGGTGATATTCGGGACCGCAAAGTACGCGGCTTTGCCAATTGGCGCGGTATCCACCATACCGAGCACAAACGCGAGCGCGTAGCCGGCAAGCGCGCCGAGCAGAACCGGGATCATGCCCATAAAACCGCGTCCGCGCAAGTACACCGAGAACGCGACGGTGGTGACGAGCGTAAAGATCGAAACGAGCAGGAATTTGGGATCGGCTTCTTTCAATCCGAGCGCGGTGCCGGTCGCGAGACCGAGCGCGGCAAAACCGAGACCGAAACCGATGATGCACGCGACCGAGCCAGTCACGACGGGCGGCAGAACCTTATCCACTGCGGCTTTGCCCACTGCCTTGATAATAAAGCCGACGAGAATATTCAGAATACCGGTCGCAATGATGCCGGCTTGCATCGTGGAAAGAACTTCGTTTGGCAACGGCGTTGCAAACTGAATCGTCTTGCCGGTATACGCTTGCGCGATCGCAAAGTACGCCGCGATGTAACTGAAACTGGACCCGTAGTACAGGGGAATGAATTTGCCGATCGTCCATTTCGACAACAACAGCGCGACGATCGTGGAGATGCCGGAGCCGAGCAAAACGGTGCCGACATGGAAACCGCACAACAGCGCGACGAAAACCGTCGCAGGAAACATCGTGAGAATGTGCTGAAGACCGAGCAGAACGAGCCGCACCGGCGGCGGCATATCGTTAGGCAGATATGCCAATACTTTGGTTTGCGATGACATCGTTGTCTCTCCTTTTGAGAAGATGATTTTCGATCAACCGCGTGCGTTCGATAATGGATGTTATGCTTTCGATCACCTCCTTTGGGAAGATTGGAATTTCGCTTCGATGATTGCCACAATCACCAACCTGTCATTCTGAAGGAGCGACTCTAGCAAGTCATACCACGACTTTAATTCGAGAAAGCGACTGAAGAATCTCGTTATTCGAATCGAAGCACGCTCTCTGGTGAAGAACAAGATTCTTCGCTCCGCTCGGAATGACAAAGCATCAAACTATTTGTCGCCAATTAGCTTTTCAAACCGCGCGATATCCTCTCGCACCACATCCAAACTCGCGCGCCAAAAATCCTTGGAACGCGTATCAATCCCAAACCGCGCGGCAAGTTCCGCCGCGTCGCCCATGCCGGTCGAGGAAAGCAATTCGTCATAGCCGATTTTGAATTTCTTTGGGTCATCTTGCGACCGCGCGTACAGCCCCAATCCGAACAGCAAGCCAAACATATACGGATAATTGTAAAACGTCGAGCCATAATAATGCGGCTTCATCGCCCACATATACGCGTGCAACGCGTTCGCGTCCAGCCCGTCGCCGTAGGTTTGCTTTTGCGCGTCGAGCATGATCTCGCAGAATTCGTCGGACGACAATTCGCGTTGCGCGCGCTTTTCAAAAACCGTTTGCTCGAAAATAAACCGGCTCGTGATGTCCACAACGACTTGGCACGCGTCCTGCAAGCCGGTTTCCAGAATCATCAATTGTTCTTTCGGATCCGCTTTTTCGAGCGCGGCATGCTCGATCAGACGCTGACAAAAAATGCTGGCGGTTTCCGCGAGCGTCATCGGCGTTTGGTGTTGCAACATCGTGCGCGGCGCCAGATTGAGATTGTGATACGCATGCCCCAACTCGTGCGCGAGCGTGCCGACCGCTTGAAACGTTGGTTTGAAATTCGTCAGCACGCGCGATTCGTCCGCGCGCAGCGACATACAAAACGCGCCGTCGCGTTTTCCCAAGCGCGGCTCCGCGTCAATCCAGTTTTCGCGGAATGCGCGCTCGGCGAGCTTGCCCATCTTGTCCGAGTACGCGGAAAAATTTTGCACGACGAAATCGGCGGCTTCTTCATACGACCATTCGCGCGCGCCGCCGCCCAGCGGCGCGAAAATATCGTACCACGCGAGCGCGGGCACGCCGAGCGCGCGCGCTTTGGCGCGCAAATAGCGGCGAAAATCCGGAAACGAATCGCGCGCCGCGCCCATCATCGCGTCGAGCGTTGCGCGGTCAATATAATTGCCAAAGAGCGAGACGTCCAGCGCGGAATCCCATCGGCGTTTTTTCGCCAGCGTATTCGTCGCGCCCTTGATGCTATTCATCGCCGCGGCGAGCGGCACCGCCGCGTTTTTCCACGCCGCGAGTTCGGCGTCGTACGCCGCGCGACGCGTCTCGCGGTTTGGATCGAACGCGAGATTGCGCAGCATGCTCATCGGCATTTCTTTTTCCGCGCCGTCGAGTTTCACTATCACCAACAACTGCGACGTAAAATTGCCGTGCAGTTTGCCCCACGCCGCCGAGCCGGTGAGATTCATTTCCGCCGCGAGTTCTTCTTCCGCCGGCGACATTTGATGTTGCGCTTGAATCTGCGCGCGCCGGAGCATAAACCCGTGCCCGCGCGCAATTTCGGAACGCGCGATCAGCGCGTCCACATCGAGCGAGCCGATCCACGCGGTAAAGCGCGTCGAAAGCAGTTGCAGTTTCAGCATCTGCATTTGAAACTCGCTCAACTTGCCTTGCGCGAGATTATTGCGCGAATCGGTCGAGACGAAACTGCTGATGTACGCGCCGAGCGTGCGCGTCTCAGCGAGCGTTGCGTTCATCGCGTTGACAATTTGCTCGAACGCCGCGACGGTCGCGTCGTCGAGCGGCACGCGAAGCGTATCGCGCCGCGCGATATTGTGCTGATTGAATAACTCGACCAACGCATCAATCGCTTGCGCCGCCGCGCGAAAACCGGTTTCAAATGCCGGCGATTCGAGGGACGGATAAACGGCGGTCATATCCCAGTGCGGGAGTTGACCGGTCGAAGAATTGTGCATCAAAGGGCTCCTCAAGTTTTATGCGTCTTTGCGAGCGAACATCGTGAGCGAAGCAATCCCCTCGCTTCTATTGTGCTTTGGAGATTGCTTCGGCGACAACAACCATCGCCCCGCAATGACGTTACAGTATTGCGATCGCCGCGGCATCCTTCACATCATCAAACACCCCGCGCCATTCAAGCGACGCCAGCGGCGTGGCAATCAATTCACCATTTGATAACACCGCGAACAATTCATCATCCACTTGCAAAAATCGTTCGACCATATGCCGCTTCCATGGTGCGCGCAAGCCGTTCGACGCCGCGCGCCACGTCGCGCCGCCGTCGCGCGTTTCTTCGATGCGCCCCTGCTCGTCCACATTATCTGCCGGACCCAGAATCAAATGCTCCGCATCCTGCGGGTCAACCCACACCGCGCGGCAATAACAATCGTACTTTAATTCCCAACTTTTACCGCCATCGCGCGAGCGATAGAATCCGCCGCCGCTCGGTGCGTACACCAAATCCGGCGACGCGGGATGCGTCGCAATCGAATGCACATCGGGATGCACAAATAGTTTTTTCGGCGCGCCGAAACGCGGCTTGCCGTCGCTTCCGTCCGCGAGCCGCCACGTTTCGCCGCGATCATCCGAAATCAAAACGCCGCCCACTTCGACCGCGGCGTACGCGCGCGCGCCGTTGAATGCCAAACCGCGCACACAGCCCGCGCCGGGCGAATAGGGCAAACTCCAGCGATGCAGATCGCGCAAGCGCGCGACCTCCGGGCATTCGCGCCACGTCGCGCCGGCATCGCGCGAAATAAAAATGCCCGCGCCTTCCGTGCCGGCAAACGCGCGCGCCGAATCGTCGGGATGAATCGTGAGCCAGCGAATGTGCCGTGTCGTCAGCCCGTCGTTCGCGGCGTGAAAGGTCGCGCCGGAATCTGTCGAGCGAAAAATTCCAGCGCGCGTGCCGGCAATGATCGCGCCGCGCGTCGCGGCAATCGCGAGAATGTTTTCGTGCGGCAATGCGCGCGCGGCTTCGCGCCAGCCGCTCGCCTCGCGCGTGGCGAGAACAATTCCGGTTTGGGTGGCAAGGGCAATCGGCATAAAAAAATCACGAGCGACAGGTCGCAAGTTTTTTGTGACCTGTCGCTGAATGCCTGCGACTTAGAACAACCCCATCACCACGCCCATCAGAACCAGCCCGACGACGTGATAACCGGCGTCAATCAGATACAACGCGCGCGAGCGACCCGCGAAAATATAATTTGCGCCGATCGTCGTGCATACAAAACCAATCGCGACGACAAAACCGGTCAGCGCGCCGTCTACAGGTCCCGCGACTTTGAGCCCTTTGACGGCGAGCGCGAGGACGACGGCTTCGACGAGCGCGCCGATAAATACGAACGCGTATGCCGGACCCGGGCTCGCGATTTTGTTGGGATCAATTCCGACTTCTTTCATCCAACGATTCGCAAAGAGCGCGCGCCCGTACCACAAAAAGCCGAGCGCCATCTGTACAACCACTGCCGCGACGACCGCGACCCAACTGATGCTTCCGAACTGTGCGAGCAACATTTTGCTCCCCCTTCAAAAAAAATTTTGCGTCATTGCGAGAAGCGTAGTTCGCGACGAAGCAATCCCCGAGTCACGAAGAGATTGCTTTGCCGCCTTCAGCGGCTCGCAATGACATCGTGAGCGCATTCTATTCCTTCTTTGCCTCAAACGTCAAGCGGGAAATCGCAACCGTCGCGTCAAATAAAATTCCAACGGCGTCCACATTTTTTTCATTTAACGCAATGTCCGCGAACGCGATTTTACGCGCGTCGTCGAGTGTTGGTTGGTGCGGCGTGAAATCCCACGTCCAGCCGTTACCTTTGTAATGATAACCCACGCAGAACGTGGAAGGTACGCGCGTGAACGCGTCTTGTTTGACATGGTACGGCATTTCGATCGTCAGCCGGCGAAGCGTCGCGGCATCGCGGAATTTCGGCGCGCCGAATTCACGCTTCATCAGGTTGCGCACGAGCGGATGATCGTCCGCCAGCGCGATGCGTCCTGAATTGTCGCAACTGCTTTTCGTTTGGATTTCGAGAATCGTTGTGTTACCGGTTTTTCCGAGTGTGCGCGAGACCGCGCGCAAATCAAACGGAAAAACCGCGACCGCATTGTGCGAAATAACCAGCGCGCCGCGATCCGCGCGCGTGTTTTCGACTTGAATAATATCGCTCGTGTCGAGCGCGTACGTTTGAAAATCGGCAGACGGCGCGGGTGTTGGGGTGGGCGCGCAAGCGACCACAAGCAATAACGCCAGAGTCCATCCGAAATTACCGCAGGTGTTCATCCAACCAATTCCCGATGCGCGTCAACCGATCCATCCGCAAATCGAGCGGACCGCCGCGCGACATCCCATGCGATGTTTCGCGCGGATAGCGCACGAACACAACTTTTTGCTTCAGCCATTTCAGCGCGCTGAAAAATTCTTCGCCTTGCGAAATCGGGCAACGCAAATCGCCTTCGCTATGAACGATCAACAGCGGCGTCCGCACGTTCGCCGCGTATTTCAGCGGCGACATCGCCCACAATTTTTCCGTGTCGTTCCACGTGTTGCCCGCCCAGCGACCGTTCGGCGGCGAGCAGAGATCATCGCTCCCGGTTTTGCTGATCCAATTGCAAATCGAACGATCCGTGATCGCGCATTTGAAAAAATTCGTATGCCCAATCGCCCAATTCACCATAAAGCCGCCGTAACTGCCACCGGCAATCGCGACGCGCGATTTATTCACGTCCGCGCGCGCCGCGCCGTACTGCGCGACCGCCATCACGTCGAGATAATCCAAATTGCCGTAATCGCGGAAAATTGCCGCGCCGAATTTTTCGTCGCGCCCGTGACTCCCGCGCGGGTTGGCATAGACGACGACATAGCCGCGCGCGGCGTGCACTTGCAATTCGTGAAAGAACGCGTTGCCATATTGCCCATGCGGTCCGCCGTGCACGTACAGGAGCGTCGGATATTTTTTGCCGCGTTTGAAATTCGGCGGACGCAATATCCAACCCTGCACGCGCGTGCCGTCCGGTTGCGTCAGCCAAAATTCTGCCGGCGCGCCGACCGCGACATTCTTTAGCCATTCGTTGTGATTGGAAAGTGTTTTCAATTTCATTCCCGGCAATGCGCCGGCAAAAATTTCCGCCGGGCGCATCGCGTCGCCGATCAAGAGCGCAAAGCGTTTGCATTTCGCGTCCGCGCTGACGCCGGCAATATCGCGCGCGCCGGTCGTTAGCCGCGTCATTTTGCGCGCGGCAACCTCGACACCGTACAGATGACAAGTGCCGGCATCGCTGATCGTGAAAAATATTTTGCGATTGTCCGGCGACCACATCAGCGCGGGCGCGGCGACATCGCGCGCATCGGCGAGCGTTTGATTGCCGACCGTGCGGTCGAGCGCGCGCGTCAGGCATTTCGCCGCGCCGCCACTTTTCGCAACGATCCAGACGCGCTCATTGCGCGGCTTCCACGCCTCGTCATCCAACTCATAGCCAATGTACGCGATCCATTTACCGTTCGGCGAAAACGCGAGCGCGGATTTCGGTCCGCCCGGCGTTTTGATTTTACGCGGCGCGCCGCCGCGTGCGGGAACAAACCAGAGATCGTCGCGTTGCGGCACGCGCACGCGATCGGCATTGCGATTCGAAACGAACGCGATGGTTTTGCCGTCCGGCGAAAATGCCGGCGATGCATCGTCGTAATCCCCACGCGTAATTTGTTTCGACTTGCCGGTGTGGGCGTCGCACGTCCAAATATGTTGATCCTCGTCCAGAAAGCCCGAGCCGTCCTGCCGATAACGCGCGCGCGTGATCACGCGCGGCGGATTCGATTTGCCGGTCTCGCCGCGCTTTTTGTTCGCGTCGGGCGTCCAATCGGGATGCGTTGGACGAAACGCGAACGCGAGCGCGCGATGGTCCGGCGACCATACGAGTTCGCCAAGACTTCCTTCCGGCAAATTCGTCAGCGCGCGCGGCTCGCCGCCGTCCGCCGCGACGGTCCAGATTTGCGCGCGCTTGTCTTTATTGCGAATGAACGCGATCATCGCGCCATCGCTCGACCAGCGCGGCGCAGTGTCGCTCACATCGCCGAACGTGAATTGTTGCGGCGCGCCGCCGAGCGTTTCGGCAAGCCAAAGATGCGTCCAATATTTATTTTTGTCCGCGTCGCTGATCTTGACGGTGTAGATAACGCGCGCGCCGTCCGGCGACATTTGCGGATCGCCGACGATTTTTATTTTTGCAAGGTCTTGGATCGTGAGGACAGGTTTGGGCATTGTGAATTACTCCAATCCGTCATTGCGAGCCGCCGAAGGCGTGCGCGAAGCAATCTCCGCGTTCCAATTGCGGCTTAGATTGCTTCGCCCGCAAAAAGCGCGGGCTCGCAATGACGTTACGGCGTCTGCAACTGTTGCATGAGCGCGAATAAATCCGGTCCGCCCCAATGCTCGACCATTTTTCCGTTTTCAAAACGCACGATGTCGAGCGCGGAAATCGCGACGCTTTTGCCGGTCGGCTCGATGTCGAGCAGTTTGCCGCGGTGCGTGCCGCGAATCGTCACGCGCAGCGCGACGCGGTCGCCTTCCGCGATCAGATCGTCAATCGTGAGCTGAACGTCTGGAAACGCCGCGCGGAAACCGGCGACGCGTTGCTTTTGCGCCTCGCGGTCGAGCGGCGCGGCCGCCGCCGCGAGGTGCCGGATATAATACGGCGATAGAAATTCGTCGGCGGCGGCGAGGTTGCCCTGGTTCCAAATTTGTTCGAGGTAGCGGCGAATTATTTCTTTGTTCGATTCGGTTTCAGACATTTGTCTTCTCCCCATATGCCCGCCACTTTATTCAACAATTTCGGCGGTGCGAGTTTGCGCGCTGTGTTTGCCAACGCATAAATCAAAAGCACAAAGAAAAAAATGTTTCAATGACAATGATTCCTTTGTGTTTCTTCGCGCCGTTTGTGGTTAGATATCTTCTCTCTTCACGCCTTCAATTTCCAAAATCAAATCCGCGCCGTACGCGAGCGACGGCGTTTGAAAGCTCGGCTTGAAATCGCCGGCGAGGACGCGCCGCGCGATCGCGAGCGCGGTTAGCACTGTCATGGAATATCCTTCGGGTCCGCTCAGCCGCGCAATTTTCTGATTGCCGGCATCGTCTTCAACTTCGCCGATGAGAACGCTTTTGCCGCGCGCGCGTTCCGCCTCGTTCGGTCCCGCCGAAAGTTTTTCAATTTGGCGGTTCAATAAACTTTGCCCCCCACTGGATCCCAACAGCCAGCCGAAATAGCGCGACGCGATCAACAAACGCACAAATGATTTCGGATAAACCCAATAGACCTCGATATTCGGAATGCCGGTGGAGTGATACGCGGTCGAAACGTCGCCCCACGGAATCGTGATCGCCGCGCGCGCGCCGCGCCCGAAATCGAACGCGCGCGTTTTCCACGCCGCGGGCACGCGCGTGATTTTACCGTTCACGCGCACCGCGCCGCCACGATGAATATTTTCGAGCGCGGTGCGCGTCGTGCCGCGCGAAATGCCGGCAGTGGACATCCACGCCAGCGTCAATTTTTTCGCGTTCGGCATTCGCCGTTTCAGATGCGCGGCAAGACAATCGCTCGGCACGACATCAAAGCCACAGCCGGGCAACAGCATCACGCCGGCATCAAATGCGTCTTTGCTTTTGCGCGCGAGCGATTCGTACACCGCGATTTCGCCGGTGATATCGAGATAATGGACGCGATTGCGAATACACGCGTCCGCCATCGGCTTGGCGGTTCGCGAAAACGGTCCCGCACAATGGAGGACAAGCCCAACGTCCGCGAGCCCGGTGTCCAATGTCGGCGCGTCGTCGAGCGAAAAAACGCGATGCTCTAAATCCAATTCCTGCGCAAGCGCCGCGAGTTTTTCCGCGTTGCGCCCCGCGAGAATGGGACGCATGCCGCGCGTGACGGCTTCGCGCGCAATGAGTTCGCCGGTGTAACCGGTCGCGCCGTAGAGAAGTAAAGTTGTAGGTTTCATGGTTTCAGGTTTCAGGTTGCGCGTTACGAAATGCGATTTGCGCGTTGCGAATTGCGAATCATAGCGCGCTCTTCACTTTTTATTTTTCGCTTTTGCCTTTTCGCTTTTCTTCCATTCTTCATACACTCTCCCCATCTGTTCCAAATGCTCCGGGATATGCGCGGCGTAGATCGTCAGCCAATCGTCCATCGTCATCCAGCCATTTTCGGAATGATTGACCGTGTTCGCCCACACCGCATCCGGCAAATCTTTGATGAGCGCGTACGATTTGCGTCTCAGCCATTTGAAAAGTTGGAGCGCATCCGCGCTGCTCTGCGCGTGATAATGCAAATGGCTTGCCCACTGGTCGCCATCATAGCCCATCACCACACTGCCCGGCTCCGCGATAAAGCGGCGGCAACGGATGTAACTGTTCGCTTCGCTGTCCGCGATGTGGACGATCAATTCATGCACGCTCCAATCTTTTTCGGATGGCTTGAACGCCCACATCTTTTTCGGAAATTTTTTCAGCCCGCGCACGAGTGTGGCGTACGCGTTGCCGTAGGATGCGATTTTCTTTTTGCGTTGATGGGGAGTAAATTTGTTTTTCATACCGGTTTCCGACGACGGACAGTGTAACGCGCTCTGCGCTCTTTAGCTCGAAACCCAATCTCGCGCCGCGGAGATTCGGGACCTTTCATCAATTCGCGAATGGCTTCAAAGACCATTTTGAATTGGGAATCGTACTTGGCTTCGAGTTCGTCAAGCCGACGCAACAAATCCGGATTGCCGGTCAAAATGGCGCGGAGCTGAACGAAGGTCCGCATGATCTCGATATTGACTGCGATCGCGCGCTGGCTCTTGAGTACGCTCGATAGCATTGCCACGCCTTGCTCCGTGAAAGCATATGGAGTGGCACGCCGCGCGCCGCCCCAACTTGAAATCACAAATTGTGATTTCAAGTTTTCGAATTCTTTGCGAGTCAATTGAAACATGAAATCTGCGGGGAACCGATCTCGGTTGCGTTTGACTGCCTGAACCAGCGCGCGCGGCTCAACGCCATACAATTCTGCGAGATGGAGACTGAGCATTACTTTTTGTTTACGAATGAGAAAGATATATTTTGCAATTCTATCCGGCAGAATCAAAGAGTCTTTAGCGGGCATATATTCTCCAATTCTCTACATCGGCAGCCAAAGCGAGAACGCGCCGAAATCAAATTGCTGACGTTTGAGCAACGCGTTCGTCTGCGCGACGCGCGCGTCGCCGCGCAGTGCCGCGTCTGCCGCGCCTGCGAGTTCACGCAAGAAATTTGCATCCGTGACAACATTGTCGTGCCCGGGCAAAATTGTTTTCACGCCGCGCAATTCTCTCAACTTGCGCGCACTCGCCGCAAACGCGCGCGGATCACTGCCCGGAAAGCACGCGTAGTTCGGACCGCGAATCGCGGTATCGGCGGTGAAGAGCGCGCCGCTGGCTGGTTCAAAAAACGCGGTGTGACCCGGCGAATGACCGGGCGTATGAATTGCGCGGAGGGAGCGCGCGCCGAGATCAATCACGTCGCCGTCGCGCAATTTGCGCGTGATCGGTTGGCGCGCAATGCGGTACGTCGCGGGATCGAAATCCGGCGGCAGAATCGCGCGGGCATCCGGTTTTTGCATCAGTGTCCGGTACGCGCTGATGTCCGGTTCGGGCGCGTATAAATCCAACTCGATTTCATTCAGCGCAATGTCGTCGTACTGCGCGTTCGCGCCGGTGTGATCCCAATGGTAATGCGTGTTGAGCGCAATAACCGGCAACGGCGTGATCTTGCGAATCTCCTCGCGCACATCGCCGATGCCCATTCCCGAATCAATCAGCGCGGCGCGTTCCGTGCCGATGACCAGATACATATTCACCGTCGTCACGCCGAACTGCGGCGCAAGAACGCCGAGGGGTTCGGCAAGGCGGAAAATATTCTCGGCTATCTTCGCTGTGATTTGAAAAGTCATAGATTTTTTATCGCCGGCGAGGATGGGCTAGATTATTTTCGGTAGCCTGTGCGTTTTTCGAACAATCGCGGCTGGAGGATTTTTTCTCCATTGATTAATGCATAGTTCGTGATAATTAACTCGTTGCCCTTTTCAGCGAAGGACTTTTTGTAATTGTTCATCCCGTACTGAAGCTTCCAAGCCAACTGATGAGCAAATCGAAAATTATCTCTGATTTTTTCTGAATCATCGTAAGTGACAAGCCATTGCGCATGGCATTTGCTCATCTCTTGTGCAAACGAGTCATGATCAAACGATGTGTGCAATACGCCATTTCGCCCATAAAGACGCGAATTAGTTGCGCTATAGTATGGCGGGTCAAGGAAGACGAAAACCTTTTTCTCTGAGGATTGGATCACTTCTCGGTAATCGAGGTGAGTGACTTGGACGCCGCGCATAATGTTCTCAAGCGCGGCAAGTCGTTCAATCGACGAGTCTGTAAAGCGCGCATGAAATGCCTTCTCAGAGTATCCGCCAGACTCAACCGTACCTGAGAAACTAATTCGATTCAAAACAAAAAATCGAACCGCTCTTTCCAACTGGGTCAATCCATTTACGTCTACAGACGAAAGCTCTTCGAACAATTTCCTTCCGTCATGTACATTTTTCTTCACTTTCGAAACTTCGGCGACGAGTTTCGAAAGCTGGTCGCGCGCGCAAACCCAAAACGAAAACAATTCATAATTCAGGTCATTTATCCAGATGTGTGCATCTGGATATTTTTGGCGGATGTGAATGAAAAGGGTCCCGCCACCGACGAAAGGTTCTCGAAATTCATCAAAGTCGGTGGGTAAATACTTTTCAATGTACTGCAGGGCTTTGGATTTGCCCCCAGGATAGCGGAGAGGGCTCTTGATAACCGGCATCTACTTGTTACTCGCAATCTCGATTGTGATCCTTGGATTCTCGCTAACTTCATTTGATAAGGCAAGAATTATTTTGACGTGCCTGGCGGTGAAACTTTTCTTATTCCTTTCGATAAACTTTTCGAATGCCTTACCGGAAGATGGTAATCGGATTGAACCAATTATCTTTTGGCTTGTTAGTTTGAGCCGCACTTTGAACTCGACCTCTTTTCCCCCGAGTGTGAGTCGGTGAATATTTGCAAAGAGAATTAATTTGAATAGACCATCCCGAATATCCGCGAGTGACGGCAGTGCGCCTTTGGTTGAATTCTTGGATTCCTGAATGACGAAAGTTGAACCTTCTCGAAATGCCTCATCTGCCGTCAAGTAGTATACGCCTCCGAGATAATTTTCTAGATGGAACATCGCCTTGTCACCCTCAGCAAGATGTTCCAACCGATGGCGCGTCTGAGACTCGCTCGCGCTAGAACGCTGAGAGCCTGCGCGGGATAAAGACATGAAAGAAGAAAAGTCGCGTTTGACTTCCGCAAGATACGCGCTCAGCTTTTCCTGCGGATTTATTTGCACGCCCGTCTTCTTTGAGATATGCGCGTAGGACTTGAGCGCGGTTTCGAAAATGCCCGTAAAGCGGCTCTCAAAGAGATTCTTATTCCAATGCAACGCGCTTTGCTTGTATTCCATGATTTCAGCAATCTGTTTATTCACAAAAGTCGAATTGAATTTTTGTCTGGTTAGCTTTTGCTTTGGTGTTACTTCTTTGAACGATTTTTCTCCGCGGATTCGTAATATGCGAGAACAATATAGATGTTGAGCAAGTTCATCCAAGAAAAAGTTATCCAACCAATTTTATCGAGATCACCATCCGCACCTTCATCCTTTATGATGGGAATGACGGTAATGATTTTGGGCGAATTGTACGTGTTGTAAATTCTTTCGAATGGGTACGTACGAGTGCGTTTAGGCGACACCCATTTCGAGTAAGCGATTGTACCTTCGCCAGTTCGTGTGCGAATGAGCCCGGCGGCAGGAGCATCATTGATATCAAATGAAGCCAAGTCAAAAATTGCCGGGTCTCTACCGGAAATGTCTTTGGTAGTGACACAGACCTGGTAACTGACGTCCTTGATAAATCCATCGAAATGCAAAATTTCAGCCATGTCTTTAATTCCAAAGCAACTTGGCACAGAAAGTCCAATACTCCCCATCAAATAATTTCGTTTTTTTCTTCCCACCTTTGCGGTGAAGCGTTTTCTCTATGCCTCAGTGGTGAAAATTATTTTTTCTTCGCTGCTTCCACCAACTCCCACAATCGGTTCGGACTCAACGGCATTTCTAAAATTTCCAATTTCAATTCCGGAAATGCATCTTCGATTGCTTGCGCAAAGAGCGGTCCCACCGGAATTGCGCCGGCTTCGCCGGAACCTTTCACGCCGAGCGGATTCCACGGCGATGGCGTTTCCACATGCTCAACCTGAATGCGCGGCACTTCCATCGCGGTCGGCAATAAATAATCCATGAACGAGCCGCTCAAGAGTTGTCCGTTCTCATCGTATGCGAGTTTTTCATAGAACGCATTACCAATGCCTTGCGCGACGCCGCCGACGACTTGCCCTTCGAGAATCATTGGATTGATCACGCGTCCGCAATCATGCACAACGACGTATTTCAAAATTTTCAGCATCATCGTTTCTTCGTCAATCTCGACAATCATCGCATGCGCGCCGTTGGCGGTCACGCCGCTGGGCGGACCAAAATAGCGCGTGGCTTCGAGTCCGGGTTCGGTATTCGGCGCGACCGCGCCGCGCAAAGGATTGGCTTTGCCGGCGAGATCGCCGAGCGAAATATTTTTTTGCGGCAACCCTTTCACTTGCACGCGCCCGCCCACGAATTCCAAATCGCCTTCGTAAACATCCATTTCTTCTGCGGCAAGCTTTAGTGCTTTTTCGCGCACGGCTTTCGCGGCTTCATTGATCGCGTTGCCGGCAACGACCGCGCCGCGCGACGCGAACGTGCCGACGCCCCAACTAAATTCGGCGGTATCGCCCGTCACGACGCGAATATCGCGCACATCCACGCCGATTTGCTCCGCGACAATTTGCGCGAACGACGTGTAATGCCCTTGCCCTTGCGTGCCCACGCCGGTCGCAACCGTCACCTTGCCGTTCGTCTCCACCGAAACGCGCGCGCCTTCGTACGGCCCAATGCCCGTGCCTTCGACGTAGCACACCAAGCCAATGCCGACGTGCTTGCCCTGCTTTTGCAAACGCGGCTTTTCTTTTTCCAAAAAGTTTTTGTAATCAATCGCTTCCATCGCTTTGTCGAGCACCGCCGGATAATTGCCGCTGTCGTATTGGAGTTCCGTGAAATCTTGGTAAATGAATTCGTTGTTGAACGGAAATTCGTACGGCTGGATGAAATTTTTGCGGCGAATCTCGGTGCGGTCCATTCCCAATTCTTTCGCGGCGAGATCGAGCAAACGCTCGATCACAAAAACACCGTGCTGGCGTCCCGCGCCCCGATACGGCGACACGATTGTTTTGTTCGTGAACACCGCCTTGAATTCTGAAAAATAATTTTGAATCTTGTACATCCCCATCAACGTGCATTGCGCGTTGATCGGGATCGTCAAGCCGTACGGAATGTACGCGCCGGTGTCGTACAGAAAAGTATCTTTAATTCCCAAAATCTTTCCGTCTTTCGATAGCGCGATGCTCGCGTCGTGAATCTGCTCGCGCTCGTTGTTCATCGCGATAAAATTCTCGCGCCGATCCTCGATCCATTTCAGCGGCCGCCCGATCTGCATCGCGACCCACGGCAAAACCATTTCTTCCGGATAGAACATCATAATTTTTGGACCAAACCCGCCGCCGATGAACGGCGCGATCACGCGCACTTGATACGCGGAGAGCCCCAAGCGCGCGGCGGTACCGTTGCGAATCACGACCGGCGCTTGCGTCGTGTCCCACATCGTCAGCATTTCGGAATTTTTATCCCAGCTGACGACCATTCCGCGCGTTTCCATCGGCGCGGACGAACCGTGATCATAATAAAATCGGCGCGAAATAATGGTGTGCGCGTTTTTGAACGCCGCGTCCGCATCGCCTTTTTCTTGAATCACATGCGCGCCAAGATTTTCTTTTGCATTCGCATGAATTTGCGCGGCGTCCGGCGCGATGGTTTTTTCCATCTCCACATTCGCGGGCAAAACCTCGTACTCCACATCCATATCATCCAGCGCATCTTCGGCGATATAGCGCGACTCTGCGACGACGAGCGCGAGCGGTTCGCCGACAAAGCGGACTTTATCTTTGGCGAGCGGCACTTGGAGGCATTCGTTGAACGCGATTAATTTTTTCACCGGCGGCGGCGAAACGAGAAGCGGTCCGGGCTTCCACGCGTCGCCCATATCCTGCGCGGTGAAAATCGCGACGACGCCGGCGCGTTCTTTCGCGCGCGCGGTATCAATGCGCGTAATCCGCGCGTGCGCGTGTGGAGAGCGCAAGAACGCGACGTGCAACATGCCCGGCAAATTTATATCGTCAACAAATTGCGCGCGCCCGGTGAGCAATTTCGGGTCTTCGTTGCGCGTGATGCGTTCGCCAAAGTAACGCGTCGTCATTTCAGACCTCCGAAAAATCTTTTACCACGAAGACACGAAGACACAAAAAAATCTTCCTTCGTGTCTTTGTGCCTTTGTGGTGAATTATTTTAGCCAACTACGCGATACCAATACTCGTACACGTCCGCAAAGCCCAGCTTACCATACACCTGCCGCGCCGGCGCGTTTGCCGCGACGACTTGCAAATACGCGTGCGCCGCGCCGTTTGCGCGCGCCCACTCTAACATCCCGCGCGTCAACCGCGTGCCGTGACCGCGATTTCTTTGCTTCGCCGCGACGACAATATCGAACAAGCCGAAAAATTTTTCTTCGAGCACGCCCAGCCCGCACGCGACCAATTGCTCGGCATCGTATCGCGCGGCGAACAAGCGCCGCGTCGGAATGTTCTGCAAAATTTCTTTGTGCGCCTGCCGCTTTTCGTACGCGGTATCCGCGAGCGAGCAATAATGCGCGAACCATTCATCGAGCGATTCGTCGCGCAATTCGCCGCGCGTGTCCGCGCCGCCGCGCAACTCGCAATGCATCACGCGCGTCAGATCAATTTTGGCATAGCCGCGCGTAGCGAGCAACGCGTCGAGATTTGCCGGCGACGCGAACGGCGTGATGCGAAAAATAGCCGGCAGATTTTTGGCGGCGTAAATTTTTTCGCACGCGCGAATTTTTTCTGCCGCGTCGAGCGTCGAAGCGTGCAAGCCGTTCACCGAATTCGCGCGTTTGGTATAGCCGTTCGCAAAGCGCAGAACCCAGCCGTCGAAATAAATTTGCTGATGCGCCTGCCACGCGTTCAGCGAGGCTTCTTCGATGCGACGAAGCAACACATCGCTCATCGGCGTTCCAACGCCAATCGCGCGCCGAGCGCGATGCTGATTTCGCCGCTCTGAGTCAAATCAATCATCTTGAATCTTTTTCGCGACGCGCACCATCGCGTTCAAACTTTTTTCGACATCTTCATCCGTCGTCGCCCACGATGAAACGCTGATACGCATTGCCACGCGATTCTGCCAAACGGTTTCGCCTGCCCAACACGTGCCGTCCGCTTGAATGCCGGCGATCACGCGACGCGTTTTTTCCGCGTCGCCAAACGCGACGACCACTTGATTCAAAGCAACCTCATTCAAAATTTCATAGCCGGCGGCGCGCAATCCGTCCGCAAAACGCGCGGCTTGGCGGCAATTCCGCTCGATCATTTCAGCGAGTCCCGCGCGTCCGAGCGAACGCAATGCCGCCCACACCTCAACGCCGCGCGCGCGGCGCGAAAGTTCCGGCGTGAATTGCGATGGCTCGCGCCGTTCGCCGTGCGGCAGGTACGCCGCGCTCAGCGCCATCGCCGCGCGCAAATTTTCCGGCTCGCGCACAAACGCGACGCCGCTATCGTACGGAACATTCAACCATTTGTGCGCGTCGGTCGCCCAGGAATCCGCGTCCGCAAATCCTTCGATCAAATGCGCGCGCGCCGGCGCAACCGCCGCCCACAATCCAAACGCGCCATCCACATGCACCCATGCGCCCGCGGCGCGCGCCCTCGGAATAATTTCTTTTGCCGGATCGAACGCGCCGCTGTTGACGTTGCCGGCTTGCAGGCAAACGATCGCGGGCGCAGAAATTTTTGGGAACGCGTCCGCGCGCATCCGACCCTGTGAATCCACCGGCACCGTGACGACGCGCTGACGCCCCAAGCCCAAGAGCGCGAGCGATCTGAATAAAGTGGGATGCGCTTCCGCGCCCACGACGACCGTCACCGGCGGCGCGCCAAATAATCCATTCGCTTCGACATCCCATCCAACTTTTTTCAAGACGACATGCCGCGCCGCGGCGAGCGCGGTCATATTGGCGACCGTCGTGCCGGTAACGAACGCGCCTCCCGTTCCGCGCGGCAAGCGCAAAACATCCACCAACCAGCGCAACGATATTTCTTCCAGCGTCGCCGCGACCGGTGACGCGATAAACAAGCCGGCATTTTGATCCCACGCGCCGGCGAGCCAATTCGCCGCGAGCGTCGCGGGAAGCGCACCGCCGATCACAAAACCAAAAAAACGTTTGCCCGCCGTCGCGACGGTCGCGGGCGAACCCAATGTGTCGAGCATTTCAAGAACCTTTTCCGCATCCGTTGAATCATTCGGAAGGGGTTCGTCGAAATTTTCTAATTGCGCGATTGCCGCCGCGCTCGGCGCGACACTGCGCGCATCCAATTGTTCGAGATAGCGCGTCGCGCGCGCGGCGGTAGACTTGAGCAGATTGTCCATAAGTCCCTTTCGCTTGTGATTTCGTTATTGCTTCTACTATCATTTCGAGGCGCGGTTTTCGCGTCGAGAAATCTCGTCTCCGATCGAAATGACACGTAGGACTGAGTCGTTGTTATTTTTTCTCAAACTTGAGCGATGCCGAATTCATGCAATAACGCAAACCGGTCGGCGCGGGACCGTCATCAAACACATGCCCCAAATGCGCGTCGCACTGATCGCAATTCACTTCAACGCGCCGCATCCCGTAACTCATGTCCACTTCTTCGTCCACATTTTCCGCGGCGAGCGGCGCGTAAAACGAGGGCCAGCCGGTGCCCGATTCGAATTTTGTTTTCGAGTCGAACAATTCATTGCCGCAACAGATGCAGCGATAAATTCCATCGTCGTGCGTATTCCAATATTCGCCGGAGAACGCGCGCTCGGTGCCTTTTTCACGTGTTACCTGATATTGTTCGCGGGTCAGTTGCTTTTTCCATTCCGCTTCGCTCTTGACGATTTTTTCTTTTGGCATTGTTCCTCCTCGCAATGAGATCTGTTTACTAAATCTCTTCAATCAACCGCGTGATCCAACCGGAATGTTCCGTGTAATGCTCGTACGTATTCCCGGCAACCCAGCCCAAAATCGGTCTGCCGGTTTCTTCGCCCGGCTCATCCGGCTGATAGAACGAGTACCCCTTGAGCAAATCTTGTTCGCTCAAACGGTGCAGCACTTCCAACATCTACTGATGAGATTGCGCGAATGCCCCGCGCACCTCGGCGAGGGAGCGCGCTTGGCTTCGCTCGACGATCCGCGCGTTCTTTTCCTCTTCGCTCGTGCTCTCCCACTCTGCGCGCGAAAATCCCATCGCGGCAAAGCGCGATTTTTTTCTGCAACAGCGCGACAATGCCCTGCTCCCACGCGGCCAAATGCGCAAGATGATCTTTGACGCTCCTGCCGTCTTTTACCGGCGCGAGCATTTGCGCGTTGGTGAGGAGATTCAAGAATTCTTCCAACTCGCCGCGCACATTGGCGAGGATTTTCAGGAAGTCCTCTTTGTCTTTGGGAACAAAGTGTTCGCCCATACGAGTCCTCCAACGATAAATAGTTTGGCCTTTGTCGTGCACTGACATCAAACTCTTTCTCATTCCCTTTATCTCTGTTGCCATAGTTGGTTGTCAGTTCCGGCACAGTGCCACTGGACGAGATGGGCAACCCCACGTTCAAACTGCGGCACATCGACACAATATCCACTGTTTTGATTCATTATCAAGTAATACCCGCCTCTTGAATCAAGTGTCCACAGGTTGTGACTTGCACCGGAACATTCCGACTGGATTACGTGTTCGCCTGCTTCTCGGGATGCGTTTTTTACTGACAAGCATTTTCCACTGTGTTTCGCAACGATTTGACGATAGCCACTACCAAGCGGCCCAATGATCCACAGTTGATTGTCTCCACCGCCACAATCCTCTTGGGCAATATTCACGCCATTGCCATAGGAAGCCCCTTGTACGCTCAGACATTTGCCACTATGTTTGGCAACGAGCATATAGTAACTTGCAACGGGAACGATGCGCGTTGCAGGTGGACGCGATGTATCGGTGGGCGGTACAAACACTGGACGCGTTGGGGGTGGACGAGGCGTATCGGCAGGAGGCACAAAAACAGAACGTGTCGCAGTTGGAGGCGAAGACACGCGTTCCATAACCACGACTATTGAATTATTGTCTCCTCGAATCTGTCGCACTCTTTGGGTCGCATCGAAATTCACAATGAATGGCTTTCCTACTTCATACTCTTCTCTGTAGATTTCTCCATTGGAATCCTCCCATAGAATGTAGAGGAAGTATTGCTTCTGAGTTTTTGGAATCTCGGACAGGGTCTTTTCCAACGCAACCGTTAAGCCAACAAAACCCAGTCTCAGCGACACCCTCTTCTGGAGATTGCCGTAAACCGAGACCCGTCCCTGGCTATCAAAAGAAACACCGACTTCGACAGGTCCAGCACCGATGCCCACGCTTCCACCACAACCAAATAGGAAGACCATCGAAGCTAACATCAGGAATGCTTTATTCATTTTTCCCCTCGTCTTTTTCTATTTGCGGCTTCCGCAGCCAGTTTCACCGCGTCTACAATATTCTGATACCCCGTACAGCGGCACAAATTTCCCGAAATCGCCGCGCGAATTTCGTCTTCGTTCGGTTTGGGATTTTCGTTTAGAAACGGAACGAGCGTCATCAAAAATCCGGGCGTGCAAAAGCCGCACTGCAAACCGTGCGCGTCGCGAAACGCTTGCTGAAGCGGATGCAAATGCTCAGCGTCCGGCGCGAGCGATTCAACCGTTTGAATTTCATGACCATCCGCTTGCACTGCGAACAGCAGGCATGAACGCGTCGCCGCGCCATCAAACAAAATCGTGCACGCGCCGCAAACACCGTGCTCGCAACCGACATGCGTGCCGGTCAAGCCAAGTTCGTGCCGCAAAAAATCGCAGAGCAATAAACGCGGCTCGACATTTTTCTTGTATTGTTGTCCATTGACGTTGAGATGGATTGTGTGTTGATCGGTCACTGCGTCTCCAACGTTGGTTTCAAAGTTTGAGAGTTTCAGAGTTTCATTGTTGAACAACCTTGAAACAGTGCAACTTTGAAACATTACTTCGCTCTTTGCAATGCCATCGTCAACGCGCGCCGCGTCAGCACGCGCGCGAGGTGCCGCCGGAATTCCGCGCTCGCGTGGATGTCGCCGCTCGGATCAATTTCTGCGTCCACCGCGTTTGCCGCGGCTTGAATCGCTTTCGTGTCCGGCTTTTCGCCGACCAGAATTTTTGCGGCATTCTGCGCATCCATCGGCGTCGCGCCGACGCTCATCAAAACGATGCGCGCGTTTTCGCATGCGCCGTTCGCGTTCAACGACACAATCGCCGTGACGCCGGCGAGCGCGTAATCGCCGTGCCGCCGCGCGACCTCCATAAACGACCAGCCCGTGCGCGGTGGCAACGCCGGCAATTCGATCTCGATGAGCATTTCATCCGGCTCGAGCGCCGTCGTAAACAAACTGACGAAAAAATCGCGCGCGTCAATCCAGCGCTCGCCTTTTTTGTTTTTCGCTTTTAGCTTTGCGCTTAGAGCAATCGCGACCGCCGGCAATTCTGATGCGGGGTCGGCGTGCGCGAGACTTCCGCCGAACGTGCCGCGATTCCGGATTTGCGGATGCGCGATGAACGGCATCGTCTCCGCGACGAGCGGCGCAATTTTTCCAACCGCGGCATCGCGCTCAACCGCACGTTGCCGCGTCATCGCGCCGATCGCGAGCGCGTGACCGCGCGATTGGATGTACGCGAGTTCGTTGACGCGATTCAAGTCAATCAGCATCGTCGGCGTCGCCAAACGGAAATTCATCGTCGGCACCAAACTCTGCCCGCCGGCGAGCAATTTCGCGTCCGCGCCATATTGCGCGAGCAAGTCGAGCGTTTCGGAAATTGTTGTGGGCGCAAAATATTGGAATGGGGCTGGCTTCATTTTGAAAACCTATTTAACCGCAAAGACGCAAACACTTGCACCGCACTGCGTGCGTTGCAGTGCAGGTGGAACGCAAAGGAAGAAATTATTCTTCGCCCGTCGCGTCTTTGCGGTTAGCTTTTTTGTTGTTCGCGGCGCGGTAATCGCTTGCCCGGCTCAAAGCGACTGCGCGCTGCGCGCAAAATGTCCGCGTAAATTTCCAAGTTGCGGTCTTCCAAATGATCGAACGGCTGAAGCGCGTGCGAGCCGGTCGTGATGTACTGGAGCGGCTGGGGATCGAGTTTCGCCGCGATAATTTCTTCGCCGCCGCGCGCCTGCGCGAGCCGCCACGCGATCGGATTGACGATCATGCTATTGCCGAAATAGTAATTACTTTTCGCGTCGGGTCCCACCGAATTCGTCGCGACGACGTACACGTGGTTGTCGTACGCGCGCGCGCAATTCGTGATGTACCAAATATCAAAACTGCGCAGGAGCGCGGAGGGGCGCACGATAACTTCCGCGCCTTTGACCGCAAGCAGGCGCGATAATTCCGGAAAATCGCCGTCGTAACAAATAATCATCCCGAGCGTGCCGAGCGCGGTCTCGTACACGTCCGCGCGATTGCCCGGCGTCGTCCAGCCGCCGCAATCCGCGCGCTCGCCCGGAAACGGATGCGTTTTGTGATACACGCCGAGGATGTCGCCGCTCGGCGCGATCAGCGCGGAAGAGTTGTACACGATGCCGCGTTCCGCGCCGCGCGAGTACGTTGGAAAAACGACATGCACGTCCAGCGATTTTGCGGCGCGCTGAATTGCCTGCGTTGTTTTGCCGGGAAGCGTATCCACCAAATCCCACAACGCGAACGCGTCCAGCGTTGTGTCAAAGCCGGTCGTAATCGTTTCCGGAAAAACGACGAGATCGGCGTCATATTCGTTCGCGGCTTTTTCGAGCCAATGCAACGCCTTGACAATGTTGGCTTGCACGTCATTGGGCTTGACCGCGATTTGCACCGACGCGGCGATAAATTCTTTCATTTTTCCTCCTCTTCAAAAGGTAAATGGTAATTCGTAATTGGTAATTACTATATACCAATTACTGTTTACTCTTTAGCTTTGCCAGTATCTCCATCATCCGTTCATTCCCACCTGCGGGCGGACGCCAATCCACGTGAATCGCTGGCGCGTTTTGCGCGCGCAGACTGTCATAAAAAGATTCAAGACCGACGTTGAGCGCGGCAAATGACTCCGACACGGAGACCGGGAGACGCGGAGACGCGGAGACACGGAGACTGTCCCCGTGTTCCCGCGTCCCCGCGTCATTTTTTTCCTTTGCGCTCTTTGCGTCCCGTTCGCTTCGCTCAGGGCGTGCTTTGCGGTTCAACTCTCCCAGCCCTTGACCAACCGCGCGCGCAGCCGCCTCATGCGATTCAAACACGCGCGCGCCGGCATCGCGCAACTGCTCGATCTGCCGCGCGTAATTTTGCGGATCGTCCTCTGTTCCAATCACGACGGCGAAAATTTCCTTCCCGCGTTTTTTCGCGTCTGCAATTGCCGGCGCGAGTTCGCGCGCGGGGTCGGGATGCGCGCCGTAGCCGAGCACCACGTCGAGCAAAATAATCGCGACCGCTGCATCGTCCGCTTCTTGCCGCAGTCGGCGCAAGCGCAAATCGTTGTCAATCATCGGATGCAAACGCCCGACCATAAATTCTTCCGCGCCGAGATCAATAATGCAATGCTCTTTGCTCACGTTTGGCGATTCCAGTTTGAACGCGGCATCGAGCGGCGCGTTCGAATAAACGTTGCCGATATATTCGCGCAAGATCAGTTGCGCTTCGTACGCGAGCGTGCCGCCGGAATAAAGACCGCGCAAAAAGCCATTTAACCGCAAAGACGCCAAGGGCGCAAAGGTTTTTCTATTTTCTTCCTTCGCGTTCTTTGCGTCTTTGCGGTTCAAATTGACCGCGATCTCCGCCGCGTCATCCAGCGTCCGCGCGAAATGCAAATTACCTTCGCGCTCTGCGCGCGCATCGTATCCGATAAAATCCACGACGACCGGCTTGCCCGCGCGCCGCGCGGCATCGAGTACACGCGCCGCGACATTTGGCGAGGGCGGCTTGGAAATCAAAACGATCGCGTCGGTTGCGGAATCGCGCGCGAGAAAATCCAACGCTTGCAACGTCGTCACCGCGCCGACGGCGTCGGACAAATCGCGCGAGCCGGTGCCAAGCGCATAACTGATGCCTGCGCCGCGCTGATGAATGCCGACGCTGACGGCTTGAATGCCGGTGCCGGACGCGCCGACAATTCCAATTCTGCCGCGCCGCACGCGATTCGCAAAGCCCAAGCCGATGCCGCCGATCAGCGCGGTGCCGCAATCCGGTCCCATCACGAGCAAACCTTTTTCGCGCGCGGAATTTTTTAGCGCGACCTCGTCCTCGAGCGCGACGTTGTCGCTGTAAAGAAAAACATGCTTGCCCAAATCGAGCGCGTCGCGCGCCACGCCGGCCGCGTATTTGCCCGGCACGGAAATCAAAACCCATTGCGCGTCCGGCAGCATCTTTGTCGCCGCGTCGAGCCCCTTGGGGCGATATTCGTCTTGGGTAACTCTCGCGCGGCGCGTGAGCAACGCGTCGATTTGCGCGAGCGCGGCGTCGGCGGCGCGTTCATCGCGCGCGCGAATCGCGATGAGCAGGTCTTCCGCGCGCGCCGCGTCGGCATCGGCATTGAGCAAATCGCTGGCGCGCAGGACGTCTTTGTTCGCCTCCGTCGCCATCACGACGCCGGCATCAAGCACGTCGGGCAACGCGGCGAGCGCCTTTTGCAATTGCATCAAGACGACCGAATCGTAATACGCGCCGCGACGAATTTGAGTGCCAGTGATGGGCAAGTGGACTCCAATTTTGAAATTCAGAACGCGAAGAGAACGCGCAAATGCAATTATACTCGCGCGAATTCTGGTTGTCTATCGCGGCGCGGGTACATCATGCCAACGCCATCAGCGCGATGCCCGCGACCATCAGCGCCGCGCCGATCATGCGCGCAATCCCGAATCCCTCTTTCAGCGCGAGCGTTCCCAACAACGCGCCGACGACCACGCTCAAACTTCGCCCGGCAGTCACGTAACTCGCGCTCGTCATCGCGAGCGCGGTGAGGACGAAAAAGTACGTCGCCACAATCGCCGCCGCGCCGATCAACACCCCGCCTAAATTTCCGCGGATGAAATCAAAATTCTGCTGAACGCGCGTCCGCCGCCACACGAACGGCATCCAACCGACGAGATTTCCGAAAAAGACCCAGAAATTGTACACGACCGGCGGCGTGCCGTTCTCGAGCGCGATTTTGTCCGTAAGCGAATAGACCGCGATGAAAACGCCGGACAGGAGCGCCCACCGCGTCGCCGGATGGCGAAACGCGTCCGGCAAATCGCGCGCGCGAAATTTTTTGCCCGCGCCGTTTGCCGTGAGGGAGACGAGAAAAATTCCGGCGACGACAATCGCGATGCCGGCATAGCCGGTCCAAGGCAGGCGTTCATTGAGCAACAGCGCGCTTGCTATCGCGACAAGAATCGGCGGGAAGCCGCGCGCGAGCGGATAGACGAGCGATAAATCGCCAACGGCGTACCCGCGCACCATCCCCACAAAAAATCCAATTTCCGCGAGCGCGCTGATGAGAAAAAAAGGCGCCGATGCCGGCGCAAGATAAATTCCGTTTCCCGAAATAATTAGCCATGCACCATAACTCAGAGCCAATCGCAATCGTCCACCAGTAGTACGCAATGATGTCACGAGATGATTTTACGAGAAAATTGTACAGCGCGTGCAGAAAGGCAGAGAGGAGAACAAGCAGGAGGGCGGTGAGGGGCATGGGGAAAGTTCGAGATTCGAGATTCGAGATTCGAGATTTCACGTATTGCGTAATCACGTATTGCGTAATAATTTCTTGCGACTTGCTCGTCTCAAGATGCCGAGTGGAATACGCGATGGGAATAACCCATTATGCATTACTTCATCACTCCTCACGAATTACCACTTACCAATTACAAATTACCCTCACAAAAAAGGAGCAACCTGCTCCTCTGTCGGTTCCGCTCAGCAGTACCACGGCTCGCTTAAATGGGGAATCGGTTGCGCGGGCGAATAATTCGCGCGCGCGAATTCATTGCCATACGCAATCTGCCACACGCGCGCAAAAATTTCGCGGCGCGATAGTTTTTGCTTTTCGCCAGCGCGCACGGCGGCAAGCGCGGCGCGTTGCAAATCATCCACGCGCGGGTCGAGATGTTGCCAAGGGTAACAGAGATTCGCGTCGTCGAACGCGCCGATGAGTTGCTGAACATCCGGCAATTCGAGGAGGCGCGAATTCGCGGTGATGAGCAAGCGAATCGCGAGTTGAATCGGCGCGACGTGGTCAATCAAATCCAACTCCGCGATCAGCGCGAGCAAATCGCGATAGCCCGCGCACGAAATCCACGGATTGAACGCGACAAAAGTCGGCTGAAGCGTAAGCCCAAGTTCTCGGCAGATGGCAGCGACGCGGATAAAATCCGCACGCGTATGCCGCTTGTCGAACCGCGCGAGAATTTTATCGTCCACGCTTTCCACCGCGCTCGTGACGAACAAACAACCGGTGTCGCGCAACTCGCGCAATTGGCCCGCGTGTTGGAGCAAATGCTCGATTTTGATCGTCGCGTCGTACGTCGCGTCCGGAAATTCGCGATGCATTGCTTGCACGATCGGCAACGTGTGACCGATGCCGTTGAAAAAATCCGGGTCGCCAAAAGAAATATGCCGCGCACCCGCCGCGATTTGCTGGCGAATGTCGGCAAGCACAACGTCATACTGCACGACTCGAAATTGTCCGCCGTACACCGGCACAATCGGGCAATGCCGGCAGAAATGCTTGCACCCGCGCGTCGTTTCGACATAACCGGCAACGCGCGCTTCAGCAATGATTTCTAATCGCGCATAACGCGATAATTCCGGCAAGCCCGCGCGGTCCGGCACGCGAAAGTTGAGGCGCGGAATTCTAGAACCCTCACCCCAATCCTCTCCCTTTAAGGATGCGGGGAGCGCGCGGAATAGTTCTACTAAGGCATGTTCAAATTCGCCGCCCAAGATCGTCGCGATCCCAAGCGCGCGCAAATATTTTTCGTTCAGCGGCGCGTACAAACCGTACGCACAGAGATGCGCGCCCGGATTGAGCTCGCGGATTTGCTGAATCACCGGCACGGCGAGCCGCGTCGCGGTATGCATCGGCAAATAAAACGCGACGAGGCGCGCGGCGCGGATTTTTTCTGCGTCGAGATGGTCGAGCGCGAGGTCAACGCACGTCACGCGCGCGCCGGCTTCGCGGAGCCACGCCGCCGGCGATGCGAGTCCAAACGGCTGGCGGCCGAGTTCGTAGGTGGAAATTAAGACGACATTCATGGTTGGAGAATGGAGATTAGAGATTGGAAGTTAGAAGTTGGACGCTGGAAAGTAGGCACACTGTTCGGGCATCTAACTTCTAACCTCCAACATCCAACTTCCAAAGCAATACGCAATACAGAGTACTTTTACCGACGCTCTTCACGTCGAATCACAAAGCGCATGCCCGTCAAAACATCCGTCACCGAACAAATTTTGTTATCCACCAAGCCGGCGGCGAGACCGGCGGGAATTAAATCTTTGTCCGGGACGTACGGCGCGCCTTTATTTTTCTTGAACGTGATGACCCAAATACCGCCGTTGGGAGCAATCATGCGTTTGAGTTGCCTTAGCGTCGGCGTGATTTCGGCAAGCGCGGCTGGAAAATAGAGAATGAGGTTGAGGTTCGCGTCCGCGCGGCTGAAGGCTCTGCCGGTTTTTGCGCGCACTTTGGCAAGCAATGCCGCGTGTCCTTTCCCGGCGACGCGCACAAGAAAACCCGGCTGGACGCCGAGTTTGTCTACCACATCTTTCGCGGCATAGCGCGCCTTGCGTTCGGATTCGGTTTCAGTCCGATTTGGCACGCAACTCCCAATTGTCATTCTGAGCGAAGCGAAGAATCTCGTTAGTCGCTGTGAATAATGTTTTCTTGAGAGAAGTATGCTGGCAAAAGAATGACGAGATTCTTCGTCGCGAACCCCGCTCCTCAGAATGACGCGCGCGTTTTTCTCTGCGCCTCTGCATCTTTGCGGTTTTTCCTAACGCCCCTCGAGCGCGGCGCGATCGTAATAAATTTTCTCGCCGGAAAATTTTTCGGCGATGGGATTCCACGGAAAATGAATCACAATATTCATCTTGACCGGTTGATTCGTCGGCGGCATGCCGTTCCATTCGCCGCGATGCGTGCCGGTCATCTCCGCGACTTCGATCACGCCCTGCGGTCCGATGACAATATCGGTCAGATTGAATTTCACGTCCGGGAATCCGCCGAGAAAAGATGTGTAAAAATTACGCGCGCCCGCGTGTCCTTCCCAGCGTTGCCCGGTCGCCGGGATTTCGTACACGCAATCCGGCGCGAGCGTCGCGATCAAGCCGTCCAAATCGCGTTTGTCTTCCGCGATCGAATGCTTGATCCACAACCGCCGGATTTTTTGATGCAGTTCCGGCGACGGTTCCCATTTCAAGCGTTCTTGAATAGTTGTCTCGGACATTGTGCCTTCTATTGTCATTGCGAGCCACCGAAGGTGGCGAAGCAATCTCCAAGTTACAACGAGTTTGCTTCGTCGGGCTAATGCCCTCCTCGCAATGACGTGGGAGTTATTTCCGCGCGGCTTTCGCTTGCTTTACAATCTCCGCGATCTGCGCGAGATGGCTGTCGTCATGCGATAAACCGGCGACGAAACGCGAAACGCAATTGCCGACCGGCAAATCGGCGCGCGCTTGGTACGTTTTATCGAGGTGCGGTTCGGCGGGCCACATATCAAGCGCGGCGTGGCGCATCCGCCGGCTTTCTTCCAAGCGCGCGCGGCATTGCGCGATTGTTTTCATTGTCGTCCAATGCGTTTCATAGCGCGAACGTCCGCCGCGATAATCCGCGCCGCGCGCAATTTCGACCGACATATACGCGCCCTCTTCCGATGACGCGGTCGCGTGAACGATCACATGCCCCAATGTCCACGCGATATTTTTCTCTTCTTCCGTCGCGGCGGCATCATCTTTCGCCGTAGCATCCACCGGCGTGAACACGACATCCGCGTCCGCGCAATCGCGAATCAGTTCGAGTTCACGATCAATCATTTCGTTCGTGAGTTTCCGCAAATCGTTCACTCGCAAATTTTTCACGAGTTCGAGCATCGTCATTTTCTTTTCACGCACCGGGGTAAAGTCGAGCATTACTTTTGCCTCCAAGCCAAATATTTGCGGGGCATTTACGCGGGTGTTTTGCAAATGAAGGGCGTGAACGCTCCACCGGTCACATTATACCTTACTTTTTCATCTCATCAATCTGCGCGTCCGCGTACCCCAACTCTCCCAAAATTTCTGCGTTGTGCTCACCGAGTCGCGGCGGATAGCGGCGATACGTCGGCGGCGAGGCGGAAAGATGCACCGGATTGCCAATGGATTTCACGATGCCGACGAGCGGATGTTCCAGCTCGACAATCATCCCGCGCGCAATCAAATGCGCGTCGGTCAGCGTCTCGTCCGGAAAATTAATCGGTCCCGCTGGAATTTCATTCGCAACGAATTCCGCAATCCATTCATCCGCGTTCCGCGTCGCCAAAATTTTTTCGATGAGCGGAATCAATTCCGCGCGGTGCGCGTTGCGCGCGGGGTTGTCGCCAAAGCGCGGATCGGTCATCAACGTTTGCTCCGCGCCGAGCGCGCGGCAAAATTTTTGCCACAGCGGCTCGGTGCCGACGGCGAGGATGATGAATTTGTCCTTGCATTTCACCGGCTGGTACGGCGTGATGCTGGGGTGCTGATTGCCGATTTTTTCCGGACGCTTGCCGGTCGCAAAGACCGTCGCGCCCAGATTGGCGAGCCACGTCATCTGCGCTTCGACGAGAGAGACATCAATGAATTGCCCCGCGCCGGTTTTTTCGCGCGCGTAGAGCGCGGTGAGAATTCCAATTGCCGCATACAGCCCGGCGGTGATGTCGGACATCGGCGTGGGAAAGCGCATCGGTCCGGCATCGCGCTCGCCGGTCATTGCCATCAAGCCGGCTTCGCCTTGCGCGACCAAATCATAGCCGCCGCGTCCGGCTTTCGGTCCGGTATGTCCGTAACCGGAAATCGCGACGTAGATGAGACGCGGGTTCAGCGCGCGCAGAGTATCGTAATCCAGCCGCGCGCGTTGCATAGATTCCACGCGTGGCAGATTCGTGATGAAAACGTCCGCGCGCGCGGCAAGTTGATGCAAGACGCGCACGCCAGCATCGGATTTGAAATCGAGCGTGAGCGAGCGTTTGTTGCGATTGACCGCGAGAAAATACGCGGACTCGCCTTGCAAAAACGGCGGACCCCACGCGCGCGCTTGATCGCCGATGTGCGGGCGTTCGACTTTAATCACGTCCGCGCCGAGATCGCCGAGCATCATCGCGCAATACGGACCCGCCAGCGCTTCGGTCATTTCGATCGCGCGGATATTTTCGAGGGCATTCGTCATAATTGATTCTCAACGCGTGTTGAAAGGATTATAGCGCGCGGGGAGAATTAGTCAATCAATCGTAACATGCAAAGCGTCTTGTGAGGCGATCCGGCAAAAGATGTTATACTCTCGGCTATAAAACCATTTGACTCGCGCGGCTATGGGCGGCAGATCGAACGCGAACTCATCATCGGCGGCATTTTGATCGCGCTGATCGTTGGCGGCGGATTGATAGGGCTGATTTGGGGCGGCGGCGCGTTGATCGCGGCATTCGGTTGCTTTGCGCTGACCGCCGGGATGATCGCGGTCATCGGGTTGTTTTTGAAAATGTTGGAATGGCTATCGCGCGAGAAATAAATTCTTGGTCATTTCGAAAAAAAATACCGGTGATACGAATTACGAACTCGTCACCCGCCGCACCTCTAACACATTCGCGAGACGATCAATTTTTTTCAACACGCGCGTCAATTGATCCACGCTCGAAATCTCTAGCGTCGCCATAATCTTTGCCATCCGATCCGCGCGATTCACCGTTGCGCTCGCGGAACTCATGCTAATCCCCTCCGCCGCGACAATATTCGAAATATCCGCGAGCAATCCGCCGCGATCAAATGCCTGCACTTGAATCAACACGGGGTACGCCGTTTGCTCCGTTTGCTTCCAATCCACTTTGATCAAGCGCTCGCGCTCGGTGTCCATATTCAGCACATTCTTGCAATCGCGGCGATGAATCGTGACCCCGTGCCCGCGCGTGATAAAGCCGACGAGATCATCGCCGGGCAGAGGACTGCAACACCGCGCAAAGCGTTGCAAGAGTCCGCTCAAGCCCTCGAGATTGAATTTCGGTTCGAACTTGGGAATCACCGGCGCGATCAGCGGCGCCGGCGCGCGCTCCGCCTCAAATAATTTCACGCTGACCGCCGAAATGGAAATGTCCGCGTGCCCGAGCGCTTGAAAAAAATCGTCCGCGTTCTTGAAATTGAAAAGCGCGGCGACCTTTTCAAAATCGCGTTCCGCGATGCCGAGCCGATGCAATTCTTTTTCCAGCAAGACGCGTCCTTGCGCGATCGCTTGTGCGCGCGCTTGCTGTTTGAAATAATGCCGGATTTTTTCGCGCGCGCGCGCGGTCAAGACCAGCCCCAATCCCGGATTCAGCCAGTCGCGGCTCGGCTCGCCTTTTTTCGCCGTGAGAATTTCAACGCGGTCGCCGGTTTTGAGCCGATAATCGAGCGGCACGATGCGCCCGTTCACTTTTGCGCCGCGGCAACGATTGCCGATCTCCGTGTGCACGTGATACGCAAAATCAATCGGCGTCGCGCCGTTCGCCATTTCATAAATGTCGCCTTTCGGCGAAAAAACATAAACCTGATCTTGAAACACATCCGTCTTGAGCGAATCCACAAAGACGCTCGCGTCCTGAATATCTTTTTGCCAATCCATCAATTGGCGCACCCAATTGATTTTATTTTCCAAATTCGGATCGAGCGGCGCGCCGGCTTCTTTATATTTCCAATGCGCGGCGATACCAAACTCGGCGATGCGATGCATTTCCGCCGTGCGAATCTGCACTTCGAGCGCTTTGCCGTCGGGACCGATGACGGCGGTGTGGAGCGATTGATAGAGATTGTCTTTCGGGCGCGCAATGAAATCGTCGAACTCCGCCGGGATCGGCGTCCAAATATTATGCACGACGCCCAAGACGATGTAGCAATCGCGCGCGCTTGCGACGATCACGCGCACCGCGCGCAGATCGTAAATCTGCTTAAAGTCGCGCTCTTTGCGTTCCATCTTTTTATAGATGCTGTAAATGTGCTTGGGCCTGCCCGTGATTTCCAACGCCGCGACGTTTTCCTGCGCCAATTTTTCGCGCAGGATCGTCATTGCTTGCCGGATGTACGATTGTTGATCGTCTTTGTCGCCGGCGACCAGCGCTTCGATTTCTTTGTACTTTGCCGGCTCGATATATTTCAGCGCGAGGTCTTCCAGCTCGCGGCGGATCGTGTAAATGCCGAGCCGATTCGCGAGCGGCGCGAAAATTTCGAGCGTCTCGCGCGCGATGCGCTTTTGCTTTTCGGGCTGAACGCCGTTGAGCGTCCGCATATTGTGCAAGCGGTCGGCGAGTTTAATGATCACGACGCGGATTTCTTCCGCCATCGCGAAAAACATTTTGCGCAGCGATTCCGCTTTCGTTTGCTCCGCGCCCAAACGCAGTTGCGATAATTTCGTCACGCCGTCCACCATCCGCGCGACCTTATCGCCAAATTGTTCACGGATCGTGTCGAGCGTTGTAGTCGTATCTTCGGGCACGTCGTGCAAGAGCGCGGCGATGAGCGTGTCTTCGTCAAAATGCAATTCGGCGAGAATCTGCGCGACGTGAAGCGTATGCATCACGTACGCTTCGCCGGTGCCGCGCGTTTGTCCTTCGTGCGCGGCGCGCGCCATTTCGTACGCGCGCGTGAGCCGCGCCGCGTCGAGATGCGGATGGTACGCCTGCGCTTGCTTGACGAGCGTTTGAATGTCCATATTCCGTGCGTCAAGCGGCTTGCTTTAGCCCAAGCGGTTGCTTTTTCACGGCGACATATTCCGCGAGCGTGCGCGATTTTGGAACTCGCATTTTGTCCGCGCGCAAACCCTGCAAATGCATTTCCATCGCCGTGTGCATATTCAGCCGGACTTGCGCGAGGGTTCTACCGGTGGCGATACAACCCGGCAAATCCGGCGAATAAGCAGAGAAATTGCCATTGGCTTTTTCGATCACGATCAAAAAGCGATCCATATTATTTCCCCTTTCTTTTCGATGGCTTGGGAATCTGCGCTTGCTTAAAAATGCTGTTCAGCGTGCCGGGCGCGAGATCATCACTTGGATGACCTGCAATCGTCACGCGCCCCAATTTGCTTGGATGTTTGAATTGCCGATGGCTTCCTTTGGTGGCGACGAGATACCAGCCATCGTCTTGGATTAGTTTGAGCACGCCGCGAATTTTCATATCTGCAACTCAAATGAGATGATGGACGTTATTCTATGCCAAGCGATAGAGTTTGGCAATAGGTAGGGCGCGCTGCCAGGTCTTGTGCAAAGTCAGAGAATAAAAGAGGTGAGAGCACGCCTTCGTGCGGCTTCCTGCAAGAGGCGGCACGAGGGTGTGCCTTGCTCCACATTGTCAATGAACTTTGCAGACCCTGCGCGTTGCCAGTACGCCCATGCGGCAAGCGAGCCGCCCGCGCAACTATTGTTCCGCGAAAAAATAAATGCTATAATACGCGCACGATGCGCGTCAAGTTTCTCCTTTTGATTTTCTCTGCGCTCTCTGCGTTCTCTGCGGTTTTTCCAGCCGCCGCCGCGCCGCCGCGCGACAATCCCGCGACGTACACCGTCCAAGCCGGCGATACGCTTTTCGCGATTGCGACGCGTTATCAAACGACCGTCGCCGCACTCAAAAAACTCAACAATCTTTCCAGCGACACGATTCGCGTCGGACAAAAAATCCTCGTCCCCGCGACGACCAGCGCCGCGCCCGCGTCGTCTTATATCGTCCAGCCCGGCGATTCGCTTTACGCGATTGCGATCCGTTACGGCACGACACCGCGCGCGCTCGCGGAATTGAACGGCATCGCGAATCCCAATCTCATTGCCGATGGTCAGCCGCTCGCGATCCCGAACAGCGCGGCGTTCGTCAAGCCGGGCATTCTGCTCGAACCGCCGACGGCGCGGCAAGGCGGCACCGTGCTGGTGCGCGTCGCGCAAACGAATTTCGCGTCCGCCGATTTGCAATTCGACGGCGACAAAATTCCGCTGACGCGCGCCGCCGGCTATTTCTACGCGCTCGCCGGCGTTTCGCGTTGCGCGAAAATCGGCAGCGCGGCGTTGAGCATCCACACGACCGATGCGGAGGGGCAAGCGAACAGCGAAAAAATTTCAATCGCGATCGCGTCGACCGCGTTTCCGGTGGACGCCATCACGTTGCCGCCGACGAAGCTTGGCATCTTGCAAGACCGCGCGCTGATCCAACGCGAGAGCGATCAGGTCGCGGCAATCGTCGCGAAATTTTCGCCGGCGCGATTGTGGAGCGGCGCGTTTCGTCAGCCGCTGTTCGGAACGGTGACGGAATTTTTCGGCACGCGGCGTTCGTACAACGGCGGTCCCGTCGGCGCGTGCGGACACGAAGGGATGGACTTTGCCGGCAAAGAAGGCGCGCCGATTTACGCCGATGCGCGCGGGCGCGTTGTTTTCGCCGGCGAAACGCAAGTGCGCGGCAATCTGGTGATGATAGATCACGGGCTGGGAATTTTTTCCGGTTTCTATCATCTTTCTGAAATCAATACTCAGGTTGGCAAGATGGTCGAGCCGGGCGAATTGATCGGCAAAGTCGGCAGTACCGGATTGTCCACGGGACCGCATCTGCATTGGAGTATGTGGGTGAATGGCGAATATGTAGATCCGGTGGAATGGACGCGGCGGGTGATTCCGTAGAAATCAGACGACAGACAACGATGACGCGGGCGTGCAATGGCGGAAAGAATTATTACGGAAATTTGGATACAAACTCTAGTTCAAGGTTTCAGAGTTACAATGTTTCATTGTTAATCCTCAACTTGTAACGCTGAATGCTGAAACTATGAAACACTGAAACTATGAAACTTTCGACTTTCTCCCTCGTCGCGTACGATCCAGAGAATGGCGATCTCGGCATCGCGGTTGAATCGAAATTTCTCTCGGTCGGCGCAGTAGTGCCGTGGGCGCGCGCCGGCATTGGCGCGATCGCGACGCAATCGTACGCGAACACCTCGTACGGACCCCGCGGCCTCGCACTGCTCAAACACGGCAAGACGCCGAAGCAAGTCGGCGATCAACTCATCGCGCGCGACAAAGATCGCGACGCGCGGCAGTTTGGGATCGTGGATGCGCGCGGGCGCGCGTTTTCCTACACCGGCTCGGGCTGTTACGCGTGGGCAGGCGGGCGCATCGGAAAAAATTTTGCGGCGCAAGGAAACATTCTCGCCGGCGCGGGCGTCGTGGACGCGCTCGCGGAAACTTTTGAAAAGACGCGCGGCGAACTCGCGGATCGGCTCGTCGCCGCGCTCGCGGCGGGGCAAGCCGCCGGCGGCGACAAGCGCGGGCAGGAAAGCGCGGCATTGCTCGTTGTGCGCGCCAAAGGCGGCTATGCCGGCTTTAACGATCGCTATATTGATTTGCGCGTGGACGATCATCCCGCGCCGATTGAGGAATTAAAACGGCTGTTGGATTTGCATCGGCTCTATCTCGGCAAGACGCGCGCGTCAGATATTTTGCCGATTGATTATGACACCGCGCGCGAATTGCAAGTGATGATGGGTTTGCGCGGATATTATCGCGGCGCGGTGAATGGCGCGTGGGATGAAGAGACGCGCAAAGCGTTCCGCGAATTTGCCGGCGTCGAAAATTTGGAAGAGCGGTTGCTCGACGGCGCGCGGATTGATCGCGTGGTGTTGGAATTTTTGAGAGAGCGGTTTAACGTGCGACGCACCTCTGAGGTGCATCGCACATCCGGAGAGCAACTATGAAACCTTTTCGCCAACACGTTGCGATCGCGATTGACGGCGGCGGCATTCGCGGCATTATGGTGACGCGCGCGCTCGAAGCGCTCGAAGCCGCGCTTGGCAAAAAATTGGGCGAGGTGTGCGAGATCGCGGCGGGCACGTCCACCGGCAGTGTCGTCGCCGCCGGCATCGCGCTGAATAAAAGCGCGGCGGAGATGACCGAGCTTTACCGCGTCGTCTCGCCGAAAATTTTTCAGAAATCTTTGCGTTCGCGGTTGTGGCCCCTTTTTCCGTACCGCTATTCGAACGCCGCGCTCAAAGAAGAATTCGACAAGCAATCTGCCGGCAAAACGATGGGCGACCTCTGGACCGCCGCGCGCCAATTCGATCTCGTTATCGCCGTGCGCGATATGCACGAAGCGCGCACGCGCTTTTTCAAATCGTACAAGTCGAAATACGCGGCGATGCCGATCACGACCGCCATTCTCGCGAGCGCCGCCGCGCCCACGTACTTTCCGGTCGTCGAAGGTCGCTATGTGGACGGCGGCGTCGGCAGTTTTGGCAATCCGACCTACGTCGCGGCGTACGAAGCGCGTTTTGGGCTGGAGTGGAAGCCGGAAGAGACGACGCTGATCAGCGTCGGCACCGGCAGAATCGCGCTGGATCAACAGGGTTATGCAATCGGCGCGCCGGATAAATTGCTTTCGGCTCAGTGGATTATGCCGCTGGTGGACGCCATGATGTCGGACGCGAACGATCAGCAGTCGCGCGTCGTGGATCAATTGTTTGCGGGCATGGACTTTCGCCGCTTCCAAATCAACATCGAAAAAATTGATTTGGACGATGTGTCTGCGCTCGAGCGGTTGGTCGAGCACGGCAAACGTTTCGGCGAAATGATCGTGAACGACGAGACCGATCCGGATTTGCGACGGGCGATGTATAAAGTTGGTGAGAAAGTCTGGTGATTACCCGGCGCAATTCGCTTTCGGGTCGAGGTTGAACATTTCGCGCGGGTGTGCTAACATTCGCCGGTTCTCACGGGCGAGGAGATAAAAATGAAAATTATTTTTCGGTTCGCGATGGTTCTTTTGCTTGGCGCGCTTTCGCTTGCCGCGCCGAGCGCCGCGTCCGCCGCGAGTCCGGCGTTTGTCGTCGTGACGTGGGGCGATACGCTATATCACATCGCCGCGCGTTTCGGCACGACGCCAGAATCCATCGCGCGCGCGAACGCTTTGCCGTCGCTGAATTTTGTTTACGCCGGACAAATCTTGCTCGTGCCGGAAACTTTCACCGACTCCGCCGCCGCGACGACCGCGCATGCCGCCGCGCCGGTCGTCAGCGTGTACACCGTGCGCTACGGCGATACGCTGACTTCAATTGCCGTGCGCTATGGCGTGACGATTCAAGCGGTGCTGAACGCGAACGGCTTGCGCAATCCGAATTTTATTTATTCCGGACAGCGGCTGAATATTCCGGCGAAAAACGCCGACGGCGCGGCGAAAACGTCAGCCGCCGCGCCAGCATCGAGCGCGACGACGAGCGGCACGAATCTTTCGCTCACATCGAATTTGCGCGCGCTCACCCCGCCGACCGATGGACGATGGATTGATATAGACGTCGGCGATCAAACGATCACCGCGTATCAAGGCAATTCGCCGCTCAAAAAAGTTTTGGTCTCGACCGGCTTGGCATGGTACCCGACGCCGATTGGACGATTCAAAGTTTATAACAAACTCGCGGCGCAAAATATGAGCGGCGGCAATCGCGCGAGCGGCACATTCTATTACTTGCCGAATGTGCCGAACGTGATGTACTTTACCGGCGCGTACGCGATTCACGGCACGTACTGGCATCGCAATTTCGGCACGCCGATGAGCCGCGGCTGTGTCAATCTCTCGACCGAAGATTCGAAATGGTTTTACGATTTCGCGGAGATGGGTACGCCGGTCGTCGCGCACCCGTAAATTTTTCTGGCGCTCGTTTCAAGGCGGAGCATTGGCTCTGATCCTGACCACCGAACCCCAATATCACGTCGGCGACCGGCTCGAATTGAACCTCACGCCCGACGCACTGCGCGAAGGCCGCTTGACGCTTGACCCCGCGCTCGCCGGCTTTTTCAATCGCGCCGATGTGGACGTGCAGATGGAACTGGAGGGCGAATTCATCTCGCTCGCGCATCGCCGCGCCGACGGCGTCCTGCACAGCCGCTCGCTCCTGCGCCTCGCGCGCCAACGCGGCACGCTCATTCTCGAATGCATCAACCCCGCGCCCTTGCGACTTCGCCTATTCGTCCAGCCGCCCTCCGCCGTTCATCTCCCCGCCGCGTCAACGGCCGATGCTGAAAGCAATTTCAGTGCGATCGCGTTCGCAGAAGACGACGCGTTGCTGTTGCAAAGCGCCGCGCTCGCGCGCTGGCGCGATTTTCGCGTGAGTCTCACCGCCGCGCGGCTGGGCATGGTCGCCGGCTTCGAGCAACTATTGTGCCTCCCCTGGCTGCATGAAGTCGAACTGCTCGAGCATCAACTCCGCACCGCGCGCACGGTCTTGCGGCGTTTGCGCGGGCGCGCGCTCTTGTGCGATGAAGTCGGTCTCGGCAAGACGATCGAAGCCGGCATGATTCTGCAAGAACTCGTCGTGCGCGGCTTGGCGCGGCGCATTCTGATTCTCACGCCGCCGTCGCTCGTCGAGCAGTGGCAAGGCGAAATGCGCCGCAAGTTCGGGCAGGATTTCATCGTCCACGACGATCCACTTTTTCGCGAGCAAGGCGCGGCGGCGTGGGAAAAACACGACCGCATCATCGCCTCGTACCATACCGCCAAACGCGAACCGCATCGCGCCGCGATGCTGAAGCAGGAATGGGACCTCGTCATCATTGACGAAGTGCATCACTTTCGCAATCGGACGACCTTGCTCTGGAAGATGGCGGCGGAATTGCGAAAAAAATGGATTCTGCTTCTCACCGCGACGCCGGTGCAAAACGACCTCGAAGAATTGTTCAACCTCGTCACACTATTGCAACCCGGACTCCTCAGCACCGCGCGTTCGTTTCAACGCCAATTCGTAGACCGGCGCGATAAACTGCTGCCGCGCAACGTCGAGCAACTCCACCACCTCCTCGCCGAAGTGATGGTCCGCAATCGCCGCTCGACCGTCGGCGTCGCGCTGACGCGGCGTATCGCGCAGACGCGCATTATCGCGCAGAGTACGCGCGAACGCGCGCTGTACGACGACGTATCGCGATTCATCCGCCGGCATTTGCGCGCCGAAACGCGCGCGCTATCGCGCATGGCGCTGGTCACGTTACAAAAAGAATTGGGCAGCACGAGCCAAGCCGCCGCGCCGATGCTGGCGCGCCTCGCGCTCGACGAACGGCTGGACGGGACCGAGCGCGCGACCTTGCGCGAAATGGCAGAGACCGCGCGGCGAATGGAAGAGAACAGCAAAGCCGACGCCCTGCTCGCGCTGTTGAAAGATTTTCCGGACAAGATGGTGATCTTTACTCAATTCCGCGCGACGCAAGATTGGCTGACCCAACGGCTGCGCGCGGCGGGCGAAAGCGTCGCGGTTTTTCACGGCGGATTGATGCGTTTGGAAAAAGAAGAAGCGATTCGCGCGTTTCAAGCCGACACGCGCATTCTGCTCAGCACCGACGCCGGCAGCGAGGGGCGCAATCTGCAATTCTGCAACGCGGTCTGCAATTTCGATTTGCCGTGGAATCCGATGAAGATCGAACAACGCGTCGGGCGCCTCAGCCGCATCGGGCAGGCGCGCGAGGTGCACGTGTTCAATCTCGTCGCCGCCGATACGCTCGAAGCCGCGATTCTGCATTTGCTCGAAGCCAAGATCGCGATGTTCGAACTCGTTGTCGGCGAGATCGATATGATCCTCGGCAATCTCGACGAGGAAAAAGAATTCGAGGACGTCGTCGCGGATTTGTGGAGCGAAGCGAACGGTGCCACCGAATTTCGCGGCGCGATGGATCGGCTTGGCGACCGATTGATCGCGGCGAAGGAAGCGTACCTGCTTCAACGCGCGCAGGACGAACGATTGTTTGGAGAAAAGTTTGCGCCGGAATAGTCAGGTAGTCGTATAGTCTGATAGTCGCGTGGTCAAGCGACTATTCGACTATTTGACTATCCGACTACTCGACTATTTGACCATTCGACTAACATGCCTGACCCTCTTGAACAATTCCTTCTCGAATACATAGACACGATCGGCGGACTCGCGGATCGCGTCGAGCCGCAAGTGTACGACGTGCTATTGCCCGACGCGGACAAGCCGTTGCGCGTCCTTTTCGATCCCGACGCGCTACCGGAACATTCAGCGGCGCAATTGTTCACGTTCGGCAGCGCGCTGTTGGACGAATTTTTGGCAACCGCGCAAACGCGCGGCAACGTCGCACTCGCTTTCCTCGACGACGCGCATCTCACGCCGCACGCGCTGGAGCAACGCGTCAAACGCGAACTCGTGTTGCCGACAGGCGCGACGCTCCAAGTTGAATCCGTCCGCGCGCTCTATGTCACGCATTCGCTCTTTTGGTTCGAGGTCACTTTTGTGAGCGAGGAAAAGGAGCAAGCGCTTTATCCCGTCGCCGTTGATCGCTACTACGGACGCGAAGTGCGCTATCTGGAACCTTTGCTCGCCAGCGACCGCCTCGCGGACATTCGCCGCTGGGCGTACGCCGACGCACCGGCGCGCCCGCTCGAACAAGCGTACTTGACCGCGCGCGATGCCGTCGTGCGGACAGTGAAAGCCGAGATGAAAACGCGTCAGCACGAAATGCAGACGCGGCTCGCGCAGCAAACGGAACGGATGAAGCGCTACTATGCCGATCTGCGCGCGGAACTGACCGAGCGCGTGGAGAAAGCGACCGCGCGCGGCGAAGAGATCGAATCGCTGCGGCTGGAGGCGTTGAAGCGCGAAGAAGGATTGCGGTTGGAGGAATTACGCCGCAAAGCGATCCTGCGCGTGCAACTGAAATTGGTGAATCTGTTGCACGTCAAGATTCCGCGCCTTTTCTTGAACGCGCGGGTCGTCCCGACCGATGGCAAACGCAAGCCGCTGACTCTCACCTGGGATCCGCTCACGGAAAAGACCGATGCGGTCGCCTGCCCCAACTGCGAACATTCGACGTACGAACTGCGCTGGACGCGCCAAAGCATTTTGCATTGCCCCAATTGCGCGGCGGCTTTGCTCAGGCGTTAGAAAGTGTTTTGAAATTCACCTCTCACTTATTCCATTTGAACAGCCGCCCTTCGGAATTGACGATCTCGCGGTCGCCGGACAATTGATTGTTGGTGCGCGCGACCAGACTGATGCGCCAGATGTAATCGCCGGTGTTAAAGCGCCACGTGTTTGGATTGCACGGCTCGCGCCCCGACGCAGGCAATGAAAAAAAAGTGTCTTTGGTGTACAAATTGCATTGCAGTTCACCGGGCTGATGATAAACTTGAATGCGATAAAATTCATTGCTCGCGAGCGGCTGGTCTTTGGCGGAACTCCATTCCAAGAATGGCGCGACTAATTCTTCTTTGAACAATTCGCCGACGGCTGGACTCAACAGGCGAATTGAAAAAAAACGCGGCGTCGCGGTCGGCGTTGGCGTTAGCGTCGGCGTCGGCGTCGGTGAAAATGTCGCAGTCGCGGTGGGCGTGCTCGTCGGCGTCGCGGTCGCAGACGGCGACGGGGTGATTGTCGGTGCGTTGGCGGTTTGCGTCGCCGCGCCGGCGACAGCAAGGCGCGTCTGCGCGGCAAGCGTCGGGTCATTCTCCAGCTGACGGGTGGTCGCATCCACCATCGGCGTCACATTCGCGAGCGGTGGATTCAAACCAAAGAACACGCCCGCGATTACGACCAGCGCGAGCGCGCCCGCGCCGGCGACGATCAGCGCGCGCGGTGCGCCGCGTTGGCGCGCCGGCATCGCGCCGGTGCCGAAAATCGCCGCGCGCATTTCCGCGATGTTTTGAAAGCGATCATCTTTTTTGGTTTCCATCGCCTTGAGGATCGCGGCGTCGAGGCGCGGCGAAATCGTCGGCGTGATTTCACTCGGCGGCGCGAGCGCAACGGAACCGACCGCGAGTTCGGTCGAGTCGGGCGGCTTGAGGCCGGTGAGCGTGTAGTAGAGTGTCGCGCCGAGCGCGTAAATGTCGGAACGAATATCGGTGCCGCCGGTGTATTGTTCCGGCGGCGCAAAGCCCGGCGTCACCGCTTGCAAGCGCGTCGAGGTCATTTGCCCGGCGACGAACATTTTCGCGATGCCAAAGTCCACGAGGATCGCGCGGCCGTCCGAAATTTTTATATTCGCCGGTTTGATGTCGCGGTGAATGATCGGGGAGGGTTGCGCGTGCAAATATTCAATCGCGTCGAGCAAACCGCCGGTCCAGCCGATCACATCGGCGAGCGGCACTTTGCCCTGCGCTTGAATGAGATGCTCGACATCCTCGCCCTCGATGTACTCCATCACCAAATATTGTCCGCCCGTGGTTTGCGCGAAAAAATAATCCACGACGAGCGCGAGGTTGGGATGTTTTTTGAGCGACGCGAGGATTTTCGCTTCGTCCTCAAAGCGGCGGCGCGACGGCGCGGACGTATCAAAATTTTCTTTGACCGCCCATAGCCGTCCGAGCCGCGCGTCTTCCGCGAGGTACACCGCGCCCATGCCGCCTTGTCCCAAAAGACGCACGATACGGTAACGCTCGGCTAACACCGCGCCGGCAGATAATGCCATACGCACCTCCGAAACGCCAATGCTAAAAGCACTTTCAGTGCTGAAAGCATATTCAACGCAAAAAGCACTTGCAGTGTTTCGAACGCGCGAATTATACTCCAAACCGCGCAAGTTTGCATCCACGCGCAAAACAAAAACCATCTAGCAATTTGCTAGATGGTTATACGGGAGCGACGGGATTCGGACCCGCGGTCTCGGCCTTGACAGGGCCGCGTGTTAGGCCAGCTACACCACGCCCCCAACTGCGTCAGCATATATAGCATACTCGTTTCCGCGTGTCAAATCGTTTGACAGGCATCGCGCGTTATACTACAATCGCGCGCGATGAACGATCCGCACGAGTTTTTTTCTCCACACACGCGCGTGTGGCTCACCAGGAATTTTAGCGCGCCGATGCGGATGGAGTGGTGAGACAAGTCATCCACCTCGACCTTGATGCGTTCTTCGCGTCCGTCGAAGTTCTTTTGAATCCGCAACTCCACGGCAAGCCGCTGATCGTCGCGATGGGGAATCTGCGCGGCCGCGGCGTCGTCGCGACCGCGTCGTACGAAGCGCGCGCGTTTGGAGTGCATTCCGCAATGCCGCTCTTTAGCGCCGCGCAACTTTGCCCGCACGCCATCATCGTGCCGGTGCGCCATCGCGTTTACGCGGAATATTCGCGCCGCGTGATGAATCTATTGCGCGAGTACTCATCACTCCTCGAACAAGTTTCGATTGACGAAGCGTACCTGGAAATTCCGGCGGAGCAGGATGCGCCAGAAATCGCGCAAGCGATCCAGCGTCGCATCAAAACTGAAATCGGATTAGATTCGACGCTCGCGGTCGCGGCAAATAAATTGGTGAGCAAAGTCGCGTGCAATACGGTCAAGCCGCGCGGGTTTATCATCGTCGCGCCGGGTGACGAAGAAAAGTTTTTCGCGTTGTTGCCGGTCGAAAAATTGCCGGGCGCGGGGCGCGTCACGCGCGAGACGCTTCGCGTGAAAAAATGGAGCGTGCAGACGATTGGCGATTTGGCGCGCGTGCCGGCAGAAGAATTGCGCGCGCAGTTCGGCAAGGTCGGCGAGTATTTGCACCGCGCCGCGCGCGGCGAAAGCAATTCGCCGGTCGTAACGGACGCAAAGCCGAAATCGGTCAGCCAAGAGAATACCTTCGAGCGCGATACGCGCGACGCGCGGCGGATCGAAAAAGATTTGGCGGCGATGAGCGAGCGCGTCGCGCGGGATTTAGAGCGCGCGGGTTATCGCGCCCGCACGATTGTTTTGAAATTGCGCTATAGCGATTTTACGACGATCACGCGCCAGACGACGCTCCGCGTTCCGACGACGGACGCGGCGGAGATAAACGAATGTGTGAAACGAATGCTGGACTTTCATTGGGACCAGCGGCGCGCGGCGCGCCTGATCGGCGTCGGCGCGCACAATTTGGTCGAGGCGAACGCGACATGGCAGATGGATTTGGGGATCGCGCTGTGATGCGCGCTATTTCCTAAAATACTTTATTTCGGCTATAATCTCGCCAATTCTAATGCCCCGCGTGAAACTTGAACACGCCATCAGCCGTATTACGAGTTATAGGTGGTGTATATGACGAATCAGCCGGCATACTTGAAAAAGGTTCCGCAACCGAATCAGAAACCACAATCGAAGGGTCCTCCGCGTCCGACCGCGCGACAGCGAATCCAAACCGCGCGCGAACGGCTGCGTAAATATCAGCCGTATGCGTTGACGTTGCTCGCGACGCTCGCGGTTCTTTTTCTTTTTGACGCGTTGCGCCCGGGCGTCCCGCGCCTCACGCGCTCGGACGTGGATAAAGCGGTCGCGGAAGCGCTTGCCAAAGCGCCGCCGCCGCCCGCGTTTGGCGCGCAAGTGTATGATCAAGTTGCGCAGTCGGTTGTCATCATCACCACCAAAGTGATCAAAGCCGACGGCAAGGCGGAAGGTGGACGCGGCACTGGCATTATTCTCGACGAAGCCGGCACGATTCTCACGAGTTTGCACGTCGTGGACAAAGCGATCGAGATTGAAATTACGTTTGCGACCGGCGAAAAATCGCTGGCGAATCTATTGCAACGCGCGCCGGAAAATGACATCGCGGTTTTGCGCGCGCGCACGCCGCCGCCGGATTTGATTCCCGCCGTGCTCGGCAATCCGCGCTTGATGCGCCCGGGCGATGATGTGTATGTGATTGGCAATCCGTTCGGCATCAATCATTCGATTACCGCCGGCGTTATCTCCGGGATGAATCGCACGTTCAAGCCGCCGAATCGCGCGGAGGCGCTCAAGAATTTGATTCAATTTGACGCGGCCGTGAACCCCGGCAATTCCGGCGGACCGCTCCTCAATCGCGACGGTGAAGTGATCGGCGTCGTTACCGGTCTCATCAATCCGACCGATCAAGAAGTTTTTATTGGTATTGGCTTTGCCGTGCAAATTGATATGGCGGCGGGCGCGGCGGGCAGTCCGCCATACTAATTTTCGATACGTCATTGCGAGGAGCCGCCAAGCGGCGACGAAGCAATCCCCGATTGCCTTGGAGATTGCTTCGCCGCAAAATACGCGGCTCGCAATGACGTGATCCTTTGGAGGAATTCGTGTCTGGAGAAAATAAAACGCAATTGACCGAAACCGCGGCGTTGATGGAACAAGTGCTGTACGAAGTCAAGAAAATCATCGTCGGGCAAGATCATTTTCTCGAACGCATTCTCGTTGCGCTACTCGCGCGCGGGCATTTGCTCGTCGAAGGCGTGCCGGGCTTGGCGAAAACGCTCGCGATTAAAACGCTGGCGCAAGTCATTCACGGCGATTTCAAACGCATTCAATTCACGCCCGATCTGGTCCCCGCTGATCTCGTTGGCACGCGCATTTACAATCAAAGGACCGGCGATTTCCAGACCTCGAAAGGTCCGGTCTTTACCAACCTGTTGCTCGCGGACGAAATCAATCGCGCGCCGGCAAAAGTGCAAAGCGCATTGCTCGAAGTGATGCAAGAACATCAGGTAACAATCGGCAACGAAACTTTTCGCGTCACCGAACCGTTTCTCGTGATGGCGACGCAAAACCCCATTGAGACCGAAGGCACATACCCTTTGCCGGAAGCGCAAGTGGATCGCTTTATGATGAAAGTCGTTGTCGGCTATCCGACCGAGCGCGAAGAATTTGTCATCGTCGAGCGCAACGCAACAAAGACCGAGCCGGTCAAAGCGATCATGACGACGGATAAATTAATCGAATTGCAAAAAGAAGCGGACAAGGTATACGTGGATCCAGCGTTGATCGAATACGCCGTGCGGCTGTCGTCGGCAACGCGCAAGCCGGCGGAGTACGGCTTGCCGGAACTCGGTAAGTATATTACGTTCGGCGCGAGTCCGCGCGCCTCGATCTATTTGATTCTCACCGCGCGCGCGCTCGCGTTCGTGCGCGGACGGCAGTACGTCTTGCCGCAAGACGTGATGGATATGACGCTCGATGTTTTGCGACACCGCATGATTTTGTCATTCGAAGCGTTATCGGATAACGTGTCGAGCGAGACGATCATTCGCCAAGTATTGGAACGCGTCACGCCGCCGACGCAAGTTTTGCAAAGCCACGTCGAAATGGGCGCGGCACAACCGGCGGAAATGGCGGCGGGATAATTTTTCGTAGCGGGCGTAAACGCCCTGCCACGATTCTGATTGGAATCATCAATGGCTGTTGTTGACACACGCGCGCGCCAACCGAATCTGGCGACGCCGGAAAGAATTTTGCAACGCCTCGATTGGCAAGTCGTCCGCAAACTCGACGGCATTTTGCAGGGCGACTATCGCAGTTTCTTTTACGGCTTTGGCATGGATTTCGCGGACTTGCGCGAATATCAACCCGGCGACGACATTCGCTACATTGACTGGAACGTCACTGCGCGGATGAGCACGCCGTACGTCCGGCAATACTTGGAAGACCGCGAAATTAGCGCGTGGTTTTTGCTGGATTTGTCACCGTCGGTGGATTTCGGCACGACGCAAACGTTCAAGCGCGACGTGCTGATTGATTTCACGACCGTGATGGCGCGGCTCTTGACGCGGCACGGCAATCGCGTCGGCGCGATTTTGTATGACGGCAACGCGATCAGGGTCATTCCGCCGCACAGCGGACGCATCCAAGTCTTGCGGCTCACGAATGATCTTTTGAAAACGCCGCATCTCACCCGCACGCCGTTCACGAATCTAACCGCGCTTTTGCAAACCGCATTTCACACGCTCAAGCGCCGCTCACTCGTTTTTCTCGCATCCGATTTCATCAGCGCGCCGGGATGGGAGCGTTCGCTCGGCTTGTTGAGCCAGCGGCACGAAGTGCTCGCGATTCGCATTTACGATCCGCGCGAAACGGAATTGCCGGATGTGGGACCGCTGTTTCTTGAAGACGCGGAAACCGGCGAGCAACTCTACATTGACACCGGCGACCGGGAATTTCGCGAACGCTTTGAATCGGTCAACCAGCAACACGAGGAAGAATTACAAAGAACTTTTCGCCACGCCAGCGTGGACGTGATGTCACTCTCGACCGAAGATAATTTGATTCACGCGATCATTCGCTTTGCCGCGATTCGGAAGCAGAGACGGCGGCAGTTGAGGAGACAGTGAGCAGTGAACAGTGGCGAAACTGATCACTGATCACCGATAACTGTTCACTGTGGAGCGAGGAGAATCCGCGTGTCATTTCTATCACCGCTTTCGTTTTGGCTTTTGCTCGCGATCCCGCTGTTAGCGTGGGTGTATATTCGCGCGCAACGCAACCGACAAAAAACCGCGCGCGTCTTTGCAAGCGCGGCATTCGCGAAGCAAATCATCAGCCGCGGTCCCGGTCGTCGTCGTCACATCCCCGCCATTTTTTTTCTCGTCGGTCTCGTCATCACCATCATCGCGCTCGCGCGTCCGAGCGCCATCGTCACCCTGCCGACGAACGAAGTCACCGTCATTCTCGCGATTGATGTTTCGCGCAGTATGCGCCAAGTGGACATCAAGCCCAATCGCATCGAAGCCGCCAAGCAAGCCGCGCGCAATTTTGTCGAGAAACAGCCGCTGGGCGTTGAGATCGGCGTCGTCTCGTTTTCCGATTACGCCGCGCTCGTGCAATTTCCGACAACCGATCGCGTGTTGGTGCTCGCCGCGATCAATCGCTTGACGTTGCAATCGAGCACCGCGATCGGGCGCGGCATTCTTATTTCGCTCGCGGCGATTGACGAAGTGCTTGCCGGCGAGTCGCCGATCATCCGCACCAATCCGACTCCCGGCGCGACGCCGTTACCCGGCCCCACGCCGACACCGATGCCGAAAGGAGCGTACGCGCCGGCGATTATTGTTTTGCTCACCGACGGCGCAAATCGCACCGGTCCGTCGCCGATAGAGATCGCGGATGTCGCGGCGAAACGCGGCGTGCGCGTATACACCATCGGCGTCGGCAAAGCGTCCGGCGGCGCGCTGACTCCGGGCGGCGGCGGATTTGGCGGCGGCTTTGATGAGCCCGGACTGAAAAAAATTGCCGAGATCACAGATGCGCTCTATTACAACGCCGGGTCGGCGGACGAACTGGAAAAAATTTACGCTAACATTAGCGCGCGCCCCGTGCTGAAAACCGATCGCACCGAACTGACCGCGATTCTCACCGGCGCGGCGGCGGCGTTTTTTCTCGCGGCAGGATTTTTGTCGCTGATTTGGTTCGGACGTTTTCCGTAAATAGTCGATAGTCTTTCGCAATTCGCAATTCGCAACTTGCATTTCGCAACTCGCAATTCGTAACCCGCAATTTGCAAAGGTGTGTTATGGCTTTTCAGTGGCCCTTTTTCCTGTGGACAATCGTGGTCGTGCCGATTCTCGCGTTGCTGTACATCCTCGCGCAACGCCGGCGCAAAAAATACGCTTTGCGTTACGCTAGTCTCGCGATGGTAAAAGAAGCGTTAGGGCGCGGTCCCGGTTGGAAGCGACATGTCCCGCCCGCGCTTTTCCTTGCGAGTATTGGGGTGATGTTATTCGCGCTGGCGCGCCCGATTGCAGTCATCACGTTTCCGTCGAATGAAGGGATCGTGGTTCTTTCGATTGATGTCTCCGGCAGTATGGCGGCGGATGATGTGAAACCGAATCGAATGGAAGCCGCCAAGTCCGCCGCGAAAACTTTTGTAGACAAACAACCGCAAGGCGTGAAAATCGGCATCGTGTCGTTCAGCGATAACGCGTTCATCGTCCAAGCGCCGACGTCGGATCGCGACGCGGTGATCGCGGCGATCAATCGCTTGCAACCGCAACGCGGCACCGCGATTGGGCGCGGCATTCTCACATCGCTCGACGCGATTTTTGAACTTCCGAATTCCGATTTTCCACTGCCCGCCACGGGACCGGGCGGCGGATTTGGACCGACGCCAACACCGACGCCAACGCCGGTGCCGGTGCCCAAAGGCAAATACGCGCCCGCGCTCATTATTTTGCTGACCGACGGCGAAAATAATCGTGAGCCCGAGCCGCTGACGATTGTGGATCAAGCCGCCAAGCGCGGCGTACGCGTGTTCACCGTCGGCTTGGGCACGCCGGAAGGAACGATTCTGCGGATTCAGGGCCGCGCGATTCGCACGCGCGTGGATGAATACACTCTCAAGAAAATTGCGGAAGAAACCGATGGCTTGTATTTCAACGCGGCGAATGAAAAAGAATTGCAAGCCGTGTATGAAAAATTGGGATCGCAACTCGTGCTGATCACGCAGAAAACCGAAATCACCGCCGGCTTTACCGGCTTGGCGGTCGCGCTGTCACTCTTAGGCGGCATCTTGTCGCTGTTGTGGTTCAATCGCTTGCCGTGATCGGAAGACCTTCGAGGTTTTCGAAACCTCGAAGGTCTAAATTTAGAGGACGGAGGACGAACTCAATCGTTCTTCGTCCTTTTGTTTTTAGAGGGGTTGTTCATTCGCTTGACAGCGCACCAGCAATGGGATGAAAATTCAACCGCACAGGCGCAGACCCTGGCACTTGCGTTCCCGTCAGGGCAAGTGGAACGCAGAGATAGATCTGCGGATGATTTTTGTTTTTTCCGCGTTCGTCCGCGTTTGTCCGCGTCCTATTTTCAATGGAGTAGACGATGATGGCGCATGAAATTTTCGGTATCGGTTTGGCTTTCGTCTTGCTCTACGTCACGCTGATCTGGCTTCTGAGTCTCGGACTACGCGACGCGAGCATCATGGATATATTTTGGGGCATTGGCTTTGTATTTCTCAACGCGGTTTATTTTGCGCTGACGAACGGCGCGCTCGAGCGAAAAATTTTGCTCACCGCGCTCGTCACGCTGTGGGGTGCGCGGCTGTCGGCGCATATTTTTTTTCGCAATCTAAAACGCGGCGAGGATTTTCGTTACCAAGCGTGGCGGAAGAATGCCGGCAAGAATTTTTGGTGGATCAGCTTCTTCCAAGTATTTCTTTTGCAAGGCGCGCTGATCGGACTGCTCTCCACGCCCTTGCTTGCCGCGCACTTGAGCGCAACGCCCGCGCAACTCACGCTGATGGACGCGTTGGGTTTCGGCACTTGGCTTTTTGGATTTGCGTTTGAGAGCATCGCGGATTGGCAATTGATGCGCTTCAAGACGAATCCGGCAAATCGAGGCAAGGTGCTGAACGCCGGACTGTGGTCGTTGTCGCGGCATCCGAATTATTTCGGCGAGGCGGTTTTGTGGTGGGGCTTTTTTCTAATCGCGCTTGCCACGCCGAACGGCTGGCTCACGATCTACGCGCCGGCGCTGATGACGTTTTTGCTGATGCGCGTCTCCGGCGTGACGCTTTTGGAAAAAACGTTGACGCAGACCAAAGCCGGCTATGCCGAATATATCGCGCGCACGCCGGCGTTTTTGCCGCGCCTCCGCAAATGATTTGCCACTGCTCTCCACTTGTGCGATAATCCGCGTGTGCCCGCAACAATGCAATTTTTTTCCGCGACCACCACCACAACCGATCTCGAAGCCGCGACCCGCGAACTGAACGACGCGATCCGCGCGCAGAGCGATGCCGCGCGGTTTGATCTCGCGCTCGTTTTCTTTACGCCGCATTACGCGCGCGTCGCGTCCTTCCTCGCGGAAAATCTGCGGCGCGATCTCACCCCGCGCGTTCTCATCGGTTGCACCAGCGAGGGCGTGATCGGCAAGGAACACGAAATTGAAAACGCGCCGGCGATCGCGCTCGTCGTCGCGCAATTGCCGGGCGCGCAAATGACGCCGTTCATTCTCGACACGGCGGAGTGGGACGAAACGCTGGGTGACGTTTCAAAATTTCGAGGCATCATCGCCGCGCCGCCGGACGCGAAACTCGCCGTAATGGTCGGTGATCCGTTTTCGGTGCCGATGGATCGCGTGCTCGCCGCGTTCAACGCGCATTATCCGGGTTTGCCGGTCATCGGCGGCATGGCGAGCGGCGCGCAACAGGCGCGCGGCAACGCGCTGATCTTGAACGATCAAGTGCACCGGCACGGCGCGGTCGGCGTTTCGCTCGCCGGCGATTTCGACGTGGACGTGATTGTTTCGCAGGGCTGTCGCCCGATAGGGCGAACGTTCACCGTCAGCGCGGCGCAAGAAAATATTATTTTGAAATTGGAAAACGAATCTCCGCTGGAGCAAGTGCAAGCGGTCGTCGCGGCATTATCGAGCGCGGATCGCGCGTTGCTGGATAATGGACTCTACGTCGGGCGCGCGATTGATTCGACCAAAGAAATTTTAGGGCGCGGCGATTTTTTGATTCGCGGCTTGATGGGCGCGGATCCGCAGAGCGGCGCCATCGCGGTCGGCGATGTGATCGAACCCGGCGAGACGATTCAGTTTCATTTGCGCGATCAGACGACCGCCGAAGAAGATTTGGAAATGATGTTGATGTCGCAAGTTTTTGCCGACGCGCCGCGCGGCGCGTTGCTTTTTTCATGCAACGGCCGCGGCACGCGCCTATACGATCATCCTGACGGCGACATTTCAACTATCCAAAAAATTCTCGGCGGCATTCATCTCGCCGGATTTTTCTGCGCCGGCGAAATCGGGCCGATCGGCGGAAAAAATTTCTTGCACGGGCAGACCGCGAGCATGGTTTTATTTCGTCCGGCAAATCCGTAGAGACGAGCCGGCGGCTCGTCTCTACGCCGGCGCGTCTCTACCGCCCCGACGCTCCATTATGCATCTCCAACAAACTCTTCACCTCCTCAACCCGTTCCGCTGGCTCCCCAAACTCTGGCAACGCCTCACCGCGCCGCGCGCGCGCGTGTTGTGCCCAAATTGCAAAACCGATCTCTGGCGCGCAAAACTTTTCCGCGATCTACGCGTGTGCGACTATTGCGGGCATCACTTTCCGATCACGGCGCGCAAACGCCTCGCGATGCTGGTGGATCGCGGCGGATTTATCGAAACCGAAAAAGGTTTCGTGATCCGCGCCGTCGCCGCGCTCTCCGCGCAAACCGCGTACCCGCAACTCGTGCGCGCCGCGCAACACGCCACGCATCTGCGCGAAGCGGTGATCACCGGCGTCAGCAAAATTGAAAACGCGCGCGCGATGCTGATCGCGCTCGACTTTAATTTTATGGGCGGCAGTATGGGCGCGGTCGTCGGCGAAAAAGTCGCGCGCGCGTTTGAATTCGCGACGGCGGAAAAATTGCCGGTCGTCGCATTCACCGCGACCGGCGGCGCGCGCATTCAAGAAGGAATGATCGCGCTGATGCAAATGGCAAAGACCGCCGCCGCCGCGTTAAACTTTCGCGCCGCGCACTTGCCCTTCATCACCGCGCTCACGCATCCAACCACCGGCGGCGTGTACGCGAGTTTCGCGAATCTCGCCGACATTATTTTTGCCGAGCCGCGCGCGTTGATCGGTTTTGCCGGTCCGCGCGTTGTCGAAGCATTGACGCGCCAGCTCCTGCCGCCGGAATCGCACCGCGCGGAATTTTTGCTCGAGCACGGGATGATTGACGCGCTCCTGCCGCGCACCGAATCGCGCGCGCGCCTCGCGCGCGTGCTAAAATTGCTGACGCCGCCGGACGCGGAACGCAACACGTTGAAGACGGACCTGCGAGGTCTTGGAGACCTCGCAGGTCTAACGCGATCCGCGCGCGCGGCGTGGCAAATCGTCGAGCTGGCGCGCCGCGCCGACCGCCCGACCGCGCTCGATTACATCCAAAATATTTTTTCTGATTTCGTCGAACTGCGCGGCGACCGGTTTTTCGGCGATGATCCGGCAATCGTCGGCGGCATTGCGAGTTTGGACGCGCAGACGGTCGTCGTGATCGGGCAGGAACGCGGGCACGGCGCGGCGAGCGCGCAGAGGCATTTCGGCCGCGCCGAGCCGGAAGGTTTTCGCAAAGCGCAACGCTTGATGCGTCTCGCCGCGAATTTGAATTTGCCGGTGATCACGTTTGTGGATACGCCCGGCGCGGATCCGAGTTACGAATCGGAAAAACGCGGCGTCGCGATGGCAATCGCGCATTGCCTCGCGGCGATGATTGATCTAAACGCGCCGAGCGTCGCGGTCGTGATCGGCGAAGGCGGAAGCGGCGGCGCGCTCGCGCTCGCGGCGGCGGATCGCGTCTTGATGCAAGAGAACGCGATCTATTCCGTGATTTCGCCGGAGGGCGCGTCCGCGATTTTGTACGGCGACGCGAGCCGCGCGCAAGAGGTCGCCGGCGCGCTGCGCCTCACCGCGTTTGATGTGCGCGCTCTCAATATTATTGACACGATTCTGCCCGAACCCGCCGGCGGCGCGCACGCGGACGCCGCGCGCGCCGCGCAGATTGTGCGCGCGGGCATCGCGCGCGCGCTGGATGAAATCACGGCGATGCCGCGCGCGGAATTGAAAGCCGCGCGGTACAATAAATTTCGCGCGATGGGCAACGCGCCCCAGAAAAAAGGAGCCTGATGAATCAACTCATTCGCGCGCGCGCGCCCGCGTTTATCGCGGGGGTCGCCATTCAGCAATTGCTCAGCATTCTCGACCCGCTGATTGATCGCCTTGTGAATGCCGGCGGAGGAAACAAGCGGCTGGTGATGGGTTTGCTTTCGCTTGTCGTCGGATTGTTTTTTGCTTTTTCCGCCGGCTTACGTACCTTGCAACCTTTCGGCGTCGCGAGTCCGGATTGGGTGGACGCGATCGTGACGGGTCTTTTCATCAGCGGCGGCACGGAAGGTTTCAATTCGATTTCGAAATTTTTGCTTTACGCCAAACAAGACAAAAAAGCCCAAGCCGCGCAACGAAGCGATCTGGACGTGTAGAACAACTTGCCTCTCTCCCCATCGGCGGAGAGGCGGGATAGGGGTTTATGTTGCAACTCACGGTTCGTCCGGCTTTTTTTGCCGGCTCGATTATTTTTTTCGCGATTCTGGTGGTCGTTGCGCGTGTCCGCTTGCCTTTCGATTTCAGCGACGCGATTTTCTTTGCGCTGATCGCGGTCGCGTTGCATTGGCTCGCCGCGCTCTTGCATCAGCTCGGTCACGCGCTCGCCGCGCGCTCGACCGGCTTTCCGATGAACGGCATTCGTTTTGGTTATTTCGGATTGCTCGCCGCGTCGCGTTATCCGCGCGATGAACCCCAATTGCCGGCGCGCGTACACATTCGCCGCGCGCTCGGCGGACCGCTCGCGAGCGCATTCGTTTCGCTCGTTGCCGGCGCGATGGCATTCGCGTTTCCGCTTGCCGGCATTTTCGCGACACTCGCGCAATTTTTCTTTTGGGATAATCTGCTCGTGTTCGCGCTCGGCTCGCTCGCGCCGCTCGGTTTCACGGATGGAAGCACGTTGTTGCAGTGGCGGAATAAAAAATAAAGGTCATTGCGTCGCATCGCGCTTTGTGCGCGTGGAATGCTGTGGCTGACGGAGACTGGATGAATCTCAAAGAACTCGATCGTCATCTTGCCGGCGAAGCATGGACGGCTCCCGACGCGTACGCAAATCTCGAACAGCTTTGCGATTTCGCGCCGCGTTTTGCCGGCTCGCCCGGCAATTTCGCCGCGCGCGATTTTATTTTGCAACAATTCAAGGCGTACGGCGTCGCCGACCCGCGCACCGACGCGTTCGATTATTTGGTCTGGACGCGCGGAACGTGCGGATTGAAAATGCTGACGCCGGTCGCGCGCGATCTGCGCTCTGCAATCTCGCTCATCTATTCGCCGAACGCGGAACGATTACGCGCAACGGTTGTGGATTGCGGCATCGGTTCGGAAGAGGATTTTGCGCGCGTCGGCGCGGCGGCGGTGCGCGGCACCATCGCGATGGTGACGACGGCAAACCCGGAAAATAAACCGAGCATTCATCGCCGCGAAAAATACGGGCGCGCGGTTGCCGCGGGCGCGGTCGGCTTTATCTACGTCAATCACAAGCCGGGAATGCTGGCGGAAACCGGCTCTTTGCGTCCGGGCAAACTCGCGGAAATTCCGGCGATTGGCATTTCGTACGAAGAGGGTTGGGAACTCGCGCGTTGGTGCAAGCGCGGAGCGGTGGAAGTCGAGATGAGGATTGAAAATAATTCCGCGCCAGGCAAGGGCTATCACGTCGTCGGCGAAATCAAAGGCAAAACAAATGAGACGATTATTGTCGGCGCGCATTTCGACGGGCACGATATTTCGCAAGGCGCCGGCGATGACGCGACCGGCACCGTCGTCGTGCTGGAACTCGCGCGCATCCTCGCGCCGCGCGCCGGCGAATTTCAGCGCACGATTCGCTTGATCGCGTTCGACGCGGAAGAGTTGGGCGTGCTCGGCTCGCAAGCGTACGTGAATTTGCATCGCGCGGAATTCGACAACGTCGCGCTGATGATCAATCTCGACGGCGCGTACGGTCCCGTCGCGACGCACGGGTTTCAAACGAGTGGCTTTAACGACACGGCGGATGTGATCAAATTGTACGCGAAAGATTTCGGCTATCCGCTCGCGCTCAAAGATCGCGTGGTCACCGCGTCGGACAATTTTCCGTTTTTCATGGCGGGCATTCCGGCAATTTGCATGTCCGCGCGCGGCGAAAATCCGGCGCTCGGGCGCGGCTTTGGACATACGGCGGCGGACACGCTCGACAAAGTCGCGGAAGTGGATGTCAAAGCGGCGGTGATGACGATCACGCGGATGCTCGCGCGGCTGGCGATGCATAACGGCTCGCTCGGCGCGCGGCGCACACGCGAGCAAATCAAACAGATTTTGATCGAAAAAGATTTAGAGCGCGCGTTGCGCGCGCAAGACAAGTGGCCGTTTTAGGATAATTTGTCATACGCCTCATCCAACAGATCCATCACATGCATCACGCGCGCCTTCACCCCCGCGCGCCGCGCGCCGAGTTGCAATTGCATGATGCATCCCGGATTCGCGCTGACGATAATTTCCGGGCGCGTCGCCGCGACGCTGTGCATCTTTTCATCCAGGACTTGCATCGAAATCTCCGGTTGCGTGATATTGTAAATGCCCGCGCTCCCGCAACAGCGATCCGCATCTTGCATCTCGACGAGTTCGATGCCGGGAATTTGCGCGATCAGCGCGCGCGGTTGCGCGCGAATGCCCTGCCCGTGCGCCAGATGGCAGGCATCTTGATACGTCACGCGCGCGCGAATCTCGCGCGTCGGTTTTTCAATCCCCCGCTCCGCCAAAAATTCCGTAATGTCCTTCACCTGCGCGCTGAATGCTTTTGCTTTTTCCGCGTACGCCGGATCATCGCGCAACAAATCGCCGTACTCTTTCAGCGCGACGCCACAGCCGGCGGCGTTGATAATCAGCGCGTCACATCCCTCACCCTCACCGCCTCTCCCTGATAGGGAGAGGGAGGATGCAAACGCATCAATATTTTTCTTTGCCATTTCTTTTGCGATGGCGCGTTCGCCGGCGTGGATCGTGAGCGCGCCGCAACAGATTTGATTTTCCGGAATCACGACCTCGAATCCATTCCGCGATAGCACGCGCGCGCTTGCGTGATTCGTCTCCGCGAACAGCGTGCTCATCACGCACCCCGCGATGAACGCGACGCGCCCGCGCTTTGCCCCTCTCCCTTCTAGGGAGAGGGACGGGGTGAGGGTCGCCGGCACAACGCGCCCCGCGTCGAAAAATTGATCGGGCACGCGCGGCAAAATCGCTTCCGACGCGCGCAATGCCGGCGGAATCACGCGCAACGCGTGCGCGAGCATTTGCAAGCCGACGCGCTGATAAATTTTCAACAACGTCGCGGCGAGACGCAAACGCGCTGGATGCGGAAAGAGTTGCTGGAAGAAGAGCCAGCGCAAAAATCGCGCGCGCGGTTTTTGTGGGAGCGTTTGCAATGCTTGGGCGCGCGCGGCTTCGACCATTTGCCCAAAGTCAAGCGAAGCCGGGCACGCGGTCTGGCACGCGCGGCACGCGAGGCACGCGTCCATATGCAACGAAAATTCCGGCGTCACCTCAAACAAACCTTCCGTGACGCCGCGCATCAAACGAATGCGCCCGCGCGGTGAATCCATTTCCCAGCCGAGCACGCGGTACGTCGGGCATTGATTCAAGCACAAACCGCAATGCGTGCATTTGAGAATTTCCGCGTACGCGGGCGGATCGGGGAATCGAAAGTTGCTGGTCATATTTTCACTTTAATGGTCTGTCCCATCCTCCCCCGTTTCAAAATAATCCGGAAAATTTGCCGGGGTTGAGAATGTTGAGCGGATCGAATTCCATTTTCAATTTTCGCATCACGGCAGAATCCGGACGCGGCGCGCCCCACGCGCTCACGCGCGCGCGCAATTCACGCGGCGCGCGCTGAACGATCAAATGCCCGCCGGTTTTTTCCGCCGCGCGGCGCAGATCGCCGATGGCATTCGCAATCGGCGCGCTTGCTCCCTCCAGCGCGGCAAACGCGATGCCGACCGCGTGCGCGCGCCAAACAATGCTGACGCGATGCATCGCCGCGATCCGTTCCGCGTCGTGCGCAAATTCGGCAAGGCGCGCGGGCAGAACGCTCGCCTTCACAACGATTTCCTTTTCGAAAATAAAATCGCGGAGACGCGCCCACGTCGCGCCGGTTTCCGCCGCGATGTTTGTCGTGAGCGCGGAATTTTCGCGCGCCCAGTCTTCCACTTGACCGGCTTGCCGCGTGATCGCATTGATGGTTCCGCTAAATTTTGCGAACACGGAATAGACCGCGCCAAACCCTAGCGCTTTGCTCGCGCGACGATCCAAAATCTCAACTGTCATCGGCGTCAAAGGCGATTTCAAAACGCGCTGGGCGATCTGTAACGCGCGATCCAAGTCATCGAACGCGGCAAAAATCGTCGCCTCTGCTTTGGGCAGTGGCACAAGCTTGAACGTCGCTTCGACGATGACGCCGAGCGTGCCGAGCGCGCCGATAAAAAGTTTGGGCAGATCATACCCCGCGACATTTTTGACGACCTGCCCGCCGCCCTGTACGATTTCTCCGTTCGCGAGCGCGACGCGCATCCCGATCACTTGATCGCGCGCAGTGCCATAACGCACGCGCAGTGCGCCGCTCGCGTTCGCCGCGAGAATGCCGCCGACCGTTGCGCGTTCCGGGAATGGCGGATCGAGCGCGAGCATCTGCGCGTGTTGCGCGAGCGTTTGATGGAGCGCGGCGAGCGTGATGCCGGCTTGCGCGCGCACGGTGAGATCGGCTGGCTCATAATGTAGAACGCGGTTTAGTTTTTCGAGCGAGAGCAAAATATCCGCGCGTTCCAGCGGCGCGCCGAGTTCCATCATCGTGCCGCCGCCGCGCGGAATAACGATTTGTTTTTCCGCGGACGCGGTTTTCAAAATACGCGCGACCGCTTCGGCGTCGTCCGGCGTTTCAATTGTGCGCGGCGTGATTCCGTCAAGCGACTGTTGCATCATAGGAATGTTTTTAGTTTTGCCGGCAAATGCCCGGTGTCGTTGTGCGACCACAAACGCAATTGCCCATCGTCTTCGACGATGATTTCGCTGATGCCGGCGTGATGCATGTCCGCGCGCGGCCAATTTTCGCCGGCAACGCCGAGCGCGCGGCAAACGAAATAGCGAATCAAGTTGCCGTGCGCGACGATGATTTCGACGCGGTCGCGCCCGCGCGCCGGTTGAAAATATTTCGCGAACGCTTTTTGCGCCTGCCGTTTCCCGCGCGCGAAAATCGCTTTCGGCGCATCGTCAAAGAGCGCGGCGAATTCCGGCGGATAGCCCGGCTGGCATTCCCACAGAAGGCGCGAGCCGCGCACCGGCACGCCGCGAAATTCTATCGCGATGATGCCCGCAGTTTCGCGCGCGCGCGTGAGCGTGCTGAAATGAATCGCGTCCATCGGCAAGCCGCGCAAGCGGCGCGCGACGCGTTGCGCCTGCTGTTTGCCGCGCGCGGTCAGATGCCCGCCGGCGCGCGCTGGATCGCGCCGGTCGTATTGTCCGTGCCGAATGAGATAGAGGTGGCGGCGGGGCATAAATTTTTCCTACCGGCGCATTCGTTTCATAAAAATCACGAACGCTAACCCGCTGACGAACATTCCCGCGAGCGCAAAGGGGAGCGGAATTTGCAATGGAGTGGCTCCTCGCGCTGGCGCGCTGGACGTCGCGGTCGGCGACGCGGCGGGCGCGTTCGATTTTTTCCACGCGTCATAGCGCGCGCGTAATTCGATCAGCGGATTTTTTCCGTAGGTTTCTTCGCGCACCGAGAGCGCGAGATAAGGCGCGTTTGCTTTGCCCGCGTCGGTCGCGCCGATATTCGGCGCGGCGTACGGCGCGTCCGCGCCGCGCGCGAACAGAATGAACGCGCTGTTTGCGGTTTGACGAGTTTGCGCGTTGTTGCACCGCGCATCACCGCCGGCGGCAGAGCCAGCTTCGAGCGCGCGCATCAAACGATCCGGCATCGCCGCGCCGGCGCGCGCGGCGTCTTGAAACGCGGACAGCGCGTCGCGCACGACCGCTTCACCTTCGAGCAAATTGCCCTGCACCGAAACCGCGCGCGCGGCGTCTTGCTGATCGCCCGCGTAGGAAAAATTATTTTTGCCGGTAAAGCCGGCGGCTTGAATATTGCCGCCGGATAATGTGACGATGCCGTACTGCCGCGCCCCGGCGAGCGGATCGAACGACGCGTCCGTTACGTGCGCGAGAATTTTTTCGGCGGGCTGTCCGTCTTTGAGCCACGCGAAAACGCGATTGCGATTGTCAATGCTCATCTGCGCTTGCGCGACCGCCGCGCCTTTGCCCGGCGCGAGCGCGGCAATCGCGTCAATGTTGCCGGGAAAGCACGACGCGCCGGCGACGCCAACATCGCCGGTCGCCGCGTCGAGCGCGACGATTGACCACGTGGTGGGGTGCGCCGGCGCCGCGCGCGCTTGGAGGGGCAGGGCGAGCGTTACGATTCCAACAATAAAACTAATTCGCCGGAAAAAATTCAACATCAATTGCCGCCCGCGCCGGTTAGCGCCGCGACGCGCGCGTTGTCATCGCGCTCGAATTCGCGGAACGTATCCGCCAACCACAGGCGCGTCAACCCGCGCACCTCTTCGTGTGAAAACACGCCGAAGAGAAATTCGTTAATCGCCTGTCGCCAACCGCATTTGGATTCCATAAATAGTTCTTCCCACGAAATAACCCAAAGGCACACCAAAGGATTGGTAGGTTCTTCGTATGTTTCGTTGACAATTTTTCTTCGCGCTCTTCGCGTCTTTGCGGTTAGATTATTTTCAACAACCTTCGCGCATTTCCTCCCAACACTTTGCTTTTCACTTCCGCATCAACCGGCAACTGCTCGATCACCTTCACCGCTTTGTCCAAATCGCCGATCTGATGCGGATAATCACTGCCGAGCAGAACATGCTCCGCCCCGGCGAATTGAATCGCGAACTGCAACGCGTTCGGCTCGAACGCGACCGTATCGTAATAGCAATTCCGTTTGAAATAGAACGATGGCTTGTGCGTCAAATTTTTCCGCACTTCGGGATACGCGTCATAGCCGCGATCAATCCGCTCGGCAATGTACGGAATCGTTCCGCCGAGATGCCCCAGCACAAATTTGATCGTCGGAAATTTTTCGAGCACACCTTCGAACATCAACAGCGTGATGCACAGCGTCGTGTCCACCAAAAATCCAACGAGCGCGGTCGTGCGATATTCTTGATATGCCGCGACGCCGGGCGGGCTGGTCGGGTGAATCATCAGCGGCACATCGAGCCGCGCGGCGGTTTCGTACAAATCCCAATATTCGCGATGATGGATGGGTTTGCCATTCACATTCGCGAACAGCATCGCGCCGCGCAGATTTAATTTTGTCACCGCGCGCTCGAGTTCATCGGCGGATGCCTGCGGGTCTTGGAGCGGCAATGTCGCCAGCGGCGTGAATTTGTTTGGAAACTGCTGCTGAATTTCCGCGAACGAATCGTTGACGATTTGCGCGAGCGCGATGCCGCGCGTGCGCTCTTCGACATGCACGCCGGGCGTCGTCAACGTGAGCACGCCGCGATCCACGCCGGTGCGTTCCATTTCCGCGAGCCGCGCCTCCAAATCAATGTGCCCGTCCGCGACGATGTTGTAATCGCCGGCGTAATGCACAAGCCGCCTGCCGCTCGCATCGCGCGTGACGCGGCATGCGTCGCTGGGGTGCTTTTCGATTTCGTCGAGATACGCGAGTGGATAATGATGCGTGTGAAAATCAATTTTCATTTCGATTCTCGCTTTCGAATTTCCGCAATCGCCGCGCGCGCCGCATCGCGGAGAAATTGCGCGCGCTCTTGCTCTGCCAACGCATCGAGTCGCGGCGCGACCGATGGGTCGCCCACTTGCCCCAGCGCGAGCACCGCATCCCAGCGCACAAACGCGGCGGGCTCGCGTTCCAAAACATTTGCCAAATCCGGCGCGGCAAGCGCGTAACCGAGATTGCCGAGCGCGATCGCGCACGCTTGCCGGACGCCGGCGTCATCGTCGTGCCACAATCCTTCGATCAACGGACCCAACACCGCGCGCGTTCCGATTTTGCCGAGCGCGACCGCGCATTGCTGACGCACGAGCGCGACCGGATCGCGCCGCAACGCGTCCCACAGCGGCTCGAGGGTAGATGGATCGCGGCGCTGGCGCAATGCGAACGCAGCCGACCAACGCAAATCCGCGTTGGGGCTGCGCAATAATTTTTCGATGAGCGCGGGCGTCGAACTATTTTTGATTGACGCCGGGAGCGAATATTTCGCGGCGTCCGGAATCACGCGGCGCGCGTTACGCGTCCAGAATTTTTCAACGAACCCGCCAATGCCGCTGGCTTTAGGCGCGCTTTCACCGACCGATTCAAAAAAATGCTGATGCGCGTCGCAATAGCCGGTTTTATTAATCGCATCTGCCGCGCAGCGGACGCGGTTATCCGTCAGTCCAAAGCAACGCATCAAGAAATTTTCGTCTCCAATTCTCGCACCTCTTCATCCCGCCGATGATACCCCATTTCGTCGATCATCTTTTTTGCGATTGACAAATGTTCGCGCGCGTCGTCGTCGCGGCGTTCCGGCGGGTAGAGACGTTCCGGCGGAACGTCTCTACCCGCCGGAACGTCCCCACCGCGCGCCAACGCCAACCGCGCGTACTCCAAATGGCAATCCGCCTCATGCAAACGCATCCCGCCGCGCGTGGCGATGGCGAACGCTTCATCCAAATCCTTCTGCGCTTTGTCCAGCGCGCCGGTGACGCGATGCAATTCCGCTCGTCCAAGCAAACCACGAATGACGAACTCTTGATTACCTGCCTGCCGCAAGCCGTCCACCGCGCGATTCAGATACACCATGGCTTTCGAAAAATTCTTCTTCTCTCGCTGTGCTCGCAACATGTAAGCGCGCCCCAAAGTGAGATGCTCGAGGGAAATGTCGAGAATCGGATCCGTTGGGACGCGCCATCTCATCATTTTCTTGACCTTATTGTGTACTTCCCTATACTTGCCCTGTTCAAGCAGGAAGGTGCAGTACCGAATACCTTGGAGAGAAAAAAGAAGCGGGTACTTCGTTTGCCTTGCCTTCTGCAAATCCTCTGCCTGGCGGAAAATAGCGTCTGCCTCTGAGAAGAGACCTGCTTGATGTAAAGCATCTGCCAGGGTCGTCCGCAAAGCGGATCTTGCGAATTCATCGCGGCTATGATCTGCTAAGTCTATACCTTGGCGAGCATAATCGAGCGATTGTTTCAGATTCCCCAAAGTCATAAGCAATTCGCTGATGTTGGTGGCCTGAAAAGCTGCATTCTTCCAATCTTTCGCGGCAACATTTGCCTCCAACCCAGTTTTCATAGGCTCCAATGCTTCTTCCAATCTGCCTAAGGCACGGAGAGAAAAACCTGTCGACGTCAAGACGAACCTTCTCGCATCACCCGAGAGTCCGTCCACGAGTTTTCGCCAAGGCTGGTAGAAGCATTCGGAAAGGAGAGCAAGTTCAGCACTAAAGGTCCCAAGTTTTCTCCAACTGAAACCAGACTCTCCTCTTCTAATTCGTTGCCAAAACACCTCCTCTAGTGCCACTTGATGTTTCCCTGCCTGACAGCCGTGCATCACTGCCGCGTAAAGCGGCGCCATTTCTTCAATCGTGTCGGGCAATTCTTTTGCGGCGGATTTATAGTACTCGTACAATCGGCTGTTCGCTTCGCGCCACGCGTTCGGGTTGCTCGCGCGCAATTGTTCGGCAAAATGTTCGCGCAAGAGCGGATGACAATCGAGCGTGTCGTCCTTCGACTCCCGCTCAGGATGGGCAAGGAGGCGCAACTCGCGCAGGTTGTTGATCGCGTAGAGCCATTGGGCGGAGGATAGAGATTGGAGATTGGAGGTTAGAGATTGGATCGCGGGCGGTTTTCTGAGCGCATCGATTGCGCCGCGTTCGGCGGGTCTATCGAAGAGACCCATCAAGCGCACAATGTCCAATTCGGGTTTGCCGCGCAGGAATTTTTCGTAGGATGCCATCACGCGCCGCGCGTGCGCGCCCTGCTTTTGTTCGTCCAGCACATGCGGAATTTCTTTGCGCTTGCGAATATCGCCCTGATGCACAACTTTCAAATAACTCCCCAGCAAGGTCAAGGCGAGGGCGTGTCCGCCGAAATCTTTTGCCGCGTCTTGGCGTTCCGCGTCGGTTCCATCCACGCCAAGATGTCCAAGATAGTCCGCGCCGGCTTTTGCGGAAAGATTTTCAAGATCAATTTGCAGCGCGGTACCCTGTGTCATTGCGAGGAGCGTTTTTTGCGACGAAGCAATCCCCGAGTTACTTGGAGATTGCGTCGCAACAAAATCTTTTAGATCGTCAACTGTCAAGCGCGTGGTGATGACGACGAGTCCAGGATTCTGCCGCGCCAACTCGCGCAATAACGCCGTGAGCGCGGGGTCTTTGATTTTTCCAATTTCAACCGGCGGCGGATTTTGCAACGGCTCGAGTCCATCGAGAATGAGCAGCGTGCGCGCTTGCTTGATCAATTCCGCCAAGCGTTCGCCCTTGTCCCACGGCGAACCTAGCGTTGGATCCGGATCGCCAAACCATTGCAACGCCGCCGCGATAAATTGATCGGCGGACACTTGGCGACCTTCCGCCGCACCCTGACTGTAAAACGACCAACCGTACACGCGCTCTGCGCCACGATAATTCTCCGCCGCGATTTGCGACAGCCATTTGTTGACGAGCGCGCTCTTGCCTACGCCACCCCACGCGACGAGAGTGAGGACGTTGGTTTTCAGAAACCCGTTTTCTTCCCTTCGGGAAAAACGGGTTTCTCGCCCGCTCCACGCCGCATCAAGCGCCGCCAATTCATTTTCGCGACCGAAAAGATCGGGGCTGGTCGAAGGAAGTTTGGCGAGAGAAACTTTGTCGGGCGCGATTTTCCAGACCTGCGAGGTTTCGGAAACCTCGAAGGTCTTGTCCGCGCGCTTGATGATTGCCGCAATTTCATTCGCGAGCGCGGCGAGGTCGGCGTCAATTTGATTTTCATTTCCCGCCGAAAGCGCTCTGCCATCTTTCGGGCGCGCGAGAATCGGCGACAGCCATTTCACCTGCGTCCACGCGCACGGCTTGACGATGAGCGGAATCACGCGCACGCCCTGCTTGGCGCGGCGTTCGAGCAAGCGCGGCACTTCTTCATCGAGAATAAATTTCGATGTGAGAAAATTCGCGGAGATGAGCAACACCGCGACGCTCGCCGCATTGAGCGCGTTTTCAATTTCCGCGCGCCACTCGTCGCCTGCTTCGATGCGGCGGTCGTCCCACACATCGAGCATGTCTTGCATTTGCAACACGCGCAGATGCGTGACGACGCGGTCTTTCCACTCTTCGTCTTTGTGGCTGTAGCTGATGAAAACAGATGGAGTTGGCATCTTTGCCTCTAGTCGAGAAGAGCATGAATGTCATTCTGAGGAAGCCCCGAAGGGGCGACGAAGAATCTTGTTATTGGTCGTTGATTCAAACTCGTATAACAAGACACCGGCACTGCGACGCGCGCACGAGTGCGTCATTGACGCCGTGCAAAGCACGGCATGACGGTCACACTATCGGGTGCAAGTGTTCTTCGCGGAGTTTACACTGAGCGAAGCGAATGTGCTCAGAATGACAAGCACCCAATCAGTTGGTTCGCGCAAAGCGAACGCGTTTTTCCGTAACCACAACGTAGATCGACGAGACGATCAGAATGATTCGCGAGCAATTTTTCGAGCGTTTCGATTTTCATCGCCGCGCGTTCGTCTTCCAGCCGTAGCAAAACGACGCCGCGATGTGGGCGTCGTTCACGATAAACTTTTTCGCCGAAATCTTTGTCGTTCGTAATCAAAATCCAATTTTCCGCGTATGCTTTTTGAATGATGGCTTCGTCATCCAATCCGCGCGCCTGCTCGAAAACGGAAAACACAGCGTGACCTTGTTCGCGGAGCCACTGCGCGACAAAAGGTCCCGTGCTTTCGTCCACGAGAAATCGCATCAGCGCGCCTCGGCGAGTGGCATGAAGGCAGTGCTTTCAAGCGACTTGGTCGCGAAGAGAATGCACGCCTGAATATCTTCACGCACGAGTCCTTTGTATTCCGCAATGATTTCCTCTGCTGTTGCGCCGTGCGCCAGCAAATTTAGAATGTATTCAACGGTCAGGCGCGTCCCTTTGATGATGGGTTTACCCACCATCACTTTGGCATCAATCGTGATTCGTTCAAGTAGGTGCTTGTCTTCCATGATTCAATTCTCCTGACGATATTATACGCTCAACGCGATGTTTGTAAATGCTATCGCGTTTACTCCTCGCCCCACGCCTCTTTCATCCATTTCGCGATGCCTGCTTCCAATGCCTCAAACGCGTCGTCCAAGGTCTTGTAGTTCTTTTTTCCTTCCCAAACCATTCCACCTTCATCCAATGCCACTACAAAAGCCGACACTCCTTCGAGTTGTCCGACTTCGATCCAGCCGTGAGTCAATATCCATTCCGCGACATGTGGATATTTCTCTCCAAATGAAGCGGAGCTTTGTTCACTGGCGTTTGATTCTTTTCGCGTCATTTCAGTCTCTCCGCAGCGACATTTTGCTTTCACCCTGCTATCCAACCAACCAACTATCGCACTATCTCACTCTCGCACTTACGGAATCGGCAATCCCGCCATCGTTTCCAACTCCCGCGCGCCCACTCCCACCGGCTTTTTCATTGCCGCTCTACGACGCGTCGAAACCTCGATGCACATTTTCGTCGCCGGAAATATTTTGCACGGGTTGAGCAAATTGTCCGGATTGAAAACGCGTTTCACGCGCGCCATCGCGTCCAAATCCGCCGCACTGAATTGCAATCCGATCAAATCGCGCTTTTCGATCCCGACGCCGTGCTCGCCGGTGATCGAGCCGCCCAACTCGACGCACGCGCGCAAGATTTCATTGCCGGCTTCAATCACGCGCGCGGTCATCGCCTCGTCGCGATCATCAAACAAAATCAGCGGATGCAAATTGCCGTCGCCGGCGTGAAAGACATTCGCAATTCGCAAATCGTATTTCGCCGCGATCTCTCCGACGCGCCGCAAAATTTCCGGCAATTGACTACGCGGCACGACGCCGTCCTGCACGTAATAACTCGGCGCGAGGCGACCCATCGCGCCGAACGCGCCTTTGCGTCCCGACCACAATTTTTCGCGCTCGACCGCGCTCTGCGGAATGCGAATTTCATACGCGCCCTTGGCGCGGCAAATGCCGGAAATTTCCGCGACTGCGTCCTCCAATCCCTCGCGCACGCCCTCGACATCAATCAGCAACACCGCGCCGGCATCGGTCGGATAGCCGGCATGTTTTGCCGCTTCGACCGCGCTGATCGCGAGATTGTCCATCATCTCCATTGCCGCCGGAATATTTCCCGCCGCGATTACCGCCGATACTGCATTCGATGCCGATTCGATATCCGGAAAAACCGCGAGCAACGTTTTCACGGCTTCGGCAAGCGGCGTGAGTTTGACGATTATTTGCGTCACAATGCCGAGCGTCCCTTCCGATCCAACGATCAGCCCGGTGAGATCATAACCGGGCGCGTCGAGCGCGGCGCCGCCCGTCCAAATAATTTCACCGTCCGGCAAAACGATTTCCAATCCCAAAACGTGATTCGTCGTCACGCCGTACGCGAGGCAATGCGGTCCGCCGGAATTTTCCGCGACGTTGCCGCCGATGGTGCAGGCTTTTTGCGACGATGGGTCGGGCACAAAATACAAGCCGTGCGGCGCGGCGGCAATCGAAATATCATAGTTGACGACGCCGGGCTGTACGCGCGCGCGCAGATTGTCCGCATCAATTTCGATTTTCTTCATCCGCGCCATCGCGATCATGATGCCGCCCTGGTCCGCTATCGCGCCGCCGGATAAACCGGTGCCCGCGCCGCGCGCGTGGAACGGAATTTTTTCGCGCGCCGCGACGCGTGCAATCGCGGCAACGTGCTCCGTCGTCGCCGGGAAAACGACAACGTCCGGTCTGCCCCGATCCAGCGCGCCGTCGTACTCGTACAGCGCGAGGTCTTGATCGTTGTGCAGGGCAGATCGTGGCGGTAAGACTCGTTCCAATTCTCGAATGAATCGGGGCTTGTCCATCACTTTTGCTCAAAAGGTTGATAGTTTTGATAGTTGGATAGTTGAGAGTGTCCAACTATGCAACGATTCAACTATCCAACTGACTAACTACTGTATTCCCCCCGGCTTCATCACCATCGCGTACACGATCACGATCAGTAGCACGACGTACGCCCAGATTGCGTGGCGCGGTGTTTTGTCGTCGAGCAGGATTTGTAAATCCGCGGATTCGTTTTTCGCGGCTTGCAGAACGCGCTGTTGCCACGTCGTCGTGATCGAGCCGCGCAAAATAATGACGACCGCGAACAGCACGTACGCGATCAACAGCCACGGCGCGAACAAATTGAATTGACCCAAGAACGCGCCGATCAAGCCCAAGATCATTCCAACGACGAATAGCAATTGCGACGCCGTGGTGTACTTCCACGCCGCCGGAAACGCCGCGCGAATCGCGCCCGCGTCGCGCGTCTGCGCGATGCGATAGAGCAGTAGATCCGCTCCGACCGCGATGCCGACCGCGAGAAACATCGAGAGGATGTGGAGAAATTTAAAGATGGGCATTAGATTCTCCTATAGTCTTTAGTCTATCGTCGCTAGTCATTAGTCTGTTGTGATCGACAACTAACGACTAAAGACTAACGACTAGTGGCACGACCACGCGTTTTCGCGTCTCGTACTCGTTCATCTCTTCCGTCTGAAAAATGTACGTCGTCTCGCGTTCGGTCTCTGTGCTATACGCCGCGTGATTGCCGCGCGCGTCCAGCGCGACGAGATTCATTCCCGGCGGAAACGGCACGGTGAGATGCCGCAAATCGAGCATCGCTTCGCGGCACGCGTCGTCCAAACTTTTTCCCATCTTCATATACAGCACGACCGAATACGCGGTGTTGCATCGCTGCGCCATTTCGCCATAGCCGGTGCAGCCGCACGCGCCGTAACGATTGTCCGCGTAATTCCCCGCGCCGATAATCGGCGAATCGCCGACGCGCCCCGGATATTTCCACGCCCAGCCCGATGTGCTGACGCCGCTCGCGATATTGCCGGCGCGATCCAGCGCGATCACATTCACCGTACCGTGCCGCTCTTGTGCTTTATCTGCGGCTTGCGCCGCGCGCGCGACCAACTCGCGTAAAATTTCATAGCGCGGCGATTTGCTGTCGGCTTTGCCTTCAAAAATCGCGCGCGCTTCATCCGTCAGCAAATCGCGCGCTTCAAACCCCAGTTCGCGCGCGAATTGCTCCGCGCCGCGCCCCGCGAGCAAAACGTGCGGCAGCCGTTCCATCACCGCGCGCGCGAGCGAAATAACATGCTCGATATTTTGCACCGCGCAGACCGCGCCAGTTTCGAGCGCGCGGCCATCCATAATGCTCGCGTCGAGTTCGACCTCGCCCAAAATATTCGGCAAGCCGCTGTAGCCGACGCTGTGATCGAGCGGATTCGATTCGACAACGCGGATCGTCGCTTCGACCGCGTCGAGCGCGCTCCCGCCCGCGCGCAAAATTTTTATGCCGTCCGCAAAGCCGACGTTTGCGTTCGGACTGCCGACGAGTAACATTGAGTTTGCCCCCTAACAAAATTCACGCGGGTGGATAATAGCAAACGCGTCAACGTCTTGTCAATCGTGACCGCGCGGCGGCGCGGGATGCAATCTGCGCGAAATGATGCTATAATTTCGCTCGTTTCCTATGAAAAAAATTTTGAAGTAGAGGATTGATGAGTCAAGCAATCCACTCCGGAATGACGACACCGGAATATCAACGCAAGCTGAACCAATGTATCCATTGCGGCTTGTGCTTGCCGGCGTGTCCGACGTACGCGGTGTTCGGCACCGAAATGGACGCGCCGCGCGGGCGCATCGCGTTGATGCGCGCGGCGTCGGAATCGCGCATCGCGCTGAATGATCCGGCATTCGTTGAGCATATCGGTTTGTGCCTCGCGTGCCGCGCGTGCGAACCGGCGTGCCCATCCGGCGTGCAATACGGCGCGCTCCTCGACACCGCGCGCGTCGCGATCGAACGCGCGCGTACGCCCGGCATTCTCGAACGCGCGGTGCGCCACATCGCGTTGCGCGAAATTCTGCCGCATCGCGAGCGCTTGCGCGCGCTGGCGCGAATTTTGCGCGTATATCAGCGGCTGGGGCTACCGCGCGTCACGCGCGCGCTGAAATTTTTGCCGCATTCTGTGCGCGCGATGGAAAATATTTTGCCGCCGCTCCCGGCGCGTTATGCGGATTATCGCGCGCCCGCGCCGGCAATTGGCGCAAAGCGCGGCGACGTTTTCTTTTTTCACGGCTGTGTGCAAGACGCGTTCCTCGCGGACGTGAACGCGGCGACGGTGCGCGTTCTGCAACGAAACGGCTATACGGTGCATTTTCCGCGCGCGCAAACTTGTTGCGGCGCGCCGGCGATTCACGCCGGCGATGCGGAACTCGCGCGCGAATTGGCGCGGAAAAATATTGATGCCTTTCTTTCTCCCTCTCCCGTTCAGGGAGAGGGCGGGGGTGAGGGTTGGGTGATTAATAACGCCGGCGGATGCGGCGCGGCAATGCAGGAATACGCGCATCTGCTCGCGGATGAGCCAGCGTACGCGGAAAAAGCTAAACGCTTCGTCGCGCGCACACGCGATATTTCCGAATTCCTCGCCGACAATCTGGTCGCACCGCCGCGCGGCAACTTGAACGCGCGCGTGACGTACGTCGAATCGTGTCATCTGCGCAACGCGCAAAAAATTACGCGCCCGCCGCGCGAACTCTTGCGCGCGATTCCCGGCGTCGAGCTGATTGAATTGAAACAGCCGGAGCAGTGTTGCGGGAGCGCGGGCGTGTACAATATCGTTCAGCCGGAAACCGCCGACGCGATTCTCGACGCGAAAATGGCGGATGTTGCCGGCACGCGCGCGGAAATTATCGTCACGACGAACACCGGTTGCCAGATGCAAATGCTTTACGGCGCGCGGCGGGCGGGGCTGAACGCGCGCGTCGCACACGTAGTCGAGCTGTTGGATGAAGCGTATGGGAAAGAAAGCTAAAATGTTACCCCAATCCAAACTCCACGCGCTCGAAAAATTGCTAAAGAAGAATCGGATCACCACCCGTCCCGCCGAACTCGTCACATACGAAATTGACGCGGGCGTAGATCGCGGCAAGCCGGACGCGCTGGCGTTGCCGGAAAACGCGGAGGACATCGCGCGCTTGGTGAAGTGGGCGAATGAAAACAACGTGCCGCTGATCGCGCGCGGCGCGGGAACCGGATTGTCCGGCGGCGCGGTCGCGGAGCGCGGCGGCATCATTGTCGAATTTGCGCGGATGAATCGCGTGTTGGAATTGGACGCGCAGAGTCGGCTCGCGGTCGTCGAGCCGGGAATCGTGAATCTCGCGCTCGATCAGCGCGTCAAGCAAATTGATTTGTATTATCCGCCCGATCCGGCGAGCCAACGCGCGGCGACGATTGGCGGCAATGTCGCGGAGAATTCCGGTGGTCCGCATTGTTTCAAGTACGGCGTGACGACGAATTATATTTTGGGAATGCAAATTATTCTCGCCGATGGCCGCGCGATTTCTCTCGGCGGGCGCGCACTCGATGTTCCGGAATATGATTTCACCGGGCTGATGGTCGGCAGTGAAGGGACGCTCGCGCTGATGACCACGATCATCACGCGGCTCACGCGCAATCCGCCCGGCGTGAAAACGATGATGGCATCGTTCGATTCGATCGAGCAAGCCGGCGACGCGGTCTCCGCCGTGATTACTGCCGGGCTGATGCCGGCGACGCTCGAGATGATGGATCGCGCGATGATGCGCATCGTCGAAGATTACGCGCACGCGGGCTTGCCGGTGGATGCGCACGCCGCGCTGATTGTCGAAGTGGACGGATTTCCGGCGAGTCTCGACGCGCAGAGCGAAGAGGTCGCGGACATTTTGCAAGCGCACGGCGCGCGCAGCATTCGCATCGCGCAGACGGCGGAGGAACGCGAACGCATTTGGCACGCGCGCAAGAGCGTTGCCGGCGCGATCACCAAACTCGCGCCCTCTTATTATTTGGTGGACATCACCGTGCCGCGCAGTAAACTTGCGGAGGCGCTCGCGCGCTGTGAAAAAATTTGCGCGCGTTATGATTTGCAAACCGGGCACGTCTTTCACGCCGGCGACGGCAACTTGCATCCGCTCATCCTGATCCCGAATCCGAACGATCGCGATTTGATGGCGCGCGTAATGCGCGCAGGGCGCGAAATGGTCGAGGTCGGAATTGAAATGGACGGCAGTATCACCGGCGAGCACGGCGTTGGAATCGAAAAGCGCGAGTACATGCCGCTGATGTACAGCGCGGCGGAACTGAGCGCGATGCGCGATCTCAAACAAATTTTCGATCCGCGCGATCTGATGAATCCCGGCAAAGTGTTGCCGGCTGAATTACCGCGAGTCGAACTGCCGCGCGCGGACGCGCCTGCGCCGGAAAATCATTTCGCGCCGGCGAGCGCGGACGAAGCCGCGCGCGCATTTGCATCGCTTTCCGCTGCGAAACGCGCGGTGTATATTGGCAATCCGCATTCCGCAATCCGCATTCCGCAATCGGTTCAGATTTCGACTTCCAACTTGCGCGGCGTCAAACAGTACGCGCCCGACGATTTATACATCACCGTCGGCGCGGGCACGCGGCTCGCCGAGATTCAAGAATTTCTCGCGCGCGGGAAAAAATTCTTGCCGCTCGCGTCGCCATATCCAGCGGCGACAATCGGCGGCATCCTCGCGGCGAATATCAACGCGCCGTTGCGAATGCGCTATGGAAGTTTGCGCGATCTCGTTTTGTGTATGACGGTCGTGTTGGGCGACGGGCGCGTCATTCGCGCGGGGCGGCCCGTCGTCAAAAATGTCGCGGGCTATGATCTGCCGAAATTGTTTGTCGGCGCGCACGGCACGCTCGGATTGATCACGGACGTGACGCTCAAAATTTCGGTCGAGCCGCGCGCGCGGCGCACGCTGATCACACCGGTCAATGATCTTGCGCGCGGGCTTGAATGGGCGAGCGCGCTGGCGCGGGACGCGTTGATTGCATCGGGCATCGTGCTGACGCAAGCCCGAAATTCGAAATTCAAAATTCAAAATTCTGGTTTCGCTACGCCGTTCGCGCTGGTGTATACGGCGGAGGGCATTGCGGAGGACGTGCGCGCGGAAATCGAGCAAGCGCGCGCGATTTTGCGCGATGCCGGCGCGCCGGCGCCGCACGAACTCGACGCGTCGAGCGCAACGGAATTGTGGCGCGAATTTCTCGCGAGCGCGCCGGACGCGCTACAAATCCGGATTGGATTTCCAGCCAAAGACATTTCGAGTTTCGTGCGGGCGCACACCAAGATGCTCACGCATTTTATCGCGGACGCGGCGAACGGATTAATTTACGCGTCCGCATCGCCGGCAAATGCAGGCGCGGCGCGCGCGTGGCTGGCGGAATTGCACGCGGCGGCAATCGCGCGCGGCGGTTATGCCATTGCCATCCAAATACCGGAAATTTTTCGCGGCGCGCTCGACGCGTGGGGCGACCCGCCCGAGTCCATCGAATTGATGCGCGCGTTGAAATCGCGCTATGATCCCGCCGGGATTTTGAATCCGGGAATATTTATGGTGTAAATGTCAGATCAATTTTTCCCTTTTTCGAAATCTTTGCTCCTCGCGCTCGTCAGTTTATTCGCCTCGCTCTGTAGTTTGGTCGCGTACGCGAGCGCGCTCGGCAGTGTCGCGCTCGATCAGTTCACCAACTCGACGACGCTCGCGTGCTTGGCAAGTCTCGGCAGTATGGGAATTGTTTTGCTCGGCGTGCGGCAAATGTACCGGAGCGAAAATCGCTCGCTCGGAGTCGCGCTGTTGACCGCGCTCAGTCTCGCGATGGCGATGGGCTTTGCGTTGGTGATGGCGATTTTGTTGATCAATATCAGTGTGTATGTATGGCGATTCTAGAATTTATTTTCACGGCGAGGAATAACGATGCCTGACACGACTCTGATTTCCACCGCTGAACTCGCGCAACATCTCTCTGATCCGAATTACGCGTTGCTAGATTGTCGTTTTGATTTGCTCAAACCGGAGTGGGGCGAAGCCGAATATCAGCGCGCGCACATTCCCGGCGCGGCGTACGCGCATCTTGACCGCGATTTATCCGGCGCGATCACCCCGGCGTCCGGCAGGCATCCACTTCCCGCCGCGCAAGATTTTATTGCGCGCGCGTGCGCGTGGGGCATCGACGCGCGTACGCAAGTCATCGCGTACGACGCCGGCAATGCCGCGTATGCCGCGCGGGTGTGGTGGCTCCTGCGCTATTTCGGGCACGCCGCGGTCGCAGTGCTTGACGGCGGCTTTGCGAAATGGGCGCGCGAAAATCGCGCGACGCGCGGCGGCAGCGAAACGCGCCGGCGCGTGGATTTTCGCGGCGCGCCGCGCGCAGAAATGCTCGCCGATGCGCGCGAAGTCGAACGCGTCCGCGCGGACACAGACTATCGCGTCATTGATGCGCGTTTGCGCGCGCGTTATCGCGGCGAGCACGAGCCGATGGATCCGGTCGCCGGGCATATTCCGGGCGCGGTGAATCGTCCGTACGATAAAAATATTTCTAGTGCAGGAGTTTTTCGCGCGCCGGCAGAATTGCGCGACGAGTTCGCGTCGTTGCTCGGCGATGCGCCGCCGGCAAATGCCGTTGTGTACTGCGGCTCCGGCGTGACCGCGTGCCAAATTATTTTGGCACTGGAGCATACCGGTTTGCGCGGCGCGCGGCTCTATGCCGGTTCGTGGAGCGAATGGATTCGCGATCCGGCGCGCGCGGTGGCGACGGGTGAGTGAGACCTTCGAGGTCTTGGAGACCTCGAAGGTCTGCGAAATAGTAACGGCATCTCCATCGAGATGCCGTTTTCATTTCCATTCCACGTTCACTTGTTTTTTTCGCCCGCCGCGATCGAAAAATTCCAGGTACCCGCGCGTTCTGCCGAACTCGAACAATTGCCGCGTCAACGCGACATCGGCTTTGCAGTACTCGCTCAACTCGGCGATCCTACCTTCACGAAACCAGCGAATCGCTTGCAAGCCATCGGCGGTTTTTTCCGCGCCAAGCGTCGCGCCGGCAAGCGCGTCGAGCGAGACGCGAAAGCCGAGCGTGTTGTAAATATCTTCGAGCATATCCACGGTCGGCAAATCGTTCAAGTGTTCGCGCGTATAGAATTTCAAGACCTCATAATCAAACCGCTTGATGTTGAAACCAATAACGCGCGTCGCGGCGCGTAAATCCGCAATGAGCGCGGGCACCGCGCTTTCGGTGTACGATCTAAATTCACCGGTATCCGCGGACAGGGTGACCGCGACCGAGACGCGCAAGAGATGCAAATTCGCGCGCCCGCCGACATCGGCAATTGAGTTTTGCGTTTCGAGATCGAAAAAAAGGTCAGCCATTTTCGTTTTCGTCTAAATCTTTGTCTGCGTCCTCATCGTCGCCGACCGGATATTTTAGCGACAGATCATCCGAGTCATCGGCAGACATCTCCTCCAACGCGTCTTGTGCGATTTCGCTCAACGTTGAATCGTCGGATTCACAAAGATGAATGAGCGCGGCGTGCGCCGGCTTGCCGCCGATGCGGCTGAGCGCGCGAATCGCCGCGATCTGCGTGTCGCGATCGGGATCGTCGAGCAATGCGATGATGCGCGCGGTATACGCGCGGCATTCCAATTCGCCGAGTGCGCGCGCGGATTCCGCGCGCATCCGCGCCTCCGGCGAATCCAACTCCGCCGCGATGGTGTCGCACCAGTTCGAGTCCGCGCTGTGCCCCATCGCCGTAAGCGCGCTGAGCCGCAGTTCATCGTCGTCGCCGTCGTACGCGGCGCCGATCAAATTGTGCATGCCGTCGCGGCTCGAATAGCCGAGCGATGCGAGCGCGTGCGCGCGCACGTCAACGGATTCAGCCGGATTGCGCCAAGTTGCAAGTAACGATTCGTGAATCAGATTCGCGAGGTTGGCAGGTAAGCGATCGTATTCGCCGAGCAAAACAAATCTGCCCAACGCGTCTGCCGCCGCGGCGCGCACCTGCGCCTCCGGATCGCTTTGCAGAAATCTGATGAAGGAGCGCGCGAGCGCGGGATCCGATTCTTCCCACAAGCCGGCAATCCCGGCGGCGCGCACTGCCGCGTCTGCATCGTCGAGCAAATAACGAAACAGCGTGGTGAAATCGAACCGCGCGTTTTCTTTGCCGAGTTCGCGCAGAGTCTCTGCCGCGCGCCGGCGGCGTTCCGCCGGCAATCGCCTCCACGTCGCCGCGACGTCTGCGAGGTCATTTTTTTTCAGCGCGGAGAGCGTACTGAGAAGCGCGGGGGAAAGCGGTGCGCGGGCGTCGCGCAGGTGCGCGAGCGCGGGTTGAATACTGAAAGCAATATCAGGGTCGCGGAAAATTTCGTTGGTCGCATTCATTGCCCGGAATTATAACATGGAAAAAATCAAGACCACCGGCAAATTTCCGATGGTCTTGCAAGAGCGGAAGACGGGATTTGAACCCGCGACCTTCTCCTTGGCAAGGAGACGCTCTACCACTAAGCTACTTCCGCGCGTTCGTTAGATAGTTGCGTAATTGAATAGTTAAATAGTTTGGTAGTTGCTGACGGCAAGTACTCCCCAAACTATGGAACTATCAAACTACCCAACTAAAAGTGCCGAGGCGCAGAATCGAACTGCGGACACCACGGTTTTCAGCCGTGTGCTCTACCAACTGAGCTACCTCGGCGTTGGTGTATTTTCTATTCTATGCAAATGGTCGCGCTTGTCAAATTTAATTCAGGATTTTCCTATCTTCCTTGTGGCGAGGACCCTAAAAAAAGGTCGCGCTGTCCCGGATCGCCCTTGATCGCGGGACAGCGCGTTGCCAATCCGGTTAGCTCTCCCGATTTTCACGGAACGAGATAACCGATCAAAAAGGAGGAGAAGAAGTCGAGTAAAATAAAAAACCACAGGGGTAAGACTGTGGTTCTTCGAGACGCCTCAGGCTTGTCCCCTTCAATGCTTACGAAGTTAGCTGTCGGGTTAGAGTTGAAGGATACTCTTCTCTTGCGAGATTCACCCCGTTCGTGCGGTTCCTCCGTTCGCTCGTGGGGACGAGCGATTCAGCAGACACTATTCGATTTTCAGTCAAGAATATAACACGCAACTTGCTACCTGTCAAGTGCGAATTCAAGCTTCAAGTGCACCCGCCGGTTTCGTTATACATCACATCGGAAGGCATATCGCGCGACTTTGCACAAGCGCGAACCGTCGACACATTCCGCCTTGACAGTCGCGCGTCGCGCAGGGTAAAATGCCGCAGGATAAATTTCACCGCGCACCCGCAGTGTTGAAAATTACCGAACGTTACATTTTTGCCGGTAGCGAGCGCGTGAGTGTTGTCGGATTTTCTCCGACGATTGGATTGGCGCATTCTGCTCGTCGCGCGCGTTGTTCTAAAAGCGGTCTCATAAATCCTTCACACGCGGTTGCCCTTTCAAATTCAACAATAATTTCCTTAATTGCTTTGGCAAGACGCCATTTATGAGACCGCTTTTAGTCTCTATTCTCACCTCGTCTCTCCCTTTCAGGGAGAGGGAGCAAGGAAATGATGGACCCCACGACTCGCGAGGAATTGTTCGAACTGTTTCGCCGCGTTGCCAAATTGGAACGCAAGCTGGATTTTATCTTGCGCGAATTGAAACTGGATTTCAAAGACGCTGAAGATTTGTCGTCGCTGGTTGCCAAAGTCCAAGAGATCTTGCGTAATGGCACCAAGATTCAAGCGATCCAAGTGTATCAAATGCACACGCAAAAAGGATTGAAGGAATCCAAAGACGCCGTCGAGCAGATTGAAAAGCAAATGAAGATGGGCAAGTGATTTTTCTCTGTGTTTCCTGTGTTCTCTTTGCCAAAAATTTCTGACCGCGAACGCTGGAACGCGAAATATCGCGCCGGGCAAGGTCCTGCCAAAATCAATCCGCGTCTGCAAGAGCATTTGCCCTTGCTCACGCGCGGCGTCGCGCTCGACCTCGCGTGCGGCAACGGGCAGAACGCCGCGCTCTTGCGCGAATGGATCGTCATCGGCGCGGATATTTCGGACGAAGCGCTCGCGCGGGCGCGCGGCAATCGCGTGCAAGGCGATGCCGGCGCGTTGCCGTTTCGCCGCGAATCGTTCGACACGATCCTCTGCGCGCATTTCTTCGACCCGCGCGTGGATTTCGCGGGCTTGCTCAAACCCGGCGGCACATTATTTCTCGACACGTTCACGCTTGCCGATCAAAAATATCGCCTCGATTTCAATTGCGCGTTTTTGCTCGACCCGGCGCGCCGCGCGGAAATTTTTCGCGGGCTCACCCAATTACTGTGGCGCGAAACCGATGACGGGCATCGCGTTTACGGAACGTTCATTGGCAAAAAGGAGTAAGCGATGCCAGTGATCATTACCGGCGGCGCCGGCTTGATTGGGCGCGCGCTCGCAGAACATTTATTGCGCGACAATCACGCGGTCGTCTTGCTGAGCCGCCAGCCGGAAAAAATGCGCGGGCACCCGCGCGGCGCGCGCGTCGAGAAATGGGACGGAAAAACCGGCGCGGGCTGGGCGCATCTCGCGGAGGGCGCGGACGCCATCGTGAATCTCGCCGGCGAAAGCATCGGCATTCCGCCTCTGCCGTGGCTTGGAAAAAAGAAAGCACGCATTCTCGCGAGCCGCGTGGATGCGACGCGCGCGGTCGCGGATGCAATTGCGCGCGTGAAAAATAAACCGCGCGTCGTGATTCAGGCGTCCGCCGTCGGCTATTACGGCTTGCCCGGCGATCAAGTGCTGACCGAAGATTCGCCGGTGGGCAAAGATTTTCTCGCGGAGGTGTGCGCGCAATGGGAAGCCGCATCGCAAGAAATCCAAGCGCAGGGCGTGCGCCGCGTCGTGATTCGCACCGGGCATTTTTTGAGCCGCGCCGGCGGCTTGTTGCCTTACGCCGCGTTGCCGTTTTACTTTTTCGTCGGCGGTTCGCTTGGCGACGGCAAGCAATGGTGGTCCTGGATTCACGCGCGCGATGCGGCGCACGCGTTGCGCTTTTTGATCGAAAACGAAAACGCGCGCGGCATTTTCAATCTCTGCGCGCCCCAGCCGGCGACGAACGCGGAATTCGCGCGGACGCTCGGACGCGTTTTGCGCCGCCCGGCATTTTTTCCCGCGCCGGCATTCGCGTTCAAATTATTTTTGGGCGAAATGGCGGGGCTGACGATTCTCGCCGGCCAACGCGCGATTCCGAAACGGTTGCAAGAAGCCGGCTTCAAGTTTGAATTTGAAAAGTTGGAAGAGGCGTTGAGGGATTTGTTCAAACGCTAATGGGAGTTGGAGGTTAGATGCCAGACGTTGGACATAGTCCATTGGACATTGGACATTGGACACAGGACGTTTGAAATGCCCGAGCTCCCTGAAGTTGAAACCCTCGTCCGCGATTTGAAAGCGCAGATTGCCGGGCGAAAGATCAAAAGCGCGACGGTGCGTTGGCGGCGCACGATTGCCGCGCCGAATGCGCGCGCGTTTCAATCTCTCATTTCCAATCTCCAAATTTCCACCATCACCCGCCGCGGCAAATATCTCATCTTTCATCTCGCGCGCGGCAAAGCGACGCGGTACTTGCTTGTTCACTTGCGAATGACCGGCGGCTTTACGATTGACGCGCCGCGCGCGCCTCGCGACAAACATCATCACGTTGTCTTTACGCTCGACGACGGCAATGAATTGCGTTTCCGCGACCCGCGCAAGTTTGGACGAATGTGGCTCGTGGATGATCCCCATCGCGTCACCGGCAAATTGGGACCCGAGCCGCTCGAAATTTCAACAAAAGAATTCTCCGCGCGATGCGAAACGCGGCGCGGCAAACTCAAGCCGTTGTTACTCGATCAAACATTTGTCGCCGGCGTGGGGAATATTTACGCGGACGAATCGCTGTGGTATGCGCGCTTGCATCCGTTGCGCGCAGCGGAATCGCTGACGCGCGCGGAACGCGCGCGCTTGCATCGCGCGATTCAACGCGTGCT
>Ga0247727_10000708_pt1 | contig 81617 bp, 85 predicted proteins | sample WisWelCaveWW1625_FD_202498 | JGI IMG/M metagenome (GOLD analysis project Ga0247727, IMG submission 202498) | Biofilm microbial communities from Wishing Well Cave, Virginia, United States - WW16-25 | ecosystem: Environmental > Aquatic > Deep subsurface > Groundwater > Cave microbial mat | place...
GCTCCATTGCGGACACCGAATAAAACGTCATCCACCACCTCCTGACGTCCTATTCTGTATCCGCTTAAAGCGGACAATTCACTTGCTATGAATACCGGACATATCACAAACTGCCGACAGCGTTTCATGAGAAACGGTGCGCTGGAACCATTCGACAATCGGGGCAATGCTTGTTGCGGCCGGGCATTGCGGCGACTCTGACGGCTTAAGCGGGCAATTCGGGCACTGTTCATGGGCCAGGGCTGTCCAAGAAGGCGCGGGCTCTAAAGGCGCGGCGATGAGCTGTAACGTGCGACGATCCAGCAGCAGTTTAAGAGTAATCGGTTCTCGGCCCGGCGCGCGCACATGATACCGGATAACGATCGCCTTTTCTTCAGGCTCAGGCATTTAGAATAAGGCCTGCTCGCGCGGCGACAGTTTTGGGGAACCGCGCTCGGGCCAGCGCCTCAATACAGTCCACGGCGTCGTCGGTACGACTGGGATCATGCGAAGTTAAAACCAGCTGCGCGACTTTCGCTTTCTGGGCAACGGCAACCGCATGCTCCCAAGTGCAATGCCCCCATCCGCGGCGGCTATCAAATTCTTCAGGGGTATATTGCGCGTCGTGAACCAGCACGTGCGCGTCTTTGGCAAAACCAACGAAATCACGATCAAAGGCGCTCTGTCCGAACTCATAATCCGTTGCCAGCACGATGGATTTACCGTCCGATTCTATCCGGTAGCTCAAGCAGCCCTGCGGATGGCTTAAAGCACGCCACCGAATACGGATCCCGCATCGGTCGATTATTTCGGCATCTTTGGGCAGCTGCTCAAACGCGACATGCGCACCTAACCGCTCCAAATCAACCGGCCAATAGGGCGCGCCGATCAAAATCCGCAAAGCCTTCGGCCAGTCGCCCAATACGCGCTCGTCGGCCATGAATGTGATCTGCGCATCGGGCCTAAGCAGCGGCTTGAAAGCGGCAAGACCAATCAAATGATCAAGGTGGAGGTGCGTGAAGAAAATGGTGATGGGCGGCAACGTTGAACGCTCCGCTAATGTTTGGCCCAAAGCACTCAAACCGGTTCCCGCGTCGAAAACGAGAATGCCTTGAGGTGTCTCTAAACTAAACGACGACGTATGCCCTCCATAGCGGCGGAATACATCTCCTGTGACGGGAAAACTGCCCCGCGCTCCATGTATGGCTAGTGGCGGCATGCGCTCCTTAGGGTTGAGTTACCATTATCGGAGCTTCGCTCCGCAGGTCTGTTCCAATTGAGCTGTAATCTGCTGGTGAAGAACGTCGACTTCTTCAGCCGTCAGCGTTCGCTGCGCCTGGCGATACTCAAGCGAAAAAGTCAGGCTGTAAGTTCCCACGGGTAATGAAGAACCTGTGTAGCGATCAATAAGCGCGAATGCCGACAACAGCTGCCCGCCCTGCTCGCGAATCACGCGCGCCACCTGCTCGTGGCTTATGCGTTCGCTGACAAGAATAGAAAGATCGCGTTTAACCGCAGGAAACGCGGGCGGCTCTTGTGTCGCTGCTTGGGCGCGCCGCGCGCTCAGCAAGAGATCCACGGAAAGATCCGCAAGCCAAACTTCTTGATCGATGTCGAGCAATTTGGCAATCGCTAAGGCTAGGGGGCCGCAAGCGCCGATTACCCGTCCATCAGAAACAACCGCGCTTCCTTGCCCGCCAATTGCCCAGGGAATATCCGCCTGCTCAAAACTCAGCTGGGAGACACCTAAACGCGCCGTAACAGCGCCCAGCAGTCCTTTTAGCGTATAGAAATCTGCGGCCTGGCGCACACGCCAATCCCGCGACCAATCCAGGGCCAGCGCCACGCCTAGCCGCGCCTGCTCTAAAGGCTGCTCGCCCGGACGCACGACCGAACCTAATTCGAAAAAACGAATGCTGGAGGCTCCGCGAGCTAGGTTGTGCCGGACAACGCGGCTTAAGCCGATCACCAGCATCGGGCGTAAAAAAGCGTAGTCTTGGTTAAGCGGGTTAAGAATACCCGCCGCTTGCTCGCGGCGCAACCCAAATTGAGTCAAATCTTTCTCGGATACAAGCCCCCAACTCATGGCTTCGATAAGACCTTGTTGCGCGCAGACGCGTCGCAGCTCAAGCAGCGCGTCATAACGGGACCTGCGCAAGCTTGGTCGCGTTTCCAATTTCGGGAGCGTCGACGGCAACCGATCAAAACCCACGCTGCGCCCGATCTCTTCATACAAATCAACCGGCTGGGTAATATCGGGCCGAAACGCGGGCGGTGCGACACGAAGCATTTGGCCCTTTGCAGGTCCTGATGCCGCACACGAAAACCGCGCAAGCCGCGCGCGCGCCTGGCTAGCGGTAAGACGTGTTCCCAACCAGCGATTCATGCGATCCACGTCTAAAACAACGGTTGTTTTTCGGACCTTCGGCTTGCCCGCCACCACCACCGGCTTGCTCATGCCCCCAGCCAGCTCAAGCATGAGCTGCTCTGCGCGCGCCGATGCGCCAGAGACCCCTTCTAAATTGACGCCGCGCTCAAACCGGTACGAAGATTCGCTTGCCAAACCCAAACGCCTCGCGGTACGCCGAATCAAACGCGGCTCAAAATAGGCGCTTTCAAGCAACACGCGCCGGGTCGCATCGGTTACTTCCGTTCCGATGCCTCCCATGATCCCCGCGACGGCCACCGCTTTAGCGCCGTCGGCGATAACGAGCGTTTCCGGCGTCAGCGTACGATCAACACCGTCAAGCGTGCGCAATTTCTCCTGCGCCTGGGCTCTGCGAACAATAATGGTCGCCTGCGATAACCGGTCAAAATCAAAAGCGTGCAGCGGCTGGCCGTATTCCAACAACACATAGTTAGTGATATCCACAAGGTTATTGATAGCGCGTTCGCCGCACGCGCGCAGCCGGCGCTGCATCCATTCTGGCGACGGCGCTACCGCAACGCCATCGATCAGCCGGCCGATGTAAAGCGGGCAGCCTGAGCGCTCATCAATGCGAATCGATATTTGCGGCTGAATGGTTGCCGTTGCGCTCTTAACCGCTCTTCGCGATTGGCTTATTCTTGGAGCGCTTGCCTTTGAGAGATGCAATTTCTGGCCGGTGATCGCCGCCACTTCCCGCGCGATGCCGACGATCGAAAGGCAATCCGCGCGATTAGGCGTCACCTCGATCTCGAAGATCGCATCTTGGCCCGCGCCCTCTAGCGCTTTCACCTCAAGCCCTGCCATGGTCAAGCGATCCGCCAACGCTTCCGGCGCTAAGCGTATCGTTACAAATTCTTTAAGCCACTCAATGGGAACACGCATCAGAACTGTTCTAGAAAGCGCATGTCGTTCTCAAAAAACGCGCGAATATCCTTGATGCCGTGCCGCAGCATCGCGATGCGCTCAACACCCATGCCGAAAGCAAAGCCTTGTACTTTATTAGGATCGTAGCCCACGCGCCTGAGCACATTCGGATGCACCATGCCGCAGCCCATAATCTCAATCCAACGCTTGCGCGCAAAAGAACTTCCCTGGCCGTCGGTCGACAGTGAAGAGGCGATATCGATCTCAGCTGAGGGTTCTGTGAATGGAAAATAATGGGGCCTGAATCGCGTCTGGGTATCGGGCCCGAAAAGCGCCTGAAGAAACTGCTGCAGGATCCCTTTTAAGTCGGTAAAGCTTGCGCGATCATCCACCAAAAGCCCTTCGACCTGATGAAACATGAAACTATGCCCGGGATCCAACGCGTCGCGCCTAAACACGCGGCCCGGCACCACGATGCGCACTGGCGGTTTGCGCTTCTCCATCACGCGCACTTGGACCGGTGAGGTATGGCTGCGCAGGAGAAGTTTTCCCTTCTTAGGCTCGGGAGAGGGCAAATCAACAAAAAAGGTGTCGAAGGATTCCCGCGAAGGGTGGTCATCTGGAATGTTGAGCCCATCGAAATTGTAGTGCTCAAACTCCATCTCCGGGCCGTCAGCGACCTCAAACCCCATGGAAGCAAATACGCTGACGATAGCTTCCATGGTTTGCGTGATCGGGTGGAGATGCCCCGCCGGCAAAGCCATGCCCGGCAAGGTACGATCATACGCCGGCGCATCTGGAGACGCTGCCAGCTGGATACGGCGGGCATCTAAACGCTGCTCAATCGCGCGCTTAACTTCATTGGCGCGCTGACCGAAAGCGCCGCGCTCTTGGGGCTCAAGCTGAGGAATCAACTTGAGCAGCTCGCTAAGCTGGCTCTTGCGTCCCAGCCAGGTGATACGTTGCTGCTCGATCGCATCAGGCGTTTGAGCAGACGCGATTCCGGCCGAAGCCGAAGCGTCTATCTGGTCAAGCTCTTGGAAGGCCGGATGAGCGCTCATAGCGAACGCACGGGCTCCTCCACAGGCATGCCTGGGATCAGTTGTTTGCGGTCACCTGCGACAAGAGCGAGCTGAATGCCGGCTGGTCATGAATAGCCAGCTCCGCCAGCTGCTTGCGGTCAAGCCCGATATTCGCTTTTTTGCAGGCACAGATGAACTGGCTATAAGTCAGCCCATGCGCGCGGGCAGCGGCATTGAGCCGGATCACCCACAGATTGCGGAACTCGCGTTTGCGCACCTTGCGATCGCGCGTGCTGTAAACCATCGCGCGCATAACCGTCTCGCGCACCTTGCGCAAACGCAGGCGGCGGTCGCCGCGATAACCTTTTGCTTTCTTTAGCAGTCGCTTCCTTCTCAAACGCGAAGCAACCGCCCACTTTACTTTCGCCATTAGAATTTCCTCCTACTAACCACACTCACATTAACGCTTTGATACTCCGCTCATCGCTGGCCGATAAAATGGCCGGACGGCGCAAACGCCTTAGCCTCTTCGCGCGCTTTCCACCTAACAAGTGGCGCTTGCCTGTGCGAAAAAACCGCACCTTTCCCGTACCCGTAACCTTGAACCGCCGCTTAACGCCTTTAACTGACTTTAGCTTTGGCATTTTATCCGTTCAACTCGTCGCCGTCGATCCATCCCCAGCCATGCTTGGCGGAATCGGAATAGACATTCCTACGGCAGGTTTCGCCTCCGGCCTGGCGGCCGCGCTCTTATTCTTGCGGGCCGCTTCCCTTTCAAGCCGCTTGATCCCATCGCGATCAGGACCGAAAATCATAGTCATCATCCGGCCTTCAAGACTCGGCCGGCGCTCAACTTTGGCCAACGGCACCAAATCTCCGGCCAATCGATCCAAAATACGCGTGCCAAGCTCCGTATGCGCCAATTCGCGACCGCGATAAACCATAGTTACCTTCGCCTGATCGCCGCGCATAAGAAAGCGCCTCAACATATCTAATTTAACCATGTAATCATGCTCTTCGATGTGCGGTTTAAACTTAACTTCCTTAAGCTTGGTTACATGGTGTTTCTTTTTGGCCTCGCGCTCTCTCCGCTCCTCGTCATACTTGAATTTATTAAAATCTAAAATCCGGCAAACGGGCGGAACAGCTTGAGGGGCAACCTCAACGAGATCCAACCCCACCTCTCGGGCAAGCTTCAGCGCATCCAATGGAGCCATAACGCCTAGCTGCGCGCCATCATGACCGATGACACGGACCTGACTGATTCGGATCCGTTCGTTAACACGCAATGGCTTCACGAGTCTTCATCCTCCATTTCATAGGTGCTTAAAACAGCACCTTCGCCTTTATCCCGCCGCCCGCCGCGCGCGCTCATCATTCAAGCGCGCAAGAAACTGATCGAGCGGTATGACACCTAAATCACCCTCGCGCCGGTGACGGACCGCCACCGATTTAGCTTGGGCTTCGCGCGCCCCGACAACCGCCATATACGGGGTCTGCGAAAGTTGAGCGTCGCGGATTTTAGCCTGCATACGCTCATTGCGATCATCCAAACTTGCGCGAAGACCGCCAGCCTTTAGTTGTGCCTGAACCGTCTTCGCGTAGTCGAAAGCCGCCTCCCCAACGGGGATGACCGCCACCTGAACAGGCGAAAGCCACAAAGGCAATGCGCCCGCATAATGTTCCAGCAAAATTCCAAAGAATCGCTCTAAGCTTCCCAAAAGCGCGCGGTGCACCATGATCGTGCGATGTTCGCGCCCGTCTTCGCCGATATAATTCAAATCAAACCGTTCCGGCAAAGCAAAGTCGCACTGAATCGTTCCGCACTGCCAGCTGCGGCCAATCGCATCGCGGATCTTAAGGTCAATCTTCGGGCCGTAAAACGCGCCTTCGCCCTCGTGCACGGCGAAATTCAAATTTCGGCTCTTAAGCGCGGCGCGCAGCGCGCTTTCGGCGCGCTCCCACATCTGAGGTTCGCCGATCGATTTCTCGGGCTTTGTCGAAAGCTCGATTTCATAGTCGGTAAAACCGTAATCGCGCAGCACTTCGAAAGCAAAATCGATGACCTTTCCCACTTCATCGACAAGCTGCTCTTCGCGCAAGAAAAGATGCGCGTCATCCTGCGTAAAACCGCGCACGCGCAAAAGCCCATGAAGCACGCCTGATTTTTCGTTGCGGTAAACCGTGCCCAGCTCAAATAACCGCAGCGGAAGATCGCGGTAACTCCGCAGCTTGGATTTATAAATCAAAATATGCCCCGGACAATTCATGGGCTTAACGCCAAAGACCTGCTCATCGGCCTCAAATACAAACATGTTCTCGCGATAATAATCGAGGTGGCCGGATCGCGCCCACACGTCGGCGCGAAAAAGGTGCGGCGTCGCCACGAAATCATAATCTCGCTCTAAGTGCCGCCGGCGAACATCATCTTCGATCAGCGAGCGTACCAACGCGCCTTTAGGATGATAAAACACAACCCCCGGGCCCGCTAAATCTTCGAAACTGAACAGCTCTAAGTCTTTGCCGAGCTTGCGGTGATCGCGCCGCTTGGCTTCTTCCAACCGATTGAGATAGGCTTGAAGCTCCGCGTCCGAAAAAAACGCGGTGCCGTAAATACGCTGCAGCTGCGAATTATTCTCATCGCCGCGCCAGTAAGCGCCAGCTAGGCTCAATAGTTTGACGGCTTTGACCTCGCCGGTTGAATGCACGTGCGGGCCTTCGCATAAATCGATAAAGTCGCCGTCGGTATAAAGCGAAACCTGGTCGTCTTCAATGCCATCGATAATTTCAAGCTTGTAGCGCTCGCTCTGTTTTTGAAAAAAATCGACCGCTTCGCGCTTTGGCAAAAACGACTGCACGAAAGCAGCGTTCTCTTTAATAATCCGGTTCATCTCGGCTTCGATTTTAGGCAAATCTTCGTCTGTGAGCTTCACCGGAAGATCCAGATCATAATAAAAACCGTCTTCAATAGGCGGCCCGATAGCCAGCTTCACTTGCGGATACAGTCGCCGCACGGCTTGCGCCATGATATGCGCCGCGCTATGTCGCAAAGCGTACAGCTTAGGATCTTGCTCCTTTAAAGCCTCAGATGTTCCCGCGTGTCCCATTCTTAATCGATGCTTAGCTTTCTAATAACTGGGCGATAGAGGACTCGAACCTCTGACCTCTTCCATGTCAAGGAAGCGCTCTAACCAACTGAGCTAATCGCCCCCGCCTTTCAATCGAGCCCCACAATGCTTCCGCACCGAACACATCTCAAACACTTGCTCCTGCCACCGAAGTAAATGCCGGGGGTGGGAGTCGAACCCACACGCCCCTTTCGGGGCAAGAGATTTTAAGTCTCTCGCGTATGCCAGTTTCGCCACCCCGGCAAACGATAGCGAAAAACAAGGCGACGACCGGATTCGAACCGGTGAGTAGCGGTTTTGCAGACCGCCGCCTTGGACCACTTGGCTACGTCGCCGTAGAAATCTTTGCGTGTCACGGTCAAAATAAAATTGAGAAACAACGCGTCGGCCTGCTGAGAAAACTACACCCTTCTCAGGGTGTGTTCCCTGATAGCGGCCGACCGTTCAAGCTACGCGCTCGGTCATTGATTGTATCCTGCTACTGCAAAACAGGATGCAAAACTGACTGACCGTACCAAAGCCGCTCTACTTTGTCAAGCAACAGACGTGCTGCGCGGCCCTTGCTCACTTTCCCTAAAGAAAGCGGCTCCTCGCCTTTAGCTAAAAGCCACGCTTTCACAAGCCCTCGGCCAAACGGAGCGCCGGCACGATCTACAGCTTGGGCGAATACTATATCCAATCGCTTCGCGTGTAACTTATGCGCCGCCCCATCGAGAACGCGCTCGGTTTCAACGGCAAAACCCGCGCGAATCTGCCCGCGCCGGACCGGCAAAGACCCAATAATATCGGGAGTCGGCTCTAATTGAATCGTGAGGCGGCTCGATCGGCGCAATTTGCGCTCAAAAATACGCGTCGGGCGAAAATCGCAGACCGCCGCCGCCATAATAACCGCATCCGCCGTTTTTGCCTCGCGAAAGAGCACGCGGCGCATCTCTTGCGCCCGCTCAACAGCGATGACACGAGCGCCCTTAGGAAGCATCTCCTGCGCAGGACCGCTGATAACAGTTACCTTGTGGCCGCGCCGAAGCGCTTCATGCGCCAATCGCGCCCCCATATATCCGGTTGAATGGTTCGAGATATAACGAACCGGATCAATCGGCTCACGAGTGGGTCCGGATGTGATCAAGACCCGAATAGGCGGCTTGCTGCGCATAGCGTTCTTGGCGTTTCACAGCGTTTGCGCTAGCGTTTACGGGTCTTGCGCGCTGTTTCAACCCTCGGAGCATGGGTGCTGCCGCTACCCGCAACACCGCTTACCGGTACCATTTGCCGAATAGTTTTAACGATTTCTTCCGGCTCGGCCAAGTGACCGATCGCTTCATAGCCGCAGGCAAGCTTGCCGACATCGGGGCCCACAAAGCGAATACCCAACCGCTTAAGCGTCGTCACATTACGCTGAACCGTAGGATGCTGCCACATATGCACGTTCATAGCCGGCGCGATCACGATCTTGGCGCGCGTAGCAAGAAGAATGCAGGACAAAAGATCATCCGCTAACCCGTTGGCAAATTTGCCGATGATATTTGCCGTTGCCGGGGCAACCAACACCAACCGCGCGTGATCCGCGAGAGTCGTATGCGGAATCCGCGTGGAGTCTGCCTCAAAGAGATCTACATGCACGCGCCGCTCCGAAAGAGCCTGCAGAGTCCAAGGCGCGAGAAAACGCGTCGCCCTGTCGGTCATCACGCACGTCACCGAATAACCGGCATCTTTCAACTGCCGGACCAGATCCGCTGATTTGTATGCCCCGATCGAGCCCGTCACGCCAAGGACGATCTCAGGTGCGGTGATCATGAAGGCGTCCTTTTTTTCTCCCCCTTGCCGCCAGAGCCACGCCCAGACTTAGAGCCCTCCTCAGGCCCTTGGGACTTATAGGACACTTTGCCGTGCAAAATCTCCTCCAAAGCAACCGACGTCGCCTTCTGCGTACTTGTATTCACCAGGTGCGGCGAACCCTCGGCGAGCTCTTTTGCCCGCTTGGCCGCGAGAAGCACCAGCCTGTACGCGCTGCCGGTACGCTTCAACAACTCTTCAATCGGAACCTGTGCCATTGAGCTTGCCTCCTGTAATCGTCTGACGCTCGCCGCGCATGTGCGCACGCATGATCGCCTCTAATTGCGCCACGGCATCCCCCAGTTTTGCGTTCACCACACGATAGTCATACCACGCCGCGCAGGCCAGCTCCCGCTTTGCGGCCGCCAGCCGCGCACGGATGGCTTTCGACGAATCCGTTGATCGTCGCTGCAAGCGCTGCCGTAAATCCTCAACCGACGGTGGAACCAAAAAAATCAATACGGCGCGCTTTCCAAAGGCTCGCTTGATCTTGCGCGCTCCCTGCACGTCTATGCAGAGTAAAACATTCCGCCCGCGAGCTAATAAGCGCTCAAGCGGCTCGCGCGGCGTTCCATACCAAGCGCCATGCACGCTTGCCCACTCAACCAGCCGCTTCTCGCGCCGCAGATCTCGAAACACCTCATCGGCCACAAACCGGTAATCGCGACCTTGGCGTTCTCCCGCCCGCGCTCGACGTGTAGTGACCGATATCGAGCGCGCTAATTCTCTGACACGCCGCAGAATGCGCCGAGCGACGGTGGTCTTGCCGCCACCGGATGGGCTGGACAAAACAAATAGCTTCACGCCCTCAGAGGTCATGCCTCGGCTAGCTCATGCAGACGCTGCGCAACGGTCTCAGGCAAAAGACTAGACAGCACCACATGGTCCGAATCAGTGATCAACACTGCCCGTGTTTTTCGCCCATTCGTGGCATCGATCAGCTTTTGATGCCGACCAGCTGCTTCGCGCAACCGCTTAATGGGCGATGTATCCGCATCTACAACAGCCACAATCCGGCCAGCGGCCACGATGTTATCGAAACCTACGTTGAGAAAAGAGCCTTTTCGCATCTGGCCACCCAAGCGTTATTCCAAGTTCTGCGCCTGCTCTCGAATCTTTTCAATACATTCCTTGATGGCTACCACAGACTTAGCCGCTTCTGCGTCGTTGACTTTTGCTCCCAGCGTGTTTGTTTCGCGCGTCAGTTCTTGCGCGATGAAATCGACTAGTTTTCCAACGGGGCCTTTGCCTGCGAACGTTTGTCGTAAATGCTTCAGATGGCTTGACAGGCGAACAATCTCTTCATTCACATCGACTTCTTTAATAAGCGCGAGTGCCTCTTCTAGTTGAGGCACAGAGGCCTTTCCTTTAGTGCCCAAAAGCGAACGCACGCGTTTGCGCAGCTGCTCGCGCTCTTCTTTCATCGCAACGGGAAGCCGGCGCGCGACTACTCGCACGCATCGCTCTATCGAAGCGATCTGGGAACGCAAATCTTTCAATAGTCGCTGCCCTTCCCGGCGGCGCCGATTAACCAAATCTCGCACGGCAGCTTCAACGGCCTCGTGCACGGTGGCCGCCATTTCCTCAACGGGAACGGACTCCTCGGAAACGGTGACCAGATGTGGTAGGGCCAGCAAGTGATCCAACGTGATCGGCCCCCGCAAACCGACACGCCCCTGCAATTGCAATAAAAGCGCATGGTAGCGGCTGGCGAGCTCCTCGTCGAATACCGGTTTTCGCCGGCCGCCGCGTTCCGAATGAACGGCAACCGAAACTTCCACGCGGCCGCGCTTGAGGTTCTGCCGGACCACTTCCGCAATCTGCCCTTGGATGGCGCTCAATCCATTCGATAAGCGCTGATCCACTTCCAAATAACGATGATTAGTGCTGCGCAGCTCGACCGACGCTGTGCCTGTGGGCCCACGCCGCGATGCGCGACCGTAGCCGGTCATGCTCTGAATCGGAGCCGTGCTGGAAGATGCCATAATCAGCTCAACGCGCCGCGGCGGCAATAGGCGGGCTTAAGAGCTCGCCCGTCTTGAACCACAACGCAATTTCCCGATTAGCGTCTTTCTGGTCTGCTGATGCGTGGATGATGTTTTCCATAATACCGCTGGTCGTCATGCGGCCAAATGATCCCCGAAGCGACATCGGATCCGCCTTTTCCGGATGCGTTGCTCCGGTCACCTGGCGGATGCGGTTAATCGCGTCGGGCCCCAAAAAAACGAACGCAAGAATATACGATGTGCCATGGAGCTTGCCTGTTAAATGATCAAGCAGCTCGCCGAAAAACGCTTTTTCACGCAGATGCTTATAATGCTCTTCGGCCAAGTCGCGGCTTACGCGCGTCGCCTTCGCTGCGATAATATGCAGCCGAAGCTGCTCTAAACGTGAAAAAGCGAGCCCGGTCAATCCGCGCTGAATCGCATCGGGTTTGATCAGCACTAAAGAAGTTTCGTCTGCCATTACACCGTTACTCCCAATAAGGAAACCAGCCGTGCGAGGTCTTCCTGCGAGAAATACTCAATAACGATCCGCCCGCCTTTTTCTTTAGCAACAACGTGCACCTTGGTGCCAAAACGCTGCCGAAGCGCTTGCAGCAAACCTGGCGCTTGCACGTCTTCTTGCCGGTGCGCCGCCCGACGCGTGCCGGGGCTCCATGCCGCCGCCTGCCCCTCCAGTTGTCTGACCGACAACTGTTCTTTGATCACACGACCAAATAATTCCAATTGCCGCGCCCTGCCCTCAACTCCCAGCAATACCTTCGCGTGTCCTAAAGTGACGCGCCCATCACGCAGTGCTTGCTGAATCTCATCCGGCAGCTTCAACACACGCAGCAAATTAGCGATGGTCGCGCGGTCTTTTCCAACGGCCTCGGCGACATCATCTTGGGTGTATCCAAACTCTTCCATCAAACGCGAAAAAGCGCGCGCTTCTTCGAGTGGATTCAATTCTTCACGTTGAATATTTTCGACCAAAGCAAATTCCAACGAATCTTTATCGCTGAGTGTTCTGACTATGGCGGGAATCTCGGCAATCCCCACCGCCTGAGCGGCTCGCCAACGCCGTTCGCCCGCAACTAACTCAAAAGCCCCATCGAGCCTGCGCCGCACGATGATAGGCTCAATGACGCCCTGCTTGCGAATAGAAGCTTTTAATTCTTCTAACCCCGCATCAGACATGGTGGTTCTGGGTTGAAATTTCCCGGGTTGAATCTGGCTCACACCCAACATAATAAACGGCCCCTCAGATGCCGACGTAACGGCTGTCGGCTCACGATCCTCGCGAGGCCCGATTAAATCAGCTAGTCCCCGTCCCAGTCGTTTAGTCATTGTGCGCTCACCCCTTCTTTAGATATAACTTCTTGTGTCAAAAGATGATACGCTAATGCTCCCGATGAGGCCGGATCGTACAAGCAAATGGGCTTGCCGAAACTGGGCGATTCGGCCAAACGGACATTTCTGGGAATGGCGGTATTGAAAACCAGGTCATGGAAGAAACCGCGCACCTCTTGAGCCACCTCGCGCGCTAGGTTGGCTCGGAAATCAGTCATCGTCAGCACAATGCCCCCAACGCGAAGGTTTGGGTTCAGACTCTCCTTGATTAGGGTGACGGCTTTCATCAGCGAATTAAGCCCTTCTAATGCAAAGTATTCACACTGAACAGGTATCAAAGTGCTGTCAGCGGCTACCAATGCGTTCACCGTGATGAGGCCCAAAGCCGGCGGACAATCGAAAAGGAGAAAATCATAATCCGCCTTCACCGACTCGCAAGCGCGTCTCAAAACAGTTTCGCGCTGTTCCACAGAAGCTAAATAAGGTTCCGCGCCTGCCAAATCAATGCTCGATGGAACGATCTTGAGATGCTCAATGGAAGTCGTACGGATCGCTTCTGTGATGCTGGCTCCATTAACCAGAATATCGTAAATACCTAATTGAACGGAACCGCGCTGAATGCCGCAGGCGGTTGTTGCATTGCCTTGCGCATCCAGATCAATGAGGAGCGTGCGTTTGCCGGCGAGCGCCAGGTACGCAGCAACATTGACGGCGGTCGTCGATTTACCGACGCCGCCTTTTTGATTGCAGACAGCAATAGACTTGCCCATGCACTCCGAGATGTTCCACGTGGAATAAATCCACGCAGTGACTCTTTTATTGTAGAGATTTTACTAACAAACGCAAGTGGAAATCCAACCACAAAATTTTTATCCACACCCTGTGCATACCCTGTGCACAATCAGCGCATAGCCACGCGATAGAGCAACGTACCGAGAATGCTATTGCAGAGCCAATAGAGCACCAGTCCGGAAGGCACGTGGTAAAGCATTACACAGAACAAGATGGGCATCATAGGGCCTGAAAGCATCGCGGCTGTGGGATTAGACTTGTCAATGTTGGCCCCACTTTGCGATAGCCGCGTTTGAATAAACATAGCTCCTGCCATAAGAATGGGTAACAAGTTTAGGTCTTGGCCAAGCACCGGTGCAGAGAAGGGTAGCCGCGCTATGCGATCTGGTTGAGAAAGATCACGAATCCAGAGAAAAGACTGCCCCCGTAGATTAATAAAACTGGTTATCGCTTGCAAAAGGGCAATGAGAATCGGCCATTGCAAGAGTATCGGCAAACACCCGCTTAGCGGACTTACCCGATGCTCTCGATACAGCGCAAAAACCCCTTGATTTGCTTTTACTTGGTCATCTTTATGTTTATCCATAATCCGCTTGATATGCGGCTGCAGCTCCTGCATTTTTTTCATAGACCGCATGCTGATCAAGGTAAAGGGTGCCATCAATGCCGTAATCAGCGCTGAGAAGACGATAACCGCAATACCATAGTTCTTCGTAATGCCCGCAATCCATGATAGGATCGCGAGCAAAATCAGGCCGATGCGCTCGAGTATGCCGATAGAAAAGGCTTTCTCAAACCCAGCCTGCTCAAGATGAAAGTAATCGCGAGCACCAAAGTAAAATTGGAGTGTTTGCGGCACAGCGCTCTCTGTAAATGGAATACGCGTTTCGGCCGCCTCAACAGTCAATGAGGGGGAAGAGAATTCAACCGAATAAACCTCGGGGAACCGAATGGATTGACAAAAATACCGTTCGGTCAAAGTAAGCTGTGCTGTTCCACGTGGAACAAGGTAGGGTTTCTTCAAAGGCGCCCGCTTCTTATAATATTTAGGGGCGGCCCCTTCTGGTTGAAAAGTGAGTGCGGACCATTCAACCACATTCTGTACACTCGACTGCGGCGTGCTTTTAGTCCAAGCGCTCACCAAGCGGGCAGGAACAGTCTTTGCGTTGCAGCCAGAGGATGTGATAGCTATGTCTACAATAGGCAATGTCTCGGAAAGCGCATACTGAATCTCATGCGCGCAACCGCCCGCTTCACTGACACGAAATATCGCCGTGCGATCCGAATGGGATACCTGCTCCCAGGTAGCACCCTCCGCAAAAGTTAATCGCGCGAGCGGCAGCTCGGTTGAAAAACGCATACCCTCGAGCCCTTGCTCATCCTGAAATCGCGCAAGCAAGACACTCCGAATGGCCCCGGATTTTTCTCCAATTTCAAGCTGCAGTTCGGGCGAGGATAGAATAAAAACACTTTCGCTCGGAAGATCGAGCGTTGCTACGGCTCCCGTTGAAACGGCGCTCTGCGCGATAGCGTTCGAGGTTTGTTCAGTAGCTTGCTTCGGCGATGACGAGCGCAATTGCGGGTACTGTCGAACCAAGAACTGCGTATATACCGCAAAAAATCCGACCGAAATAATCGCTGCCAAAAAAACACGTCGCTCCGTCATGGTACCCGATCAATGCCTCCTCGATTAAATGGGTGACAGCGCCCGATTCTTTGAGCCGCTAATAACACCCCGCGCCAAGGGCCATAATTTTCAATGGCCTCCTTAGCATATGCGGAACAGCTCGGAATAAACCGGCAACCGCCCATCCGATGAATGGATTTGCTTAGACCATAAAACTCAATCGCCGCTAGTAGTGCGCTCGCTGTGATTCGGGATACCGGCTGAGTAATTTGATAAGCTCCTGACGTAATACCGGCTGGGCGGCTTTTTCCGCCAAAGCTTTACCAACAATAACTATGTCAACTCCTTGTGGGAGTTTAAGTTGTGAAGAATATACTACCGTCCGCAAACGTCGCTTGATGCGATTGCGAACCACCGCGGATCTGATTGAACGCTGTAAACGCAAGCCAATTCTCGAAGTTCCACATGAATGAGAATTAGGATAAAGCCCCATGACAACAAAGCGTCCATGAACCCATGATCCGCTGCGGGAGACGCGTTTAAAGGGCTCGCTGCGCTTGAGAGGAACTCGCGAGAGATTAGGCTGGCTAATTGAACGGCACACAACGGTTCGCCAACTGTGGCGGCCGTTAAGGAATCAACTTCCAACGACCCTTTTGGCGTCGACGCTTAAGCGTTTTTCGCCCGCCGCTTGTCGCCATACGGGTTAAAAACCCATGCGTGCGTTTTCTCTTTAAGTTTGACTTGTTAGTCAGATGCTTTTTCATGACGCCGCATTATAGCTTTCGCGTGGGGTGAAATCAAGGAGAAAGCGCTTGAGCAGGGCACTTGTCGCGGTGTATAATGCTTTTCGTTGATTTGATGTAAGCCCTCACCCTGTGCAAAACATGTGGAAGCTGTGGAAAACCCTGCCTTTGATTGGCTCCCAATCCGAGAGCTCCTAAGGAGCAAGCTCGGATCAGAAGTGATTGGCCGTTGGATTGAGCCGCTGCGCGTAAGCGCGGCAACTTCTGAAACGCTTGTCTTGGAAGCACCGAACCAATTTTTCCGCGATTGGGTCGCTTCGCATTATCTGGATGCCATACGCAGCGTCTCTGGCGGCAGAGAAGTCCAAATTGTCACCGCTATCTCGCCGGCAGGAACTTCGGACACCGTCTCAGAAGTTCTCGATTTTATCGCTTCTACTCAGCAGAAAAACGCGCAAAAAGCAGCAACCCCCAGCGCCGCGAATTCGAGTTGGGAGCGCCCGCTCAATCAACGCTTCACCTTCGATAAATTCGTGGTGGGGCCCAGCAACCGGTTCGCGCACGCCGCATCGCTGGCAGTAGCGGAATCGCCCGCAAAAGCCTACAATCCTTTATTCATTTACGGAGGTGTGGGTTTAGGGAAAACCCACTTAATGCAGGCTATTGGACAAGCGATCTTGCAGCGCTGGCCGAATAAGCGCGTCGTGTTCATATCCAGCGAAGGCTTCACAAACGAGTTAATTACATCTATCCAAACCAAACAAACGGCGCGCTTTCGCGAACGCTATCGCACCGTCGATGTGCTGATGATCGATGATATCCACTTCATCGCCGGCAAAGAAGCGACGCAAGAAGAATTTTTTCACACATATAATTCACTTTACGACGCGCACAAACAAATCATCATGTCGAGCGACCGCTCTCCCAAGGATATCGCTGGACTTGAAGAACGGCTTGTTTCGCGATTTGAATGGGGTCTGGTGACGGATATCCAGCCGCCTGACCTCGAAACGCGCATTGCGATTTTGCGCAAAAAAGCGGAAGAAGCCCGAATTTCAGTTGCTGACGAGGTAACTAATTTTATCGCGAAACAAATCACATCCAATATCCGAGAATTAGAGGGAGCGCTCATTCGCGTCGTAGCCTACTGTAATTTCTCCAACAAACCGCAGACGGCGGTTATCGCGCATGAAGTCCTTAAAGATATGCTTAAAGAAGTGAGTTCCCGCGTGACGATTGAAACCATTCAGCGCCGGGTTGCGGAATACTTCCAGGTGGATATTGTGGATATCCGTGGTGCTAAACGCCACCGGTCAGTACTCTATCCTCGCCAGGTAGCTATGTTCTTGTGCCGGCGGTTAACGGAATCGTCATTGCCGGAGATTGGCCGTGCCTTTGGGGGGCGGGATCACACAACAGTTATGCACGCGGTCGCAAAAATTGATACCGAGATTACACAGGATAACCACAAGAAGCAAGTAGTCGATCACTTAAACCGATTGGTCGTTACAGGCTCGGAGCGTTCTTTATGATGACCTTGTTTTGCACATATCCACATGCCCGACAACTACGACTAAACGTTCTTTATATAAAGAATAGTCATCGTAATAGTATAGATAACTCTTCGAGGTGTGGAAAAGCCGAATAATGAAAATCACCCTACCGCAAACACAGTTTTTGAAGCACTTGCAAATGGTTGAGCACGCGGTTAATGACCGAAGCACGCTTCCTATTCTGTCAAATGTTTTGCTGCAGACCGATGGAGATGATTTGGTGCTGACGGCGACCGATTTGGATGTGGGCATTCAATGTCGATTTCCCATTACCTCACCCGTTGCGGTAGGGGCGGTAGCTTTACCGGCGCGTAAGTTGACGACTATCATGCGCGAGCTTCCGGATGAAAGTGTGACTATTGAGGCGAAGAAGAATCACACGGCTATCGTGAACTGCGGGACAAGCAGCTTTCGGATTCCAGGTTTGCCGCCGGAAGATTTTCCTGTTTTGCCGGCTGTGGATGCGGAACAAGGCGTCTCGATACCGCAAGGCAAGTTTAAGCGGTTACTCGAGCGGACGGTATATGCCATGTCCCTTGAGGAAAGCCGGTTTATTTTAAACGGCACCTATTTGATTGTTGAAGAAGGCGCTCTTACCGTGGTTGCGACCGATGGCCGCAGGCTCGCCGTGGCAAAGAGCGCGGTTTCCGGGCAATCAAAAGCAGCTTTTCAGTTGGTGGTGCCGGCTAAAACCATTCGGGAACTGGGCCGTCTGTTGCATGATGGAGCTCCGGATGAAGTTTTGATCGCTCCTTTAAAAGACAACCAACTGATGTTTAAGTTTGGCCCGATACGCATGATGACGCGACTGATCGAAGGGCAGTTCCCGCAGTATGAGAAAGTAATCCCACCTGCCAGCAAGCATGCGTTTACGGCAAACCGCACTCTACTCACACAAGCGATTCGTCGGGTCAGTTTGATGACGACCGCTACCTCGCAAGCGGTTGTTTTTGAGCTATCCCAAAACCGGCTCGTAGTATCTAAGGAATCCCAGGAAGTCGGCAGCGCGCGCGAGGAGTTGACGGTTGGGTATGGCGGAGAGCCGCTTACGATAGCGTTTAACCCTGAGTTTTGGCTTGAGGTTTTTAAAACCATGGAAACCGAGGAAATTCGCATCGAAGTTTCAGGCGCCGACCGGCCGGCCGTTATTCGCGAGCCTGAATTTGTCTATATTGTTTTACCGATGCGCATATCCTAGGCATGCCACAGCGAATCGACGCGGTTATTCAATCGGTAGTCGGGCAAGCGGCGGAGCATCAGGCGCCGTTATTCGCAATTCAACGCTCTTGGCCGGAATTGGTAGGCGAAGCCTTGGCCGCACATTCAAGACCCGTGCGCCTTGCAAGAGGGAAATTGTTGGTTTATGTCGACCATTCCGGCGATGGCTTTGAAATGAGCTACCGTGCGCCGGCGCTCTTGCGCCGCTTGCGCGAGCAGACGCTGGGAAAAATCGAGGAATTGGTTGTAAGAACGGGGCGTATCGCCTCGTCCGCATCCAAGGACTGACGCGTGGCCTACTTGATTGATCGCGAGCGCGCTCTTGCGGTAGATGCGATTGTGGCTATATTAGCGGTGAAGCGCCCGCGAGCGCGCAGTTGCGCCGTGTTGCGCGACGGCGCTTTGTATTATACGCAGACGCGCCCGCGCACTTTCGCTCGGTGGCTTTCCTCGCGGGATGTTTTTGTGGGTTTAGGGGCCAGTGAGATTCAACAGAGGTGACGGCGTGGACGTAATGGATCGATCAAAGAAAAAAACAACAGACCAGGCAAATTCGGCATACGACGCGAGCAGCATTCAAGTTCTGGAAGGGCTCGAGGCTGTCCGCAAGCGCCCTGGGATGTACATCGGGGACAACGGCATTAGGGGACTTCATCACCTCGTCGAGGAGGTTGTCGACAACTCCGTAGACGAGGCCATGGCCGGTCATTGCACCAAAATCGACGTGGTGCTGCATCAGGACAACTCGGTGACCGTAGCTGATGATGGCCGCGGTATTCCCGTAGACTTGCACAAAACCGAAAAGCGCTCGGCGCTGGAAGTGGTGCTCACCAAATTGCACGCCGGCGGAAAGTTTGATCAGCGCACCTATAAAGTAGCCGGCGGTTTGCATGGCGTCGGCGTATCGGTGGTGAACGCGCTTTCCGAATGGCTTGAGGCCGAGGTTAAGCGTGACGGCAAAATTTACCGGCAGCGCTTTGCGCGCGGCAAACCTGTTTCAGGGATTACCACCGTCGGCAAGGCATCGGGAACAGGAACGCGCATCACTTTTCACGCCGACAAGGAGATTTTCAAGGACGGCATCAATTACAACCATGACACGATCGCTAACCGCATGCGCGAGCTCGCATTCTTGAACAAGGGATTGCAGATCACGTTTAAAGACGAGCGCAACGGTAAAGAGGCCACCTTCAAATTCGATGGCGGCATCAAGCAATTCGTCGAGCACTTGAACCGCGCAAAGCAAGCGCTGCACAACCCCGTGGTATTGGAAGACACGCGTGATGACATCACCGTTGAAATCGCTATGCAATACAACGACGGCTATGCCGAGCACCTGTTTGCGTTCGCCAACAACATCAACACGGCGGACGGCGGCACGCACCTATCGGGATTCAAATCCGCGCTGACGCGCACCCTGAACCAATATTGCAAAGCCCGCAATCTTTTTAAGAGCGATACGCTGACGATAGAAGGGGAGGATGCGCGCGCCGGGCTAACCGCGGTAGTGAGCGTCAAGGTTCCGCAGCCGCAGTTCGAGGGCCAGACAAAAGCCAAGCTCAGCAATCCCGAGGTTGAGGGGATCGTTACCTCGATCGTGAACGAGAAGCTTTCAAACTTTTTCGAGGAACACCCATCCATCGCGGGCAAGATCGTCGAGAAGTGTCTGACTGAGGCGCGGGCGCGTGAACGGGCTCGGCATGAGCGCGAGTTGGTGCGCCGCAAAGGGCTGCTTGACTCGAGCGCTTTGCCAGGCAAACTTGCCGACTGCTCTGAGCGCGATGCGGCGCTGTGCGAGCTCTACATCGTCGAGGGCGACTCAGCCGGCGGTTCTGCCAAACAAGGCCGCGATAGGCGCTTTCAGGCGATCCTTCCGATTAAAGGTAAGATTCTCAACGTCGAGAAGGCGCGCTTAGACAAGGTGTTGACCAACAATGAAATCCGCACGGTGATTACCGCTCTTGGCTGCGGCATCGGCGGCGAGCTGGATTTAGCCAAGCTGCGGTATCACAAGATAATCATCATGTGTGATGCCGACGTCGACGGCAACCACATTCGCACGCTGTTGCTCACATTTTTTTATCGGCAGCTTCGCCAGCTGGTCGAGGCGGGCAACATTTATATCGCGCAGCCGCCGTTGTATAAACTTTCGCGCGGCAAGCGCGAAGAATATATCGAGACCGAGTCGCAGCTTTCGAATCTGCTGATTGAGCTTGGCGCGGAGGGCTGGGTATTGACGCATGCGTCCAGCAAGAAGACTTTCAAGGAAAAAGCGCTGCTGGATGTGTTGCGCGTGCTGGGTGATCTGGAGGCTTTAGCGAGGGGGCTCGGACGCTACCGGATCGATGTGCCTAAATATTTTGCGGCTTCCGCCGGCAAATCGGGTCCTGCTTTATATCTGATCCGCATGGGCGGCGAAGACCATTTTCTTGCCGATGATGCGGCGCTTGCGAAGTTTGCCCAAAAGAACGACTTAAGCGTCGAGGCGCTTGAAAACGGCACCGCGGCCGCCGGCACGCATTTTCGGGAGATCTTCGAGTCGGCAGAGCTGGCCGAGCTTGGTAAAAAGCTAGCCAAGCAAGGGCTTTCTTTGGACGAGTTTTACCCGCAGGAAGGCAAGCCGCTCTTTAAGTTTGGGGATGATAAGCAATCGCAGGCGCATACGGGCGCGCGCGACGTATTGCTGGCGGTTCAGGAAGAAGGGCGCCGCGGCATGCATATCCAGCGCTATAAGGGTCTGGGTGAGATGAACCCGCATCAGCTATGGGAGACCACCATGGATCCTGCCAAGCGGACGATTTTGAAGGTTTCATCGGAAGACGCGGTTGAGGCTGAGCGCATGTTCACGACCCTGATGGGCGAAGACGTTGAGCCGCGCAAAGCCTTTATTGAAGAGCACGCGCTTGAAGTCAAGAATCTGGACGTATAGCGAGAGAGGGTAGATGTACACGCTCGGCGAAAAGATTATCCCTAGAAATATCGCAGAGGAAATCAAAGACTCGTATTTGTCGTACGCGATGAGCGTCATCGTGGGGCGGGCGCTGCCCGATATCCGCGATGGGTTAAAGCCCGTGCATCGGCGCATTTTGTACGCTATGAACAATCTCGGGCTTGATCCGGGCAAGCCGTACAAGAAGTGCGCCAGAATCGTCGGAGAGGTGCTCGGTAAATACCACCCGCATGGAGATGTTGCGGTGTATGACGCGCTCGTGCGCATGGTGCAGGATTTCAGTTTGCGGTATCCCCTTGTCGATGGGCAAGGTAATTTTGGCTCTGTGGATGGGGATGCGGCCGCATCGATGCGGTACACGGAGGCGCGCCTGGCCGCGATTTCGGCGGAAATGCTGACCGACATCGAGAAGGATACGGTTGATTTTGGCCCCAACTTCGATGGGGCGGAAGTAGAGCCTAAGGTATTACCGGCGAGACTGCCGAACCTGCTGGTTAATGGATCCAGCGGCATCGCGGTGGGCATGGCGACCAATATCCCTCCCCACAATTTAAATGAAGTGGTGGATGGGGTGTGCGCGCTTATCGACGACCCCGCGATCGACACCGCCAAATTGATGAAGCACGTGAAGGGCCCCGACTTTCCAACGGGCGCGATTATCACGGGCAAACAAGGCATCAAGGATGCTTATGAAACAGGCAGAGGCTCGCTGCGCGTGCGCGCCAAAGTTCAGTTGGAACAATTAAAGGCCAACCGGCAAGCGATCGTAATCATCGAGCTGCCCTACCAGGTGAATAAGGCGGCGCTCTTGGAAAATATCGCGCGCCTGGTTCAAGAAAAACAGCTTGAAGGAATTTCCGATTTGCGCGATGAGTCCGACAAGGATGGCATGCGCGTCATGATCGAGCTTAAGCGCGATGCCAACGACCAGATTGTGCTGAACCAGCTCTACAAGCATACGCAGATGGAAACGACGTTCGGCATCATCATGCTGTCGATCGTCGATGGCCGGCCGCGCGTGCTGGGCATTAAGCCGATGCTCGAGGCGTTCGTCGAGTACCGCAAAGAGGTTGTGATCCGGCGCACTAAGTATGAGCTGGCCAAAGCCGAAGACCGCGCCCATATTCTCGAGGGGCTCAAAAAAGCGCTGAAGGATTTGGACGCGATCATCCTGACGATCCGCCAATCCAAGACGCCGCCTGAAGCAAAGGCGGCGTTGGTTCGCAAGTTCAACCTAAGCGAGCGTCAGGCGCAGGCGATCCTCGAAATGCAGCTGCAACGGCTTACTGCTCTTGAGCGAGACAAGCTCGAAGCCGAGTACCTAGAGCTCATCAAGAAGATCGAGTATTACCAAAGCCTGCTTAAGAGTGAACGCAAGGTGCTTGAGGTTATCAAGGCGGAGCTGGCGGAGCTTAAGAAACGCTTTGGCGATGAGCGGCGCACCGAGATTTTTCTCGGAGAGATCAAAGACCTTAAGATTGAAGACTTGATCGCCGAGGAAGATATGGTGATTACCATCAGCCACGCCGGGTATATCAAGCGGCTGCCGGTGTCGACCTACCGCAAGCAGCGGCGCGGGGGCATCGGCATCACCGCGATGGAAACAAAGGAAGAAGATTTTGTCGAGCACCTCTTCGTGGCTTCCACGCACGAGACGCTGATGTTCTTTACCAATCAAGGCCGCTGCTATTGGCTGCGCGTCCATGAGGTGCCGCAGGCAAGTCGCTACGCTCGAGGAACCGCGATCGTCAACCTGTTATCGTTTCAGAGCGGTGAGAAGTTCTCGGCATTCGTGGCTGTGAAGCAGTTTAATCCGGATAAATTTTTGCTGATGGCGACCGCCAAAGGTACGGTCAAGAAGACCAAGCTAGAGGCGTATGCGAATCCGCGCAAAGCGGGGATCATTTCGATTACCCTGGAAAAGGGCGATGAGTTGATCGAAACGCAGATTACCGACGGCAAGAGCGAGCTTTTGCTGGTCACGCGCTTGGGGCAGGCCATTCGCTTTCAAGATACGCAGGTGCGCGAGACGGGCCGCTCTTCGCAGGGGGTGCGTGGGGTTCGTTTGGACAAGAATGACGAAGTCATCGCCATGGCGGTAGTGAATCCCAAAGCCGATATACTGACGGTGACCGACCATGGTTTCGGCAAGCGCACGCATTTCGAAGAATACCGAAGCCAAAGCCGCGGCGGTAAAGGCATCATCAATATCAAAGTGACCGAGAAGAATGGAAAGGTTATCGCCGCTAAGACGGTAACGGACCAGGATGAGTTGATGCTCATTTCTCAGGAAGGCATGATGGTGCGCTGTGCGGTGAAGGATGTTCGCTCGACAGGGCGTGCCGCGCAAGGTGTCCGATTGATTTCGATCAAGGCAAGCGACAGAGTGGCTTCGGTAGCGTGCGTTGTTCCGGATGATGTGGATGAAGTCGCTTTGCCCGCCGAAGGCGCCGCCGCGCAGTCTACCGCGCCGCAGGATTCGGTTAAGGCTGAGGCGCCGGTGAAAGCCAAAAAGTCGCCGGCCAAGCCTAAAAAAGGCCGCGCTAAAGCTTAGTCCTGCAGAGTTGTCTATACCGTGATATCCTTTTACTCTTGTTATTCTTGAACTTTTGGACAGCATTTTGTGTCCCCGTCGTCTAGTGGTTAGGACAAGAGCCTTTCGAGCTCTCGGCGCGGGTTCGATTCCCGCCGGGGACGCTTCTCTTGAGTAACTGAGGGCTGTTCTTTGAATCCACAGGCTGTGGAAAAGTGGTGGATAACTAACGGCAGGGTGATTATAGGCGCCGGGATCGTACGCGCCGATATCGCCATACAGGGCGATACGATCGCTGCTGTTTGGCTGCACACCGGCAAGCGTAAGGCAGCTCGCGGGCGTGGCCAGGTGGATCTTTCTAACGCCTTCCTTGGTCCTGGGCTTATCGATTTGCATGTTTGGGGAGCGCCTGAAGCGGTTTCCCATCATATGGCCCGTTTCGGAACCACCGCTTTTCTGAGTACCTTAGGGCCTGAACCAGCCCAGAATCTTCTACGGAGCGTTGCGGCGCGCACTCGTTCCCAAGAGCTTCCAGGGGCACTAGCGATCGGCCTTCATTTAGAAGGCCCATTTGTAAGCCGAAAGCGTCCGGGGGCGTTGCCCGTTGGCTCTATGCGCGCGCCTGCGATCCCTGAGCTTCGGCAGTTGCAAAAGGCTTCAGGGGATAGCGTGCGACTCGTGACTTTGGCTCCCGAATTACCGGGCGCTCTTGCGGCTACTCGCTGGCTGCGAAAGCAGGGCGTGCAGGTTTCGCTGGGGCATTCGCTGGCGGATGCGGCGCAAACGCTGGCCGCTGTTCGAGCGGGAGCGCGGCTCGTTACGCATATTTTTAACGGCATGCGCGTTTTTCATCATCGCCAAAGCGCTTTAGTGGATGTAGCGTTGACGCACCCGGATCTAACAACCATGGTTATTCTGGATGGCCGGCATGTCAGCCCAAATGCATTTCGGCTGCTAGTTCGGACAAAAGGCGTCGACAAGATTATTTTGGTAACCGATTCCATTCGTTTTCAAGGATGGAATGTGCGCTACAAGAATGGCGCATACCGCATGCGATCAGGTATCCTTGCGGGAAGCGCTTTAACGCTGATGCGCGCTGTTGAAAATGCGGTCCGTTTCGCTGATTTGAAAGTAGATGAAGCGGTGCGCATGGCAAGCGCCGTTCCCGCCCGACTGTTGGGACTGCGCGGCCGAGGCGAGATTCGTCCGGGAGCGAGGGCGGATTTAATGGCTTTTGACGACAAATTTCGCGTTCTGCTGACCGTTGTCGGCGGACGTATTGTTTATCAGCGGCAAGAAGCGCGGCCGTCTTCGGCTTAAACGACGGCTAGCCGCTAAGAAAGGAAGCGAGCATGTGTGGAATCGTAGGATATGTAGGTAAAGGCCAGGGTGTTGAGGCAATTTTAGAAGCGTTGAGCCGGTTGGAATACCGCGGGTATGACTCGGCCGGCGTTGCTGTTTTAAATGGCGGCTCAATTGCCATCCGCAAACGAGCGGGTAAGCTGCAGGGCTTGGTGGATCATATCCATAAACATCCCATCACCGGCACGATTGGCATCGGCCACACGCGCTGGGCGACGCATGGTGAACCTAACGAAATCAACGCGCACCCGCATACGGATTCAACGGGAAATTTGGCGATTGTGCACAACGGGATCATAGAGAATTATTCCGACTTGAAAGACCGCCTTATCGCCAAAGGGCATGTTTTTAAATCGCAGACCGATACGGAAGTGATCGTTCATTTGGTCGAAGAGCACGCTAAAACGATGTCGCTTGAGCAGGCTTTTCGCCGAACGCTCAAGGAGATTCGAGGTTCGTACGCGGTGTGTTTACTTTCGGCATCGGAGCCTGACCGAATGTTTGGCGCGCGCAACGGCAGCCCGCTTATCGTAGGCATCGGCAAGGGCGAGTCTTTTTTTGCAAGCGACGTGCCGGCAATTCTCGGGCGGACGCGTCGCGTTTTGTACCTGAACGACGGCGAGATTGTTGAGCTTTCGGCAGCCGGCCCAAAATTGACGACGTTAGAAGGTAAGGTTATTAAGCGCGCGCCGACCGTGGTGAAATGGGACCTGACCGCCGCGCGCAAAGAAGGCTATGCGCACTTCATGCTTAAAGAGATTCACGAGCAGCCAAGCGCCATCGAGCAGACCCTGTTTAACCGTTTAAAGCCGGAATCAAATCAGATTACGTTTAATCGCAGCACGCGCGCTTTTCTTGACGCGATGAGCGCGCAAGAGAAAATCGTTATCATCGCTTGCGGCACGGCGTATCACGCCGGGCTTGTGGGCGAGTACATGCTCGAAGAGTTCACCGGCCTTCCGGTGGATGTGGATCTAGCCAGCGAGTTTCGCTACCGTGGCGCGATTCTCGATAAGCACACGACGGTGCTGGCTATTACGCAGTCGGGCGAGACCGCCGATACTTTGGCCGGCATTCGGCTGGCGAAGAAGCAAGGCGCGAAAGTGCTGGCGATCTGCAACGTGATGGGGTCTTCGATCGCGCGCGAGGCGGATGCTGTTTTATACACGCATGCAGGCCCGGAAATCGCGGTGGCATCGACGAAGGCTTATACCTCGCAGGTCACCGCGCTGACGCTGCTGACGCTTTACCTGGCGAAGAAGCGCAAGCGCGTGACGCCCGCCCGCTGGAAACAGCTTCTGCACGCGTTTGCGGAGCTTCCCGCTGTTGTAAAGAAGACGCTCGCCAAGGCAGCCGACGTCAAGACAGTGGCCGCGAAGTATGCGGGGTGTCGCAACTTCTATTACCTTGGGCGGCGTTACAATTATCCCAGCGCTATGGAAGGCGCGCTCAAACTCAAAGAAATCTGTCCTTTGATTCATGCCGAAGGTTATGCCGCGGGTGAAATGAAGCACGGCCCTATCTCGCTCATTCGCATGGGGTGGCCGGTCGTATCGATCGCGACGCAATCACCCGTCTATGAGAAAATGATATCGAATATTCAAGAGGTACGGGCGCGCCGCGGCGATTGCATCGTGATTGCGTCCGAAGGCGACAACCACATTAAGCGCTACGCCGACAGCTTGATTACGGTGCCGAAGACCGAAGAGATTTTTTCGCCGATTGTCTCGGCGATCCCGCTTCAGTTGTTCGCTTATTACGTAGCTTGTCAGAATAAGTGCGATGTGGATCAGCCGCCGAATCTGGCGAAAAGCGTCACCGTCGAGTAACCATTGGCCGGAACGCTCTACGTGGTGGCCACGCCCATAGGCAATCTGCAGGACATCACCTTGCGGGCGATTGAAACGCTCAAGGCGGTAGCCCTCATCGCCTGTGAGGATACGCGGCATTCATCCATCCTATTGCGCGCCCACGACATCGCAACGCCAACGACGAGTTATCACAGCTACAGCAGCCGCGCGAAAGCGGCGCATATTCTTGACGCGCTTCATGAGGGCAAGAACGTGGCGCTGATCTCCGACGCAGGACTTCCTGGGATATCCGACCCAGGCACAGGGCTGATCCGAGAAGCCATTCAAGCGAAAATCCGCGTTGAGGTGATCCCCGGCGCATCCGCGTCGCTTACAGCGCTGGTATTGTCGGGCTTTGCGACAGACCGCTTCGTTTTTGAAGGATTTTTGCCGGTCAAGCCGGGTGCGCGCCGCGCGCGGCTGGAAGCGCTCCGAGAAGAAGAGCGAACGGTTGTGTTGTATGAATCGCCCCATCGCATGCTGCGCCTGCTGGATGAGATCGAGAACGTGTTCGGGAACATTGCGCTATCCGTCAGCCGCGAGCTGACTAAACATTTTGAAGAAACGCGGCGCGATCACGCGAGCGCTATCCGCGCGCATTTTACCGCGCATCCCCCAAAGGGAGAGTTCAGCGTCGTGCTTCCGCCTAAACGCGAGCGTAATCAATGAGTGTGCGGCGTTCCCACTGACATCCGAAGATGAAGCTTTCCTCACAAACGCGCTTGATGCATAAGCAACGACAGGCGAATCGAAAACAGCGGCCTAAGCTCTCCCACGAGGAGCGATGGACATGGCCGTTACTCCTATTATTAATACTTGCTTGCGCAGTGTTGTCTATGATGCCGCTACGAAGGGATGGGTTCAGGTTTTATCCGGAGCGAGCGCCTTGGGGCGCGGCATTCGGTGTTCTGCTGGTAGTGGTCACATACCTTGAGAGCCGCGGTATTCCAGCGCATCGAATTACGCTAACGGGTGTGATCTCCCTGATAGTTTGGCTGATTTTGAGCGGGGCATCGCTCTTGTTTTTTAATGATCCCTGGAGGATTTTCTTGCCCCTCGTTGTTCTGCCGGCATGCATCCTATTCGGCGTTTTTCTTTATCGTTCAAATCTTCAAGACAGTTCCGATCTAGGATGGACATGGAAGCAGCGCTGGAAGCTACGATTGCCATTGTTGGTGTTTTTACTGGCTATTTTATTAGGCAATTTTTTAGCGCTGTTTCCTTGAAATCGCTGAACATGAGGCGGGTTTTACCAGATCGGAGGAGCGTCGTTTCGAGATTGATGGTTTATTCTCTGGTTGTGTCTGGGGTGTTATCTATTGGATTGACGTTGGCTCGGCGATCTCGAGCCGCTTTTGTCCGTCTTATGGAGAAGGTGAACGGGCTACTGGAACCGTGCTATCCGCGGCCCACGTACACAATGTTTTTAGTGACGGCCCGCCGAGTGACCACAATTTTGTTCGTGTCCTCATCAGCTATCAGGATAGCGGGGGAACATCACATCAATTTACCGAGAGGTGGGATTATGACCCCCGGCCGAACTTATGTAGGCGAAAGAGTGACAATCTTTTATCTACCGAGGAATCAGTTTTGGAGCCAAGCTTCGGGTAAGATAGTTGACCCACTATTAAATAGAAATTGAATTTCAAAGCGCGAGTAACCCAATACCATGAATAATATTCATCCTACAGCGATAGTCGGCAAGGGTGTGACGCTTGGTGAAGGGAACGTAATCGGGTCAGGGTGCGTCATCGAGGACGGCGTTGTGCTGGGTTCACGCAACCGGCTATGGATGAACGTGTACATAGGCCCGGGCACGACCATCGGCGATGACAATCAGATTCATATGGGCGCGGTGGTGGGGCATGTGCCGCAAGATCTGGCGTTCGGCGGCGAGCCTTCAGAAACCCGTATCGGCCATCGTAATACGATCCGAGAATATGTGACGATCCATCGCGGCACAAAGCCGGGATCCACCACGGTAATCGGCGACGATAATTTTTTCATGGCCAACGCGCATATCGCTCACAACTGCCTGATTGGCAACCATGTGATTCTTGTTAATCTGGCGAGCTTGACCGGCTATTGCGTGGTAGAGGATGGCGCGTTTATTTCGGGTATTGTGGGGTTGCACCAGTTCACGCGCATTGGCCGGCTCGCTATGATCAGCGCGCTATCGGCGGTCAATAAAGATGTGCCTCCGTTTATGCTCTGCGGCGGCCGGCCCGCGGTTGTTCAAGGGATAAACGTGGTCGGTTTGCGCCGCGCGGGCATTCAGGCTTCCGGTCGCGATGCAATCAAGCGCGCGTATAAGTTGCTTTATCGAAGCGGCTTGAATGTGCCCCACGCGCTTGCGGCCATCGAAAGCGAGCTAAAATCTCCTGAAGTACTTGCCATTGTTGAATTTGTGAAGAATTCAAAGCGTGGCATTTGCGCGGGGGTTGAAAGCGAAGCGCTTGAAATCGAGGACATTAGTCTTTCTCAAAAGCCGCGCGCGGCAGACCTATAATTTTGCTTACCCGTTGGACTTTTTGGTTGCCCCCGCAGTATGTTATGCGGCACGGATTTTTTATCGTTTGACATGCGGTTATATTACCGCGTAATATAACCGCATGCTGAAAAGGAATCTGCACCCGCTTCTTGCGCGTTCGAATAAAAGCCTTCTGCTGTTGGGGCCAAGGCAGACAGGCAAATCCACCTTGATCCAAACTCTTCAGCCGGACTTATCTATTAATTTGGCGGATGAGGCCACGTATCTTGCCTTTGCAAGCAACCCACGCGAAATCCGCGAACGGCTTGAAAGCCAAAAGCCGCACACCGTGTTTCTGGATGAAATCCAGCGGCTTCCCAGTCTCTTGAATACGCTTCAAGCCATCCTAGATGAGTCTCGCCTTGGAATTCGATTTTATTTGACCGGCTCAAGCGCCAGAAAGTTGCGTCGCGGAAACGCAAATCTACTGCCTGGACGACTGCACACGTATCTACTGGGTCCTTTGGTCGCCTCGGAGTTTGAGTATGCGCTGGATACTAAGAAAGCCTTGGCGGTGGGTACGCTTCCGGGAATTTGGACCGAACCTGATAGGCAACAAGCTGAAAAGTCGTTGCGATCTTATGCGGCGGCTTATTTAAAGGAAGAAATCCAGGCCGAAGCGCTTACGCGAAATGTCGAAGGGTTTTCCAGATTTTTGTTCGTCGTTGCGGCCGAGGCGGCGAAATTTCTTGATCTATCTAAATTATCTTCACAGGCGAGCCTGTCGCGGCAGTCGGCCGTGCGCTACTTTGAAATATTAGAGGATACGCTTATCATTCGTCGCTGCGAGGCGTTCGGCAAGTCGTTAAGGAGGCGGTTGATTCAAAGCCCACGATTTTTCTTTTTTGATACCGGCGTGCTCAATGGGTTGCTGGAAAATTTTACGGTTTCGGCTGATAGGATAGGCATGCTTTTTGAACACTTGGTGTTCAATCAGATTGTGGACAGCGCTCAGTCTCACGATAAGCAGATACGCATATCTTCGTATAGAACCGAGCACGGCGCTGAGGTTGACTTTGTGCTTGAAGTAGATGGTCGGATATTTGCGATTGAAGCAAAAGCCACGTCTAAGGTGATCCATGTCGATCTGAGGGGGTTTGAAAGCTTTGCCTCTTATGTTGGGAAAAAACATCAGCGATTTTTGGTTTATACGGGTGCGGATAAGAAACAGATTGAGGGGGTTTCTGTTTTGCCTTGGCAAGACTTCTTGCGGGAATTAGGTTTATAGGATATAATTAACTCCAGTTGCAACCTTTAAGCCCCGTCCTGTGAGGCGGGAAAGGGTGATAAAATGAAAACATTGATTCAAATAAAATCAGCTCTTGCCGCCCGGCAAGGGCATTTTTTGTGCCATGTCTGACGCCTCCACCAGCCGCAACAAATCGCGCCTGCTCGATGCCGATGCTATCCGGCGCGCGCTGGTGCGCATCGCCCACGAGATCGTGGAGCGGAACAAGGGAACCACGGACCTCGCGATTATTGGCATCCGCACGCGCGGCGCGGTTCTGGCGCAGCGTCTGGCCCGAGAGATCCAAACAATCGATGGCCATGCCGTGCAAGTAGGCATACTCGACATCACCCTTTACCGCGACGATCTCTCGCGGAGCTCTCCCAATCCCGTTGTGCACGCGACGGAAATCCCATTCGATATTACTGATCTACGCTTGGTTCTTGTGGACGATGTCTTGTTCACAGGCCGAACGATCCGCGCCGCGCTCAATGCCCTCAACGACTTGGGACGCCCGAAACGCATACAGCTTGCCGTGCTCGTCGACCGCGGCCATCGCGAGCTGCCGATCCGCGCCGACTATGCAGGAAAGAACGTACCGACGCGTTTACAGGAACGTGTGGACGTGCGCCTAAACGAAATTGACGGCTCCGATGAGGTTCTGATCGAAACCGATCCAACGGTCGAATATAACGGGACGCGGCAGCCATGACGGCGCTTTCTCCGGCTCAAGAAGTGATCACAGCGCCATGGGTTCGCAAAGACCTGCTGGGGTTGTGGGAACTTTCTGCCGAAGAAATTCGTCTTGTTCTGCAAACCGCCTCTTCTTTTCGCGAAGTTTCAGAGCGGTCTATCAAGAAGGTGCCTGCGTTGCGCGGAAAGACGGTCGTAAATTTGTTTTTTGAGCCCAGCACACGCACGCGTACCTCATTTGAGCTGGCCGCCAAGCGGCTTTCGGCTGACATCATCAACATCACGGCTCAGGCCTCGAGTCTTAGCAAGGGTGAAACGGTTCTGGATACGATCCGCAATCTCGAAGCATTCAACGTCGATATCCTCGTGATCCGGCATGGATCAGCGGGCGTTCCGGCCGCTATCGCGCGGCAATCGCGCGCTTCGGTGGTCAATGCCGGGGATGGTTCGCATGAGCACCCGACACAGGCGCTCTTGGACATGTTCACAATTATGGATAAGAAGGGAAAAATCGAAGGGCTGAACGTTTCGATCATCGGCGATATCGCCCACTCGCGCGTGGCGCGGTCGAATGTGTGGGGATTAACCAAGCTTGGCGCGCATGTTACGTTGTGCGGTCCTCCGACTTTGATGCCGCAGCATCTTGACTCTTGGGGCGCTCGCGTGACCTTTGATGTGGAAGAAGCGATTCAGGGCGCCGATGTGCTGATGCTGCTGCGCATTCAACACGAGCGTCAAGAAGCTAGCCTCATACCGAACTTGCGCGAGTACCGCTTGCGGTATGGATTGGATGCGACACGGCTCGCTCGGGCTAAACCCGATGTACTCGTGATGCATCCCGGGCCGATCAATCGCGGAGTTGAGCTTGACTCGCAGGTGGCGGATGGCCCAAATTCAGTGATTCTCGAGCAAGTCACCAATGGGTTGGCTGTACGCATGGCCGTGCTGTATCTCGTTGCCGGCCAACAAGGCAAGCCCGCTATGCCTGAGGAGCGGTGAGCGGCATGTCAAAGCTTGTGATCGCAGGCGGTCGCGTGATTGATCCAGCCAACAAAACAGATGGTCTTTTTGACGTTGTCATTGAAGCGGGAAAAATCGCTGAAGTCCGGCCTACGGCTTCCGGATCAAAGAGTGGCCGCAACGGCACATCCGCTGACACGAGCGTGATCGACGCGCGCGGGCGCATTGTGGCTCCGGGTTTTATCGATTTGCATACGCATCTGCGCGAGCCTGGGCGCGAAGACAAAGAAACGATCGATACTGGGCTGCACGCAGCGGTGCGCGGCGGCTTTACTACCGTTTGCGCCATGCCCAACACCGAGCCCGCCATTGATGAGCCGGGAGTCGTCGAGCAGGTTCGCCAAGCCGCGCGTCGTGCGGGTCTTGCCGATGTTCAGGTGATCGGCGCCGTGACGATCGGCCGCCAGGGTAAAGAATTGACGAGTTTTGGTGAATTGTTCGACGCGGGTTGTGTCGGTCTTTCGGATGACGGCAGCCCCGTTTCCGACAGCTTGCTGATGCGTCGAGCGCTCGAGTATGCGCGCATATTCAACCGGCCGATTATTCAGCATGCGGAAGATCTAAAGCTCGTCGTCGGTGGGGTTATGCATGAGGGTGCGGTATCCACTCGGCTTGGCTTGCGCGGCATGCCGTCGGCAGCCGAATCGGTGATCGTCGCGCGCGACTTAGCGCTGGCCGAGCTTACCGGTGGTTGGCTGCATGTGGCGCATATCTCTTGTGCCCAGACGGTGGATCTCGTGCGCCAAGCTAAGCGGCGCGGTATTCGCGTGACCTGCGAGGTGACTCCGCACCACCTGGCGTTGACCGACGAGGCCATCGGTGATTTCGACACTCGGGCCAAGGTCAATCCGCCGCTGCGAACAGATGCCGACCGGCTGGCGCTCATTGAAGCTTTGGCCGACGGCACGATTGATGCGATAGCGACTGACCATGCGCCGCACACGGACTGGGAGAAAGATGCCGAATTCGATGCCGCGCCTTTTGGCATCAGCGGCCTTGAAACGGCTTTGGCCGTGTGCGTGACCGAATTGATCGAGGCTAAGCGCTTGACGTGGCCGCAGCTTATTGAACGCATGAGCTGCTCGCCGGCCAAGATCGCGCGCCTTCCGGTAGGAACATTTTCCGTAGGATCGCAAGCGGATGTGGTGATTCTGGATCCGGATTGCCGTGGCACGGTGCAGCCACATACATTTTGCTCCAAAGGCCGTAATACACCGTTTGCCGGCCGTGAGCTTACGGGGGCGGTCGTTGCAACGATCGCACAAGGCCGGACGGTTTTCCAGTCATCGCATGCGCGTGCGGAGGCACATCGATGAAGCGAATCCTGCTGGGCGTGCTGGATATGGATGACGGGCGCTTCCTACTCACGGATTACAAGAAGAAAAAGGCGTACATCTTGTTTGAGCTTCCCGATGAGGAAACGCTAAAGCCCATGAAGGATACGAGGAAGGGAACTTGAAGCGTGCGTGAATGAGCGGCAATCATTCGGCTTGGTTGGTTCTTGAAGACGGAACCGCGTTTGGCGGCGTCTCCGTGGGCGCGGCGGGCGAAGCCTTTGGCGAGGCTGTTTTTCATACCGGTATGAGCGGCTACCAAGAGATCCTCACCGATCCGTCGTATAAGGGGCAGATCGTGTGCATGACGTATCCGCACATCGGCAATTACGGCGTGAACGAAGAAGATGCTGAGTCCCGCAAGCCGTGGGTTGAGGCCTTTGTGGTTCGCGAGCTTTCGCCCATTGCCAGCAACCATCGCGCGACGTCGACCTTGGACGCGTATTTCAAAAAACACAACATCGTATCGATCAGCGGCATTGATACGCGCGCGCTTACGCTCAAGCTCCGCCAACAAGGTTCGATGCGTGCGGGCGTTTCGTCGATCGAGTCGGATCCACAGCGGTTGCTCTCTCGCGTGCGTGCTTACAAAGACATCGTCGGTGTCGATATGGTCAAGTCGGTCACATGCGAGAAAATGTATGAGTGGCCGACAGCGACCCAGGATTCTCGCGGGCGTATCACCGTCATGGATTTTGGGGTGAAGCACAATATTCTGCGCCAGCTGGCTGCGATGGGTTTTCACGTAACGGTCGTTCCCGCGCAAACCAGCGCGGACGAAGTGCTGCAAACAAAGCCTACGGGCGTTTTGCTGTCGAATGGGCCTGGCGATCCGGCCGCGGTGACTTACGCCGTCGACACTATTCGCAAGCTGATGGGGCGCGTGCCGATGATGGGTATCTGCCTCGGGCACCAATTGCTTGGCCTTGCGTACGGCGGCCAAACATTCAAGCTCAAGTTCGGTCATCATGGCGCTAACCATCCGGTGCAAGACATCAGCACAGGTAAGGTGGAAATTACTTCGCAGAACCACAACTACGCCGTCAACTTAGAATCGATCCCGGGTAAGCACGTGGAGCTCACCCACAAGAATCTGAACGACGGAACCGTCGAGGGCATGCGGCATAAAGATCTACCCATTTTCAGCATCCAGTATCATCCAGAGGCAGCCCCTGGCCCGCACGACTCGCGTTATTTGTTCGGCCGTTTTTTTGAGGTGGTGTCTAGATGATGCGATGGCGGTTATATAGGCTGATTGGTGCTGTGATAATGATGCCGGTGCTCTTTTTGGGGTGGTTGGGGATGAGGACAATCATCGAAGGACTTGCTTCACGCGGATTAAAGGTAAAACCGCTTTCTTGTGTTGTCGAAGGGAGTCGCTATGTGGCCAGATGCTCGATTCTGAACACAGAAGACGGACACAAAGTCGTTGCCATTCAGACCATTTTTCACTTAATGCCTCCTAAGGGAGAAGCCTGGCCGAACAATAAACTTCGTAACCGATACAGCACAAACAGCGAATGGGCGGTTACTTCGATCGATCCGCAAGAAACCAAAGAGGTTGTGTCGGAGATGATTGCTTACGGAGTCAACGGGTATCACTGCCAAGTGGATGCAAGAGTTTCCAAGCAGCAACGTTTTAACGAGCAGCCTTCCTCGGCAGCTATATTCCAGGCAGAAAGAAAGCTTGATCAAGAGAGTAAGTGGTTTCGCAGGCGTTGGAGAAACTGAAATGTTTGTGAAAGAAATATACGCAAAGAGCTGAGCTCTACATTCGGCGGAAAAGATGAATGTTTCGCGGTATTGGATCATTTTATTGGTAGCAGCCGGGCTTTTCGGCGCAAGCGGAGTCCTCGCGCTGGCCGGATGGTTTGGAGCACGCGGCGTGAAGTTGCATGATGCATCTTGCGCCTGGGATGCCGAGGGCAGCCAGTACCTGGCGCAAGTCGCTGTGACGAATCAAGAGGATGCGTTTAAGATGGTGGCTCTAGGGATCCGCTTTAAGATCAAGCCATCCGCAGGGCAGTCTTGGCCGCATCAGGTGCTTCGCCAGCAATATGGAACAGTGAACCAGCGGGCGATTGTCATGCTGGGGCCAAAAGACACCGCGCAGGCGGCTGACGGATTGCAGGCGCCCGGGTTGACCGATTTTCTGTGCGACGCCGAGGCGACCGTATCCCGCCAAATTCGATTTAAAGACAAGCCAAGCGCAGAATTAATAGAAGCGGCATCTGCTCAGCTAGGACAAGGATCCGGCAGGGCTGCGGACCGTGGCATGATGCGACGAAGAATGTTGTGATATCGATGCCCAAGCGAACAGACATCAACACCATTTTGATCATAGGATCGGGTCCGATTGTTATCGGCCAGGCATGCGAGTTCGACTACTCCGGGACGCAGGCCTGCAAAGCCCTTAAAGAAGAAGGCTATACGGTTGTGCTGGTGAACTCAAACCCGGCGACCATCATGACGGACCCGGAAATTGCCGACCGCACGTATATCGAGCCCATCACCGTTGACATACTTGAGAAAATTTTAGAACAGGAGCGGCCCGATGCGATCCTTCCAACGCTGGGTGGCCAGACCGCTCTTAACGTTACGGTGCAGCTGGCCGAGCGCGGCGTATTGGATCGCCTTAAGATCGAGCTGATCGGCGCTAAGATCGATGCAATTCATCGCGCCGAAGATAGGGCGCTTTTTAAGAAAACAATGGAGTCGATCGGCCTTGAAATTCCAAATGCTTTCTACGCCCACTCGTTAGAAGAAGCGCAGGGCATGGCCAAGACGATCGGGTTTCCATGCGTGATCCGCCCCAGCTTTACGCTGGGGGGAAGCGGCGGGGGCATTGCTTACAATACCGAAGAGTTTGACCGCATCGCGACGCGCGGCATTGAGTTGTCGCTGATCCACGAAGTCTCCGTCGAAGAGTCGGTGCTGGGCTGGAAAGAATTCGAGCTTGAGGTGATGCGAGACCGCGCCGACAACGTAGTGATCGTGTGTTCGATCGAGAACTTCGATCCTATGGGGGTGCATACGGGTGATTCGATCACCGTCGCGCCTGCGCAAACATTGAGCGATGTCGAGTATCAAGAGATGCGCAACGCCGCGGTTAAGATCATCCGCGCGATCGGCGTGGAAACGGGCGGCTCGAACATTCAATTTGCGGTGCATCCGGATTCCGGCCGGCTCTTGATCATCGAAATGAACCCGCGCGTATCGCGCTCTTCGGCGCTGGCCTCCAAGGCGACGGGTTTTCCGATCGCCAAAATCGCGGCTAAGCTCGCCGTAGGCTATACGCTGGATGAGCTGCCCAACGACATTACAGGATTGACCCCGGCGTGTTTTGAGCCCGCGATCGATTATGTGGTCGTAAAGATTCCGCGATTCGCATTTGAGAAGTTTCCGTCGGCTGATCCGACCTTAGGCATTCAAATGAAATCCGTTGGCGAGACCATGGCTATTGGGCGCACGTTTACCGAGGCCTTGCAGAAGGGATTGCGCGGCCTTGAAATCAAGCGCGACGGCTGGGAGTCGATTGAGGTCGTGGGGCCGGACGCGCTTAAACAAAAATTAGCCATCCCCACAGCGGAGCGTATTTTTTATCTCAAGACCGCGCTGCAAAGCGGGATGCCTATCGATGAGATTTACGCGCTTACGAAGATCGACCGCTGGTTTTTGCGGCAGCTGGCGACGCTCGTGATCGAAGAAGAAGCGCTATCGGCGGCCGCTGAGCGCATGCGCGCTTTAAGCGACGCATCGCTTGGCTCTGCCGAGCAGCTGGCCGGCGCCAATGTTTTTCGGCGCGCTAAGCAATATGGGTTCAGCGACCGGCAGCTGGCCAAGCTCTGGGGCATCGACGTGGCGAAGATCCGCGAAACGCGCCTGCGGTGGGGTATTGAGCCCACGTATTACTTGGTCGATACGTGCGCGGCGGAGTTTGAGGCAAAGACGCCGTATTATTACTCTACGTATGAGCAGTTGCCGTTGATGCTTGATGCGCCGGAAAAAAATATCGCTGCGCCGGCGGCAAAACAAGCGCCCAAGTCGGACACTCGGGTGAACGGGCTTATACGCAAAGTTATGGTGCTCGGTGGTGGGCCCAATCGCATTGGGCAAGGGATTGAGTTCGATTATTGCTGCGTCCATGCGGCGTTCGCGTTACGCGATCTGGGCGTTGAGGTCATCATGGTGAACTCAAATCCGGAAACGGTCTCGACCGACTACGATACGTCCGATAAGCTCTATTTCGAGCCGGTTACGGCAGAAGATGTGCTCAATATCGTTCGACACGAGCGGCCCGACGGGGTTATCGTGCAATTCGGCGGTCAGACGCCGCTTAACCTGGCAACGGGCCTTGCGCAAGCGGGTGTTCCGATTTTAGGCACGCCGGCGGCATCGGTTGACCGCGCGGAAGATCGCGAAAAATTTAAGCAGCTGCTCGATGAGCTCGGCTTGCGGCAGCCGCCAAGCGGAACGGCCATGACGATGGATGAGGCCAAGCTCACGGCGCGCGCTGTCGGCTACCCCTGTCTTGTGCGGCCTTCTTATGTGCTGGGCGGGCGCGCTATGGAAATTGTTTACGATGACGAGCAGCTCAAGCGGTTTGCGCAGCAGGCCTTCGAGGTGTCTCCGGGTTTTCCCGTCTTGATCGATAAGTTTCTCGAGGATGCGATCGAAGTCGATGTCGATGTGGTGGGAGATGGGGACACATTCGTGATCGGCGGCATTCTTGAGCATATCGAGGAAGCGGGCATTCATTCTGGCGACAGCGCCATGGTGCTGCCGCCGCACACGCTGAATGATGATACGCTCGAGGACGTTCGCCACAGCGCCATCGCGCTTGCTAAGGCGCTGGGCATCGTCGGCTTGATGAACATCCAATGCGCGGTCAAGGATGACGCGGTGTATATTCTCGAAGTAAATCCGCGCGCATCGCGCACGGTTCCATTTGTCTCGAAAGCGACCGGCGTGCCCTTGGCGAAAATCGCTACCCGCGCGATGGCCGGCATCAGCCTCAAAGAGCAGGGTTTTACCCAAGAGGTTATTCCTCCGTATCTATCTGTGAAGGAATCGGTGTTTCCGTTTCCGCGTTTTGCCGGAGTCGATATTTTGCTGGGCCCGGAGATGCGTTCAACCGGAGAAGTGATGGGTATCGATCAGGCGTTTGGCCCGGCGTTCGTTAAATCGCAGATCGCCGCCGGCCAGCACTTGCCGCGCAGCGGTATGGTCTTCGTCAGCGTGAAAAATCGCGATAAGCGTTCGGTCGTGTTGGTGGCGCAGCAGTTGGAGGCGATGGGCTTTTCGCTGATCGCGACTCATGGAACGGCGAAAGTGCTGCAGCGCTACGGGGTCCACGCGGTGCCGGTGAACAAGATTCACGAAGGGCGGCCTAATATTTTGGACCGCATCAAGAACGGCGATGTGCAGCTCGTGATCAACACGCCTTCCGGCCGGCTGCCGCGCGCGGATGAGGTGCAGATTCGTTCGGCTGCCGCGGCGCTGGGCATTCCTTGCATCACGACGCTTGCGGGCGCGCAGGCCTCCGTGAACGGGATCGCCTCGCTGCGCATGCATGAGCTCACCGTTTTGCCGATACAAGCCTATCATCAACTCATCACAGGCAAAGTATGACGGGAAAAGCATGAGCGCTTCGGATTCTCAGCGCCGCTCCAATTTGCGTTTTGCGAAACATTTTGTGGTACGCTACCGCTCTATGCTGGAGCAGGCATGGCGGGTATCAACGCTGCGCGATGTGAGCAAGACAGGCGCGCGTTTATTCTGCGAAGAGGCGTTCGCGCCGCATGTGTCGATCATGCTGGAGATCGGCCTGCCCGTATTCGAGAAGCCGCTTCAGATTCCCGCTCGCGTTGCCTGGTGCAAACCCAAAACAAGCGGGCGCATCGGCATGGCCGAGCACGGCGTTATTTTTTCGGCGGATACGAATATGAAAGCGATGATCGAAGCGGCCATCGAGCGTGTGGCTAAAGAGAAAAATCCTCATGCGTGAGCGCGATACGCGTTCGGCCGCGAGGATGCGCAGGCCCATAGAAGTTCAATACCATTCTCCCGGCGTATTGGGTTGGCGTATGGGCCGGATGACCGATTTCGGCTGGGAAGGCGCTCGGCTCACGGGAGCCGAAGCGCTGGAGCCGGAGATGGCCCTAGAAATTCGATTTGTCATGCCGGGTGCTGAGGGGTTGGATGTGCTCAAGGCTAAGGTGGTCTGGAGCCGCGCCCTTCGCGGGACGCCATCCAAACATGAGCACGGCATTGTTTTTACTTCAGCCGCGTCCAAAGTGCAGCAAACCATCAGCGCGGCCATTCGCTACGTGCTTCAGTCCCGAAAATCAGACGAGGCGGGCGCTGAGCGTAGGCGATCCACGCGCATGCGCCGAGTCTCGGAAGCCTCTTACCATGAGGTGGGGCATGAATCGACGGGATGGCGCCCGGCCAACGTCGTTAACTTGAGCGTGCACGGCATGCAATTTAAAACCGCTGCGCTGCTGAAATCGGGCGAAATGATCGAGCTGCGCTTGCCTTCAGCCGATGGCGATCAGCCGATCGTCATGCGCGGTCGCGTTGTGTGGAGCCAGGTTGTCCCGGATCAAAATGTTAATTACGGAGTTGAGTTCATAGCGCCTGCGCCCGGGCATGAGGAACGCTTTGAGGCGCTTGTCCAATGGATGACGACGTCTTAAGGCCGCGATGATGGATTTGCGTCTAGCGCTTGGACGCGTTGTTTTACCGAACCCTGTTTTGGTGGCTGCCGGAACGTTTGGGTACGGATTAGAGTTTGCCCGGTCGGTTCGCATAGAACGCTTGGGCGGTTTGATTACCAAAACTTTGACGCGTAATCCCCGCACCGGCAATCCTCCCCCTAGACTGGTTGAAACGCCTTCCGGCATGTTGAACGCCGTCGGCCTGCAGAATGTGGGTTTGGACGCATTTCTCGAAAAAAAACTTCCCGAGCTTCGCCGATATCGCGTGCCGCTCATTGTCAGCATCATGGGCGAGAACCCGCAAGAGCTGGGCGAGATGGTCGAGCAATTAGATGACGTCGAAGGCGTTGACGTGATCGAGATCAATTTGTCGTGTCCCAATGTGCACTGTAGTTCTTCCGGCACGTCTGGCGCAAGGATCGCCGTTTCGCAGCCTGGCATCGTCGCGCAGGACCCTGAAGCCACAGAGATCATGGTGCGCGCGGCGCGAGCCAAGAGCGCAAAGACGCTCATCGCCAAATTGAGCCCGGAGGTTACGGATATGACGCCGGTTGCTCTTTCAGCTGAACGCGCCGGGGCCGATGCGCTGTCATTAGTGAATACGTTCGTGGGAATGAGCATCGACGCGCGCACGCGGCGCTCGCGCCTGGGGGCTTTTACCGGCGGATTAAGCGGTCCCGCGATCCGTCCCCTAGCTGTGTACCGCGTGTGGTATACTGCACGAGCTGTGAGGATTCCCATTATTGGTCTGGGTGGGATTGTTCGGCCGGAAGATGCGATTGAATTTTTCGTGGCAGGCGCCTCGGCGGTCGCCATTGGAACCGCCAATTTCGTTTCTCCCTCGGCGGCTATCCGCGTTTTGGATGGCATCCAACGTTACATGGAGAACCACAGGATAAGCTCCCTTGATGAAATACGTGGTTCCGTTGCGTTGCCAGGATCTTGAGCCGGGCGCAGGCAGGTTCTCCATGATGAAGAAATTACGCGCCAAAGATCGGCTCATCGTTGCGTTGGATTACACGAGCGCCGCCCCGGCTTTGGATATGGCTCGCCGGCTGAAGGGCTTAGCCGGTACGCTCAAGATCGGCAGCATACTTTTTACCGCTTGCGGCCCCTCGATCGTTCGGCGCGTCCGCGCCATGGGTTTCGAAGTCATGCTGGACCTCAAATTTTTTGATATCCCATCGACCGTTTCGCTTGCCTGCTCGGCGGCGGTAGATATGCGCGTGTCGATGTTGACGGTACATGCGACCGGAGAGAGAATGATGCTTCAAGCGGCGGCGGATGGGGTTAGGGAGCAGGCCAAGCGCGCTCGGGTCAGGCCACCGCTTGTGCTGGCTGTTACCGTTCTGACCAGCATGGATTCCGGCAAAGGCCGCGAGCTGCAGTCGCTGGTGGTTGATTTAGCCTGCCGGGCTGTTGAGTCCGGCTGCGATGGGATCGTGTCCTCGGCGCAAGAGGCGCCGTTCCTGCGCAAGAAGTTCGGCAGTAAAGTGGCGATTGTGTGCCCCGGTATCCGGCCGCTGGAAACCGGCGTCGATGATCAAAAGCGCGTGGCGACGCCTGCGGCCGCTTTAGCGCAAGGAGCCGACTGGCTGGTGATCGGACGGCCGATTACCGCATCTGCGGATCCCGCCCAGGCCACAAAGCGCATCCTTAACGAGATGGAGGAAGCGATCGTATGTTGAAGAAAGAAAAATTACTGGAGATGTTCCGTAAGAACCATGCGCTCAAGCGCGGTCATTTCGAGCTTTCATCCGGCCTGCACAGCGGCCACTACTTTCAATGCGCCCAAGTCCTTCAACACCCACGCGTTGCCGCCCAGATCTGCACTGAAATCGCCCGACGATTCAAAAAAGCTCGTCCCACCATTGTGATCGGACCGGCTGTTGGCGGAACGATCGTGGCTTATGAGACCGCCCGGCAGCTTAACGTCCGCGCTATGTATACCGAGCGTGTCGATGCCGAAATGCAGCTTCGGCGCGGTTTTACGCTCACCAAACAAGATCGCGTCTTGGTTGTGGAAGACGCGATAACGACCGGCGAATCCGCTCGCAAAGTGTGCGAGCTGGTAGAGATGATGGGCGCTAAAGTCATCGGCGTCGCCGCGATTGTCGACCGTTCCGGAGGCAAGGTTAAGTTTCCAAGACGCAAGTACGAGCGGCTGTTTACGCTTTCCTTCGAGACGTTTCATCCCAACGAGTGCCCGCTCTGCAGCGAACAAATCCCCGTGACCCGTCCTGGCCGCCCCAAGCGCAACATGGTATAATACCGGCTTCTTAAGCGCCTTCCCGCGTTTTTAGGCAGCAGGATCGCGTCCGGATTGCGAATGGGCATGGCACAGACCGACATCATCCGAACGGTGGCGTTCGGCCTCATTTCAGCCTTGGTGCTGGTGAGCGCTTTTTGGGTCGTTACACTCACGAACCTTTTCCGAGCGGCGTTAAGTTTGGGGCTGGTTCTGGTAGGTGTGGCATGCCTGTTTCTATTGATGGCCGCTGAATTCTTGGCGTTCGTCCAAATCCTCGTTTATGTAGGCGCCATCCTGACGATGGTGATTTTTGCCATCATGCTTACCGGCAAGCTTCAAACGACCGTGGATGCGCCGAGTAGATCTTGCGGCTTGCTGGCTGCAGCAGCATCCGGCGCTCTTTTTGCGATCTTGGCTGCCGCGATTTTGGGCTTTCCTTGGCCGATTTCCAACCAAACAGAAGTGGTTACCCCCGCAGCGATTGGCCAGCAGATGGTAACTACTCTGGTGCTTCCTTTTGAGGTGATATCTTTGGTTTTTGTAGCGGTTATGATCGGCGCGATGGTTTTAGCCGCAGGCCGCGAGCGGGCCAAGAAAGGGCGCGTTGGATGAGCACCCAAGCGGTGCTTTTGATCACCAGCGCCGTGTTTTGCTTAGGCATTTACGGGATTCTGGTGCGCCGAAACGCCATCGGCGTGCTGCTTTCTATCGAATTAATTCTCAACGCCGCGGCGGTGAATTTCGTTCTTTTCGGATCAGCCAGGGCGAATGTGCATGCGCATGCTTTCGCGCTTTTTATTATCGCGCTGGCGGCGTGCGAGGCGGTTGTCGCGCTTGCGATTATTCTGGCCTTGTCGCGATCAGCCAATACCGTAAGCGTTGACCGGATTAACCTCCTTAAAGGATAAAGCATGCACGCGGACGTCAGTCATGCGGAAGCCGTTCGATTGCTGGTAAATACTCGGCTCTTTTGGATTCCGCTTTTGCCGTTGATTGCTTTCGTTATTTTGATTCTTATCGGGCGCCGGCTCGGTTCATTGGCGCCGTGGCTGTCGGTCGCGGCATTGGCATCAGCGGCCGGGCTGACTTTTTCGATCGCGAAGCCTGTTTTTGACGGTGTTACGCTTTCGCAGCGATGGGATTGGCTCTCGACCACCAACCCGGCGTGGTCGATCGGTTTTGCCGTTGACGGCTTAAGCTGGCTCATGCTTTTTGTGGTGACGGTTATCGGCACCATGATTCAGCTGTATTCCATCGGCTACATGCACGGCGATAAGCGCTTCTCGCGTTTTTTTGCGTATCTGTCGCTTTTTTGCGCGTCCATGCTTGGCCTGGTCATGGCGGATCATTTTTTGCTGCTCTTTATGTGCTGGGAATTAGTTGGCGTGTGTTCCTACCTATTAATCAGCTTTTGGTTTGAGAAACCGGCCGCGGCAGCCGCCGGCCGCAAAGCGTTTTTGACCACGCGCGTGGGCGACGTCGGGCTCTTGCTGGGCATCTTTTTACTGTATACGCTAGTTGGCGACCTGCGCTTCCTGCATCTTGACATCATTCGCGCCAGTCTGATCGAGAGCGGAAAGGGCGGTTACTTGACGCTCATCAGCGCGCTAATTTTTTTCGGTGCTGTTGGGAAATCTGCACAGATTCCGCTGCATGTGTGGCTGCCGGATGCGATGGAAGGCCCTACGTCCGTTTCGGCGCTCATCCACGCCGCCACCATGGTGGCGGCCGGTGTGTACCTAGTCGCGCGCAGCTTTGCGCTGTTTACGCCCGACAGCCTTCAGATTGTGCTGGTGTTGGGGCTCGTCACGCACCTGTTGGCCGCAACCGTGGCGCTTACGATGACCGATATCAAGCGCGTGCTGGCGTATTCGACGCTGAGCCAGCTCGGCCTCATGATGGTGGCGATGGGGCTTGAGGCGCGCACCGCCGCGATGTTTCATCTATACGCGCACGCGTTCTTCAAGGCGCTGATGTTTCTTGGCGCAGGCAGCGTGATTCACGCCGCGCACACGCAAGAGCTTGGCGAGCTCGGCGGTCTGCTCAAGCGCATGCCGTGGACAGGCGGCTTATTTTTGGCCGCGGCGCTTTCGATGTGCGGGCTTCCTTTTTTAAGCGGTTTTTGGAGTAAAGACGCCATTTTGTTGGCAGCACGCGAATCAGAGCCTGTTGTCTACTGGCTGCTGGTGCTGGGTGCTACGATGACGTGTTGTTACGTGCTGCGGCTGTGGTTTCGCTGTTTTCTGGGGCCGGAGGCGCAGGCTTCTGCCGCGCATGGCGGTCACGGCAAGCACAAGTCAGCTCACCATGCGTCCATGGTCGGCGCGCCATCGCGTGCCGACACTTCCTCGCCACCCCGTTCGCACGGGGCCCCCGGCTCGGTCGCGCACGAATCTCCCGCGATCATGGTCGGCCCCATGGCTGTGTTGGGCATAGGCGCTCTCATCGCCGGGCTTGCGGGCTCGCCGTGGATGGGCAACCCTCTCTACCATTTATTGGGCGATCACCATGCGCATGAGCATCTCGATATCCCGCTGCTTTTTATGACGGCGGGTATTTTGGCAGTTGGCGGCGGTCTTGCCTGGGTGGTTGGTTTTAAGCGCCGCAACCTGTTGCCTGAGCCGCTGCGGCCCATCGGCCGGCTGGCGTACAATTTAGCCGCGCACAAGTATTACTTTGATGAGTTGTACGCGTTTGCGATCATCCGCCCGTTTCTATCGCTGACCCGATCGTTGTCGATCTTTGATGGGCGCGTTGTCGATGGAGCGGTGAATGGCGCCGGGCGCATTGGTTGGTTTCTCGGCCAGTGGGAAGAGCGCTTTGACCGCACAATCGTCGACGGCATCGTCAACGGCATGGGCGCTGTGGCGCAGGCGCTCGGCGGCGCCGGGCGCCGGCTTCAAACCGGATATATTCAGCAGTACTTGTTGGTTGTCATCATCGCGGCCGTCACGCTATCAGTGCTCGTGCAGTTGTAATCGGCTCGCAGCCGTTCGGAGGATAAGACACGCATGTTGTTGACACAGTTACTTTTATGCCCAGTGATTGGGATGCTGGTTATTCTGGCGCTGCCAAGAACAAAGGTCTCGGCCATACGCTGGGCCGCGCTCATTTCAACCGGCGCGGCGCTTTTGCTGGGTATCCAGATGCTCTCGCAGTTCGATGCGGTGGCGCCGGGCATTCAGTTCGAGGAGCGCGTGTCGTGGATCGCACCGCTGGGCGTGTTCTATCACCTCGGCATCGACGGCATCAGCCTGCCGATGGTGCTGCTGACGGTGCTGCTGGGCTTTATCGCGTGTTTGGCATCGGCTTCGATCACCGAACGCCAAAAAGAATATTACATTTTGTACCTGCTGTTGCAGGCGGGCATGCTGGGCACATTCTTAGCGTTGGACCTGTTCTTGTTTTATATTTTTTGGGAATTAGTGCTTGTGCCGATGTATTTTTTGATCGGCATTTGGGGCGGCGGCCGCCGCGAATATTCGGCTTTTAAGTTTTTCGTCTATACGCTCGCCGGCAGCATGGCCATGCTGCTTTCGATTTTGACGATCTATTTCCGGACGCAGACGTTCGATATTCCGACTTTGGCTGCTACAGGCCACTCGATGGAGCTAGGCCTGCAGAAGCTTTTGTTCATCGGCTTTTTCTTAGGGTTTGCGGTGAAGGTGCCGATGTTTCCGTTCCACACGTGGCTGCCGGATGCCCATGTGGACGCGCCGACTCCCATCAGTGTGATCCTAGCCGGCGTGCTGCTTAAAATGGGCGGCTACGGGTTCTTGCGCATCGGCTACCCGCTCGTTCCGGAAGGCGCGCAGGCATTTGGTGGGATGATGGCGACGCTGGGCGTGATCGGCATCGTATACGGCGCATTCGTGGCCATGGCCCAGACCGACCTTAAAAAGCTGGTGGCCTATTCTTCAGTGTCGCACATGGGTTTTGTAGCGCTGGGTTTGGCTAGCCTCACGCCGGAAGGCGTGCACGGCGCGATGTTTCAGATGTTCAGTCACGGCCTTGTGACCGGCGGTTTATTTTTGTTGGTTGGCGTGTTGTATGACCGCGCGCACACCCGGTCGCTAGAGGCGTTCGGTGGGTTGGGCGTGCGCGTTCCTGTTTTTTCGGGGCTCTTTATTTTCTTTGGGATGGCTTCGCTTGGGCTTCCCGGCCTAAGCGGGTTCGTTGGCGAATTCCTTTCGCTGCTGGGCGCGTATGGCCCGCTACAAAAGTGGGTGTTGGTTGCGGTCATCGGCATCGTCGTTACGGCCGCGTATACGTTGACGGCGGTGCAGCGCGTGTTGCTCGGCCCGCTCAACGAAAAGTGGAAAGCGCTCTCCGATGTCAACGCCCGCGAGCTGTTGACGATTGTTCCGCTTTTACTGCTGACGCTGGCAATCGGCGTGTATCCGCTTTTTCTGATCAGCTTGCAGGATAGCGCCATTCAAAGGTTCCTTACGAGCGTTTTAAGCGCATGATCCATTTATTATCGGAGAGTTTGCGTTTTTGGTGGCCCGAGGCTGCGCTGGGAGCCGGCGCGCTGCTGACCGCGCTTCTTGCCGCGTGGGGCCGTCCTGCCAAAGCCGCCATTGCCGCCGCTTGGATTACGCTGGCGTCTGTTGCTGCTCTTCTTTTAAACGCTCCCGGAGTTGCGCAGGACGCGCTCTTTTTCGGCATGATCGTGGCGGATCCGTTTAGTTTGGCATTTCGGTGGCTGGCGCTGGTCACGATCATCATTACCGCTCTTTTAGTATGCGGCTCTCGCGATGGCACCGAGGAACGGCGGGGCGAGTATTTGAGCCTGGTGCTTTTTATCGGTCTTGGCTTGATGCTGATGGCGGAGGCGAACCATCTGCTGATGGCCTACTTGGCTATCGAGTTCGTCAGCCTCAGTTCTTACCTCTTAGTGGGTTTTTCCGACGACGCGCGCAGCTCCGAGGCTTCGTTAAAATACCTGCTTTTCGGGGCGCTTGCCTCCGGCATTATGCTCTTTGGCATGTCGCTTTTATTCGGCCTTACCGGCGAGCTCGGTTTCTTTGGCTTGCTGCAAGCAAGCAGCGTTGTGGCATTTGAAACGCCGGGTATTTTTCTTCTGGCCATCATGCTTATGCTGGTAGGGCTTGCCTTTAAAATTTCGTTGGTGCCGTTTCATATGTGGACGCCGGATGTGTATGAGGGGGCGCCTATTCCGGTCACCGCGCTTCTATCGGTGGGGCCAAAAGCCGGGGCATTAGCGTTGCTTGTGCGCATCATGCACGCGCTGCACCCGGTGTGGCCGGCGATTGCGCCGGCGATTGCCGCGCTTGCCGTTATCACCATGACGTTCGGCAACTTAGTGGCGCTGGTGCAGACTAACGTAAAGCGGCTGTTCGCTTACTCGACGATAGGGCAGGTAGGTTATCTCTTGATCGGTTTTGTGGTGCAGAGCCCGGCCGGGCTTCAAGGGTTGTTGCTTTACTTGGTGGCCTATCTTTTTATGAACCTGGGAGCATTTGCGTGCATTGCCTGGGTGGTGAATGAGACGGGCAGTGAATCCATCGAGGCTTTTCGCGGATTGGGGCGGCGATCTCCCGTATTGGCTTTTTTGCTGACGGTGTGCTTGCTGTCGCTGGCGGGTATTCCGCCGATGTTTGGCTTTATCGGCAAGTTTTTTTTATTCGGCGCGGCAATCCAGGGTCATTACGTCTGGCTGGCGGTGGCTGGGGCCGCGAACAGCGCTCTGGCGCTTTATTACTATGTTAAGCTGATCCGCCAAATGTATTTAGCCTCCGATAACTCCAAGAGCGGCGCTTTAGAAGGCACTTTGCCGCTTCGTTTGGCTGCATGGGTTTGCGCTCTAGCGACGCTCCTGTTGGGGTTGTTTCCTTCTTCGCTTCTTGCGCTGCTGCGAGAGTCGGTTCGCATAAATCTCCTTTGAGCCGCGCGCTGCGGCTGTGTTATAATGCGCGTCTCCTATGAGACGCCTTATGCTGGGGGCCGTGAGCCTTAGGCGGTGAGTCATGGCGAGACAAACGGATCCACGCCTGTGGATTCAGCAAGCCGGGTTGCTAACGTCAATCCCCTTTGTATTATTGGTTGGCCCTGTGGGAGGTTATTATCTTGGATCTCTCATCGATTCTCAATGGCAGGTCGGCCCATGGGGAGTGTTTGTCGCGGTTACGATCGGTTTGGCTGCGAGCTGTCGTGTCACGATTAATCTGATTCGTGATGCGCAGAATCTCGAAAAGCGCGGCAAAGAGCCGCCTAAGTCCGTTAAGCATTGAAGTGGGATGAACGCGTGAAACGATGAACACCACATTTTTGTTCAGCACAAGTTTTGGCATCCTATGGAACGTGGCGAGTATTGGGTGCTTGGTTCAACTCTTGCGCTGCTGGATGGGGCCGCAACCGTCTTGGCGCCGCGCGCTTTTTTGGAGCGTGATTAAGTTTGGCCTTCTGTATGCGGTCGCCTCCTTTTTTCTCTGGAGCGAACGCGCTTCGGTGCTGGGTTTTAGCATCGGATTTACCGTAACGCTCATCGGCGCGTGCGCGTACTTTGCGATTCGCGGCCGTTCGAACCTTGCGACGCGTTCTTATGTCCGCTGACGCCGCTCACGCCGCCGCTGAAGCTGTTCATGGCGCCGCCGCAGGCGGCCACGGCAGCATCCCCGAACTTCCCAACGTTATTACCGTTTTAAGCGGCTGGAATCACGGCCATCCGGCTATTGCTTGGCTGCATCGTTGGGAAAACGTCGTGTTCTCGGCTATTATCGCGCTTGCGCTTTGCTTCATCGCTTGGCGCTATGGGCGCAAACCCGCTTTGATTCCAAAAGGCGGGCAGAATCTCATCGAGGCGATGATAGAGGGTATCGATGCTTTCGTGCAGCGCGTCATCGGCCCGGCCGGCCGCGAGCACACGCCGTTTATCGGATCGCTGTTTCTTTACATCTGGTTTATGAATCTCTCAGGGTTAATCCCGGGTTTTAAATCCTCTACCTCCAACCTAAACACGACCGTGGGCCTTGCGCTTGCGGTTTTTTGTTATGTGCAGGCTTTCCGTATTCGTGCGCTGGGGATAGGCGCTTACTTGCACCACCTGGCCGGATCGCCGAGTTTTGACGACGTGAAGGTGGCTCCGCTTGCTATGAAATGCATGCTTATTCCCATCAAGTGCTTCGTTATGGGCGTCTTATTTACGCTTGAGCTTGTCGGGGAATTCATCAAACCCATCAGCCTGAGTTTGCGTCTTGGTTTTAACGTGTTTGCTGAAGACGTTCTTTTGGCGGTGCTGGTGGGCCTGGGCATTGTAGCGGGCACGGCGCTGCATCTGCCGTATCCTTTTTCGATCCCGGTCCAAATTTTTGTAGTTCCGCTTGTGTTGATTTTTAGCACGGTGCAGGCACTGGTGTTCAGCCTGCTGACCTCGGTGTACATCGGGTTGATGTTGCCGCACGGGGATCACGAGACACATGGAGAACACCACGCGTAGCAAGAGCAATAAAAGGAGACTCGTATTATGGGTGAGCATGCAGCAGTTAGCGCAATGACTACAGCATCATGGTTGGCGATCTTTGTGCCGTTATCTTTGGGCGGTGCGGCGATGGCGTCGGCGTTTGGGTTGAGCAAGGCGGTAAGTTCGGCATTAGACGCGATGGCTCGCCAGCCTGAAGCCGGCGGACAGATTCAGACGGCCATGATTATCGGTTGCGCGCTTATTGAGGCGTTGACGATCTACGTGCTCGTTATCGCTTTCGTGTTGCAGGGCAAGATCTGAGGGGGCAATGCCTGCTTTTTTGAAGCTGAGCCTGGTTGAGATCTTTTCGCAGGCGCTCAGCTTCTTCGTGCTCGTTTTCGTGCTCAAGCGGTTTGCTTGGAAGCCGATCTTGTCGATGCTCGATTTGCGAAAAGAGCGCATCGAGTCAGACATGAAGCGCGCTGCCGAGCAGCGGGCCGAATTTGAGCGCCTTCAGCAAGAGATAACGCGTCGGCTCGCCAAGATCGACGAGGAAGCGCGCGCTAAGATCCAAGAGTCGGTGCTCGAGGGCAAGCGCATCGGCTTGGAAGTCCAGGAAGAGGCGCGTGCGCAGGCGCATGCCATCATGACCAAGGCGCGCGAAACAGTCGAGCTTGAGCTGGCTAAAGCGCGCGTTACTTTGCGCGATCAGGTAGCCGACATGACGTTTCAAGCCATTGAGCGCGTGCTGCAGCAAAAGATGGACGCACAGACTGATAAAAAACTTATCGATCAAGTGCTGGCAGAGTTGGAGCAGTCCTCCACAAAGCGATGAACAGCAGCCCTGTCGCCGCGCGTTATGCCGAAGCTTTGTTTTCTTCGGCAAAAGCAGCCGGCGAGATCGATCAAACGCTTGAGCCCCTCAATGTGCTCGGCGATCTGATGAAGGGCGAAGCGCGTCTTCGGGAATTCTTTTTGAATCCCGATGTGGATCCAGAGGATAAAGTCGGCATGCTGGACCGCGTGACACAAAAGTCGTGGTCGCCGCTTGTACGCGCGTTCATGCAGATGCTCACAGCTGTCTACCGCGCAGAGCTATTACTGGATATCGTTGAGGCATTTCGTGTATTGGTCGATGTTGAGCATAAGCGCGTCTATGCGGTGATCCGGTCGGCCCGTAAGCTGGCGCCGGATTCTCTGGCGCGGCTGAAGGCGCTTCTTGAGCGCCGCGAAGGAAGAACGGTGCTGCTGCGCGAAGAGCTCGATCCGAGCTTGCTCGGCGGCTTGCAAGTGATGGTGGAAAATCGCGTGATTGACGGTTCCGTTAAGCGACGCTTGTCGGATCTGCGCGCGCAGTTGCGACAAGTTTCGGTGGCATAACAAGGTGATCAGAGCATGAGCAAGCTTCGTCCGGAAGAAGTTTCATTGGCATTGCAGCAAGAGCTGGAGCGTTACCGCACCCAGGTTCGCTTGGATTCAACCGGCCGCGTGATTCAGGTAGGAGACGGCATCGCCCGTCTCTACGGCCTCGACGATGCTATGGCCGGCGAGTTGCTTGAGTTTCCCGGCAACACGATGGGCATGGTGTTCAATCTTGAAGAGCATCACGTCGGCGCGGTTATCTTAGGCTCCGATCAGCACATTAAAGATGGCGACCTGGTCAAACGCACCGGGCGCATTACTTCTGTGCCGGTGGGCCCGGCCATGCTCGGCCGCGTGGTAGACGCGCTGGGCCGCCCGATCGACAATAAAGGCCCGGTTGTCACTGATAAATCCCGGCCTATCGAGGCGCGCGCGCCGAACGTGCTCGAGCGTCAGCCGGTGAAGCAGCCGGTGCAGACCGGTATCAAAGCGATCGACGGCATGATCCCTATCGGCCGCGGCCAGCGTGAGCTTGTCCTGGGCGACCGGCAAACGGGCAAGACCGCGCTTTTGATCGACACTATTTTGAATCAGAAGGGCAAAGACCTTATTTGTATTTACGTCGCCATCGGCCAGAAGATGTCGAGCGTCGTCGCTGTGGTTGAAACGCTGCAGCAGCATGGCGCCATGGATTACACCGTGGTCGTGGTGGCGTCGGCCGAAGATCCCGCGCCGCTGCAATACCTCGCGCCATACACCGGCTGCGCGATCGGCGAAGAGTTTATGCACGCGGGCAAGCACGCGCTGTGCTGCTACGACGATCTTTCCAAGCACGCGGTTGCTTATCGGCAGCTGTCGCTCTTGCTGCGCCGCCCGCCGGGCCGCGAAGCCTACCCGGGCGATGTGTTCTACCTGCACTCCCGCTTGCTTGAGCGCGCGGCCAAGATGCGCGAGGATCTGGGCGGCGGCAGCCTTACCGCGCTACCCGTTATCGAAACGCAGGCAGGCGATGTGTCCGCATATATTCCAACGAATGTTATTTCCATCACCGATGGGCAGATCTATCTTGAGGCCGATTTGTTTTACTCCGGCGTTCGTCCCGCTGTTAACGTTGGTTTATCAGTGTCGCGCGTAGGGGGCAGCGCCCAGACCAAGGCCATGAAAAAGGTCGCCGGTCGTCTGCGTTTGGATTTGGCGCAGTATCGCGAGTTGGCCGCCTTCACCCAGTTCGGCTCGGAGCTTGATAAAGCGACGCAGTCGCAGTTAACTCGCGGCGAGCGCATGGTCGAAATCTTAAAGCAAGGCCAGTACTCACCGATGAGCCTCGCGCATCAGGTTTCGATCATCTATGTAGCGGGCCAGGGGCATTTGGATGAAGTCCCGCGCGCCCAGGTTCGCGCTTTCGAGGCCGCGTTCCACAAGTTCCTTGATGAGAAGTATCCCGATGTGATCCACGAGGTCGACTCGGCCAAAGAACTGAACGACAAAATCACGCAGCGCTTAAACGAAGCGGTTGCGCAGTGCAAGCAGGCGTTCCTGAAACCGGCGAGTAACTGACAACCGCTAACAGTTAAGACGAGCATAAAGTAAACCGGCATGGCATCTTTACGGGAAATCAGGCGTCGGCTGCGCAGCACGCAGAGCACCAAGCAGATCATGCGCGCTATGCAGCTGGTTTCGGGCTCCAAGTTTAAGCGCGCGCAGAACCAGCTCGTGCAAGTTAGGGCTGTTATGGAATTTCTCGGCGCTTTGCTGCAGCGCGTTTTGGCCGCCTCTGCCGAGGCAGCCATGCATCCGCTATGCGTTGAGCCCAAGGCCGAAGCAAGCGCTTTATTGATCGTTACGTCGGATACCGGCTTATGTGGCTCGTACAATACGAACTTGATCCAACTGGCCGAATCGCATATGCGACGCGAGACAGCAAAGCCCACGCGGTATATTTATATCGGCAAGAAGGGCCAGCGCTATTTCACCAAGCGTGGCCGCACAGAATCAAAGGCGTATCTGAATCTGGCTGGCCGCCCGAATGTGGCGACGATCGCTGAGATCGGCCGCGAGCTCATGAATCAGTTTTTGGCGGGTGAGATATCGTCGGTCGATATTGTTTCGGCGCGGTTTCGTTCAGCGACAGTTTCAAGGCCGGCGATAACCACCTGGCTTCCGGCAAAGCTTGAACCAACGCAGGCGGCTGCAGACACAGGCAAGCCGGTCGATGAGTATATTTTCGAGCCGTCGCCTGAAGAAGTGTTGAAGGACTTGTTGCCGAGGTGGGCGCTCTTAAAGTTTCAACTGGCGATCTTGGAGGCGTTCACGTCGGAGCACAGTGCGCGCATGATCGCGATGAAGAATGCCACCGACAACGCGCAAGAGCTGCTCAGCAGCTTGACGAGCCAGCGTAATCGCATCCGCCAGGCCAACATCACTAAAGAAATCAGCGAGATCGTCGGCACCGCCGAGGCTTTGAAGTAGTCCCTACTAGAGGAGTTATGAATGGCTGAAAATTTCGGAACAGTCGTGCAGGTGATCGGCCCCAGCGTTGATATCCGTTTTGACGCGGACAAGCTGCCGTCGATCCTTAACGCCGTCAAAATTGAGCATGAAGAACGCAAGATTAACCTCACGCTTGAGGTCGCGCAGCACGTAGGCAACAACACCGTGCGCTGTATCGCGATGGACGCGACCGATGGCATTTCGCGAGGCATGAAGGCGTTTGATACAGGGGCTCCGATCAGCGTGCCTGTAGGCACTCAGACGCTTGGACGCATCTTTAACTTGCTTGGCGAACCGCTGGATGACCGCGGTCCGCTTAAGCATCCTGAGCAACGCTCTCCGATCCATCGCAAGCCCCCCGCGTTTGAAGATCAGCTGTCGGTCAAGAATGTCTTTGAGACGGGCATTAAGGTCGTTGACCTGCTCGCGCCGTACCCGAAGGGCGGCAAGGTGGGTCTTTTTGGCGGCGCAGGCGTTGGCAAGACCGTTATTTTGATGGAGCTTATCCGCAACATCGCTACTGAGCACGGCGGCGTGTCGACGTTTGCCGGCGTGGGCGAGCGCACCCGCGAGGGCAACGACCTGTGGCTTGAGCTCAATGAATCCGGCGTTGTCAACAAGACAGCGCTTGTGTTCGGCCAGATGAACGAGCCGCCCGGCGCGCGCTTGCGCGTGGCGCTTTCGGCGCTGACCATGGCCGAGCACTTCCGAGATCAAGAGGGCCAAGATGTGCTGCTCTTTATCGACAACATCTTTCGCTATGTGCAGGCGGGCTCCGAAGTATCGACGCTGTTGGGCCGCATGCCCTCGGCCGTAGGCTACCAGCCTAACCTCAGCACCGAGCTGGCCACACTGCAGGAGCGCATCACGTCGACGCGGCGCGGCTCGATCACATCGGTGCAGGCGATCTACGTTCCGGCCGACGACTTAACCGACCCGGCGCCTGCCACAACTTTCTCGCATTTGGACGCGACCACCGTGCTGTCGCGCCAGATCGCGGAGTTGGGCATTTATCCTTCGGTTGATCCGTTGGAATCGACTTCGCGTATTTTGGATCCGCATATCGTGGGCGAGGAGCACTACCAGACGGCTCGGCAGGTGCAGCTCATCCTGCAGCGCTACAAGGATCTGCGCGACATTATCGCGATCCTGGGTATGGACGAGCTGACCGATGACGACAAGACCGTTGTCTACCGCGCGCGTAAGATCCAGCGTTTCCTATCCCAGCCGTTTTTCGTGGCCGAGCAGTTTACCGGAACGCCGGGCCGCTACGTGAAACGCGAAGATGCGATCAAAGGCTTCAAGATGATCGTCGACGGCAAGCTCGACGATGTGCCGGAGCAGCTCTTTTTCATGCGCGGCACGATTGACGAAGTGCTTGAGGCGGCCGAAAAAGCGAAAGCAGCTAAGTAACAAAGTGTTCACAAGTAACACAGTGTTAACTTGACCAACATGGCAATTTCCAGGAAAATCTCCATTCGAGTGCTGACAAGCCAGGGCCTTGCTGTCGAGGACGAGGCGGTATCGTTGCGCGCTCCGGGCGGGCTGGGTTCTTTTGGTGTGTTGTACAACCACGCGCCCATGGTCAGCACGCTTACGCCCGGCAAGCTGCAATGGAAGCGCCCGGATGGTACGCTGCGCGCGCTTCTTATCGGAGAGGGCATTTTTGAGGTCGCCAAGAACCAATGCACCGTTCTGACGAGTTCTATTCAAGAAACCGAGCCAGCCGCCGCCTGAGGATCGATTTATGCTGAGTTTGACGCATCCGCAGTGGGTAGCGCTTGGAATTTTCGTCCTTTCGTATGGCCTGATCATCAGCAATAAAATTCACCGCACTTTTGCCGCGATCCTCGGCGCTATCCTAGTCGCTTTCTTCGTTCTTACCCCCCAGCAGATGCTCCATTATGAGAACTGGGAAACGCTCATTTTCGTGTTCGGCATGATGACCGTTATCGCGACGATGGAGCATTCGGGATTTTTTCGCTGGCTGGGTCTGCACGCGGCCAAAAAGGTAAAGCTCGACCCGCTTAAGCTTTACATTCTCTTTCCGTTCATCGCGGCGTTTCTCGCCGCGTTCGTGGATAGCATCACCGTCATGCTTTTCATGGCGACGTTGACGATTGAGGTCTCCAAGCTTGTGGGTATTCGGCCGCTCCCGCTGTTATTGGCTGAGATTTCAGCGGCCAACATCGGAGGCGCTTCCACGATGGTGGGAGATCCGCCGAATGTGATTCTAGGCACCTACTTCCACTTGTCGTTTATGGATTTCGTGCGCAATACAGGGCCGGCCGCGGTGATCGGCTTTGCCATTACGGCGGCGCTTTTTATCGCGGCCTATCGCAAGGAAATTTTCGAGCGCCGCAAGGAGCTGCGCAAGCACCCCTCCATCATTAAGGAAGCGATTGCTAAGCTGCATCCAGAGGAAGCCATTTCTGATAAGCACTTGTTTTGGGTTGGGCTGGCGGGTTTCCTGTATGTGGTGGTCATGCTGGTCACACACCATCTGACGCATATGTCGGTGGCTACCGTTGCCATTACAGGCGCTGCGTTGGTGATGTTTTTAGGCGGGCCGCTCCATAAGATGCCTGAAGTCGTGAAGAAGGTCGACTGGGACACGCTTCTTTTCTTCGCCTGCCTCTTTTTGATCGTTGGCGCTATGGAAGAAGTCGGATTGCTTAAAATTTTTGCGGATATGGTTCTTAGCGGCACCGGTGGTAATTTCGCCGTAATCGTTTCGATTATCCTGTGGTTTGCGGCGATCGCTTCATCATTGGTGGATAACGTGCCGATGGCGGCCACCATGGCGCCTATTCTGAAACATTTAAGCGATAGCGCAGGCCTGTCACTTCCGCCGCTTATCTGGAGCGCGGCGCTGGGCACCGACATAGGCGGTAATGGTACCCCTATTGGCGCTTCCGCAAATGTCGTGGCGCTAGCAACTTATGAGCAGAGCACCCGCAAACGCGTCTCTTGGGCCGAGTATTGCAAGTTCTCGTACCCAATCATGGTAATTACGATCTTTGCCCTGAACATCTTCCTGCTTTTCGTCCACCGTCATTAATCGCGCAGGTATTTTTCGGTATTTTCGGTAGCTTGAGCCGAAAGCCGTCGTCGGGTATAATAGCCAGACTTAGGAATAGGCCATTCCTTCGACCATTTCCGGGCGGTTAGCTCAGTTGGTTAGAGCGGCTGATTTACATTCAGCAGGTCGGAGGTTCAAATCCTTCACCGCCCAGTTCTTTATGCTAAGGGCGGCAATTCAAGGGGCGCAAGTAAGCGGGGAGGCGAGCCAATGAGTGATGGACCTGCAGCATCTACGGGAACGCCGGATCTAGGCAAGAGTTCGACGGGTATTCAGCCAAATGTGGCGGCGCTGCTCTCCTACGTGCTGGGCGTCATTACCGGCATCATTTTCTTCGTGATCGAGAAAGAGAATAAGTTCGTCAAGTTCCACGCCATGCAGTCGATTTGTTTCGCTGCCGGGCTTTTTGTCGTCAGCTTTGTGCTGGCATTCATTCCTGTTTTAGGTTGGATAGTCGCGCTTTTGCTGCAGCTGGCAGCGTTGGCCTTTTGGGTGATCGTCATGATCAAGGCTTACCAAGGCCAGTGGTACAAACTGCCGGTTGTCGGCGACATCGCCGCCAAGCAAGTCGGCGGCATATAAGCCCTTTCAGTTTCCCCATTTGGGGGTGTAGCTCAGTTGGTTAGAGCGAAGGATTGTCAATCCTTAGGCCGCGGGTTCGAGTCCCGTCACTCCCGCCATATTGCAAACAGAGGCCCTTCAGCGAAGAAGCTGAAGGGCTTTCTGTATGTGGGGGTGAGCGTTACGTCATTGAGGACGCAGTTCGATAGGACGAAAGCGAGCAAATTGCGCCGTTCCTCCTCAGTCTTCGTATCGTATTGACGCAGCCCAGCTTGCGCGAGTTCGAATATTTTGAGCCCCTGCTCGAAATAGTGGTGGTTGGCTCGCTGGTGCCGTGCGATCTGGTCTTGGATCGTATCCTGTTCCTTGCGCCACTCCGTTGATTTCGCCTGCCAGAAGTCCTCGGCAATCCTCCCGTCCAGCTTGTCCAGGTACGCCTGGTCCAGGCGGCGCTGGATCGTGGCGTACTGCGCGTTCAGCGCCTCAAGCTGGCCGTTGTGGTAGGCCTGCTCATCGGCATGGCTGCGATGCAGGGACTCCCTGAGCCACGCCAGGCGCTCTTCATCAACCTGTACCGCCTCGATGAGCCTCCGTACCTCAGCTTCCAGGACTTCTTGCCGCACGTAGGGCTGGCCGCATTTGCCCTTAGCGTGGGAGCGGTGGTAGTAGATGTACTTTTCCTTCTTGCGCTCCGGTGTGATGGTGCAGCTGCATCGGGAGCAGGTAAAGAGGCCGGTAAACAAAAATTTCTCTCCGCGGCCCTTGGAACCTCGGTGACGCTCCTTCGACACTTTCTGGACCGCCTCAAATAGTTCGCGGGTGATGATGGGCGTGTGGATGCCCTTGTAGTACTTGCCCTTCCAGACAAAATCTCCGTAGTAGATTGGGTTCTTCAGGATCCGCTCGATCTCACTTCGGGAGAGCTGACGCCCTGAACGACGGCCTACCACACCGGCCGTTACAGCCAGACTGCGGAGCTTCCTGACCGAGTAACGGCCACTGGCGTACAGCTCGAACAGCTTCTTGATCGCCGCTGCCTCCTGCGCATGAACTTCAATGGTGTGCGTCTGGAGGTTGTTGCGGTAGCCAATGGGCGCATGGGAAGGGTATTCGCCCTGTTCGGCCTTTTCAGCGTGTCCCTTTTTGACTTCTTCGGAGAGGTTATCAATGTAGTTCTTCGCCATGAGCACCCGGATCCCGTGAATAAATTTCTGATGGGATCGGGACTCCGGGCCGAGCACCTCGCCTTCCTTCACGAGATGGATTTCAACGCCCAGCTCATCAATCGTCACGTAGTCCTTGAAGTTGCGGTACAGTCGGTCGGTCTTCTCAACGAGCATTGCTTTGACGGACGGCGATTCCTTGAGGAAATGCACCATCTGGCCAAAGTTGGCCCGCCCCGCTTTCTTTGCGGTCTCAACGTCTACAAATTCTTCGACGATCTCGAACCGCTGCTTGGCGGCGTACTCGCGGAGCAGCTTGAGCTGGGAAGGGATTGAGAACCCCTCTTCCTCCTGCTCCTTGCTGGACACCCGGGCGTATATGATGGCGTTGGTTGTGGGGATCATCGCGTCGCTCTCATTCCGAGTGTTTACTCGCTATCTTCCGGCGCTGCAAGGCCGTGGTGATAGCACTGACCACCCACTCTTGCATCGTTGTATCCAATTCGGCCGCTCTCATGCGCATCAGCTTGTGCGTCTCCTCTGATACGCGGATGTGGATCATGCGGCCTGGGCGGACGTCCTTCTTTGGCATGGGGCCTCCTGGTCAGGAGGAATATAACCGGGATATATCCTCCGGTCAAGCAAATACTGTGCAAACTATCACAAATACCCCTTGAGCTTGAACGCCGCCTTGAGCGCCAGGGTGCGCGTCGACCAGTCTTTGCTTTTGAGTAGCTGGCGGAGCAGCGCCGGATCTTCGCACAAGCGATCTACCCGGGCATCGTGCTTCTGGCAGGATTGGTAGGTAAGCTCGTAGCAGTGGCGGCAGCCGAAGTATTTGCCGCCGCCCAGGTACAGCTTTAAGGCCCGCTGGTTGCAGACGATGCCGTTCTTGATCAGCGGGCAGATAAACCACCACCGCTTGCCGCCATAGCGACAGGGCGTAGCGACAAGCTTCACCGAGTAATCGAGGCGCTCCTTCTCACCCATGTATCCTTGCGTCTGGGTGTACTGGAAGCGAATTTCTCCCACCCACTCTTCGACCCAGATCCGGAAACTGACGCTGCCAGTTTCTTCCCCACATCCGTCCGTCCATTTCATGCCGCCCCACTGAAAGCCGGACAAATAGCCGTGCTGTTTCAGAAAGCTCATGCTGATGGATTTGCACGCCGCAGTCGTTGTCTTCTTATCCCGGCTCCATCGGCCTCTCATCCACCCCCCTCTTTTTCCTAAATCATTTGGGAATGGTGCAACCCATTCCTACAGGTAAGTGTCTGGAAATTCACTGGTTGCTGTAGTTATTCCGTTTTGCCGATCATTGCACCTCTCGTCTCGGTCAGTAGCGCCTTGGCTTCCACCAGCGCCGTCTGAAACTCCGTCCACGCGCCCGCCTGATGCGCCCGATCCATCCGCTCCTGAAGGGCGGACCAGGTTGGAAGGAATGCTTTGCGGGCGGAGCATGGCAGCCGCTCGTAGTCCGGAGCGGCCTGACGCAGTAGCGCCTGGAAGTCCCGCCGCATGGAGTGCTGTAGCGCTTCGCGGGCGGCTTCATCGGTTGGGGCCGGACTGCTTGGAGCAACCGGGACAGCCGGTGGTTCGTAGAAGAGTCCGATCAGGGATGCCATGGCGTCACAAAGTTTCCTGAATCTGCACTTCCTGCCCTCCTTGCTCGCGGGCAGGCAGTGCAGGAAGGGCAGAACCGGAAACCTCCTCAGCGTTCTGTGGTCGTGCGAACACCCACCGGGAGGTGTGCGAGGTGCGCCCCACGCTGATCTTCAGGTTCAATGCCGTCTCGAGGGGGCGCCGCGACAAGTGGAGGTGCTTGCCCAAGGCCGCAGAGGTCTTCGGAAGCAGCAGTCCCTCGGTCCTGGCCAGCTCTTCCAGCTCCCGATACAGCGCGCCGGTCTCAATCTCCCGGCCAAGATTGCCCCCGGAGGCCGTCCACATGGCCAGGCACAGCGCCACCTGATCCTCCTCCGTGGCGTACTGCGCCTGCTCCTCCTCGATCCGTGCCAGGGCGCTGTAGAACCGAGCCGCGGCCTCAGCGCCGCCTCTGGCGCAGCTCAGCCGCCACCCAAAGGCGGCGAAATCCGCCATGCGGCAGTTGGAGGGCGCGGCGTCCGGCACCTGCCGGAGAGCGGTCAGCGCGTGGTTGAGCAGGTCCAAGAGGTCCGACCAGACGCCGTCTCTGCGCTCGAGCGTCTGCCGGATCACGGCGGACTCCGGGACGAACTGCTCCGGCCTCACCAGCCGACAGATCAGCAGCCGCTCCGCCACATCGGGCCGCCGGAAGTGGGGATCGCGGGAGGTGATCACCAAGTGCGCCACAGGCCGGTGAATGGCCAGGGTGTTGGTCGTGTACAGCTCTCGCAGCTCGAACTCATGTCCCGTGGCATAGGTGGCCAGCCGGTCAGGAAGCCATCGGATTGGCGCATCGGCGTTATCGAAGGCGGCAAAGGGCTTGCCGCAGAGTGTCGCGATAAACGCCTGCTCGCCGCGCTCGCTGGCTTCCAGGTGCCCAACGTTGAAGCGCTCGCCCAGCAGTTGCAGACCAAAGCGCCGGGCGGTGGTGGTTTTCGTCGAACCCTGCGGGCCGATGAAGGCCGGGATGAGCTTGGTCGGGTGCAGCTCCGGGAAGAACAGCGAGAGCATCCAGACAAAGAGCAGATCGCGCCACGCCTCCCCGGTCAGCCGCGCCGTGGGATCAAACCGGATCGGCTCCAAGAACGCCGCCAGGGTTGCGTGGGCGGGGCGCTGGCCAGGCGGAAGGTAGATGTACGGACTCGCCAGTAGTGTTGAGGCAAAGAGGACACCGGCCTCCCCATTCGGGGCCTGCGTTACGGTCCGCCCGTCCAGTATCCACAGCCCGCTTCCGAAATCGGTCACGAACAGACGGTGGGACGACACGTCGTAATGCGCCAACCGATATACCTGTGTATGCTGGCCTCGCTGATGGACCTCCGTGAGCAGGTGTTCCAGGAGATACCGAAATTCAGCTTCTGTCGGATTGAGGCCGGACAAGTCGGCCAGGAAGCGAGTGAACCCTTCCTCCGCGATGGCATGAAGGGTGCGGCTACCCGTGTCAAAGAAATACCCCTGCCGCTCAGGGGTGAGGTAGAACGTGCCGGTATGACGGAGGCGGTCGGTGACGGCGGAGGCGATGAGTTGCTTCTTCTCGAAATTTAACGCCTCCCGCTGAGGTAGCTTGCGGGTGTGATGGATAAACGCCTTCAGATCGGCTGTCTCGGCGGCAGCTTGCCGAATTTGCGAAGAGGTCAATGCTGCGGCTTTGGCTCTGCGGGCTTTCCATTTCTTCCACCAGGACTTCGACCGCGTGAAGGCCGCATGGGTCAACGGAATGCGCTTCAAGCCGCTCAAAGCCTCGCTGCCCTTGGCCACCAGGAAGTCATCGATTCCGGTCTTTTCCGTTCCGTCCGGCTGCTCAATGATCGCGACACCCACCCGTGCCCCGCGCTCCTCCAGCTCCTTGCCGAGCGCGTACACGGCGTTGAGCAGCTCAAGCCGGTGCCAGATGTCGGAGTCGAAATACAACGTCACCTCGCGCTCAACCCAGGTGATCCGATCCAGTTCCGGGACGAGGGCGTGAGTCTTTGCCTCCGTCCAAGCCCAGATGCCCCCAACCCCCACGGTCATGACCCCCGCCTGCATCATGGCAGCGGCCTTCTTTTCGCCCTCGGCTACCGCCAGGGGTGCTGCGGGGTTGGTCAGGATTGCTTCGACGGCGGGCAGGATGTAGAGATGCGTCGGTGTCTTCTTGGGCTGGAGATACTTCACCCGGTGGCCGCGCTTGTCCTCATACGGCGGGAAGATCTTGAGCCGGACAAAGCCCCCTGTCCCAGGGTATGGGAACGCCAGGGCGGACTGCACCTGCGCGGGGCTCCACCCGAGCAGGTGGGGAATGTCCGTTGGCGGCACCGAGTAGACGCCCATGGCCGCAATGGTCTCATGGGTGAGGCCGCTTTTGCGCAGGTCAGCTGCGTGGTCAGGATGCAGGGGTGGGACCGTTACCATGTAGACCTCCAGGTTGCCGTGTCATCGACGCCACGTCCTCATCACGTTGGGCGCTGGCGATCAGCGCCTCAAACTTCTCCACAATCGCCTGTAACAGCTGGTCACCCGCCTGTCGCGTTACCGGGTGAACGCACTGGATCTCTTTGCCATTTGGTAGCACTTTGACGGGGAAGACCAAGCGATAGCCGCTGCCATCGAGCCGCGTGTGGATGGCGATGTTGCCGAGGTAGAGCTGACCGTTGACCACGCACGACGCGAATGCGATCAATCCGTTGCGCGGTTTCACCGGGATGATGTCCACCTCGGAAATCGAGAGCGGGACGGCGGGTCGGTCAGGTCGCATGGCGAGCATGCTTTTCTCCGGCGGGGGTGTCTGTCGGTTTGGCTTCCAGCGCCCACCGGATCAGCGTTCCGTAGAAGCCCACGGCGTTTTCGATGATCTCGCGGGCGTCTTCGCGGGTCAGCGGCTTGGCAGAAAGCGGCTGCCACACGGCAATGGTCTGATCGAGGAAATCGGCGTCTATTGATGCCATGCGGGCAGCATGGCACGAGAAAATGAGCCCGTCGTTTTAGTGGGCAGCTATGGGGCTACTTGGGTATCTGTGGGACGAGTTTGGGAAAACTGATGAAGCGGGGAAGGAGGTCTAACGGCGTGGAAATCTGAGCTGCGTAATGCCGAGCGCCTCCATTTCCTTGTTCGTGATAGGGTTTCTAAAACGAATCGAATTCTTGGAGATGTCGAAGAACGCCCGCTTGATCTCCCGGACAAAGCCCAGGTTCTCCACGATTTTGTGCAGCGACTTCTTCAAGGGCGTTCCGCCAAGCCGCTTCTCCAATTCAGCTGCGCTGATCGTTTGGTTCGGATGCTCGTACAGATACTTGAACACGTTGTCGTTCTCGCTGTTGAAATCGAGCTTAGTGAGCAAGAAGCCATTAACCAAGATTTCCCTCGTCGCCGTGAATCTGACCTCATAGATGGCGTGCGGGTTTTGCGTCACAGGATGGTGATTGTCCGCGGCTGGCGTTTTGGGCTCGGCCGGAGCCGCTCGTTTCTTGTACTGTTCCACGATGAGCGGCTTCGAGCGGACGAGCCTTGGTGCGCTGATGGTGACGGCGATTGAGCCGATGTATGCGCCAGGGTTCTTGAAGTCAAAAGTTTGAACTATCCCTTTGCTTTTCAGGAAATGGAGAGAATCTTTCCTTGCCTGTTCTGCCTCGTGTGTTTCGGCTGGCGAAAGCGGAGGCCTCTGCCCCTGAAGCGCAAAACGAATTTCCAATCTTGAAGACTTGTAGATTTGAAACTTGTCATCGATATCGAGTACGGTCTCAAGGACCCTGGTCAGGTTATTGAAACTGAGCGCCTTCAGATCGCTCTCAAGCTTGCCAAGGTCCAATTCCTGCGATTCATCCATGTCGCCGCCACGTCTTTGGAAAGCCCACGTTACCGCCTCGCCTTACGCAATCAGATCCACATGGCCTTCAGATCGAGCCGATCGTACCCCAACCGGCGCTGGATGACCTCGGTAGAGACCTCAAAACGTGTTGCGGCGACGTCCACGACCAAGTCATTTGCGAAGTCGCGCTCGTGGTTGACGCCTTGGGCCTTTACCTGGCGGATCACGTCGCGCACCACTCGCTCCAGGGCATCGCCTGGCACCAGCACAAGGCCCGCGAAACTGTGCGCCTGCCACTCCAGACGGCTCAGGTCCAATTCTGGGAAGGTGCGGACGAAGTCTTTCCAATCGTCGACCCTTCGGAATCGCTGTTGCTTGAACAGATCGGCGTGGAGGACGACGTGCCCGGCTTCGTGGGCCAGGGTGAAGCGATAACGGTTGGCTTGGGACTCATAGACATGCTCGTCTACGGTGATCTCGCTCAAGTCGCTCGACGTGAAGCCAACAATTTCAAACGCCTTTTCCAGGCCGGGAACCGGCACAATGTCCAAGTTGAGATCAAATTCAACGATCCGCTCAATCGGAATCGGGATGCGCTTGGAGGCGTGATGGCGTGCCAGAAATGCTTCCGCATTCCGGCGGAGTTGGTCGTAGGATAAGTGCGGAACGTTTGACGGTGAAAGCACCCGCGTTCTCCTTACTTACCACGAATTGTCTTTACCAGCTCACTGAGCTGTTGCTCAGTCAGTCGCTTACCGCGCAACGTCCTGAAAACCAACGGAAGTTTTGCCATAACTTCTTCGTCTTCAAGCAGTTCTTCCGGCAACCGTCCCTTCGCTGCCGCCGCCAGATCAAAGAAGGTGTACCAATCGTCGCTTCCTGATTTTAACTCAAGCGCCTTGGCGTATTTTTCCAGCACCTTCCGATCTTGGGGAGGAGCCAGCAGGCCCCGCTCCATCCGGCTCATGTTTCCCGGATCGAACTTGTGCTTGAGGCAAAACTCCCGAAGGGTCAGGCCAAGTGCCTGCCGCTTAGCCTTGAAGAACTCCCCGAACGCTGGGAGGGTTTTCATTTGCAGCCACCCCCTTTCTGTTGTATAAAGTATACAACATTCTTAGCGGGAGGAAAAGGTTCAATTCCATGAAAATAAGCCGCCTTACGATTCATGCCGCGCTGTTCGTTTCTGTTCTGTTGCCGGGCTGGGGGTTTGCAGACGACCAGCCTTCATATCAGGTTGCTGCCTTCCCGAAAAAATATCAGATCAAAAGGAACGAACAGGTTCCAATTCATTTCTACTTTAGCGGGCAGGGTCAAGTAATAGATATGAAATTTGCCGTGTATTCAGATGACTCCTCCAATTTCCATCGGGAAGGTGGACCTACTGACAAGCACGGCATTGCGATAACGATTCCCGATGATCCTTCAAAGATTTTCAAGCCCGTCCTGGGCTTTGAAGGCAAGAACTCGGCTAAAGGGCTTGTATCTGAAATGGGTCGACCTCGAGACATGACTGTTGATGAAAAAGGAGACATTCGATACGGAACGAAGCCCTACTTTGCTCTAGATTTTTCATCACCAGAATCAGGGGATCATGCGGTCCGAGCCATTCTTACCTACAGAGGTGATACCAGCGGGTGGCAGACTGCTGAGACGGGCTTCACGATACGCGTGACGAGTTGGCTTGAGGATAACCAGTGGTGGATAGCTATCGCCGGACTCCTGCTCGCTGTACCACTTTGGGGAGTGCTGGCCACCGTATTCAGCGTATGGCTGAAAAGGAGGTTAGGATTAGCAGAAATTAGCTCTCATCCCAGGAAGGAGACCCCGATGAACTTTGACAAGCTGCTGTATATGCTGGGGGCTATTCTGATCTTTGCCGGGGGGATTTCACTTTGTCTGATCAAGCCGGCCGATCTGACGTGGACCAAACTCAGTCTATCTCTGCTCCTGGTTTTAGGCGTTACCGCCCTAGTCGCAGCGGTACTTTTGCCTCTTCGTCAGGATAAGGATGGAAAAAACGGATTCATATCTGGGAACTTCTATAATGCGGTTGTTGCTGCCACGCTGTCAGGTGGTTTGATCGGACTTGTGTTGATTCTTATCAGTAAGGTGTGGGGGACGAATTGACCGAGCGGTCCTATGCCAAGATCGAGGTGGAAGATCTGGAGAAGCTAGCGAGGATCGCTGGCGAGGATGTAGTCGAGTTTTTCAATCGCCATGAGCGCTGGCGTACGCTGTTTGAAGGCCGGATCATCTGCGTGGCGCTGTGCCAAGGGGCGGCGCTGCACTACTGTGATGGCAAGAATGGCGTAAAGGACTTTGATGTCTGGACCTTCTTTGCGGCTCTTCCGGATGTACGGTATTTCCCGGCAAAGAGGAGAGCGAGGCGAGATTTTGGCACATCGAGGTTTGGGCGTCATCCTGCTGACAAGAGCTATGCTGGTCGCCGCGTCGATCTGCTCTTGCGTGACATTCCCTGTGAAGACCTAGGCAGGCCGATAGAAACGCTCTGGTCTTATCTTGAGCGCGGCCGTACGGAATCGGCAAGACGTCTAAGAGACAAGGCCGTGGTTCTCCTTCAGCCAGAAGCGTTGAGGGGCAGGATTGTTTGGCCAAGGGGAGCCATTCGTTCCAGTCCTTGAACCCTCGGTGGTTTGGGGTAGGTTACCAAACCTCGAGGGTTCGCTGCTTCTGCGTCCCTCAGCATCTTTTTGGAGAGGCAATTTGCTTGACTAGCCTTTCAACGCGGCATAAACTGTAAGCGATTTCGCACTGGTGCCCGTGAGGGCCTAACAGGGAACCCGGTGAGAAGCCGGGGCGGTCCCGCCGCTGTATCGGGGACGAATCCCGCACCTGCCTGGCGCTTAGCAATTGGAGCCGCACAGCAGGATGCCACTTTCCGATGGGGATGGAAAACCCATAGGAAGGGAAGGCGCGGGAGGAGGCTGACCCGTAAGCCAGAAGACCTGCCTGTGCATCGTTCGCGTTGAGCTTTCGAACGCAGAGCTTACGCGAGCCGCCAACCGTGTTGGCGGTGGGTGAAGGAACTGGGTGCAACCCGCCATTTTTTGTGGCGGGTTTTTTGTTCCCACTTTTTCATGCGGCAGGACTTGACCTTGACCTCACACAACGCTGCACGTCCTCATCGGTTATCTTCCCTCCCTACGTTTGATCAGCTAGGCCATTTCATCCTTGTCACAGGCGGAACCCGCAGCGGAAAAAGTCAATTTGCTGTCGAGCTAGCAAAGACGTTGTCGGGTCGCATTGCCTATATTGCAACCTGTGGTGCGGCTGACCCGGAGATGCGTCAGCGGATTGCCCGCCATCGACGAGCCCGGCCCAAGCATTGGAGAACCATCGAACATCCCTCAGATCCCGCCACAACGCTCACCCAACTCAACAGAAAGGTTCAAGGAGTCATTGTTGATTGTCTGACCATGTACGTCTCCGAGCTGTTAGTCCAGGGTCGCTCGGACGCAGCCATCCAGCAGAAGGTCCACCGATTGTGCCGTGCGATTCGCACGGTGTCTTACCCGGTGTTCATGGTGACGAATGAAGTGGGCTGGGGTGTGGTACCCGAGTATGAATGGGGACGACGGTTTCGGGATCTTGCCGGAGTGGCCAATCAGATTGCCGCAGAGGCTGCCGACCAGCTTTTTCTGTTGGTCGCTGGGATTCCCCTTGAAATGAAGGGCGAGAAATCGAGATGCCGATAGCACGGCTGCGTTCTGTCAACGGGAAGATCGACGCCCTGGACGAAGAGTTGATGCGGCAAGCCCAAACCCGGCTGGACCGGCTGACCAAGCCGCTGGGCAGCCTCGGCCGGCTGGAAACCTTGGCCAAGCAGATCGTCGGCATCACGCGTCAGCTCAGGCCGACCGTCGAACGCAAGGTGATTATCACGATGGCCGCTGACCATGGTGTCGTGGAAGAAGGGGTCAGCGCCTACCCGCAAGCGGTCACTGGACAGATGGTCTACAACTTCTTGCGCGGCGGAGCCGGGATCAACGTCCTCGCCAGGCATGTCGGCGCACGCGTGGTGGTCGTCGACATGGGCGTGGCGACAGATCTCGCCCTGCATCCAGACCTTGTCGTCAAGAAGATTGGTTATGGAACGAGGAACCTGGCGAACGGCCCGGCGATGACGAACGACGAGATGCATCGCGCGATCGAAGCCGGGCGAGAGATTGTGACCCGTGAAATCGAACAAGGCGCTGACATCGTGGGCACGGGTGACATGGGTATCGGTAACACCACGGCGAGCAGTGCCATTGCGGCCGCCATGACTGGTCAACCGGTCAAACTTGTGACAGGCCGCGGGACAGGCATCGATGACGCGGCCTATGAAAAGAAGGTATTGGTGATTCAACGCGCACTCGATGTCAATGCTCCAAATCCTGCGGATCCGCTTGATGTGCTGGTCAAGGTCGGCGGGTTTGAGATTGCTGGCTTGGTCGGGGTCATTCTCGGAGGCGCGCAGGCCAGGCGACCGATCGTGATCGATGGTTTTATTTCAGGCGCGGCCGCGCTGATTGCCACAGCACTTGAGCCGCGCGTGCACGGCTATCTTATCGCATCACACCGCTCTCAAGAGCCCGGCCATCAGATCATGCTTGAACAATTAGGTCTACAGCCGCTCCTTAACCTGGATCTACGGCTTGGAGAAGGCACAGGCGGGGCGCTGGCGATGTCGCTTGTCGAGGCGGCCTGTAAGGTGCTCAATGAGATGGCCACCTTTGAGGAAGCCGCGGTCTCCGGAAAGACCGCATGAGTCGTCTGAGGACCGCCATCGGATGTCTAACGATCCTTCCATTCGGCCCACGAGGAGACATCAGAGATGCGGATCTAGGCGGTTCGTTGCTTTGGTTTCCGCTCGTGGGCCTGCTGATCGGCGCAGGCCTTGTCGGTGTCAATGTACTGAGCTCGCTAGTGCTTCCACCGCTCGTCGTCGCAGCCTGTGTATTGCTGAGTTGGGTCGTGATCACTGGCGCGCTCCATCTCGATGGTCTTGGAGACCTCGTTGACGGGCTCTACGGAGGACGCACGCGTGAAGACCGGCTCCGCATCATGAAGGATCCACACATCGGCGCCATGGCCGTGGTGAGTCTGATTCTTTTGCTCCTACTGAAGTTCGCGCTCTTAAGCAGCCTTGCCTCAGCCGCCATGAATCGCACACTTCTTCTTGCCCCCTGCATGGGGCGATACGCCATGGTGCTCCTTGGGTCGACACTTCCGTATGCGCGATCCGAAGCAGGCACCGCAGCCCCATTCGTCAAATACGGGACGAAACAGGCGTGGCTTGGCGCGACCCTGATGGCCGTCCCGGCATCCGGGCTCGCATTCGGCTGGAGAGGGCTTGTGTTCTTTGGAGTGGCCTTTTTAGGAAGTCTCCTCATGCGGACGATTTTCCATCGTGCGCTTGGTGGTATTACCGGTGATGCGCTGGGCGCGGCCGGCGAAGTGACTGAGGTTCTGATGCTGGTCGTTGTCGCACTCGCGATGGGCTGATCCTATGGAACAGATTGGTCTTGCGCACACCCGAGTTCATGGTGGCAACCCATGGGAGCTCATGCGCCAGCGCGGCTTCTCGAAAGATCAGGTCGTCGATTTTAGCGTCGACGTGAATCCACTGGGTTTTCCCCCGTGCGTGCCGGAGGCGATCCTCGCGCATCTCGCGGAGATCGCGCAGTATCCCGATCCCGAGGCGAGCGCGGTGCGCGAGGCGATCGCGTACGCCGAGCAGATTCCGCCACAGACTATCCTCATGGGCAACGGGGCGGCGGAATTGATTGGCCTGTTGCTCCACACGCGCGCGCTGAGGAACGTCATGGTCATCGGCCCGACCTTCGGCGAATACGCGTGGATGGCCCAGCGCGTCGGCGCCGTCGTGCATCCGAACGTGGCGACCGAAGCGGACGGCTTTCGCCCTCGCTGGTGCCGCGAGCAGTTGCAGGGCATGGACGCCGTGTTTCTCTGCAATCCGAACAACCCGACCGGGGTGGCGATCCCGAAGGAAGAGGTACTGGAGCTCGCCGCGTGGTGCCAAGCGGCCGGCGCGCTGCTGGTCGTCGACGAGGCGTTCGTGGAACTGACCGAGCGGCCGGAGTCGTGGAGCCTCCTGCCCGAGGTGGTCTTGCTCGACCACATCGTGGTGCTGCGCTCACTTACGAAGCTCTTCGCGATCCCCGGGTTGCGACTCGGCTATCTCGTTGCTGGCGATGCCCGCGTGATCGATTGCGTGCGCGGCCTGCAGCCGCCGTGGCCGCTCAACACGTTCGCACTGGCCGTCGGCGAGCGAGTGCTGCGCGAGACCGCGTATATCGAGCACTCGCGCACTACGATCCGTCATCTACGCGAGCGTTTTACCGAGAAGCTTCGTGGCGTGTCGTCGCTCCAGCCGTTTCCATCCACGACCAACTTCGTGCTGTGCAAGCTGCTGTCGGCCCGGCCCGCCGCGGCAGATCTGTGCGATCAGCTCGAGCAACAGGGCCTGCTGATCCGCAACTGTGACAGCTTTGACGGACTGGAGTCGGGACGGTTCATTCGCCTAGCCGTCCGGCAGTCCCACGAGCAAGACCTCGTGATCGAGGCGCTCAGCGAGGCGTTGGGGTGATGCTCGCGAAGGCGGTGATGGTTCAAGGCACAGGCTCTTCCGTCGGCAAGAGTCTGCTGACGGCGGCCTTGTGCCGGATCTTCACCCAGGATGGCTACCGCGTGCTGCCGTTTAAGTCCCAGAACATGTCGAACAACGCGGCCGTGACCCAGGACGGCGGAGAGCTGAGCCGCGCGCAGGCTGAGCAGGCCCGGGCGTGCCGCGTCGAACCCTCGGTATTGATGAATCCCGTCCTTCTGAAACCGACGACGGACATCGGCGCACAAGTCGTCGTCCTCGGCAAGGCGATCGGCACGATGGATGCCGTTGCGTATGATCGCTTTAAGCTGCAGATCAAGCAGGTGATTCTGCAGTCGCTCAAGACGCTGGGGGATCAGGCTGACATTCTCGTCATCGAAGGAGCGGGCAGCCCGGCGGAGATTAATCTCAAGGATCGCGACCTTGCGAACATGTGGATCGCGGAGCAGGCGAAGGCCTCGGTGCTGCTCGTCGGCGACATCGATAAGGGCGGGGTCTTCGCGCAGTTCGTGGGCACGATGGAGCTGCTCGATGGTGACGAACGTGCGCTGGTCAAAGGCTTTCTGATTAATAAGTTCCGGGGGGATGCGAGCCTGCTCGCGCCCGGCATCGAGTGGCTCGAGCGGCGCTGCAGCCGTCCGGTGCTCGGCACGGTTCCGTATCTCCACAATGTCGACGTGGCGGAGGAAGACGCAGTGACTCAGCGGCACCATCGGGCGGCAGACGGCAACGGCTGCGTGCGCATCGAGGTGGTGTCTCTGTCGCGGATCAGCAATGTCAGCGACTTCGACGCGCTCAGGCGCGAGCCGGATGTCGAGCTACGGTTCATCGATCGTCCCTCCGAAGACGCACTGCCGGATTGCCTCATCTTGCCCGGCAGTAAGAGCACGATCGCCGACCTGCAGGCAATCCGTGAGCGCGGCATGGAGACGTACGTGCGGCGCTGCGTCGAGGCAGGCACAGAAGTCGTCGGCATCTGCGGCGGATTCCAGATGCTCGGCCAGGCGATCCGCGATCCGGAGCATGTGGAAGCGCGCGTATCGGAGGCAGAGGGCCTCGGTTGGCTGCCGACAGTGACGGTCTTCCATCGCGACAAGCTCACGGCGCAGGCGCGCGGCATTCATCTGGAGAGTCGGCTGCCGGTGGAAGGCTACGAGATTCATTGCGGACGCATGTACCCCGCTCCCGAGGCGGAGCCGGTGGTCAAGATCATCGAGCGCGGCGGAGTGCCAGCGGAGGAGCTCGACGGGACGCAGGCGCGGAATGGCCAGGTCTGGGGCACGCATCTGCACGGCCTGTTTGATGCCGCCGCGTTCCGCGCGTGGTGGCTGCATCGGTTTCGCCAGAGGAAGGGGCTCTCGGCTCGATCGACGGACGTCGCTCAAGACCGTCACGATCCCTACGACCGCCTCGCCGACGCCGTCCGGCCGCATCTCGACATGCCGCGACTGTATCAGATCGTCTTTGGGCGAGGCGCGTGATGGAGGCGTCGTGGATGCTGGCGATGGCCTATGGCGCGGACTTGGTGCTCGGCGATCCGCGATGGCTTCCGCATCCCGTGCGCGCGATGGGAGCCGCGATTGCGGCCGGGGAGCGGCTGCTGCGGCGTGTGATTCCGTGGGAGCGAGCCGCCGGCATGATACTTGTGGTGACGATCGTCGGGGGCAGCTTCGCGGCGGCGTGGTGGCTCACGCACGCGGCGGCTCAGTGGTCCGGGCTTGCCGGTGTCGCGGTCAGCGTGTTCCTATTGTTCACCTGTCTGTCGACGCGCGATCTCGCCGTGGAAAGCCGCCAGGTCCTCAAGGCCCTTGAAGCGAACGACCTTGCCCTGGCACGCCAACGTGTGGCTCGAATCGTGGGGCGAGATACGCGCCAGTTGGACGTTCAGGAAGTGGTTCGGGCGACCATCGAAACCATCGCCGAGAGCACGCTGGATGGCATTCTCTCGCCGCTGTTTTATTTTGTGCTGGGCGGCGTCCCGCTGGCGGTCGCGTATAAAGCGGTCAACACCCTAGATTCAATGATCGGACATCGCTCAGCCCGGTATATCCGGTTTGGCTGGGCCGCCGCTACGCTGGATACCTGGGCGAACTGGCTCCCAGCGCGCTGGTCCGCCGTAGTCTTTTGGGTCGCTGCATGGTTCTGTGGGAATCAGGTCCGTCAGAGCTGGCGGTGCGCATGGCGCGACGGACATGGCGGCCCTGTCCCCAATGCGGGCATTCCGGAAGCGGCTTTGGCAGGAGCGCTGGACGTTCGACTGGGCGGCGTGAACTGGTATCAGGGTCAGGCTGTCCAGATGCCCTACATGGGTCATGCAGAACGACCGCTAGAGCCGCAACGGATTATGGAAGCGATCCGCCTCATGTACGCCGCCTCAGCGGTCGGGTGGGTGATGGCCACTGGGATCTTACTATTGAAACTGATATGCTCACCATTCCGCGCATTCTAATCGCCGGCACGCACAGCGGGGTTGGAAAAACCACCGTGGCGATTGGCCTCATAGCCGCCCTGGCGAAGCGAGGGATGACAGCACAACCCTTCAAAGTTGGCCCCGACTACATTGACCCCAGTTATCACACGTTGGTGAGTGGGCGAATGTGCCGGAATTTGGATACCTGGCTTCTGAAGGACAAGCTCATCCGCGGAGTCTTTCAAGACGCTGCGGCAGATGCCAAGATTGCGATCATCGAAGGGGTGATGGGGTTGTTCGATGGTCATTCCAGTACGAATGACCGCGGCAGCACGGCAGAGCTTGCCAAGCTGCTCCAAGTGCCGGTCATCTTGGTCGTGGACGCTAGCCACATGGCCCGGTCAGCTGCGGCCCTGGTACAGGGCTATCTGAAGTTTGACCCCGCGGTGCGCATCGAGGGCGTGATCTTTAACCAAGTCAGAGAGCGCCATTTTGCATTGCTCCGCGAGGCGCTGCAGCGCTACACCGATGTGCCAGCCCTTGGCTACCTTCCTCCTGATCATGACTTCGCGATCCCCGAGCGCCATCTCGGGCTTGTGCCTGCTGCAGAGGATTCCAAGATGGCGCAGGTCAAGGATCGATTGGCTGACACAATCATCAGATCCGTTGATCTTAAGCAGGTCCTGCGGATTGCCCACAGCGCCGCAGCACTGCCGGCGGTTGAGTTGCCAGGAAAATTCTACAACCATCGATCACGCATCGTCAGAATCGGTTTTGCCCGTGATCGGGCATTCCATTTCTACTATCAAGAGAATCTGGAGCTCCTGCAGAGCTTTGGCGCTGAGCTGGTCGACTTCAGCCCGCTCAGCGATCAGCAACTTCCGGAAGGGCTCGATGCCCTGTACCTGGGAGGGGGCTTTCCAGAAGTCTTTGCGAGTGAACTTGCCCAGAACGAGCCGTTGCGCCGTGAGATGAAGTGCGCGGTTGAAGGAGGACTGCCGACCTATGCGGAGTGCGGCGGACTCATGTACCTGGCGGAGTCCCTGGTTGATCAAGCGGGTCACCAGCACGCGATGGCGGGGGTGCTCCCTGGGGCGGTTCGGATGACGAATCGGCTTCAGAACTTCGGCTACGTCACGCTGATTCCCAGACGAGATACGATCTTGGCGAAAGCGGACGATCCCATTAAAGGTCACGAGTTCCACTATTCAGTCTGGGACTACCAGGTTCCTGAAGGGCACGCCGCCTATGTGGCGGTCAAACATCGTGAGGGCAGGCGGCTTGAAGGGTTCGCACGTGCAAACCTACTTGCCTCGTATATCCACGTCCATTTCCTGACGAACATTCGGTGGGCGCGCGGCCTTGTGGCCTCGGCCCAGCGTTGGAAAGAGCGCCGAACGGCGGAGTTCGGTCGCAGTGTGACACAAGTGAACGTTGCCGGATCGATGACGGGAAGCCGGTGCAAAGCCGGCGCTGCCCCGCAACTGTAACCCCCGTACGTGAAACCGTGAGCTAGGCCACTATCTGCCACCCGGTGGTGGATGGGAAGGCGCTCACAGGCAGGGGGAAGCCAGGAGACCGATCGGTTCGGCCAGCTAGCCTTAGGACTTTCCGAGGGGAAAGGGAGGAATCAATGCGGGTTCGATGGGTGTTATGTGCAGCGCTGGTTGCTGGCGGGACAGCCGGCACGGTATGTGCCGAGGAACCCAGACAGGGAGAAGTCGAAGAGATCGTGGTGACCGCGACCCGCGGCAGCCTGCCGAAGGGCAAGGTCACGAAATCAGTCAGCGTGGTCACGGCCGAGGAGATCGAACGGACGCATGCGGAGACGGCGCTTGAAGTCTTGCGCAATGTCCCTGGGGTCTATGTGCGTCGGAGTGGCGCCGTGGGCCGCATCACCTCCGCGGTCATCCGCGGTTCCACGGATGATCAGGTGGTGGTGCTCATCGATGGCGTGGATGCGAGCAGCCCAACGTTGGGCAGCTTCAATTGGGCGAATCTGCCGGCCGATTCGATCGAGCGGATCGAGGTGCTGCGGGGATCAGCCAGCACGCTCTACGGTTCCAACGCCATCGGCGGCGTCATCAACATCATGACCAAGCGCGGCAAAGGCCCGATGCGCACGACGTACCAGCAGGAGTTCGGCACGTTACGCACCTTCCGGGAAATTGTGAGCAACCAAGCTGAGCTCGGCACGGTCCGCTACTTTGCCTCGGTGTCGCGGCTTGATAGTCGGGGCTTGAGCACGGGTGACGATGTCGAGGTGACCCACGTGGCACTGACTGCGGATGCTGACCTTGCCCAGTGGCTCAAGCTGGCCGTCTCCCTGAACAACAACGATTCGCACGTGGGCATTGATGATGGGGCGTTCCGTCCGGATCCCAACCGTTTTACCGAGCGCGAACACCTGGTGCTCAATACCACCGTCACGGTCAAGCCGCTTGACGTCTGGGAGCATGAGCTGCGGTTCGGTTTCAACGGCGATGATTCGCTGGACGTCGATGTGGCCGATCCGGGAACCACCCAAACGACGTCCAAGAGCCGCATCAACACCGACCGATATACCGCGGAATGGCTGCAGCGGATCTCGTGGGGATCGTTCGGCCTGTCGACGGGAGGGATGGAATTCAAGGATGAGGAGGCGGAAGCCGCCTTCGAGAAGACCATCACGCAGTGGGCGATGTTTGTCCAGCATCAGCTCGATGTCGGGGATCGACTCACCCTGATCGGCGGCACGCGTTATCTGCGCCATAACCAGTTCGGTCACGATACGACGGCCGAGGCCTCAGCCTCGTACCGGGTGCCCATCATCGACACGCGCGTGCGGGGAAACTTCAGCATGGGCTTTCGGGCGCCGGACATGAATGAGCTGTTCTTTCCCAACTTCGGCAATCCCAACCTATTGCCCGAGGAAAGCCGGACCTATGAAATCGGTATCGAAAAAGACTGGTGGGAGCGTCGGCTGGTCGGTGCGCTTTCTTTGTATCACACGGAGGTAGACCAGCTCATCCAGATCGTCCGCGTCAACTCGACTACCTCGCAACCCCAGAATGTCGCCGAAGCCGAAATGGAAGGTTTTGAGCTGGAGGGCTCGGTGGAACCGTTGAAGGGTCTTCGGTTCTCGACGAATTGGACCTACACGGATGCGGAGGATGAGACCGCTGACGAAGAACTGCTGCGCATTCCACGCAACCGTGTGTCCTTCGCCGTCGACTATGACTTCCTCGACCGGTGGCAGCTGCATCTCGATGCCATAGTCGTGTCCAGCCGTGAGGAGAGTGTGGCGACCAATCGGCGCCTGCCCACCAAAGGCTATAAGACGGTGGATGCGGTGCTGAGCTTCAACGCCACCGAGCACCTGACGCTCTACGGGCGGATCGAGAATCTCTTCAATCGGCACTATCAGGAGGTGCTGGGATTCCCAACCGCTGGGACGCTGTTCTTCATCGGCGGGAAAATCGAAATCTGACAAGGAGGCCAGCGATGTTGATGGACTACGTGCAGCGAGGCGGACCGGTGATGTATCCGCTCCTCGCGTGTTCAGTGATCGGGTTGACCGTGATCGTCGAGCGCCTGTTGTTTTGGATGAAGCTGCGGCTGGAGCCGAAGCGATGGGTCGCCTATCTCCAATGCGTTCGGGATGACGAGGACGGGACGGCGCTTGAGCTCGCCGAAACATGGCCGGATCCGGTCCTCCGCGTCTTGATGCGGGGTACGAGAGACCACGAACTCTTTCCGCGGATTGCCATGGAACAACAGGCGAAGGACGAGATTAAGGGCATGAACCAGTACCTCGTGGTCCTCGACACCGTGATTACTCTTGCGCCCTTGTTGGGTATTTACGGGACCATTACGGGGATCATCCGCGCCTTCGGCTTTCTCGGCGCTGCCGGGGTCCCGGAACCGCAACTGGTTGCGGCAGGCATCGCCGAGGCACTCATCACCACCGTCGCCGGCCTGACGATCGCGATCTCCGCGGTGCCCTTGTACAACCACTTTGTCCGGCGCGCGGAACACGTCACGCACGAGATTGAGCAGCATGCGACGACCCTTGAACTGCTCTTGGAGCGACGCCGGCGCGCGCCGTCTATGGAATCAGTGATGGCGGGAGAGCCGGCATGAAACTCTCCTCTCCTGCGCAGCGGAAAATTCGGATCGAAATGGTGCCGTTGATCGACACATTCTTCCTGCTGCTCGCCTTCTTCATCTCGAGCATGTTGTCCATGTCGGTCCTCAAAGGACTACCCATCGAGCTGCCTCGCGTGGGCCAGGCGACGAACCTTGACCGGCAGGAGGTCGTCGTAATCACCATCACCCGCGAGGAGCAGATTCAGATGGATGGGGAGCCAGCGGGACTTCATGAAATCGCCCGACGACTTCAAGGGATGTCCACACCCGCCGCGAATCTCCGAGTGGCCGTCAGGGCCGACCGGGCTGTTCCAACCGGCCGGTTGGCCGAGGTCCTTGAGGCGGTCCGGCTGGCTGGGGTGCGGCGACTGGGGCTCGTCACGGACTCGGCGACGACTGAGCTCGCGAATGACGGCTAATCTGCGTAGCGCCATGACTATCGCCATCGGCGCGCATGGCCTGCTGCTATGCGGCGGCTGGGGAGTAAGCTCCGCGACCGTCGATGTTGCGCGAGGCCCGGTCAGCTTCGAACTGGAACTCTTCTCTCAGGCGGATCTTCCAGTGCCAGAACGGCCCATGAGTCACCCGGAGAAATCCGTGGACGATGTCTGGGTTCAAGAAGATGCCGTTCGCTCCGCAACCACGTCGCAAGAGCCATCGATCAGCACGATGGAGGGTCGTGGAGCGTACTCTGCCGCAGTGGCAACCGGAAGCAGCAATCGACCCCCTGCGTATCCGCTCATGGCTCGACTCCATGGCTGGGAAGGCGTCGTGCTGCTCGATGTGGAAGTGGATGCCGCTGGCCAGCCGATCCACGTGGACATCGCGAAACGTTCAGGGTTTCCGGTGTTGGATACTGCGGCGAAAACGGCTGTCCACGGTTGGACCTTTAGCCCCGCGAAGCGTGCCGGTCATGAGGTGGCTTCCCACGTGAGGCTGCCGATTCGATTTCGTCTCGTGAATCGCCAAGAGGAGGAACCATGATCAGCGCACGAATGCGGTCTATTGGGGTAGTCATTGTACTCTGCTTGAGTCACCCGGTTCACGGGCTCTCCGCGAAACCTGAGCCGAAACCTGAGCGGCTTCCGATCACGGTTCGAATCGACTTCGGGCCAGCCGACAAGCCCGGACGGGAAGAACGGTTGCTCGTCGACAAAGGATCGACGCCCAAAGACGCGCTGTCGATGGTCGTGCCCATTCAAAGTGGAGAGGTGTGTTGCAACACACGGGAAGTGGCGGCGATCGACGGGATTCGGCCCGATCCAACGAAGAACCGGTGGTGGAATTGTCGGCTCAACGATACCACGAATTTCAGCCCGTTTCTCAAAGAACTGCAAGCAGGAGACAAGGTAGAATGGATCTACTCCGAACAATTGCAATAGTAGGACTCGGGATCTTCTGCGCGGCAGCACCCGTGAGGGCGGGGCTACTGGAAGGGACGGTCCACGTGGACGGGCCGCGGCCGAAACCCGTGAACATTCCGATCACGTCGAAATCGCCTGATCATCCGGTCGATAGTTGCGGTGGGCCGACTAAGGCTTCCGACCGCTTACTCGTGAGCGAGGCTGGCGGCGTAGCGAACGCCGTCCTCTGGCTCGAGGCGAAGGCGGACGAAGCCCTCGAGCCGAGCACGGCACAGCTTGATCAACGAGCGTGCGATTTCGTACCGCATCTGCTCCTCGTGCCGCGAGGCAGCACCGTCAAAGTCCGCAACTCCGATCCGATTCTGCACAACCTGCGCCTCTTTCGTGAGACATCCATGCTGAGCCATGAGTGGCAGGAACCGAAGACGGAAGAGGTGACATGGCGTTTCGACAAGCCCGGACGCTTCCTGGTTCGCTGTGGGGTGCACTCATGGATGTCGGCGTGGGTCGTCATCGCTGACCACCGTTACTACGCGATGTCCAATCCCGATGGAACGTTTGCCATGCCTGATGCGCCGCTGGGCGAGTACACGCTGCATGTGTGGCATGAAGTCTTGGGGGAACAACAACGGCGCATTTCTCTTGATGAGAATGACGCGAAGGTCGCGATTCGGTATACACAAGGAGGATAGGATGGCACTCGGAATCTCGTTCGCGGTGGTCGCGGGCATCCTGGCCAGTCAATTCACGCATGTGGCGGGAGCGACACCGATTCTCGCCGCCTTGCTGTGCGCAGCGTGCTTTTGGCGAAAGCGGGATGTCGTGCTGATCGGCATCGTGGCCATGCTGACGCGGGATGCGCTAGCCGGCATCAGCTGGTTTACGGTGGTTCGGGTAGCGGCCGTCCTCGGCGTCGTGGGCGTCGTGTGGCTGATGCGCCTACGTCCCTCATTTTCTTCCCTCCTGACGGGGCTGGGACTCTCCGCTCCTGTCTACCACTTGACGCTCTCCGTGGGAGACTGGCTGACCCACACCTGCTCGACCGCCCCCTTCACGTGGCAAGGATTAATGACGACCATCCACACGAGTGTGCCGTACTTTTACCGGTCGTTCCTTGGCGATCTCGTGTTGACCAGCGCGTTTATGGGGCTGTACACGTTTGCCGGATACGTCGTGACGCTTCGATGGCCTTCACTGCTTCCGCATGAAGCGACGCCTGATTCTGTATGACCTGGACGGGACCTTGGTCGATACGCGTCCGGACATCGCGGCCGCCGATCAGTATGTCTTGGCGCATCTTAGCGGCCACCGGCTCTCGACTGCGGACATCGAGCGTGTTCCCGAACAGGATCTGCGAGGCCTGCTGAGGCAAGCACTCGGCGCCGAGACACCAGAGTTAGTGGCGGAAGCAGAGCGGCTCTTCGCGACCTATTGGTCTGAGCATCCGTTTGAGCGCAGCGTGCTCTACCCAGGGACTCGGGAACTGCTCGACTATTTTTGCTCGCGCCGTCAGGCTGTCCTAACTCGCAGGCCCCGTTTCTCCTGCGACCAACTGCTACAGTTGCTGGGCGTGGCGAACTATTTTGCCGACGTCGTGGCGGGCGACTCTCAGTATGCCTCCAAGCCAGATCCTGCGGGCGCGCAGGCCATCATGCGGCGCGCTGGAGTCAGCGCGCAAGACGCTCTGCTGATCGGTGACAGCCCGCTTGACATCGAGGCCGGTCGACGTGCGGGAATTTTCACCGTGGCGGTATCGCACGGGGTCAGCTCGACATCGGCCTTGCGTGCAATGGCTCCCGATGTGCTGGTCAATGATTTCGTCCAGCTGCTTCAGCTGGCGAGGCAGAACGGTTGGTAGGGTTACCGGAGAGCACACGATGCGGATTTGTTCGTTCTTCTCCTCAGCGACGGAGCTGCTCTACGCCATCGGAGCTGGCCGTTCAGTGGTGGGGCGCAGCGAACGCTGCGACTATCCGGCGAGCGTCCAGCGGAAACCCGTGGTGGTCCGCAGTCGCATCGCGTCCGCGCGGCTCTCAAGCCGTGGGATCGACGAGGCGGTGCAAGCGATGCGTCGTCGAGGCGCGCATCAATACGAGATCGACGAGGTCTTACTCAAACGCCTTCGGCCGGACGTGGTGGTGACGCAGGAGCTCTGCAATGTCTGCGCCGCAAGCCATCCAGAAGTGCTCGAGGCCGTCCGGCAGCTTCCCACAAGGCCGCGGGTGGTCTCCGTGACGGCACGCCGGTTTGATGAGCTCTTTGAGTCCGTCGAAGTATTGGGTGAGGCCACGGGGCGCTCCAAGGAAGCACGAGCGCTCAATGCGCAATTGCGTCGAGAGATTCTCGCGATCCAGCATCGCATCCGTGGGGTGCGAATGAAACCCAGAGTCTGGTGCGCCGAGTGGCTCGACCCGCTCATGGCCGCCGGGCATTGGATCCCCGAATTAGTCACCAGGGCTGCCGGTGTGGACGGGTTTGGCCGAGCCGGGGAAGATTCCGTGCGGGTTGCCTGGGAGGACGTTCGTCACTATGACCCTGAGGTGATCGTGGTCATGCCTTGCTCGTTTTCTCTGGAACGCACC
>Ga0247727_10000709_pt1 | contig 81607 bp, 72 predicted proteins | sample WisWelCaveWW1625_FD_202498 | JGI IMG/M metagenome (GOLD analysis project Ga0247727, IMG submission 202498) | Biofilm microbial communities from Wishing Well Cave, Virginia, United States - WW16-25 | ecosystem: Environmental > Aquatic > Deep subsurface > Groundwater > Cave microbial mat | place...
CCATTAAACCCAAAAACATATCAATAATTGTATCTTCGAGGCCGCGAGCTATCTGAAACCCAAGGAATAAGACCATCAAGGTCTCATAGAACTCCCAAAGAATCGTGGTCGTCGCAGTACAGGTGAAAGCAAGGAGGATTTGAATCGGGAGAGGAATCCCTCCCACGATGCTTTGCGAATTTTTAATCGCGGATCGGTAGAAATACGTGATCGCGACGCCGCCCAGCAGGTGGCTTGGAATATCCAACGGGGGGAATAAATCATAGAGGTGAAGCGCAAGCCCAACCACATAAAAGCCCAAAATACCCAAAGGCGCCCATGCCGCTTCGCGCAGGGTTGTGCCAATCCAACTAATAATTTTTTGTTTGATGTTCATGAGCCGGAGGAACTTCTCTTGTGAATTTTGACGACCACCCATTTAGATGCCCGCGCCGGTGATTGTTCCAATGAAACAAACAGCTTTAATGGAATAGACCGCCGAGAGATCGGCGGTCTATTGCGCCGTGTTTACATCATGTTCTCGAAGTACTTTTTCCAGAAGTGCATGATGACCATCGCCAGCACGACGGGCCCGAGGAAGTTGAAGAAACCGCTCAGGAAGCCCGAGACGTAGGGCGCCACCATGCCAGTTGCGCCGAGGAAGGTTGGCGAAGCGCTTGCAACCGCTCCAAGGATGAGGTAGCGCAAGCCGAAGTTCATCACGTCCGCCGAGTCGAAATACAGGAAGCCGACGAGAAGCCCGGCGAGCAACAACACCCAACTGAGGATGTTGTTCGCGAAACCGAGCGCGCCGGAAACGCCTGCGACGAACACACCCACGAGATAAACCCACTTCCACAGGGACGCGGGAGCCATCATTCCAGAGCTCATTTGAGGCTGGGCGGCTGGCATTGCCTTTGGTTGTGCTTTTGCTTGTGGTTTTTTGGTTGCCATTTTCATTCTCCTTTTGGTAATGGACTGTCATAATTTTAAACACACAGGCAGGCGAAAGTTACTCGATTTTCACGGCGATGTTCCCGCAAATCCATGCGTTATAATCCCCCCGCTTACCGCGCTCCATCAGGGTCTGAGACCCTGATGGGCATAGACAAAAATGAAAATTCTTACCGTCCTCACCTACTATCGCCCGCATACATCGGGTCTGACGATCTACGCCGAGAGGCTTGCGCGCGCTTTCGCCAAACGCGGACATCAAGTGACTGTGATGACGGCGCAATACGACCCGTCACTTCCGCGCGAAGAAACAATGGATGGGGTCAAAATAATTCGTGTGCCTGTTGCGGCGCGCATCAGCAAAGGCGTGATCGCGCCGACGTTTGGTTTCGTCGCCACAAAACTTATTGCGCAACATGATGTCGTACAAATGCACCTGCCGCAATTCGACGCGCCTGGTGTTGCCTTGCGCGGCCGTCTTTTTGGAAAACCCGCGATACTGACCTATCATTGCGATTTACTGTTACCCCCCGGGCTTTTCAACCGATTCGTAAATACGGTTGTGGATCTTATGAACAACATGGCTGGGATTTTGTCGAATCACATCGTGACCTACACACAAGACTATGCCGACAACTCGCACTATCTCTCACGCTACGCTTCAAAACTGACCCCGATCCTGCCTCCGGTCGAACTGCCGAGTCCACTCCCCGGCGCTGTGCAAACCTTCGCGGATCAACATCACGTAAGAGAACGAAGACCCGTCATTGGCATGGTCACGCGCTTCGCCTCTGAAAAAGGTATTGAAATTCTTTTGGACGCTTTGCCAACGATCCTGAAAAAATATCCAAACGCACAGGTCTTATATGCCGGGCAACATCAAAACGTAATGGGCGAACAGGCATACTACGACAGGTTGAGTCCACAAATTCGCGAATATGAAAAATCGGGTCACTGGAAATTTCTGGGCAACCTCAACCCCGTTCAACTTTCGGCGTTATACCCCAACCTCGATGTATTGACCGTCCCATCGTTGAACTCGACCGAAGCCTTTGGGTTGGTGCAAATCGAAGCGATGATGAACTGCGTGCCATGCGTTCCGTCCGCGTTGCCCGGAGTGCGTCAGCCGGTGACGATGCATGGCATGGGACGCGTCGCAAAAATTGGCGATTCGGCTGATTTGGCGGAATCCATCCTCGAGGTCCTGAATGAACCGCAGAAATTCAAAGGCGATGTTGAATCCATTAAGAAATCCTACAATCCCGATTCCATCGCGGCGGAATACGAAAAATTGTTTGAAAGGTTAATGAAGAACTAGTGTCATTGCGAGGAGGGTTGAGACGTGATAGTGTCGAAATCCCGACGAAGCAATCCCATTGTAATCGAGAGATTGCTTCGGTCGCTTCGCAGCCTCGCAATGACATTCACTTATTATGAAAGACTTCCTTTTCCTCCACCTCCGCGAGCTTCCCTACTTCCGCGCCTTCCTGCGAGCAATTGAAAGCTTGTATTATCAGGATTTGTCCCTGCCCGCGCCCGTCTATGACGTGGGGTGCGGCGACGGTCATTTCGCGTCGTTAACGTTCGACACGAAGATTGACGTGGGGCTGGACCCCTGGCATGAACCCATTCACGAAGCCAAAAAGTTTGACGCGTACAAATCCCTGGTGGAAGCGGATGGTGCGAAATCGCCTTTTCCATCTGGGTATTTCGCAAGTGCATTCAGCAACTCGGTTCTTGAACATATACCTCATATTGATGACGTGCTGAAGGAGACTGCGCGGGTATTAAAGAGGGATGCACCGTTCTATTTCTGTGTTCCGAACACAAGGTATTTTAGCGAGCTGTCGCTTTCGCGGCTGTTGGGTAAAGGATATACAGAATGGTTTCGTAAAATTTCTCGTGTGCATCATGCGGACGAGCCGGATGTATGGAAGGAACGGTTGGAACGCGCAGGTTTTGAACTGGTACGCTGGTGGCATTATTTTTCTCCCTCCGCAATGCGCGTGTTAGAATGGGGACACTATTTTGGTTTGCCGTCATTATTTACGAAGACTCTCACGGGTAAATGGATTCTTTCTCCCACAAAATGGAATTTGTTCTTCACAAAAAAAATCGTGAGTAAATATGCTTCGCCTGAAGCCATTGAGAATGGGACATTTACATTCTATATCGCAAGAAGGAAGTAAATAAGTAATCAAGTAGATAGGTAAACACGTTACCAGGACCTGTCTACTCGTATACCTGTACTTGACCCTATGCCCTTCGACGAAAAATACTTCTCCACGCACACCTACGCCAATATCACCTTTGCAAAGTACAGCATGTATTGGTGGTCGAACCGTTTCTATGCCATGCTGGCGCGTCGGTATGGCAGGCGCGGGGCGCGCTTTTTGGAAGTGGGATCGGGCATGGGACATTTAGTGGGACAACTCGAAGATGCGTTTGAAACGCATGGCATGGATATCAATCATTGGGCGGTGAAACAATCCAAGGCAGTCATCAATAAAACTCATTTGCAAACCGCCAGCGCACAGGAACTTCCGTTTGCGGAAAACTCATTCAATGTTGTGATCATTAAACATATTGTCGAGCATTTGCCAAATCCTGCAAAAGCGATTGCTGAAATCGGCAGAATTACAGAACAAGGCGGCACGTTGATCCTTGCCACGCCAAATCTCGATTCCCTGCTCAAACCATGGAAAGGCGATCAATGGATCGGTTATCAGGACCCGACGCATATTTCCCTGAAACGCCCATCCGAATGGATTTCACATATCGAAGGCGCAGGCTTTACAATTAAGCGCGTCTTTGCCGACGGCTTTTGGGATGTGCCTTACATTCCGCTCGTGCCAAAGTCAATCCAAAAACTTACTTTTGGTTCCCTCGGCGGTTTTCAGGCAATCACCGGATTGGTCTTTCTGCCCATGCGCTGGGGGGAAAGTATCATGGTTATCGCTCGGAAAAATTAAGAATAAAAGCGACAGTCATTTTCGCAAAGCGGATGACTGTCACTTCATGAGAAAATATGATGAGCGACGAGACTCAAAACCCCGATCAACCTCCCATACAGGAACCCAGCGTTCTTGATTACGTCAAATCCCTGTTTCGATTTGGGAACGCTGAAAGGTTTCAAATCCCTGCGTTTGTGGAAGAGGAAAAGCCGTCTGCGGTCAGCAGTCAGCTATCGGCTGTGAACGATCAGCCTGAGGAAATTCAATCAGACAATATAGCGAAATCTCAACCTGCGGCCTTCCAACCCTTCGACCCTGCTCAGGGCAAGCCAACTCCTTTCCCCTGGCGCTCGCTGCTTGCTCTTTTCCTCACGTTGATCGGTCAATATACTTTTGAACCTCCCCATACCAGCGTGCCACTCGGATATGCCTTCTACCTTGCCGCGTTCGGCTTGTTAGGCTGGGCGATTTATCTGAAAGAGTGGTCTCTCTTTCCCCTCGCTCAAACATCTGAAGGCACAGACCCGCTCACCTATCGTCGCATTGCATTGTTTATCAGCATTGGGCTGGGGTTTTGGTCATTCACCATTTTCGATGACAATCTCTTCACCACTGGCAATACCCTCGTTTGGTATTTTGCAATCGTATTTTTTCTGCTCGCTTTCTGGCTGAAAGACAAAAGTATTTGGTCAATTCTCCAACGCATCGGTGGGTTCTTGAAGCGCGAGCCGTTGACGTTCAGCATCCCGCGTTGGACGTTGCTCCTCACCGCCGCAACTGCCCTCGTATTTTTCTTCCGTTTTACACAGACAGCAAGCCTTCCGCCTGAGCCGTTGAGCGATCACGCGGAAAAAATTCTCGATGTGTATGAAGTCTCGCAGGGTCAAACACACATCTTTTTCATTCGCAATACCGGTCGTGAGGGATTCCAGATGTATTGGACTCTCCTCGTTGCAAAACTTTTCGGCACGGGCTTTTCGTATCTCAGCCTCAAACTCGGCACTGCCATTCTTGGCTTTCTCACTCTTCCATTTATTTATCTTCTTGGAAAAGAAATCGGCGGACCCCGCGTCGGACTCTTCGCCTTCATCCTCGTTGGGATTGGATACTGGCCCAACATCATCAGCCGCGTGGGACTGCGCTTCCCGCTCTATCCACTCTTCGTCGCGCCGACGCTTCTTTTCCTCCTGCGCGGCTTGCGGACGCGGAACCGAAACGATTTCCTCCTCTCGGGCATTTTTCTGGGACTTGGCTTGCACGGGTATAGTCCATTCCGCATTGTGCCGTTCGTTGTAGTTGCCGCATTCGTCTTGTACTGGCTCCACTCACAATCGAAGGGCGCGCGCAAGGAAATAATTCTCTGGCTGGTTATGCTCGGGCTCACCTCACTATTTATTTTCATTCCGCTACTGCGTTACTGGTACGATGACCCGCAAATGTTCAGTTTCCGCGCCCTGACGCGCCTGACAGGGATGGAGAACCCGCTCACGGAACCAGCGTGGCAAATTTTCCTCTCGAATGTGTGGAATGCGCTGAGGATGTTCAACTTCGATGACGGTGAGATATGGGTCCACTCGGTCCAACATCGCCCCGCGCTGGATGTGGTCTCTGCTGCGTTGTTTGCCATTGGCGTTGTGCTGGTTCTTGTCCGATACATCCGCAACCGTCACTGGCTGGACTTGTTCCTGCTTGTTTCGATCCCCTTGTTGTTACTGCCGTCCATTCTTTCGATTGCTTTCCCACGCGAAAACCCCGCATTGAACCGCGCGGGAGGCGCGTACGTTCCCGTGTTCATTATCGGGGCGATGGCTCTCGATGGTCTCCTCACCAGCCTCGGGCGTGGAGGGCCTGCGCTGAGCCGCGTCGAAGCGATGCGGAATGTCATCCTCTGGCTCGTCACGGGATTCTTATTGTTCACGTCCGCTTCGCAAAATTATGATCTGGTCTTCAATCAATTTAGAAATTCATTCCGTCAGGCGTCGTGGAACACATCGGACATGGGCAAAGCGATCGTTGAGTTTAGGCAAACATATGGCACAACGGATACCGTGTGGGTGGTGCCTTTCCCGCATTGGGTGGACACGCGCCTGCCCGCAGTGTGGGCGGGAATTCCGAACCGCGACGTGGCGATGTGGCGTGAGAACATGGCGGGCACGGTAGAATTGACGGGACCGAAATTGTTTATGGTGAAGGCAAACACCGATGACCCGAACGGGAACGACCAGCAATCGCTCGACGTCTTGAAAACGCTGTACCCGGATGGAAGGTTACGCATGTTCGACTCGGATGTGCCGGGACATGATTTCTGGATATTTTTTGTGCCTGAAAACTAATAAGCGCTGAGCGGAGTGCCGAATGCAAGTGCAGGCACGCAGTCGAAGGACCCTTCGACTGCGCCGCTGAAAACATGCGGCTCCCCTCAGGGCGAGGATGATAATGGATCGCGAAAAATATTCCTGGCTGTATGATGTTCTCTTCCTGCTTGTGCTCGTCCTTGCGGGTTATTTACGCTTGTCAGGTGTGAACTGGGGCGAGGGGCAGGGACAACATCCTGATGAGAACACGTTTAGCGGCGTGCTTCACAGTTTACGTGCGCACAAATGCATGGATGTACTCATCCCCGTGGACGCCTGTCCCATCGAACAACAACGCTGGCTCAGCATTGGAGATTATTTCAACAGCAAGACATCAACATTGAACCCATACAATCGCGGGTATGGTTCCTATGTGTACGGCGACTTGCCAATGACCGCAATCCGCGTAGTAGCAGAGGCAACGGAACAAACGGACCTGAGAATATTTGGTCGCCAGGCTTCTGCATTTGCAGACCTGCTGGCAGTTGTATTTTTATACTTTATCGTTACGCGTTTGTACAATCGGCGTGTCGCGCTTCTTGCTTCGTTATTTTCTTCGCTGGCAGTGATGCAAATCCAGCAATCTCATTTCTTTACGACCGATCTGTTTGTTAATCCATTTGCGTTTCTGGCGATTTATTTTGCGGTCGCAATAGCAGGGAATAGGGACCAGAGGTTAGAGACTGGAGATTCGCCTAACGAAACAACCGACGAATCACAGTTCACAACCCCTGGCGGGCAATTTCCTAATCTCAGATCTCTAATCTCCAATCCTCTTTTCCTCCTCAGTATTGGCTTCGGCGTCGCCTACGGCATGGCGCTTGCATCCAAAGTTAATATATATCCTTTGGCAATTCTTTTACCAGCTGCGTTTGTGGTTCGTTACTTTATCACCAAAAAAGAAACAGATGCTCCAAGCGGCGGAGAGGATGAATCATCCACTGCACGAAACACGCCACACTCTACTGATTACTGGTTGCTAATTACTGCCTGCCTCATTGCTGGCGGACTCGCCGCGCTCATCTCCTTCCGTATCTTCCAACCGTATGCTTTTGATGGTCTGAAACCGGACCCCCGTTGGGTTGCAGATATTCAACAACAACGCGCTCAGGCAACAGGTGAAGCGGATATGCCGTGGAATCTTCAATGGGTGCGCCGCACACATCTTTACTCGTTCACAAACTTAACCGTGTGGGGCTTGGGCTTGCCTCTTGGCATTCTCGCATGGATCGGTTTCCTCTTCATGGGCTGGCGCATCCTCAAGGGTGAGTGGCGTCACGCTTTGCTCTGGGGTTGGACAGCGTTTTATTTTATCTGGCAATCGCTTCAATTCAACCCGACCATGCGCTATCAATTGCCCATTTATCCATTGCTGGCGATGATGGCGGCGTGGTTCGTTTTTGAACAATTACCAATTACCAATTATCAATTACGTAATACGTACTCCTTAATACGTAGCATGATTGCCATCATAGTCGTCGCTCTCACTGCCATCTGGGCTTTCGCCTTCCAAAGCATCTATACCCGCGACGAACCGCGCATCGCCGCTTCGCGCTGGATATTCCAAAACGTTCCGGGGCCGATCAACCTTCAGATTCAAAAACTTGGCGACGCAGTCTACCACCAGACCGTGCCTATACAACCAGAAACCTCCGTCGACTCGAGCAGACCTTACGATATCACCTTCGTCCCGCAAACTGACGGACTCCTCACCGGCATCACGCTCGGACACGCCGCTAACGCACTCGCCTCCTCCTCCACCCTCAGCCTGACTCTGTCCAATGCGCCGAATCCCACCCCCGATCAAGTTCTCGCCACTGCGTCGCTAAAAGATGATTTCTCCCCACAAAACAACATTCGTGGCGAATCCTATACGATCATGCTGGAGAAACCTATCGTAGTAACGCGCGAGAAACAATACTTCCTCCGCCTCGAAATTGACTCTGGCATACTCTCCATTACTGGCTCGTCCATTGCCAACGAAACAAGTTTTGATTATCCCCTTCCCCTGCGTGTGGATGGTTATGATGCCTTCGGTGGTATTTATCGCGGCGACCTCGTCCTCGAAGTCTACTGGGACGATAACATTGAAAAACTAAATCGGTACGTTTCCATGCTCGATCAGATCGATTACATCTTCATCCCCACGAATCATCAATATGCGCAGATCAGCCGCGTACCTGAACGGTACCCGTTGACTGCCCACTATTACCGCGAACTGATGGGTTGCCCGCTCGAAGTAGAAACTATACCGTGTTATCACGAGGCAAAGCCGGGAGATTACGAAGGCAGGCTCGGGTTCGATCTCGTTGCAGTCTTCGAGACCTTTCCAAAGTTAGGCAATATTGAAATCAACGATCAGTATGCCGAAGAGGCGTTTACCTTTTACGATCACCCGAAGGTGCTGATCTTCAAGAAGAATGAAAACTACGACTCCGCAAAAGTTCTATCCATATTAAGCGCCGTGGATTTGACGAAGGTCGTCCGACTCACGCCGCGCCAATTCGACGATTACTCTAACTTATTGCTGCCTGCCGATAGACTCGTCAGTCAACGCGCGGGCGGCACATGGTCTGAACTATTTGACTACGATTGGGTTCAAAATAAATATCCTGTCGTTGGCTTATTAATTTGGTACCTCTTCATCTTCATTCTCGGTCTGGCAATATATCCACTCATTCGATTGGCAATGCCGGGGCTTGCAGATAAAGGCTATCCTCTCAGCCGCGCGCTGGGGTTGGTGCTCTTTGGCTATCTCGCGTGGATAGCCGGATCGGTCGGCATCCCATATACGCGCACCACTATTGGGATTATTTTTGGTTTGATCGTTCTCACTGGAGCGGTTCTTGCTTATTACCAACGCGAGGAACTGCGCACAGAATGGAAAACGAAACGCAAATACTTCCTCCTGGTTGAAGGTATCTTCCTCTCCTTCTTCCTCATTGATCTCATCATTCGCATCGGCAACCCGGATCTCTGGCATCCCGCCAAAGGCGGCGAACGCCCGATGGACTTCTCGTATTTCAACGCGGTCATCAAAAGCATATCCTTCCCGCCGTATGATCCCTGGTTCGCGGGCGGGCACATCAATTATTATTATTACGGCTTTGTCCTCGCCGCCACGCCCGTGAAACTGCTTGGCATCGTCCCATCCATTGCATACAACTTCATCCTGCCGACATTGTTCGCCATCGTTGCATCAGGCGCCTTCTCGATTGGATGGAATCTTCTTTCGGACGTCTCCCTGTCCCAGTGGGAGAGGGCGGGGGATGAGGGAGAATCTTCATCCTTCAATATTCTTCCTTCTTCCTTGATCGCTGGTCTCTCCGCCTCCTTCCTCACCATTCTCCTCGGCAACCTCGGCACGATTCAACTGCTCTACAACAAATTGCAGCAACTTGGCGCGGTCGGCACGTTCAGTTGGGATTCAACAATGACACAGCGCTGGAAATGGGCGTTTGATGGATTCCTGCTGACCCTCAAAGGCGCCACGCTTCCCATCGGACCCGGAGACTGGTACTGGGATCCAAGCCGCGTCATCCCTCCGCGCGGGGGCAACGAGATCACCGAGTTCCCGTTATTCACCTTCCTATACAGTGACTTGCACGCCCACATGGTCGCCATGCCTATCATGCTGCTCGCGTTGAGCTGGGCGCTGGCTGTCGTGATGGGACGCGCTCGATGGCGGAATCAATTGTCGGCTGGGCTGGGATTCGTGGCAGGTGGCTTGATCATCGGCGCGTTGTATCCCACCAATCTATCCGATATTTACACCTATTTGCCGATTGGTCTTGCGGCAGTGGGATATGCCCTCTGGCGATATACAGATTCATCTTCCATATCAAAACGAGTCAGAACTATCCTCGGTGCATTGCTCGCATTGACAGTTTTATCGTTCGTCATGTATCAGCCATATCGTGCGTGGTACGCCCAGGCATATAGCGCGCTCGACCCGTGGAAAGGACCGTTCACGCCGCTCGCCTCCTATCTCACGCATTGGGCGGTGTTGCTGTTCATCGTTGCCTCGTGGATGGCATGGGAAACGCGCGAGTGGATGGCGAGGACCCCGCTCTCTGCGTTGCGAAAACTCAAGCCCTATCAAATATTGATCGAAGGCGCGCTGGTTTTGTTTGTGCTTGCGTTACTTGTACTTCAATACATTGGAACCAGCGTCGGCTGGATCGCACTACCCCTTGCGGCTTGGGCGGGCATTTTGTTATTGCGCCCAAATTTGTCAGACGCAAAACGATTCGTATTATTCATCATCGGCACAGCGTTGCTGATCACAATTGTTGTTGAGCTGTTCGTCGTACGCGGCGACATCGGACGCGCCAATACAATCTTCAAGTTCTATTTACAGGCATGGTTCCTGATGGCTGTGAGCGCGGGCGCCGCGTTCGCATGGACTCTCCCGGCGTTCTTCACGTGGCTTCCGGGCTGGCGTCTCTTCTGGCAGAGCGCAATGATCATCTTGCTCTCCGGGGCGGCGTTGTTTACGCTCAGCGGGGCATCCGGGAAAATCCGCGACCGCTGGATCATCGAAGCCCCGCGCTCGCTCGACTCGATGGCTTTCATGGAATATGCCCATTACGATGACTTCGGAAAGAGATTGGATTTAAGCGAAGATTACCACGCCATCCGCTGGATGCAGGACAATATTATTGGCTCGCCTGTCATCGTGGAAGCCAACTGCCCTGAATACCGCTGGTGCACGCGCTTCACCATTTATACCGGCTTGCCCAGCGTGGTGGGCTGGAACTTCCATCAAAGACAGCAACGCGTGTTCACCTCCACCCAGGTGGAGGAACGTGTCGCCGCAGTCGGAAATTTTTACAACAGTATTGACGTTGCTTTCACGCGCACATTCCTAAAAACGCATAATGTGAAGTATATTATCGTCGGTCAACTCGAACGCGCCGCATACACCCTCGAGGGCATTTCCAAATTCGAACGGTTCGAGGGAAAATACTGGCGCGCGGTGTATCGTGATGGCGACACGTTCATTTATGAAGTGATGCCGTAACGCAGTGTCACCCTTCAAGTCCAAGGAGCAACCATGATCTATCACCTCACAACCCGCAAATTTTGGAAACGCGCGCTGGCAACCGGAGACTACCGCACTGATAGCCTCGAAGACGAAGGATTCATCCACTGCTCGACTATCTCACAAGTCCTGCCTGTTGCTGAAGCGATCTTTCCCCATAAAAATAAACTCGCGATCCTTCTCATAGAAAACACGCTTCTCACCTCACGCCTGAAGTGGGAACCGCCATCAGATGGGACTCCACCCGTCGGCGTGGTTGAGGGGGAACTGTTCCCGCATATTTACGGCGCCCTTAATCTGGACGCGGTAGTGAAGGTCCTGGATATGGCAAGAAACGATGAAGGCTTGTTTGAACTGCCCGGCATGTAATTTTGACTCATAACCTGTAATGCTGTCTTTCCTCTCCTGGTACATCTTCATCACCATCCTCGGCTGGCTGACCTTTCCGTTAGTCTATCGCCTCTTCCCCGCGCTCGCGGACCGCGGGTACACCCTTTCGCGCTCCTTTGGCTTGTTGATCTGGGGATACGTCTTCTGGCTGTTCGCGTCGCTTGGGATTGCGCAAAATGATATCGGCGGTTTGTTGTTAGGACTAGTCGTGTTGGGAGGATTGAGCGCGTGGGCAATCTCTAATCTCCAATCCTCTTCAATTCTCTCTTTTCTCAAATCAAATTTTCCCCTCATCCTCACTACAGAACTGCTCTTCCTGCTCGCCTTCGGATTCATGGCATTCGTCCGCGCGGGCAACCCGGAGATCCTCGGTACAGAAAAGCCGATGGAGTTGATGCTCATCAACGGCATCATGAACTCCCCGACTTTTCCTCCGCGCGACTTGTGGCTTTCGGGCTATTCCATCTCCTACTATTACTTCGGGTATGTGATGACATCCATGCTTGCCATGTTCATCGGCACGCCCGCCACCGCGGCATTCAACCTGATGATCGCGTTGATCTTCGGCTTAAGCGCGGTCGGCGCGTATGGGATTGTGTATAACCTGCTGGCTATCAACAAAACAACAATCGAAAATCGTAAATCGTCAGTCGTAAATCCTCTCCTCGCTCCCCTCTTTCTTCTCCTCGTCTCCAATGTCGAGGGTTTTCTCGAAGTCCTCCACACACGCGGACTCTTCTGGACTGAAAAATCATCTGGTTTTTGGATCTGGCTAAAGAAAATTGATGCCAATGGTTTATTTTGGAAATCTGATGTAACGATTCATAACTTCTGGACGTGGCTTGATATGAAAGAGTTGAGCCAGCCTCCAACAGAATCGCTGGGTTGGATTCCCGAACGATTCTGGTGGTGGTGGCGCGCCTCGCGCGTGATCCAGGATTATGATCTGCAAAACAACTCAACTGGGGACGTGATTAGCGAGTTCCCTGCGTTTTCGTTCATCCTTGGGGATTTGCATCCGCACGTGCTGGCGATGCCGTTCGTATTACTGGCGGTGGCGGTTGCATTGAATCTTTTCCTGGGCGGCTGGAAAGGGAAAATTGACCTGTATTTCGGTCAATTGCATGTCAGCAAAACAGGGTTCTTCATCATTTCTCTCTTGCTGGGCGGGCTGGCATTCCTCAATACATGGGACATCCTCATTGTTGGCGCAGTGATCATTTTCAGCTACGTGCTGGCACAGGTGCGTGAGGCAGGCTGGAGTTGGGGAAGACTCGAAGATATCTTCCTAATGGGAATCCCGATGGTACTTACTGCGTACGTGATGTATCTCCCGTTTTTTATCGGCTTCGATTCACAGGCAGGCGGATTTCTACCGAGTTTCATGTACCCGACGCGCGGCGCACAGTTGTGGGTGATGTGGGGAACGTTGTTCGTGCCATTGCTTGCCTATCTGATGTACCTGCGGGGCAATAAAACGCCCGCCCACTGGCGGGCTGGAATATTTACGTCGCTTGGCATTGTGCTGGCATTGCTTGTGATCATGTTTGCTGTTGGCTTTCTCGTACTACAGTTGCGCCCCGACCTGACCCTGCCGCTGATCCAGTCACAGGCAGGTGATGCAGGCGGGTTTATTGCGGATAGCATGATACGCAGGCTGACACATATCGGGAGTCTGCTCACATTACTGGCATTGTCGATTCCGGCATTATCGTTTCTATTTGCGGATGAAACTTCACTGTCGCCGAGTTCTCCCTTTATTATCAATTCCGCCGATCAGATTCAAGAAGGACCATCATTGTTTCGACAGGGTTTAGGGCAATCCTTCGTCCTTTTATTGATTTTCCTCGGAACACTCCTCATCCTTGGACCGGAGTTTGTCTACCTGCGTGACAATTTCAACTATCGCATCAATACGATCTTCAAGTTTTATTATCAGGCATGGATTTTATTGAGTCTCGCCTCTGCCTACGGGACGGCTATCCTGCTTCGAAATTTGCGCGGCGCGGCGAATCGCGTTTTCAGCGTTAGTTTCGCACTCGTGTTGGTCGTGGGTCTGACGTATCCCGCGCTCGGAGTTTTCACCAAGACCAACAGCTTCAACCCTCCATTCGATTACACACTCGATGACTTCGACCGTGTCCAACGCGAGAATCCCGACGAAGCTGCCGCAATGCTCTGGTTGCAGTCCGCGCCGGATGGCATTGTTGCCGAGGCGGTAGGAGGCGCATATTCTGCGTATGCACGTGTCTCCATTTACACAGGTCTGCCAACGGTATTGGGCTGGGGAAATCACGAAGGGCAGTGGCGCGACTATGCCCTGCAAGGCTCTCGTCAACAGGATATTGAAACCCTGTACTCCACTTCGGATTGGTCTGCCACACAGGAGATCATCAACCGGTACAACATTCGTTATGTGTACGTTGGCAGCCTCGAACGCACGACCTATCAGGTGAATGAAGATAAGTTCAATCGGTTCTTGAAAGTTGTTTTTCAACAGGGGAATGTGGCAATTTACGCAGCGCCGTAGAAGTAGCCACAGAGAGCGCAGAGTTCTTTGCGTTTTTTTCTCCGACTCTCAGTGGTCTCTGTGGCAAAGCTTTCAAACGAGGGTAAAATTACTTTCATGAATTCCTCCCAACTCAAAAACGAAGGCTGGCTGTATTGGCTGGCCTTTCTTATCGCCATCGGCTTTCGTTTTATCCAGCTGGGTGCATCAACTCTCACTGACTCAGAAGCGACCCTTGCCTTGCAAGCGCTCAGCATCGCTCACGGCGAATCACCCATCCTTGGACCACAACCCGCATACATCTTCTTCACCAGCATCTTCTTTGCAGTCATCGAAAGCGCCAATTTTATGGCGCGTATCATCCCTGCAATTGCGGGAAGCGTGCTCGTGTTTGTTCCATATTTCTTTCGCGAAAAGATCAAACCGCGACCCGCGCTGATCCTGGCTTTTCTCTTCGCCTTCGACCCCGGACTCGTCGCGCTGTCACGCCAGGCAAACGGGACAATCCTCGCAGTGACATTTCTTCTATTTGCATGGGGTATGTGGATCAATCGCCGATTCATCCCCGCTGGAATCTTTGCCGGGCTTGCCCTCCTCTCCGGTCCCTCCCTCTGGGCTGGCTTGCTGACCCTTGGACTCACCTGGGTATTCCTCAAAGGTATGGAATCAAAACCGACCGCAGATCAGCCAATCTCCAATTCTCTAGTCTCTGATTCTCCAATTACCCCATATCGTCCCGCTCTCCTCTCCCTCCTCTCCACCCTCATCCTCGGCGGCACCCTCTTCTTCATTGCGCCAAACGGATTGAGCGCGTGGCTTTCCTCCATTCCGGCATATCTCGCAGGGTGGGTCACGCCAACCGTCACAACCCCCGCGCGAATCCTTCTCACCTTCGTTGGCTACGAACCGCTCGGACTTTTTCTTGCGTGTTTCGCCATCCTTCGCGGGTTCCGAACAAAAAGCAAACGGTATTTCCCCTTCATGTTGTGGTCTGCGGTCTCGCTTCTTCTTGCGGTTTTTTATCGGCAGGCAGGCGAACTCGTTTGGGTCAGCATTCCGTTGCTCACGCTGGGCGCGCTCGAACTCTCACGCGCGTTCGACATCCGCCGCGAAGAACTTGTTGAAATCGGTGTGGTCGTCACTGCAATCTTGATCCTGCTGGTATACATCTGGTTCAACATTTCCAACATTGCCCTCAATCCATTCAATCAGTTGCCCACCACCGTGTTAATTTTTGGTGAAGTGCAAAACCCGCGCATCCTCGTATTGTTCGGCTCGCTTGCCATCGTCGTCGTTTCGATCACGCTCGTTGCATTCGGCTGGTCAGCGCGCATTGCAAGGCTCGGCACCACCTGGTCGTTCGCGGCGTTCATCGGCATGTACAGTGTAGCCGCGGCGTGGGGCGCAAGCGGATTGAGAAGCCCGAACGGAGTCGAATTGTGGACTTCGGATTCCAAACCTCTTCAAGCGGATTTACTGATCGCCAGTGTGAACGACGTCTCTGAATTCAGCCTCGGTCATACGCAGTCTCAGCCTGTTAAGGTTATCGGAATCGCTTCCCCCGCCCTCGAATGGACTCTGCGGAATCACCGGGTGGAGGTTGTCTCAGCGCTCGATCCGCAGATCGCGCCGCCCATTGTGATCACTCAAGTCATGGATGATTTAGGTCTGCCCTCCGCGTATCGCGGGCAGGATTTTACATGGAGGCAAAAACCGCAATGGGACATTATTCAAAGTGCTGATTGGATCAAATGGTTTGTCTTCCGCCAACTCCCGATGGAAAACGAAACCATCATCCTTTGGGCACGCGATGACTTATTCCCCGACGCGCGGGAAAATAATAGTACGCCCTGAGCGGAGGAAGCCGTCAGGCGAGTGCAGTCGAAGGGCATAATGATTTGCAAACCCTGCGCTTCGACTACGGTTTTCACTATCGTTCAAACCTCCGCTCAGCGCGAGAAATTAGAATCCACAAATGACAACCCATCCTCCCTCCATCATCGCGATTGACGGACCCGCCGCGTCGGGAAAATCCACGCTGGGGTTAAGGCTCGCCAACGCGCTGGGCTATCTCTTCTTCGATACAGGCGTGATGTATCGCGCAGTCACATGGCTGGCGTTGCAGCGCGATGTAAATCTGAATGATGAAGATGCGGTCACCGCGCTGGCAGAGAAAACGCAAATTGATGTCGCGCCAGCTTCAAAGTCCGATGGACGCGCTTGTGACGTCCTCGTGGAGGGAAGAGACATCACTTGGGAAACGCGCCTGCCCGAAGTGGACGCGAACGTATCCGTTGTCTCCGCGTATCGCGGCGTGCGAAATGCGTTGAGCCAGCAGCAACGGCGGATTGGTCAGCGCGGAAAAGTGGTGATGGTGGGGCGCGATATCGGCACGGTTGTATTGCCCGAAGCCGATTTGAAAATTTATCTCGATGCCACTGCCGGGGAACGCGCGAAGAGACGGTATGACGAAATCATGGCGCGCGGCGGCGCGGCGGATTACAACGAGATACTCTTGAAGGTGATCGAACGCGACCGTATTGACTCGACCCGCGATGTGGCTCCGTTAAAAGCGGCGGAGGATGCCCTTGCACTTGACTCGGATAAAATGAATGCCGAAGAAGTCTTTGAAAAAGTAATGACATTGTGCAAATGAACGATCCCTATCGTGTGTCTCTTCGTTTCCGTTTGACAAGACCCGCTTTGAAGACGATATTTCGCGGCATCTTTCATATTGTGGCAAACATAAAAATCATCGGGAAGGAAAACATTCCCTATGGGAAACCATACGTGGCGGCGATGAACCACGTTTCGATCTTCGATCCTCCGTTTGCGGGCGCGTTCTGGCCCGAACAACTGGAGATCATCGGCGCTGTGGATGTGTTCGACAAGCCCGGGCAGGGACAGCTATTGAGAGCCTACGGCGTCATCCCGGTGCATCGCGGCGATTATGACCGCGCATTGCTCACAAAAATCATTCACATCATTAAATCCGGCCTGCCATTGTTGATCGCGCCCGAAGGCGGGCGTTCACACGTCCCTGCTATGAAACGCGCAAAGTCCGGCATCGCGTATATCGTCGAACAAACGGGCGTTCCGGTCCTGCCGGTTGGCTTGGTCGGCACAACCGAGGATTTCTGGCAACGCGCCAGGCGCGGCGATAGACCGAACCTTGAAATGCGGATCGGCAAGCCGATACTTTTGCCTGAGATCAAAGTCAAAGGAACAGACAGGCACGAAATACGGCAAAAACACGCCGATCTTGTCATGCGCTATCTGGCTGGTTTACTGCCTCAGGAATATCGCGGCGTTTATGCAGAATCAGCCATCCTCCCCACCTAAACCCGTCACCGATTGGTGGAGGCCTGAGCTGGTTGCGTTACCGCGGTTAACTTTTACGCGGCGAATGTTTCGTGTGTTCGCGCGCGGGCTGGCAAAGTTGCTCACATTTTTTACGATGCACGCCAAAGTATACGGAGTGGAAAATTTCCCAAAGCGCGGACCGGTTTTGATCGTGATCAACCACCTGGGCGATGCAGATGGAATCTTGCTTGCGGCATCGCTTCCAACGACGACGGATGCCATGGGGAAGATCGAATTGATTGACGATTGGCGCGCAAGTTCGATCATGCGCGCATACGGGATCATTTGGGTGCATCGAGGCAGACCAGACCGCCGCGCATTACGCGCCGCGCTGGATGGATTATCTGAGGGACGCATGATTATGCTCGCGCCCGAGGGCAGGCAATCTGTCAGCGGCGGGCTGGAGGAGGGGACGGAAGGCGCGGCATTCCTCGCGATGAAATCGGGCGCGCTCATCGTTCCTATCGCCATGACCGGCACAGAAAATGAAAACGTGTATGGTCATATCAAGAAGTGGAAGCGCGCCGCCGTCACATTGACCGTGGGGAAACCGTTTGTTTTACAGGAACAGGCGAATCGTCAGGAGATGTTGCGGGAAGGCACGCGCCAGATCATGGAGTCCCTAGCAGGCCTGCTTCCGGAATCATATAAGGGGAATTACAAAGTCTGAATCCGGAGCGCAACGCACTCCAATGACGGATTAACGCTATAATCCGCTTTATGCAATTCCTGCCGTCGTTGCTGAACAATCTGGCATATTTAAATCCCATCCCACTCGCGGGATGGCTGGTGTGGCTTGGGCTGGCGGGACTGCTTGCGTTCTCACTATTAAGTTGGCGGAAATATCACTCGCTATGGAATACGCGCGCATGGTGGATTGTCAGTGCGCTGATGTTTGCAACACCCCTCACTGCCTTATTTCTGGGTTTGGAAATTCCGCGCGGCGCGACCCTGCCCGTGCCTGGTCTGCCTGAAGAACCACCCGGTTCCACGATCATGATTTTCTCCGCGTTACCCTGGACCCTGGCAGGCGGTCTGCTTGGTCCGTTTGCGGGCGCGGGGTTGGGCATGTTGAGCGGATTGATTCGCGGGGTTTGGGATACGCACAGTTTATTTTCGATCCTTGATCTCGGGGTGATCGCCGCGATCTTTTCAGTATCCACCCGGCAACAATATCGCACATTCTTCTTTCGTTTACTCAGGCAGCCCCTTTTCAACGCGTTGGTCCTGACACTGATCCACGCGTTGTTTTTTATCGTCAGCGCGTTTTTCACGGTTTCAGCCGCGGCTTCTGTCACCGAACGGCTGGACTATGCCTTCAGCAATGCAGGCAGCGCCAGCCTTGCATTCGCAGTGGAAATACTGATCGCAGGGTTCGCCGCGCAAATTCTGTTGACGATTTATCCGCATCTTTGGGGCGGAGTTGGAGCGCTTCAACCATCGCCCGCTGAAAGAAGTATCGAAACGCGATTCGTCTCCGGCGCGGGGGCAATTATTTCAATCCTGCTGATCATGCTCATTGCGGGGAATTGGATCGTTGCCGGCTCTGCTTCGCGAAATTTGCTGAGAGACCGTCTGGCAGGCACCGCGCAAATGAGCGCGCAAAGCGTGCCATATTTTCTGGAGGCCGGACAAAACCTTTCCTCGCAGATCGCAACTGACCCGCGTCTGATCCAAACTGCAGATGCCAACCTGCCCGCGTACCTCGGCGAACGCATTCAATCCATTCCTTTTTTCAACCAACTTGCACTGTTTGATGTATCGTTGAATTCTGTGGTTGCAAGTTATCCCCCTGAACAGGCTTTCCAGTTAACGCCGCAGGAAAGTGAAGGACTGCCTTTGGTTTCACAGGGGATTCAGAATCAGATGTACGCGATTCCACCTGTTGCCTCTGGTGAAGCCGCGCGAATATCTTTCATTACAGCAATACCGGGTACATCGCGCGCGCTGGTCGCGCGAACAGACCTGCGCTCGAACCCGACCACGCGTTTGCTCATCGAAAATTTGGACAGCCTGGAAGAATTAAACGGCACAGGCGTATTGATAGACGATCAGGGAAATGTTCTTTATCACCCGCAAACCAATTTAGTAATGACCGTGTACAACGGGCAACGCAGTGACCAGCCCGCCTTCTTCGATGAAACCGCTTCACGCGGGGCGCGGCAACTGGTCTATTATCAACCGGTGGAGGGTCATCCCTGGGCAGTAGTGCTCATGGTCCCCGCGCGCGAAGCACAGCAACTTGCCGTTGACATTGCCCTGCCCATCTCGTTGATGATCGTTTTGCTTGGCGTGATCGCGCTGGTGGCATTGAGAGTGAGCCTGCGCGCAGTGACCGGCTCCTTGCAAAACCTTGCGGCGGAGGCGAAATATATTTCCACCGGCAAACTGGATCGTCCGCTTGACACCGAAGGAGCGGATGAACTCAGCGAACTGCGCCAGGCGTTTGAACAAATGCGGGTCAGTTTGCAAGCGCGCCTCGATGACCTCAACCGTCTGCTGTCTGTGAGTCAGGGTGTGGCATCGAGCCTTACCCTTGGCGATGCGCTGCGCCCTGTGCTCGACGCGGTGATTTCCACCGGCGCGAGTTCGGCAAGAATTATTTTAGTGCGCGACATGCTCCCGATTGACACGCCTCTCCGTTTTGCGGATGGTCTTGAGCAGGATGTGTACATGCACCTGGATCAACAAATCCTCGCGCTCACCGAATTGCAGGAGCGACTCGTGATGGCGACTCTTTCGCGGACCCGCGGCCTGCTCCTCGACCCAAACCTGCCCTACCCTGAATCGTTGATCGCGGTCGCGTTGCGGCAGGAGAATAAATATTATGGCGTGCTCTGGGCGGGATATAACCAACAGCACGTCTTCAGCGAATCAGATTTGCGTTTTATCAGCACGCTGGCGAGCCAGTCCGCGCTGGCGGTTGGGAATATCCGATTATTCATGACCGTTGAAGTGAGTCGCCGTCAGTTGGAAGCGATTCTTAACTCCACATCAGACCCGGTCGTAGTCACCGACGCGTCGAATCGTCTCATCTTGGCGAACCCAGCCGCGGGTCACGTCTTTGGCGTCACCATCCGCCGCGGCGAAAGACCAGACGTCGAGAAGATGATCCAGGTGAAGGCGTTGAATGAGTTGTTGCTCGCGTCGTCCACCGAACGGCATTCGGCAGAGATCACCATGCCAGATGGAAAAATCTATCTCGCGATGGCATCCCCCATGACTGCCGACGGAAAAGCGGTTGGCCGCGTGTGCATCCTGCGCGACGTGACGCAACTCAAAGAGATTGACACGTTGAAGTCCGACTTTGTTGCAACCGTGAGTCACGACTTACGCTCGCCGCTAACGCTGATGCGCGGCTACGCCACGATGCTCGAAATGGCTGGCGCGTTGAACGACCAGCAAAAGAATTATGCCAAAATGATCGTGCAGGGCGTGGATAACATGGCGAAACTTGTCAGCAACCTGCTTGACCTCGGACGCATTGATTTCGGCGTAGGCTTGCAGGTGGAGAGCATACCGGTGCTCGATATTCTCGAACGCGTGACAAGCGGTTTGCAGATGCAGGCAAAGGAAAAAAGTATTTCATTGGGGGTCGAGATTCCAAAAGATATGCCGAACGCCATCGAAGCCGACCAGGCTTTATTGCATCAGGCTTTGTATAACCTGGTGGAGAACGCGATCAAATACACACCCGAGGGCGGGACGGTCTTTGTCCATTTGAAAACCCTGTCCTCCGCCTTGATCTTCGCTGTGCAGGATAGCGGAATCGGTATCTCCGAGAACGATCAAAAGCGGCTGTTTGAAAAATTCTTTCGCGGCACCAACCGCGATGCGCTCATGCAGCGCGGCACCGGGCTGGGGCTTGCGATTGTCAAATCCATCGCGGAACGTCACGGCGGAAAAGTTTGGGTGGAGAGCGAATTGGGGAAGGGGAGCGTTTTCATTTTGCAGATCCCCCTTACGCAAACGAAAGAATCTTCGCAGGCGTAATAAAACCAATGGGCGTATAATATGCAACCCCGCTCGTTTCTTTGGAATCTTTCAGTGAGACGAGCGGGGCAACATTGATAAGAGGATTTATTCTGTTCCCATGATTGACCCAAAAAACAATCAAGATTCACCGTTCATTCTTCGCGCTCCTGAAAAAGAGCCATCCCCTACCATCAGCCACTTTCTGCTTGGTCGCCCATTACCAACCGCCGACGCGGAACATGAGACGATAGGCAAAGGGGTTGGCTTGGCTGTCTTTGCGTCAGATGCGTTATCGTCCACTGCCTACGCCACACAGGAGATTTTAGTCATCCTCGCCGGCGCAGGGACGCTGGCATTTGGTTATGTGTTCCCTATTTCCATTGTCATCATTGGGTTGCTTGCCATTGTTGTCATCTCCTACGAACAGATCATTCACGCCTATCCCAACGGCGGCGGCGCGTATATCGTGGCGTATGATAACCTGGGACAATTCCCCGCGCTGGTTGCCGCCGCCGCGTTATTAACAGATTACATCCTTACCGTATCTGTGTCCATCTCATCGGGGGTCGCGCAAATCGTTTCGGCATATCCACAATTCTTCGAATATCGCGTTGCCATCGCAGTTGTTTTCGTATTCCTGATCATGTTGATCAACCTGCGCGGCGTGCGGGAAGCGGGCGCGGCATTTGCCATTCCGAGTTATTTCTTTATCGTGATCATGGTCCTCACCGTTGGAACAGGGTTATTCCGCTTGTTGAACGGTTCGCTGGGAAGCGTGATTGCTCCTCCTGAACTCGAACATGCCGGTGAGGCAATCACAGGCATCACGGCATTCCTGCTCCTGCACGCATTCTCAAGCGGCACGACCGCACTCACCGGCGTGGAGGCGATCTCGAATGGTACAACTGCCTTCAAGGAACCGCGAGGCAGAAATGCCGGAATCACATTGATCTGGATGGCATTCATCCTTGGCTTTTTGTTTATCAGTATTTCATTTCTCACCAAAGAGATACAAGCCGTACCCTCCGAAGTCGAAACGGTCATCTCGCAACTGGCGCGCACGGTTTATGGCGGGCAGGGCATCTTCTATCTGCTTGTGATCGCGGGAACAACAGTCATTCTCATCCTTGCCGCCAATACTGCGTTCGCCGGCTTTCCGCGATTAAGCGCCCTGCTTGCTAGTGACGGGTTTATGCCGCGTCAGTTAACCTATCGCGGAAGTCGCCTTGTATATTCGTATGGGATCGTCGCGCTCGCGGGGGTGGCTTCAGTGCTCATCGTTATTTTTCAGGCAAGCGTCACGCGCCTGATTCCTCTGTATGCGATTGGCGTATTTTTGTCATTTACTTTGGCGCAGGGAGGCATGGCGCGGCGCTGGTGGCGTGTAAGCCGCCTCGATCCGAATGAAAATCCAACCAAACAGCATCCCGGTTTACATTACGAAAAAGGCTGGTTTGTGAAAATGATCAGCAACGGGTTTGGCGCGATCTGCACAGGCGTTGTGATGTGTGTTTTTGCAATTACAAAATTCCACGATGGCGCATGGATTGTCTTGATCCTCACGCCAGTATTGATTGGCATGTTTTTATGGATTCAACGGCATTACACCGGAGTCGCAAGCCGCCTTTCGCTTGAGAAGTATGGTGAGCCGCCGCCATACAACGTCCGGCATCGCGTGATCGTGCCTGTCAGCAACGTGCACCAGGGCACGCTCGCCGCGCTCCGTTATGCGCGCATGATGTCTGACGATGTAACGGGAGTCCATGTATCGCTCGAACCAGCCGATACAGAAAAGGTCCGCAGGAAATGGGAGACCTGGGGACGCGGCACGCGCCTGGTCATTGTGGATTCCCCCTACCGCCTCTTTCTGGAACCTTTGCTGGGCTACATCAACGAAATTTTATCCACCCGACAGCCCAACGAGACGATCACCATCGTAGTCCCGCATTTTGTCCCCGCGCAGAGAATCTACAACGCTTTGCACATGCAAACCGCAGAAATGCTCCGCCGCGAACTGCTGGCAACACCCGGCGTGGTCATTACCGAAGTTCCATATCAGATTCCATAATTTACCAAAACGTCCTGCAGGCGATATCCTGGGCTTGTCGAAGGGTCTCTCATTGGAACAATATTGGTTCGCCAAATCCTGCGGAACAGTCAGTGCCTAACAAAGAAAGAAGGTTTAAGTCGTATGAATTTTATTGTTGTCGGATGCGGCCGCGTGGGCGCGGAACTATGTTATCACTTGTTCAAAAGCGGTCACCAAGTTGTGGTTGTGGACAGCAGAAGGGAATCGTTCAACCGTCTGCACCCCGATTTTCGCGGGCGCACACTTGAAGGCGAAGGCTTGGCGGAGAGTGTGCTTGAGCGCGCAGGGATTCAGGAAGCGGATGGTCTTGCCGCCGTCACAAATTCAGATACCTTGAACGCGGTGGTCGCTCATGCCGCGCGCACCTATTACAATGTGCCCAACGTGGTCGCGCGCAACTATGACCCGAACCTGCGCGCGGTGATCGAGGCGTTTGGGTTGCAAACGGTCGGATCCACCTACTGGGGCGCGCATCGTGTCGAAGAGTTGTTAATGAACCCATCTCAAAAAATGGTCTATTCCGCGGGCAACGGCGAAGTGGAAGTCTATGAAATCCTCATCCCTGAAGCATGGAATGGAAAGACACTGGGTGAATTGATGAATCCGATCAAGCAGTGCTACCCCGTTGCGTTATCGAAGGCAGGCAGGGCATCCCTGCCCGAGGCGGGAACCAAACTGCAAACCGGCGATCTGCTCAACGTCAGTTCCACGTTCGAGGGTATCGGCGCACTGACCGAGCGCCTTTCCAAAAAGGCGGAGGCGTAATATGTTCGTATTAATCTCCGGAGGAGGACGGACAGGCACGCGCCTTGCCAATTTATTGATCAACCAGAATTACAAGGTTCGCCTGATCGAGCATCGCCGCGAACTGCTTACACACCTGCACCAGGAATTGCCAACTGAGGTGATCTACGAGGGCAACGCTGTTGACCCCAGTGTGCTCGAAGCGGCGGGCGCACGCGAAGCGCATGTAGTGGCGGCAGTGACTAGTGACGACTCGACCAACCTTGCCATATGCTTTGTAGCCAAGGCCCTGTTTGAAGTGCCGCGCGCGATTGCACGCGTGAACAACCCGGTCAATGCCTGGCTGTTCGATGAAAAATTCAAGGTGGATGTAGCTCTGAATTCGGCGGACGTGCTCGCGCACCTCATCCAGGAGGAGATGTCGCTGGGCGACATGATGACCATTTTCAAACTCCGCCGCGGCAGGTATTCAGTAGTGGAGGAAAAAGTGCCTGCGGGCGCGAAAGGGATTGGCATACAACTCAAAGACATGGCGCTGGCTGAACACTGCGTGATCGCGGCGATCATCCGTGATGGCGTGATGACCCTGCCGCGCGGCGATAGTACCCTGCAAGAGAACGATGAGATCATCGCAGTTGCCAGCCCGGAAGGCGCGCAAATGCTGGCAGATCTTCTTGCGCATCCGGTGTACCCAGTCCGTAACGGGAAGAAAAAAGAATAGAAACAGAATCAACCTCCAGCTATGCATGAGGCGGGGGTTCATCCACTGGCAAGTGGAAGACTCTGATGAATCTCTTATGATTCCAAATTGACCGAATCGGAAGCCCTACGGTATAATGTCATGCCAGCCTGAATGGGCTGGTTGCTATTATTTTGAAATGAGGAACGAGGAATGCCAAAAAGAACGTATCAACCGAAGATCCGCCGCCGTGTGCGCGTGCATGGATACCGCAAGCGCATGGCTACGGCTGATGGGCGCGCTGTGCTCAAGCGGCGCAGACTGCGCGGCCGCCATCAACTGGCGAAGACCGCCAATCAACACGTGAAGAAAGTCCGCTGGTAAGCGGCGTTAACAAAGTGCGTTGAGGGTTCGGGTGCAGAGAAAATTTCGTCTGACCCGGTCTGAAGATTTCAAGCGGGTGCGGCGTGATGGCAAGTCCTATGCCCACCCGCTTGTCCTGTTGATAGTGCAGGCTCACGACCAGCCGCGCGTGAAAGTGGGCATCGCGGCGGGGCGAACCGTTGGGACAGCCGTGACTCGAAACCGAGCCAAGCGACTCTTGCGCGAAGCCATGCGGACTCTCATCCCAAACATCGCTTCCAACGCGGACTTGATCCTGATCGCCCGCCCCGGACTCGCATCCGCCACCCTGGCAGAAACGCGGCAAGCCCTGCTCAACCTTTTACAACGCGCACAACTTGTATCATCCCTCAATGAATCCTGAATTCCATTTACACGATTATTCTCATGAGCCGCGTCTGCGCGATATGCCGCGCACCATTTGGAATTTGCCGCGCATTGCGTTGCTTTCGATCATCCGTCTGTATCAAATGACAATCTCAAAGGGATTGCCTGAGAACACCTGTCGTTTTTATCCGTCCTGTTCGCATTATGGCTACCAGGCAATCTACAAATACGGCGCGCTCAAAGGATTGGGAATGGCAACCTGGCGCGTGCTGAGATGTAACCCGTTCAACCCCGGCGGTTATGATCCGGTATTATAAAATCATACCCATTGCCTTTCCCCTCTCCCTTCGTGAGAGGGTAGGGTGAGGGATAGGAGTACCAATTTTTCAATGAGAAAGAAACTGTTATTTGGTTCCATCGCCCTGCTTGCCGCTGTTCTTTTGAGCGGATGCACGGGCGCGATTGCATGGCCCGGTTTGGCGGCTACCGATGAAACGGCATATCTCGCAAATACGAATACCGTGTATGCGATTGACCTGAAGACCGGCAGGGAGTTGTGGAGTTTTTCCGGCGAGAGTAGCGGCTTTTCACTTTTCAATACAAACCCAAGCCTCTTTGTCACCACGCCCGTCGTCACCGAAGATGGACTGGTGATCGTCCTCGACTCGAGCAACAAGCATGTGATGTATGCCGTTGACCCAAACGACATTAATTCGGAAGAAAAAACCCCGAACATCGAATGGAAGTTTACAGAAGCAGATGGGCTTTGGATTGCCCCTCCCTTGACCGTTGGGAATCGCTTGTTCGCGCCAAATTCAGACGGGAAAGTGTATGTGCTGGATTTACAGGATGGCAAAACTGAGAAGCAGGCAATTGAAGTGATCCAGCTTTCAGACTCGAATGAGGAACCGGGTCGTCTTTGGGCGCAACCTATCAGCGACGGCGAGCGTATCTTCGTCACATCCTTGGATCACAGCGTCTTTGCAATTGACATCGAATCCTACGAAATCCTCTGGGACCAAGACCTGGGCGGCGCAATCCCTGGCGGTGCGGCGCTTGGCTCCGATGGCAATTTATATGTCGGTTCGCTCGCCAAACAATTGGAGCGATTCAATCCTGCCACCGGCGATCATACACCTGTGCTGGATACCAGCGGCTGGATTTGGGGCACCCCAATTGCAGACGGCGACAACTTATACTTCAGCGATATTGAAGGTTACTTCTATTCGTACAACACCAAAGAACAGAAACTGAATTGGGAGCCTGTGAAACCGGATAGCGCGATCACCGCCAGCCCATTATTACTGGGGGATCATATCCTCGTTGCAACAGAATCCGGTGACATCTTTTCGGTGGATGCCGAAGGCAGGATCGTAACCTGGTACGATGTCAGCGACGGAAAGGCATACACAACGCCGGTCTTTGCGGGCGGGTATGTGCTTGCCGCATATCTTGAATCGGATTATTATCTGATTGCGCTGGACGAAGAAGGTCGTCAGGCGTGGAAGTATCCCGGAGAATAACAAAGAGAACTTTATGAAAAAAACCACCCCTCAAACGCTAGCGCAGCGACCAGAACTGCCACAAGGCTTCTCACGCGAGTCGTTGAAAACCGTCGCGGTCATCGCCATTCTTGTTCTGGCATTTACAAACTTCAGCGAAGTCATCAACTTCCTTGTTAACATCCTGATCTTCATCTACACTTACGTAAATGAGAGTTTCGGTATCGCGATCATCCTGCTTACGATATTGATCCGCCTAGTCACATGGCCCCTCAACGCACAGCAGATGAAGGGCGCAAAAGCCATGCAAGATCTGCAAACCGACAAGGATTGGCTTGCCATGCAGAAAAAATACGCCAAAGACCGCGAGAAACTCGCGCAGGAACAAATGCGCCTGTACCGCGAAAAGGGCATCAACCCGTTCGGGTCGTGTCTGCCCACCTTGATCCAGTTCCCGATCCTGTTTGCGCTCATCCCCGCCATCACCTATGCCATCGGCTCCACACCGTTAAGCATTCTCAAACTTTCGAATAGTTTATATTCGTTTCAGGATGTCGCCGCGCTGGTGCCTCTTAACAGCAAATTTTTATGGATGGATTTGGGCTTACCCGAGAAAACAATTATTCCCGGGTTGGAGTGGGCCATTCCTGTGCTCGCCCTCACAGTTGCCCTCACCACATACGTTCAGACCAAACTGACCATGCCAGCCGCCGCCAACCCCAACGACCAATCGGCGGCCACCACCAAAATGATGAGCATTTACATGCCGATCATGTTGTATTTCTTCTCCGTCAACTATGCCTCCGGGCTATCGGTGTACTTTGTGGCGAGCAATATTCTGAGCATCGTACAATACGCCTTCATGGGCAAGGTCAATTGGCGCAACCTTTTACCCGGCGGTCAGAAATCGTAAAACAAGGAGGCGGGCATGAATCAAAGAACCACGCTTGAGATCATGGCACCCACGGTTGAGGAAGCCCTTGCGCAGGGGCTCGCACAACTGGGACTCACGGCGGATGCTGTCAGCGTTGAGGTGCTGGATACAGGCAACAAAGGCTTGTTCGGTTTGGGGAAGCCTCAGGTGCGCGTCCGTTTGACGGTGGTGCCTCCGGGCGGGATGCCTGTTGTCGAAACAGGACCAGCCGCTTCTGAGTCGGACCCGAAAATTGTTCCCGCAATAGAATCCGAATCCCGGCCCGAGCATGATCCACTGCTGGACCGCACCGAGTCTGTCATCTCCAAAATGATTCACTTGTTGAATCTTGAAGCGCAGGTCTCCGCGCATTACGGTACCCAGGATCGCGAAGGCAGGCGCAACATTCACGTGGATATTCGAGGCAATGATTTGAGTGTCTTGATTGGGCGCCATTCCGAAACGTTGAACGCGTTTCAATATGTGGCTTCGCTGATCGTCGGCAGAGGTGTGCAGGACTGGGTGCAACTGGTGATTGACGTGGAAGGTTACCGCGACCGCCGCGAAAAACAATTGATCCAGATGGCGAAACGCATGGCAGAGCAGGTTGCCAAAAGCGGGAGGCGTCAATCGCTCGAGCCGATGCCGTCAGGCGAACGCCGCGTCATCCATATCGCGTTGCGCGAACATCCCGATGTGGTGACTGAAAGTTCGGGCGAAGAGCCGCATCGCAAGATCACAATTGTGCCGAAGAATTCGTAAACCCGCGGGGCGGATTGATAATCCGCCCTTTTTCTTCTTATCGGACACAGCATCGCTGTGTCCTTGCGTTTTTCTCACGGTATAATTCGTTCATGCAAAATTTGTTCTCGCTTGAGCCTGTGGGTTACCTCGCGATTGGTCATGTGGCACATGACCTGACTCCTGAAGGTCCACGTTTGGGCGGAACAGTTGCATACTCCGCATTGACCGCGCGCGCGCTGGGCTTGCGGGTGGGGATCGTCACTGCTGTTGGAAAAGAAACGTCGCTCGACGCGCTGAATGGCATTTCTGTCGTCTCCGCTAAATCCCCGCAAAGCACAACCTTTGAAAACATTTACACTGGGCATGGACGCGTGCAATACCTGCGCGCGCAAGCATCGAGGATTGACTTCAATGCAATTCCCGAACCCTGGCAGCGCGCTTCGATCATTCATCTGGGTCCGATAGCCAATGAAATGGATTCAGCGATACTAAACGAATTTTCTTCCTCGTTGATTGGCATCACTCCTCAAGGCTGGATGCGCCGATGGGATTCCGAAGGTCGCGTCTCACTCCGCGAATGGGAAGATTCAGAGTCGATTCTCGCGCAGGCAGGCGCGATTGTCGTCAGCCGCGAAGATGTGCGCGGAGACGATGAACTGATCGAACACATGGCGCATCAAACGCGTATGCTGGCAGTGACAGAGGGCGCGGAGGGTTGTGTTCTGCATTGGAACGGCGACCGCCGCCGATTCCGCGCACCCAAAATCCATGAAGTGGATGCCACCGGCGCAGGTGATATCTTCGCGGCGGCTTTTTTTGTCCGTTTGTTTAACACGCGCGATCCCTGGGAAGCCGCGCGCTTCGCCACCCTCATCGCGTCGCATTCGGTCACACGCGTTGGGTTGGATGGAATCCCAACTCCGCATGAAATCGAAGAGTGCATGATGGAAGTCCTGGAATAAGGAGGAAAAATGCAAAGCAAAAGCCCGTCCTTATTCCGTGTGATTTCTACCGATTATCCATCGCGCCTCTCTGCTTTGTTTCCAATTGTTTTTGGCGGCTTTACGGCATATTTCTTTTTTAGCGGGAATGACGCTTTACAGTTATTTCTGCTCCTTACGGTCGGGGTTACCATCCTTGGCGTTCCCTTCCTGTTCCGCAGATATCGAATTATCTCTTCGGTATTTGAAAATGGAATGCAAACAAAGGGTGTTGTGACACGCGTCGGCTTCTTTCGCGGGCGGGGCAGTGTTGAATATACTTACACCTTTCAGGGAGAAAAACAGACGAGCAGCAACGCAATCAATAAAAACAGCCGCACAAGAAACCTGAGGGTTGGGCAGTCAGTGAAAGTCGTCGTTGACCCCAACAATCCAAAACAGGCTTTCATACAGGAAATCTATTTGTAATAGTGGAGAGTTTGTGACGCGCATCTACACCCTTGTCAACCAGAAAGGCGGAGTGGGCAAGACCACCACCGCCATCAACCTCGGCGCGTACCTTGCGCAACTCAACCAACGTGTCCTCGTCGTTGATCTCGACCCGCAGGCAAACGCCACGTCCAGCCTCGGCGTGGATAAACACTCGGTGCAAACAAGCACGTACGAATCGCTTTTCTCAGGCGAAGTACCTTCTGCCTCCATCCTCTACAATGAGCGGCTTCAACTCTCATTACTCCCATCGTCTCCCTCACTCGCAGGCGCGGAGATCGAGCTTGTCGAAGAATCAGAACGCGAATATCGTCTCAAGAATGCGCTCGAGTCTCTCAAAGGCAAATACGACTATATACTGATTGACTGCCCTCCATCGCTGGGACTCCTCACCGTCAACGGTCTTGTCGCCGCGAAAGACGGCGTGCTTGTCCCCGTTCAATGTGAATACCTCGCCCTCGAAGGACTCGGTCAAATCACGCAGACCATTGAACGCGTCCAATCTTCGCTCTTTCCAAAACTGCGCGTGCGCGGCGTTGTATTGACCATGTTCGATTCTCGAACGAATCTCTCCGCCGATGTGGTGAAGGAAGTCAACAATCATTTTCCGGGTCAGGTCTTCAAGAGTGTTGTGCCGCGCAGTATCCGTCTCGCAGAAGCGCCCTCGTATGGGCTTCCCATTTCCGCGTACGCGCCTTCGTCTGTTGGCGCGCAGGCATACGAATCCCTCGCCAGGGAATTGCTCAAAGGCGATGGAAAATAATTATTGATGTAGGGGCGAGGTCTTCTCGCCCCGTTTTGGGCGGGGAGACCCCCGCCTCTACATTGAATTCGTAAGGAGAACAAATGGCAAAACGCACCGGTCTCGGCAAAGGACTCGACGCCCTCATCCCCTCAGGGAAAACAACGGGCGGCGATGGAAGCGGGGTTACTCAAATTGCAATTGACTCGATCCAGCGAAACCCGCGTCAGCCGCGCGAAAAATTTGACATCGAAGAACTGGAGAATCTCGCCGCGTCCATTCGCGAGCATGGAGTGATTCAACCGCTCATCGTTTCACCGGGCAAGAGCGGGGTGTATACTCTGATCGCGGGCGAACGTCGTCTGCAAGCCTCACGCAAAGCGGGGTTAAAAACTGTTCCGGTTGTTATCCGTCATGCAACAGACCAGCAATTACTTGAACTCGCTCTTATTGAAAACGTCCAGCGCGCAGATTTGAACGCCATCGAAGAAGCCGAGGCATATCAGCATCTCGCCAAGGAATTCAAGATGTCGCATGAGACCATTGCAACTCGCGTTGGGAAAAATCGCTCCACGATTGCCAATACAATTCGTCTGCTTGAGGCATCTGCGGCGGTGAAGCAGGCATTGGTAAATGGGCAGGTCACTGAAGGTCACGCGCGCGCCATGCTGACGTTATCCGCAAATGCGCAGGAAGAATTGTTGAAAAAGATTGTCACTCTCGATCTAAGCGTCCGCACGACGGAAATGCTGGCAAAAAAATATTCGGGGCAGAAACCTGCATCGAAAAAGAAAGCAGGCAAAAGCGCGGACGTGAACGATGTCGAACGTCGTTTGCGATCAAGTTTGGGAACGAAAGTCGCGCTCAAACATGGCAAGAAGGGCGGCACGGTCACCATCTATTATTATTCCAATGAGGAATTGGATTCTCTGTTGGAAAAATTGACGTGACCAAACGCTTCGTCGGGGTCTCAGACCCCGACGAAGCGGGAATTATGAACATGATCCTCCTCCACAATGCCCACATCCACACCCAAAACGAATCACAACCCACCGCATCCGCCATTGTGATCGACCGCGAACGGATCATTGCAGTCGGGGATGCGGATGATTTATTTGTGCAATATCCCAATGCCGAAAAGCAGGATATGCACGGGCGTGTTATCGTCCCCGGACTCACCGACGCGCATTTGCATCTCAAACAATATTCACTCGCCTTGCGAAAGATCGATTGCGAAGTAAACACCCAGGAAGAATGTTTGCGCCGCGTGGAGGAACGCGTCAAAAAATCCAAACCCGGCGAATGGATTTTGGGTCACGGCTGGAATCAAAATGTGTGGCAGAGTCCCCCTCTCCCCGCGGGAGAGGGGTTAGGGGTGAGGGGCTGGCCCGGCGCCAGTGAACTGGATACTATTGCACCCGGCAACCCCGTTTACCTCACGGCAAAATCACTCCATGCCGCATGGGTAAATTCCAAAGCCATGCAAATGGCGAACATTATTGCACAAACTCCCGATCCGCACAATGGACAGATACAACGCGATGCAAAAGGTAATGCCACAGGCGTTTTGCTTGAAACCGCGATGGGCCTTGTGGGCAATATCATTCCAGAACCGACCATCATTGAGATTGCATCAGCCATCGAAAAAGCCCAACCCATCTTATGGAAAATGGGACTCACCGGCGTGCATGATTTTGACCGCCGCGATTCATTTATAACATTGCAACAACTGCACGCCCATGGCAAACTCAAACTACGCGTGTCGAAAAATATCCCTGTTGAATTGCTCGACCAAGCATTCGATCTTGGTTTGCGCGGCGGCTTCGGCGACGACATGCTTCGCATCGGCAACGTCAAAGTTTTTATGGATGGCGCGTTGGGTCCGCACACCGCCGCGATGTTCCAGCCATACATTGGCCTTGGTGAGGAAAATAATCGCGGCATCCTCAACATGGATGGCGAAGAACTTTTCGAATACGGGCGCAAAGCCGCACAGGTTGGGCTGGGAATGACGGTCCACGCCATCGGTGATCGCGCCAATCATGAAGCGCTAAACGCCTACGAACAACTTCGCAACTACGAAAAGGAGAATCATCTCGCCGCGCTTCGTCATCGCATCGAACATGTGCAGGTCATTCATCCCGATGATGCGCCTCGTCTCGCTCAACTTAACGTCATCGCTTCGATGCAACCCATCCACGCCACTTCCGATATGTTGATGGCAGATAAATTCTGGGGCGGGCGTTCGCGACTTGCGTATGCCATGAAGACTCAATTGGATTTCGGCGCGCCTCTCGCGCTTGGATCCGACGCGCCTGTCGAATCGCCGAATCCGTTTTTGGGATTACACGCCGCGGTCACGCGCAGGCGCGCCGACGGCTCTCCCTCAGCCGACGGCTGGTACCCCGAACAAAAATTAACCATGGCTGAAGCCTTCGCGGGCTACACCCTCGGCGCCGCCTATGCCGCTTATATGGAAGACCGCCTCGGTAAGCTCGCCCCAAACTTCCTGGCCGACCTGATCGTCCTCGAAAAAGACCCCTTCACCTGTAATCCAAATGATTTGCTCACGCTCGAATCCTCGGCTACAATGATAGGCGGAGAATGGATCTGGGAAAAACCCTAAAGGTTTTTTTCATCAAGCCATTGAATAAGGGTGCGCTGGTGCGTTCCTTGAAAAATAAGTTTGCGAGCAAGTGAAACCTTTAGGGTTTTTTATGGCTGAACAACCACGCCTCACACCTGAAATGCTTGTGCCTCGCCTGGGGGAATATTTGATTCAAAAAGGGCTGATCACGCCTGAACACCTGCAAAGAGCGCTCGATCATCAACAGGAGGAAATAGCAAAGGGGAATCACCTAATGCTGGGTCAGGCGCTGATAGATTTGAAACTGGTAAAGCGTGCCGCGCTCGACCAGGCTGTCACCGAACAGATCATTCAACTGAGATCCGCGTTGCAAGCCGCCAATCGCACGCTCGAACGCCGAGTGGAGGAACGCACAGCCGAACTGCAAAAAGCCCTCGAGCGTGTTTCTGAACTTAGCCAGTTGAAAGCCAATTTCATCTCGAACATCTCGCACGAACTCCGTACCCCGCTTACACACGTCAAGGGATACCTTGAATTGCTGGTCACGGAATCGTTGGGCAAGATCACCGATGAACAACGCCATGCGTTGCAAGTCAGCCAGCAGTCAACGGGCAATCTGGAATCCCTGATCGAAGATTTGATCATGGTCTCGCTCGCTTCACGCGGTGAATTGAGCATCAAGCAGGAGAATGTAGATATTAGCCGACTCGCAAATCTCGCGGTCAAATCGTCCTCAGAGGCGGCGCAGAAGCGCGGCGTAACTCTGCACGCGATGATTGATGAGGATGTACCCTTCGTGCAGGCGGATTCGCAGAAAGTCGCCTGGGTGTTGCACCAGCTCATCGATAACGGCATCAAATTTACTCCCGAGGGAGGACGCGTGATCGTCGGCGTCAAACGCGAGGGGGCAAATCTCGTCATCGTTTCGGTCACTGATACGGGGATCGGCATTCCATCCGATCGGTTGCATGATGTGTTTGAGCCGTTCCATCAACTGGACGGCTCGACTACCCGCCACTATGGGGGCACTGGTTTGGGGCTTTCACTGGTGAGACAAATCGTCGAAGCGCATGGGTCAATGATCGAAGTGCAGTCGTTGGAAGGGCGCGGCTCCGCTTTTAAATTTCCGTTGCTTGCTGTTGTGGATGCAAAATAAAACCATGGATTTTCAAACGCTCGAATACCTGCAGGAACTGATGCAATCCACCTCGCAAGCGGGGAACTCACGCGGCGCAATTGAAAAATTTCTGGCATCGTTACGCAAACAATTTGTGTTCGATAATGTGGCTGTATATTTGCAGGACGAAACCACCGGCGCGCTCGATATCGTGTACGCGCGCGCAGTTGGACGCTCCAAAAATGCAGAAGCCGACGCGGCATGGGGAGAAACCTTTGCAAGCCAGGTGCTTGCAAAGGGAAAAATGTTGATGCAGGATCCGAAGTCTGATGTGCCTTCGGATGATCGCTTGCATCAGTCCTACCTGCTTGGCATGCCTTTGCACGCGAACGGACTGATCAATGGCGCGCTGGTCTTTGTGCGCTTTGGCGGACCCATCTATACGGAAGACCATCTCAAAATCGCAGTCATCGCCACAGATTTGCTGACATTATTGTTCGAGCGCGTGGCTTCGCGTGAGATGCACGGACAACTGCGCGAATTAAAACGCCAGATGCAATTGCAAGAGGATTTTGTCAGCACGATCTCTCACGAACTCCGCACGCCTCTAGGATTCATCAAAGGCTACAGCACCAGCCTGTTGCGTCAGGATACAAACTGGGACGAGGACACTCAAAAGGAATTTCTCACGATCATTGACGAGGAGGCAGACCGCCTTTCGCTGTTGATCGAAAATGTTCTCGAATCCGCGCGCCTGCAAAGCAAGACCCTTCCGCTTCGCTTCCAACCCCTCAGGCTTGATGCCGTTTTAAGGGACGTTGTCTTGCGGATTCGTTCGCGCTTTAAAACCATAGATATCAACATGGAGATCACTCCTGCGCCTCCCATTCACGGCGACGGGGTGCGCATCGCGCAGGTGTTTGAAAATCTATTCACCAATGCCATAAAATATGCGCCGGGCGCGCCAATCACCATCCGGCTTAATCAGGAGGATGACAACCTTCTGGTTTCATTCACGGACCGTGGTCCCGGCATTGAGAATGATGCCCTGCAATTGATCTTTGAGCGTTTTTACCGCGTCCGAAGCGAGAAAACCGTTACCGGTTCAGGGCTTGGACTTTACATTTGCAGGCAGATAATTCAGGCACATCGTGGTAAGATTTGGGCAGAATCAACCCCCGGTGAGGGCACCACGTTTTTCATCGAACTACCCATCAATCCGTCGAACTAACTTGGAGGTCTCTATGACAAAACGCATTCTGATCGTGGATGATGAACCTCGGTATTTGCGACTGCTCGAAGCCAACCTGCGAACCGAAGGCTACGAAGTGATCACCGCACAGGATGGATCGCAGGCTGTGAATGTTTTTTCAGACCAGCCCGTGGACCTTGTTTTGATGGACGTGATGATGCCCAAACTGGACGGTTTCGGCGCCACGCAGCGCATCCGTGAATTTTCCAGCACCCCCATCATCATTCTCACCGCCAAAGGCGACGAGCAGGATCGCGTCCGCGGTCTCGACCTCGGCGCGGACGATTACCTCGTCAAACCGTTTTCAGCCACAGAGTTGCTGGCGCGTGTGCGGGCAGTGTTACGCCGCGCGCAACCGCCCAGCGAAGCCGGACAATCCCGTTTCTTCACGCACGATAACTTGAAAATTGATTTCGCCCGAGCAGAGGTATGGCGCGGGGAAACCGCCATTTCACTTTCAGCCACCGAATACCGTTTGCTGTTGCAATTCGCCCATCACGTGGGCAAGATCATGACTTCGGAAGAACTTCTCACCAGCGTGTGGGGACCCGAATATCGAACGGACAAGGAAATCCTCTGGGTAAGCATTGCGCGCCTTCGCCAGAAATTGGAAGACGATGCACATACCCCCAAACATATTGTTACGCGGTCTGGTTTGGGATACCTCATGCCGCCCATCGAAGAGTAGTATCTTCCAGTAGGAGGTTGTCATGGTTGGTACATCCGTTCTGATCCTCGACGAGAATTCAGCCAGCCGCAATTTCCTCGCAAATCATCTCCGCGGGAAAGAATTAAATATTTTAGAGGCTGGCTCCGGCAGGGAAGCGCTCATCATTGCCTGGCGCGATGAGCCTTCCCTCGTGCTGTTCGACCCCGTCCTCTCCGATCTCACCGATCTGGAATTCATCCATAAACTGCGCCAGGATCATCGAACCAGCAACACCCCGATCATCGCGCTTTCCAGCGACCCCGATCCCGCGCGCAAGGAATCATGCCTGAACGCCGGCGTAAATGAATACTTAATTAAATCGTCGCAGGCTGTCACCGCGCTGGAAGAGAGTCTCACGCGCTTACTTGGAACAGAAGAACCAACCGCACCAACGACGGAACGCAGCGATCAAAAAATTAATGGGGCGCTTATTGTCTTCCTCAGTGCGAAGGGCGGCACTGGCACATCCTCCCTTTGCGCTAACATCGCAATGAATATCAAACGCGCGGAGCCCGAATCCCGCGTCGTTGTCGCGGACCTTGTCCTGCCCATCGGCTCGATCGCCGGGATGGTCGGCTATCAGGGAGAATTGAATCTGATAACGGTGGCAGACCTCCCGTCCAGTCAAACGAACGGTGAGTACTTCCACAAGAATTTGCCTGAGCCGGAGCTGTGGAAATTCCAATTGCTGGCTGGTTCGCCCGATCCGCAACATGGAAATATCCTCAAAGGAGAGCGGATCGAAGAGATCGTGGATATGCTCCGGTCGGCGTATGATTTCATTATCCTGGATATCGGACGCTCCCTCTCCCGCATCAGCCTGCCTCTCATCCAAAAAGCCGACCTCATCACCCTGATCGTTTCCACCGACCTCGACACCATCAAGTTGACCAAGACGGTTTGGGAGTATTTTCAAGAACAGGGGATTGACAACCAAAAAATCTATGCCATTTTGAACCGCGCCGTGGGGCTGGAGGGGCTGACCAAAACCGAAGCCGAGGCGATCATCGGTCTGCAGATCAGGACCACCATGCCATACATGGGGAGCAATTTCGCTTTAGCCAACAATCAGAATCAACCCATCACTACGAAATATCCCACAGATACTGCCTCCGTCATTCTCAAGGAAATCGCAGAGAGCATGGTCAAGCTGGCGCGCCGCCTTCATAACCGATAAGTTGCCTAAAGAAAGTGAAAGGTAAATTCCAGCCTGATTCGGCTACACTGTACATGCGGGTTTTTCTGCATTGCACAGCGACAGACCCAAGCGGTTGTCGTTGTTTTATTTTAGTGTTATGTCATTCTGAGCGACCCCCTTCGACAAGTTCAGGGTAAACGCTGGGAGAGAAAAATCTCGGTTTTTAAATGTGAAATTCACAAGAGGTAATATGTCCACTGAATATGATGAAAAAGGAAAAATCTTTACAGAGGTCGTTTCCAAGATCGCCATCTACGCAACCGTTCAGACCACCACGCACCGAATGCGCGCGCGACTCCACATCCGCCGCGACCAGCGCGTGAAGGACGAACTGGATCGCGACGAGAGTTTCCTCGCCCTCACTGAAGTTACTGTGCTGGGTTCGGATGGGAATGTTCTATTTGAGGCGCCGTTCCTTGCGTTGCGGCGCGAACACATTGTATGGGTGATCCCGGAGCCAAAATCGGGTGAGGAACAGGAATCATAATGGCAACCCCAATTGCATCGAACTTTACGCGGCTTACTTCTGCCGATCTTCTTAAATTCAAGCGTTACCTTGTCGAGAATGTAAACCGATCTCTCGAGGGTGAACCACTTCAGTTCGGCGACCGCACGGAATTAATGAAACAACGTCTTGACGAAGTCTACGTTCAAACGAAAGTCAACCTGCCTCAGGATATTCGCAAGCAGATCTTCCAGGAGATACTCGATGAACTTATAGGCTTTGGTCCTATTCAATCTTTGTTGGAAAACCCCGACGTCAGCGAAGTTATGGTCAACGGACCGAAGAAGGTATATGTGGAGCAGGGCGGCAAACTGATAAAAAGCCCAATCACCTTCGATGACGACGATCACGTACTGCGGATCATTGACCGCATCATTCTCCCCTTGGGCCGCCGCGTGGACCCAGACAGCCCCACGGTTGACGCGCGCCTGCCGGACGGTTCACGCGTCAATGCCGTGATCCGCCCCGTCGCCATTGACGGACCATCCATCACCATCCGCAAATTCAAAAAAGATAAACTTTCAATCCAGCAGTTAATTGATTACGGCTCGCTGACTCCAAACATGGCGGAATTTATCCGTGCCTGCGTGATCGCGCGGCTCAACACTGTCATTTCAGGCGGGACAGGTTCAGGCAAGACGACGCTTCTTAATGTCCTCTCCAGCTATATTCCAGAGGAAGAGCGAATCGTCACAATCGAAGACGCGGCGGAATTGCAACTTCAGCAAGATCATGTCCTGCGCATGGAAACGAAAGTCGCCAATGTGGATGGCACAGGTTCCGTCACGATTCGCGACCTCGTCCGTAATTCATTACGCATGCGACCAGACCGCATTGTGGTGGGAGAAGTGCGCGGCGGGGAAGCGTTGGATATGTTGCAGGCAATGAATACGGGTCACGATGGTTCGCTGACCACCGTGCATGCCAACTCCCCGCGCGATGCGCTTTCGCGTTTGGAAACTTTGGTCTTGATGGCTGGCATGGATTTGCCGCTCAAGGTTGTGCGCCAGCAAATCTCCTCCGCAGTCGATCTCATCATCCAACAGACTCGTTTGAAGGATGGCTCGCGCAAAGTGACCGCGATCACCGAAGTGGTTGGCATGGAAGGCGATACGGTTGTCCTCACTGATATTTTCAAATTTGAGCAAACAGGCATTGGCGAAAACAGCACAATCATCGGCGAACTCAAGGCGACTGGCATTCGCCCAATTTTTTCACCGCGGCTCGAAGCCTCCGGGTTTAAATTGAGCGGTGAAATTTTCATGCCGGGGTCAGTACCGAAGAGTCAACGCCGCTAATCGGGGTTCAGTCTCTGCTATAATCACGGCAATCCTTTGATCGGAATCAATCTTGCTGAGGAGCCATGGATAGTAAGACTCAAATTACCATTCGTACAAAAAAGCTTGGCTTGCTGATCCGCGATGCGCGCCTCGCCGCGCGCCGAACCGTGACCGAATGCGCGCAAGCCGTTGGCATCAAAAGCGGTTTGTTCCGCGCCTATGAGGATGGGCGCAAGTCCCCCTCCCTGCCCGAGCTGGAAACACTCGTCTACTTTTTGGATTTGCCCATTGACCATTTCTGGGGGAAGGAAGTACGCTCCGAAAGCGCGCCCGCGTATGAAAGCCTCGATCTTCCCAAGCTGTTGGCTGTTCGCCAGAGAAAAATCGGCGCGTTGCTCAGGCAGGAACGCATGAATACATCCATCTCCATCCGCAACCTCGCGCAAGAGACCGGTATCTCTGGCGCGCGCATCAAAGCCTATGAATTAGGCGAAAAAGCCATCCCCCTGCCGGAATTGGAAGTGTTGCTTAAGGCGCTGGGCGGCAGGATCGAATCCTTCTTCGACCGTAGCGGACCCATCGGTCAATGGCTGATGAGCGAGGAAGCGATACAAAACTTCCTCGACCTGCCCATGGAAATGCGTCAGTTCGTTGCCCTGCCGGTCAACCGCCCGTATCTGGAACTCGCGATGAAATTGAGCAGTATGTCGCGCGATAAACTGCGCTCGGTCGCGGAAGATATTTTAGACATCACACTCTAGGGTCAATGTGAACGAGTCAACTCCTGCGGCTCTTGCCGAGCAAGGCAAAAAGGAATACGAACAGGGGAATTTTTCCGCCGCGGCAGATTTGTTTTTGCAAGTTGCACGGGCGTATGAATCTGGAAATGACCCGTTGAACGCCGCGGAAATGAAGAACAACCAAAGTGTTGCGCTGTTACAGGCGGGAAAAGCTAAAGAAGCCTTGAAAGCAACCGAAGGCACTGAAGAAATTTTTGCACAAGCGAATGATTTGAAACGGCAGGGAATCGCAGTGGGCAACCGCGCCGCCGCGCTGGAAGGACTCAAAAAGTGGAACGACGCGGTAGCGGAGTACGACCGTGCCGCATCCATTTTTGAACAGGCTGGCGAAGGAGATATGCACTCGGTGGTGCGGAAAGCCGCGGCAAATATCAATCTCAAACGCGGTCACATTACCGACACACAAATGGATATTTACGACTCGCTCCGGCTGGTGGAAAAGCCGACGCTTACCCAACGGATCATGAAATTTCTGATGCGGATTGGGTTTATTAAATAGCCAGATTGCTTGAGCCGCCACGAAGCTTCACCGTGGCGACACAATCTCCGCGCGAGTCGGAGATTGCCGCGTCGCCCTCACCTGCACTTGCGTGCTGGTACAAGTGTCGGGCTTCCCCGCAATGACTTTGCAAAGGTAAAAGTGATCAACGCCCTAGTTCGTCCTGCGGATTCCAAAGACCATCACCAGTTATCAAACCTGATCTTTTTTGAGACCCGCTTGCACCGGCACCTCGATTGGCGCTCGCCACTGGACTGGCTGGGCAATCCTTTTTATTGGGCGCTGGATGAGGGCGGTCATATCACCGCCGCGCTGGCTTGCCCCACAGAGGCAACAGGAATTGCCTGGATTCGGTTGTTCGTTTATGCAGGCCGATGGTCTGCAGAGAACGCGTGGACTCTGTTGTGGTCAACGGCAATGGAAGAGGTGGCGCGCGCGGGCGGCGCGGCCGTTGCCGCGATTGCGATGCAACCCTGGTTCCAAAACGTATTAGCCGCCAGCGGATTCGAAAACCGTCAGCAGATTGTGATGCTCGAGTGGAGGTACCAGCCCTGGGCTGAGAGAGAAGCGGATGGAGTCCAAATCCGAAAGATGACTGAGGCTGACCTCCTCGATGTCGAAAGGATAGACGCCGCGTCGTTTCGTCCGCTTTGGCATAATCCATTGGAGACTCTTCACAAGGCGTTCATGCAATCTTTGTTTGCCACTGTAGTGGAAGATGACCGCGGCATTATTGGTTATCAATTAACAACAGGGAATGGACAACGCGCGCATCTCGCGCGGCTGGCTGTCCATCCGCATGTGCAGGGGCGGGACATCGGCAGATTTATGTTGAGTGATCTTTTTACAAGGCTGACACAAAACGGAATTAGTAAACTCAGTGTGAATACGCAAAACGATAATCTTCCCTCTTTGCGTTTATACCAAAAAATGGGATTCGTCCGCACGGGCGAGCAGTATCCTGTGTTTGTTTTCGACGTGCCCGCTTATGTTTAGGAGGAAGCATGGCAGATAGAAACGATACGATGATTGTCAATGCGCTAGTACGCCAGGCGCTCACCTCCGCGCAGGAAGTGATGGGCGAAAACGGCTTGAATGCTGTCCTGCACACCAGCGGGCTGGAAAGATTCATTGGGAATTTTCCGCCCGATAATCTTGACCCTTCGATCCAAGCTTCGCAATATGCAAAACTCAACGAAGCCATCGAAGCCTTTTACGGGCGCGGCGGGCGCGGTATGTTGCGTCGCATTGGCAAAGCCTCCTTTCAATATGCGGTGCGCGAACAAGCCGCATTGCTTGGCATTGCAGGCATCGCGCTGAAACTCATGCCTGAGAAGCAAAAAATTAAATTCATCCTGAACAGCATGGCGGGCGCGCTCAAAAAGAGCAACCCCCAGGTGGAGGCATGGCTGGATGACAGCGGCGAAAGAATTGCGTATCTCGAATCCACGTGCGGGGTTTGTCAGGGACGCCACAGCGAGAACGCGGTCTGCCATTTGTATGCAGGCTCCATCGCCGAAGCCGTGCGCTGGGCAACCGGAAAAGAATTCGAGATCACCGAAACGCACTGCCTCGCAAAAGGCGACCCCTATTGCCGGTTCGAAGTGGGAGACGCGCGTGAGTGAAATTAAATTTTCGAACCGCATCCTCCGCCGCTTTGTAGAAACGGTCGCGGCTGAATTGGGCGCGGATCAATTCCCGGTGGTGCTTGGCTTGTCGAAGCTTCCTCCTGAATGGGCGAAACCGGAAACATTCCTGAAAATGGATCCCATCGAATCTGCAAAAACCTACGCGTCCCTGCAGACCGCGATGCGGGTGTATTTTGGGCGCGGCGCGCGCGGCGTTTTACTGCGTGTCGGCCAACGCTTGTGGGATCACCTTTTGCAGGATGCCGCGCTTGGCGGAAAAGCACAGGCGGCGGTCATCAGACGACTTCCGCTTGCGACGCGGCGAAAACCCGCGCTGGATTTGCTCGTCAGGTTTCTCGCGGCGGGGTCCGGCGACATCACGCTTCACACCCTCGACCTCGACCTGCTTCTGGTTGACCATGCCTCTCCCGCCGCTGACGGTCAGCGCGATCCCGCGCCGATCTGCTTCGTGACACAGGGTTTGATCCGCGAGAGTCTCTTTTGGGCGACAGGACAAACGTACGATGTGGAGGAATCCTCATGCAAGGCAACCGGTGCGAACACATGCGAATTCAAAATCACCGCAGGAAGGTAACATGAGAATCTTTGAAGCAAACTGGCAGGGCAAGGATGGAATCAAGTTTCTTATTCAAGGTTGGGAGCCTCAACTTGCCAAACCAAAAGCAGTGATCGTGCTCATCCACGGACTCGGAGAACATACAGGTCGTTATACCCATGTGGGCAAAGCGCTGACAGACGCAGGCTACGCGTTGACCGGCTTCGACCTGCGCGGTCACGGCAAATCCGGCGGCGCGCGCGGGCATTCCCCTTCACTTGACGCATTCATGCAAGATATCCGTCAATTCTTTCAACAGGTCACACAACGCTATCCTGAAACTCCCCAATTTTTATATGGGCACAGCCTGGGCGGGTTACTCTCGCTCGCGTATGCGCTTCAATACAGTGCGGGACTAAAAGGTGTGATTGTCACAGGCGCAGGTTTACGGTCACCCTTGCAGGAACAAAAGGGAAAGATCGCGATGGTGAATATGCTGGGTTCGCTTCTGCCAGTCCTGACAGTCCCAAGCGGATTGGACGCCACAACGATTTCACGCGACGCGGAGGTTGTGCAAAAATATGTCAACGATCCGTTAGTGCATGACAAAAGCAGTTTGGGTTTGGGCAAATCTGCATTGAGCGCCATTGACTTATGTTTCGCGCGCGCAAAGGAATTTCCGCTTCCCCTGCTGATGATGCACGGCACAGCCGACAAGCTAACCTACCCTAGCGGGAGCGAAGATTTTGCAAGACTCGCGCGGGAAGCGGGCGGTGATGTCACCTTGAAATTATGGGACGGCTTGTATCACGAAATTCACAATGAACCGGAGAAAGCGGAAGTCTTTCAGACCATGATCGCCTGGCTGGGTTGGCATTTGAGATAAGATGCTAAACGTCCCGCAGGTTTTTCACCGCATGAAACCACCTGCACAAACCTGCGGGATGATTCCTAAGTATCCCCTAAACTTTTCCTAGACAAAACCATGTGGGCATGGGAAAATCTGCGCCTATCATAATTTATCAAGGAGTTTTCATGAACGTCGAGAAGAAGAGCAAGCGTCAGTTGCGACGCGAACACATGCAACAGCAGGCGAGGCGCCGTCGCCTGATCACGATTGGGCTAATTACGCTGGTCGCAGCATTTGTCGTGTTCGCTGTACTCTACCCAACCTTGAGACCCATCGCGGAGGTTGTCACTGTCGAATCGAGGGAGAGATTCATGGCAGAGGGCGCGTCCATGGGCGACCCGAACGCGCCGATTCAAATGGTGGAGTATGCCGATTTCCAGTGTCCGTTCTGTGACCGTTTTTATACCGATACAGGGCCATTACTCGAACAATATTATGTTGACACCGGCAAAGTATTGTTTACTTATCGTTCCGCAGGCAACTTTATCAGCGACAAAAGTGAAGCGCCCAACAGAGAGTCACAAGATGCCGCGGCCGCGGCATATTGCTCTGGAGATCAAGGCAAATTCTGGGAGATGCACGACTCCATCTTCGCCAATAACCGCGACGTGGAAAACCAGGGATCCTTCTCCCGTCGCCGTCTGATTGCGATTGCCGAAAGCGTCGGTTTGGATATGGCGGAATACCAGGATTGTTTCGACAGCGGCAGGTATGAGGACCGGGTGGCGGAGGATTTCACGGAAGCTACAGCCGCGGGGTTAGAAGGCACACCGTATTTTGTGATTACGTACACAGTGAACGGCGTGACTAAAACCGATGTGATCAACGGCGCGGAGCCGTTCAGCTCTTTCCAGGTAAAACTCGAAGCGATCTTGAACGAGATCGGCACGCAGTAAAAATTTTCTGTAATCAAAAAGGACACGAAAAAAAACGTGTCCTTTTTGATTCTCTCCACCCGTCGTTGCGAGGAAGGCCTTAGCCCCGACGACACTTGCGCCCGATTTTGTGCAATTATCGTTTGGATGTATCCTTCCCCGAAGATGAGATTGGTTTGTATGTTCCGCAGGAGGGGGAGAGGCTGTGCCCGTAGGATTTCTTGTCATTGCGAGCCCCGAGGCTCAAATGCCGAGTGGGCGAAGCAATCTCCAACACGACAGGGGGGATTGGTTCGTCGCAACGAACGCTCCTCGCAATGACGAAAATTCTACTTCTCCAAAACCACCATCAACCTAGTTGCGAATAAGAACGGAAACAAATTTAGAATTGTTTCAAATGACTTGATAACAGGATACATCCCCGTCGGGTAGAGTTGAGGACCCGAATACCCGCCAGACGCGGCATAGGTGAGAGCCGAAAGGCGGATGGTTTTGATGCTCTTCCATGCCGCGAGTTGAGAACGATAGCGATTGCCTACGAAGATGCGCGTGGCGTTTCCCTGCGCGGCGTAGTAATCCAAATGTTCAGGCAACCATCCGTTCGGGGCGAGCCATTTGATTTCCTTCGCGATGGCAATTGGCTCTACGTGAAATGCGCCGTACACGAGCAACCCCAGCAGGCTCATGCACGGTTCCAGCATAATCACCCGTCCGCCTTTGCGGAGGACGCGGTGGAGTTCCTTCAACGCTGTTCCGGGATATTTCAGATGATGAAAGACATCCGACAGTATTAAATCCGAAACCGATTCATCCGCAAAAGATAATTGATAACCATTTTCGATCTGGTCAATCCATGGGTAGGGGAAAAGGTCCGTGCGAATGCAATTCGGCAGGACATCACGGATGTTCCCCAGCCCGGAACCCAATTCCACGATTTTCGGCTCAGGCAGGTTGCTTAATTGTTTTGAGATCAGCCGGTACAAGTCCTTGTAGGCAAATTGAAGGAGTGGTTTGCGATTCCATAACTCGTGGTTTTTGTTGATTAAATCCTGGTGTAAATTAATTCCCACGATGTGTTTTCCTTTGAGGTTTTAACTTAGCCGCAGAGCGCGCAGAGAGCATTGAGAAAAAACTCAAAAATCTCTGTGATCTCTGTGGCAGATTCTTTTAAACATCAAATGAATTTGATGCGCCGCGCGGCGAAGGCGACCATTCGCAGTAATAACAGCCCATGTTTCCAGCGCGAAATGTTGGTCGAGCCGTACGTCCGTTCGCGGTAACGAATGGGCAGGTCAACAATCTTGAGGTTCAGTTTTGCCGCGCCGAAGATCAGGTCGTAATCGCCAAAGGGGTCGAAGTCGCCGAAGTAGGATCGGTTCGCCGCGATTCGCTCGTAATCTTTTTTCCACAAGACTTTTGTGCCGCACAGCGTGTCTTTGATCGGTTGTCCCAACAGCCAGGAGAAAGCAAGGCTGAAAAATTTATTACCGAAGAAGTTGAGCGTTTGCATGGCTTCTTTTTCCATGGGATAGACGAGGCGCACGCCATTGATGAACTCACCTTTGCCGGAAACCAGCGCTTCATAAAAGCGCGGCAGGTCTTCGGGCGGGACTGTCAGGTCGGCGTCGAGAATCATCAACACACCGCCTCTGGCTTTGGCGAAGCCGAGTCGAACCGCGTCCGCTTTGCCGATGCCTGTTTGCCGTAGAAGCAGGCTTGGGGTAGTGGGATGCGAAGCGATCTCGCGTTCAATCGCCGCGAAGGTGTCGTCCTTCGAATGTCCCTCCACGAAGATGAGTTCGGTCTCGCGTCCCATTTGAGGGGTTCGCTCGAAAATCGCTTTGATATTCCCTGATTCGTTTCGCGCGGGAACAATGACAGAAACCACCTGCTCTTTGGCGCGTTCGGAAATGGGGCGCGCAATGACAAAATTTGAAAGCGCCAGATGGTGCAGGGGCCACAAGCGCACAAGGATGCGATTCGCAATGCCACCGAGTGGCAGGGGCAGGAGGATTTCCTGTGTCATCTGAACCGGTTCAAAACCCGCGAGACGCAAGAGTACGCGGATATCTTCACGTGTGAGCCAGTTCTGATACAGGTTGGGTGTGGCAAGACCAAGTTTTTGCGCGAGACTCAAAGGGAATTGCCACAACCGGCTGTAAAAGTTGATGATGATTCTTGCCTGCGGCATGCTAATTGTTTTGATCTGCTCGAAGACGCGTTGCACATCCCACAGATCATTGATCAGGTCGGAGAGGATGACGATGTCGAATTTCTCTTTGATTGCGGAGAGATCGTGCGCATCGGCATGAATCAATTCACTGCCAGGATATTTTTCTTTTGCGCGGTGGATCATTTCTGCCGAGAAATCCACACCAACGGCGCGCGCGGGGTTCAGCGTTCCGAGCAGTTTTCCATCCCCGCATCCGATTTCGATCACACGCAGGTTGGGAGCAACGTGGAAGCGGTAAACTTCTGCAAGACGCTGGTGATACCACTTGCCCAAGCCGCGCCAGGGATCCCTTTTTCGGGCGATGGAGTCCCAATGGGAAATGCGTGCCTGCTGATAGGCTAGATATGAATGGTCGCTTGCGTGAGGAAGCTGACTTTGGTTCATTGAACTTGACCGGTACGAATATTATTTTTCATTCAGTTGATAAATTACGTACCCATGGACCTGGGTTTCCATATGGTAATGAGTATCCAAAAATTCAAAGAAATTGTTGATGCTCTCAGGGTAAAACAACTGCCCCTTGCCGCCGCGGATTTGGATTTTTCTAAGAGCAGGGTCAAGCGAGGGAATAAAGTCGGGATCCATGAACGAGCTGTCTACAATCAACTCGGGTGGGTTTGTAATGATATCCTTGAAAAAAATTGATTCGTACTTTGAGATGAATTTCGGATTTATGTAAAGAGGATATCCAAAATATGCGGTCGGCGCGTCGCGGTTCGCCATGAAATTAATGCCGGGTCTGGATGACCACACCAACACGGTGTCTGATGGATGTGTACTTTCTCGGATGTAGTCAGCAATCGGAGTTGTCAGTTCCACCCCTTTGGACCGTTCGAAGACCAGTCTTTGCACTGCTGTTTTATAGGAGATTAAAGTATCAAAATTTGTAATGGACAGGAAGCCTACAATCAGGAGAAATATGGTTCTGAACCTATATGTTTCAATTCGGAATGATGATTGAAATGCCTGATGGAAGATAAACCCGCTAAAAAACGCCATTACAGGTAACCATGAAATAAAATAGTGAGGATAATTTCTGCCAGACAGTCCACTCATCACGATTTCAACCGGCAACATGATAAGTGGCGCTATCTCAAAAGCGCCCGGTCTGCTATGTTCTTGCAAGTGCTTTTCAATCAGATAGAAACTCCAGCCAATATAGCCGGCGAAGGCAACCCACCATACACTTGACAAATGATAGGAGCCGGAAGCCAAGCTGCCGAGGATGTCCAACTTCGAACCGTATGAAAGGTTGTATAGGAACCCCACCTCTATCATTGGATAGAGAATGCCTTTAAAGGAAAAATAGAGCGCAATGATTATCACGATGATGATTGCGCCTGCTCCTATCAAGGCTGTTTTCTTTATCGGGTTTTGAGCATGGCCGTGAAAAGACCAGGCAACCAACAGTGATGTTCCGATTGAAATTTGTGTTCCTATATTATTGGGCCGGATGAAAAAGTTAATGCCGAGACAAATTCCTATCCAAAGGTAGTAAAAGAGGTTTTGCCTCTTTTCAGCTGCCCAGAAGAGGTATAAAGACAAAAAGCTGAATGGCAGGGAATACTCTTCCGTGAGGTTTCCGCCTTGAAGGATTTGACCAAGTCCGAGTAGCCAGATGGTAGTTGAAAGTAAGGCGGCTTCCGTGCCCCACAGATGCCTGACGAGCCGGTATGAGAGGAGTCCTGCTGATGCAATAAATATAAACTCAAGGAAAAAGCCCCCCCACCTCGTACCGCTTCCAAGCAGGAGCCCGAGCGCATTGATATAAAAGATGATCGGAGGCTTTTGTTCCCATGCGTCAATATAAGGGAGATTGCCGCGGGCAATCTGTTTTCCCACATACAGGTAAATACCGCTATCGCGCGACAAGTCGGAAAATAGGAGGAGTGCCTGCTGAAGAACAATTGCAGTTAAATAAACAACCAGGAGAATTCCAAGATATCGTTCAACCTTATTTGTTCGTTCATCTGCCATGCGAGTATGTGTTCCTAATGACTGGGTTTTTGATCTCCCGATGGATCACTCCCAAGTTTGGTGGTGTTGCTCGTTAAGCCGTCCTTAGATAAGGCGCAATCTTTGAAGAATTATAACAGACAGGAAATTCAAGCCTCCGCATTGAATTGCATCACGCAACCATTGATTTCTGTTAGGCAAAAACCTGTCGGAGAGGTAACATGATGAGCTTGAAAAGGACAAATTTTACATCCTTCATGTTCCAGCTATTCCAATTGTCTCTAACCAGATATAATATTGGAGTTTTACCACCATGGATATGTAATAATCAGAATATCAACCCATACACCACTCCAAGCTCAGTATTTCTTGGTGTTATAGATGAAGATCTTTTCAATCATCATTCCCGTCTACCATAACGAACTTAACCTGCCTGATACAGTGCCTCAGTTGCTGGCGCTGAAATCCAATATGCCATCTTATGACCTCGAGTTGATTTTTGTGGATGACGGCTCAAAGGATCAATCACTCTCCTTGTTACTGGAGTTTCAGCGTCATCACCCCAGGGAAATCAAAGTGGTTAAGCTAACCCGCAATTTTGGCTCTATGGCTGCAATTCAGGCAGGGTTCATGGTCGCAGGCGGGGAATGCGTAGGAATGATCTCTGCGGATTTGCAGGACCCGCCGGAGATATTTCTGGATATGCTCGACCATTGGGAAAAAGGGAGCAAGGCTGTCTTTGCAATCCGACAGGATCGGGAGGAGCAACCCCTGCAAAAGGTATTTTCCAACACCTATTACTCACTCATCCGAAAATTTGCAATTGAAGAATATCCCAATGGCGGGTTTGACTTCTTTCTGGTGGATCGCCAGGTTGTTACCGAGATTAATCGCATCCGGGAAAAAAACACAAACATTATGACCCTGATCTATTGGCTTGGATATGCGCCGGTGATGATTCCATACATCCGCCGCCAGAGGACAAAGGGAAAGTCGCGCTGGACCCTCTCAAAAAAGATCAAGCTTTTCATTGATACCTTTGTTGGTTTTTCCTTTTTTCCGATCCGGGTGCTTTCCGTGATTGGGCTATTGGTGGCGATGGGCTCCTTTTTCTACGGTGCCTTCGTCCTGATCTACTGGTTGTTTTTCGGCGAGGTGGTGAAAGGCTGGGTGCCTACCATTATGGTACTGACATTTACCTCCGGCCTTCAAATGGCAATGCTCGGGGTTCTGGGCGAATACCTCTGGCGCACCCTCGACGAAGTGAGGCGACGGCCCCATTTTGTCATCGATGAAATTTTTCGCGCTCCCGAGGAACATGATGCGAAAGGTCAGACAGATGTTCAGGAGGCGGAATGACTGATTTCTTTGCACATCCCAGTGCAATTGTCGAGTCGAAGAAAATTGGGAAGGCGACCCGGGTCTGGGCTTTTGCGCACATTCTCCCCGGGGCGATGATCGGCGTGGACTGCAACCTCTGCGATCACGTCTTTATCGAGAACGATGTCGTGGTTGGAGATCGCGTCACTGTCAAATGCGGCGTGCAGTTGTGGGATGGAGTCCGACTCGAGGACGATGTCTTTATCGGTCCAAACGCCACGTTTACGAACGACCCGTTTCCGCGCAGCAAGCAATATCCTGAAAAATATTCCCAAACCGTTGTACAAAAAGGCGCATCTATTGGCGCGAATGCAACCATTCTGCCCGGCGTAACGATCGGACAAAATGCAATGGTGGGGGCGGGGGCTGTCGTTACGAAGGATGTTCCTCCAAATTCCATTGTGGTGGGCAACCCGGCGCGCATTGTCAATTACGTCACGGGAAAATCTCAGTCGAAGGATCGTATTTCGCAGCTCATCACAGAGGAACAGGACCTCCCCGTTTTGGGTGCGAGGCTGATTCAGTTGCCTGAAATCACAGACCTGCGCGGGAGCCTCACGTTTGCAGAGTTCCCTGGTCTTCTGCCCTTTCAACCGCGTCGCTTTTTTGTGCTCTATGAAGTGCCAGGAAAAGACGTTCGCGGCGAACATGCCCATAAGGAATTGCATCAGTTCCTTGTCTGCATGAAAGGGCGGTGCTCCGTAGTGTTGGACAATGGGGTGGAGCGATGCGAAGTGCGGCTGGATAAACCAACCATCGGCTTGCATATTCCCCCCTTGATTTGGGCGACCGAATACAAGTTCACGCGTGACGCGGTTCTGCTTGTCCTCGCCTCCGACATCTACAAAGCGGACGACTATATGCGCGACTATGCTGAATATCTCGACTTCGTGTCCGGAAAATGACGCCTCATATTCCCTTTCTCGATCTGAAAGCCCAGTATGTGGAATTGAAATCCGAGTTTAACCTTGCCTACCAGCGCGTTATGGATTCGGGGTGGTATATCTTGAGCGAAGAGATGCGAACGTTTGAGCAGGAATTTGCAGAGTATGTGGGAGTCAAATTTTGCGTCGGCGTTGGCAACGGGCTGGAAGCGCTCCAACTGATCCTGATGGCTTATGGAATCGGACCGGGTGATGAGGTCATCGTCCCTGCGAACACCTATATCGCCTCCTGGTTGTCAGTCTCCTATGGTGGCGCCACACCGGTTCCTGTGGAGCCCGATCCGAATACCTTCAACATCGACCCGGCGCGGATCGCAAAGTCGATCTCGAAACAAACGAAGGCAATCATGCCGGTTCATCTCTATGGGCAGACGACTCCAATGGACGAGATTTGGGACATTGCCAAACAACACGGATATCACGTGATTGAAGACTCGGCTCAGACACATGGAGCCAGGTATAAGGATCGCATGGCTGGCAATCTCGGATCCGCCGCCGCCTTCAGTTTTTACCCCACCAAAAATCTGGGCGCATTCGGAGATGCCGGGGCGGTAACGACCAACGACGATCAATTGGCGGATCGGGTGCGTGTGTTGAGAAATTACGGCTCGCGCACAAAATACCTCAACGAGGTCAAGGGACATAACTCCCGTCTGGATCCGCTACAGGCAGCATTTCTGCGCGTCAAATTGAAACATCTCGATGAATGGAACCTGCGTCGTCGACGGATTGCTGATTACTATCTCGAGCATCTTGCCGATCTGCCCGGGCTAGAGTTGCCCAAGACCGTATTGAACGCAGGGCACGTCTGGCATTTGTTTGTGATTACCCACCCTGAAAGGGATCAGCTAAAGGCGTATCTGGAAAAGAAAGGAATCGATGTGCTGATCCATTACCCCGTCCCGCCGCATCTTTCAGATGCTTACGCTGAACTCGGATATAAGGCGGGGGATTTTCCACTCACTGAGAACTTGGCAGATACTGTTTTGAGCCTGCCGATGGGACCGCACCTCAGCCTGGAACACGCGGGAATCGTAATTGAGAGGATCAGGGAGTTTTGTCTGAGTTGATGCGCTTAGATCGGTCTTGATTCGATCAACGCAAATCGCTCCTTGATTCTCAGGAAGGGTTTGCAATCTTCTTTCTTTTGATCGGCGCGAGTGTTACCTATGGGAATCATCTATTCACGGGGCGATACCCTGATATACCTGCACAACAACTGATGAATGAATACCTGAGTGCAACTGAATCGCTCGCGCGCCCCTTTTCCAAAAACGATTTGAATGAATTTCTCCAAAACGATCGTGCCAAGATCGTTTGCGGGCGGGCGATATACATACGCGCGAACCTCTGCCTGAACTCGCGTGCCCGTTCCCCGAATCCGATTGATCTAGCACAGTCTGAAATCCATCGTCTGCTCAATTTTTCCAATGGGCGCGCCAACCGGCGAATTAATTCCAGTGCTGGTTCTATCATTGTGTGTTTTGAGCGGACGCCGCTCACGATGACAAAAAGAAACAGCACAAGGATGAACGGGTCCACGACAAACCGAAAGCGGTTATTTTCGCCCAAATCAATTGAGTTCCTGGCGAGTGTGAGGTAGAGCAGGTTGAAATCCATGAAAAGGACGAGCAGGTTTTTCGAATCGCTAAGCGCCTTCCTCCGTTTCCACAGGTAACGGGCAGCCCCGAATAGAGCGGTGAGGAATGCTCCGGCTCGAATGTTGAGCGCAATGGTTAGGAGGAACAATCCAAATAGCAGAGTTCTAGCTTTTCCCTTTCGAATTCCGAAAAGCAAGAGAGCTGTGCCCAATGAACCAAAGCAGACCCCGAGATTTTCGGTCATCGTTGTACCGGATATGGCACAGTAATACCAATAGCAAATGCCCAAATAGATAGACGCTGTCAACGGTCCATGACTGATTTGGATTTCGCGAGATGTCAGGTAGATCGCAAAGGCGTGTAAAGCCTGTAATGCAGCCAGCGTGAATTGTAAATTATTGCCAGTGAGGAATAAGAGAACTGCTAAAAATCCTGCAAATATCGGGCGGCGAGTGGCGATCTCTAATACATTACCGCCCATAATCAAGCTTTGTGCTCCGCGATAATATTCCAATGCATCGACGGAAGGCAATAAGCCTCCGATCACAACTCCTTCATAGAATCCTGTTTGCCACTTATGGATAAGCAGTAGAGCAAATAAGGCTAAGACGAGAGCCAGGCTTAGCATGTCCCACAAGAGGCCTTTTCTCCTAAATACAAGCGAAAAGAAAATAACCAATATGATCGCGACTTCCAGGCTGAAGTTGAAGAAAAATGCAACAAATGAATTTGGTGGAGGGGCAGCTAAAATAAGAGCATAGATAGCAATGGCAACTGATGTCATCGAAATGATGATCTTGGTGCTAAGCCAATTGTTTCTGGAAAAAATATGCTTGATATTCATATCAATTTCTTGTGATGCCAAATGTCCATGCCGCGTCAATGGTCGCTTTTGTGTACAAACGCACCCGAATGCGCGATGCGGGTTTGCTGGTAGGCGGAACCCGCCGGGTCAAAGAAAGTGGATGCAGCCATTGTGTTGTATTGTACGCGTGCGAGGCTTGAAAGAACAGGTATGTTTCCCTGTCGTACGGTATTCTCCCTATGGTAACATTCCGGCAGTCAAATCTGGAAAAATCATGCTGAATCGACAATACAATCTTGTCGTGTTGAGGTTGAACCTGATCCTGGCCTTCGTCGAAGGCCTGATCGCATTGTGGGCACTGGTGTCGGTGACGAGCGAGCAGGGATCGGCTTTTCTCCTCGGCTATTCCCTGCCGCGGTTGATCCTTCTGGCAGCGTTGCTGATTCTGCTTGCCATACTGATATGGCTTTTTGAACGCTCGTTCAGAAAATCGAACTCCCCATCCATCATCGAATCCCTTTTCGAACGGACTGGCACCTTCTGGTCCCTGCTCCTGGTGGGAGGGGTGTCCTATGTATTGATCTTTGCTTCCGATAAGGTGCTCGGAGAATTCAACTCGTACCGGGTGCGCCTTGGCCCCATCCTGGTTTGGATCGGATTGACCTGCATCCAGTCGCTCCTCGTGTTCATTCATTTGCGTGCGGTTGGATCGGGGATGATGCGATCCCAACGCGAAATCCTCATGCCGGCCGGGATTGTCCTTTTCCTGCTTGCAGGGCTGATTGCCTTCATCTCCGTGACCCGAATTGGATTAACCCCCGACGCGCTCTACTGGCAGGGCGCAGGTGTTCCGCTGTTGATCTGGCAGGTAATCATAGCCTCCGTGACCGGGCTGGCAATTAATAGACTTATCAATCGATTCAGCCGGCGGAACGGTAAACGGATTAACACCATTATTTGTACCGGGATATGGGCTGCGGCGGTATTACTTTGGTGGAGTCAACCGGCAAGGAATTCCTATAATGTATTGGAGCCGGCTCCGCCCAATTTTCAAGCCTACCCGTTTGGCGACGCGATCCTGTACGACACAGTTGCGCACAACCTGCTGACTGGCACTGCGCTCCCCAACGATTTTTGGGTGAAGCCGTTGTATTCAGCGTTCCTGGCGTTCCTGCATTTGTTTTCGAGGGAGAACTATGGATTGTTGATCCTGCTCCAGATCGCTGTGCTGGCCGTGATCCCGGTGCTGGCGTATCTGCTCGTCAGCCTGATGGGGAACCGCCCAGCCGGGCTTATCGCCGGCCTGCTGGTGATCCTGCGCGAATGGAACGCGATCGCGTTGTCGAACGTGATTCAAGTGTCGCATTTGAAATTATTATTGAGCGACGTGTTCTCCATGGGGCTGGTGGTTCTGTTGCTGTGGCTCATGTTCCGCTGGTTTGAGAAATCGGATGAGCGGCGCGTGATGCCATTTCTCATCGGCGGGGCGCTTGGCCTGTCCGTTTTGACACGTGGTCATCCCATCCTTCTTCTCCCTCTCATCTTTATCGTGATTTTTTTTCATCGCGCGTCGGGGTACCAACTGCGGTGGGAGCGAACCGGTTTTTTGATCGCAGGGTTCGCCATGGTTTTGATCCCCTGGTTGTGGCGAATTTATGAAACCACGGGCAGGGTAGCCCTGCAAAGCCCGGTCTCTCCGTATAGTTCGAATCTGGCGGGGTTATACAACCTGGAGCCGGTTCTTGCCGACCCCGCGGCGTTTACCACCACGATCACCGGTCAGAATCTGGAGCAATTTGATTTGCAAAACCAGCAGATCATCGATTTTATCCTCCAGCATCCCGGCGTGGTCCTCCGCTTTGTTTCAGCGCATTATTTTCACAATGTCATTTATAGTTACATATATCTCCCGCAATCGTTCCACATCGAGAGCTTGAGGGCCTATGTGACCGCGGAGCCGTTCTGGGGCTCATGGCTGGGTGAACTCTCGATGCAAAGCTGGATCCTGTTGATTTTGAATCTGGCGATCATCGCGTTGGGGATCGGAACCGCGTGGAGTAAACACCGGCTCCTTTCCCTCGTCCCATTGCTGATCGGCATGGGCTACAACGCCAGCGTCTCCGTGGGCAGGATCTCCGGCTGGCGATTCATCCAGCCGGTCGATTGGATCACTCTCGTCTACTACTCGCTGGGGCTTGTTCAGTTGATCCATTTGGTTGGCTTCCTTCTGACTCGCCGAGCCCAGGGCGAGGCCTCTGCAGAAGGATCTCAACCCCAATACCGGATGATTCCTGAGTATGTGCAGATTACAGGATTTGTAATCCTCTTTCTCGTAATCGGGACGGCTGTCTCCTATGGCAACCGGTTATTTATCAGGCGTTATCCTGATACGCCTGCGGCGTTATTGGTAGATAACTATCTGCTGACAACCAACGGTCTGTCACGGCCGTACTCGGAAGCCGATCTGCTGCAATTCATCCAGGAGGATGACGCACGCCTCCTGGTCGGCAAGGCGATTTACCCTTATTATCTTGAAGCCGATACTGGGCCGATCAACCATGCCTGGCCTGCATATAAACCCCGGCCCTATAACCGGCTGGTGATCTATCTCTCCGGACCATTTTCGACGAATGTCATTCTCCCATTATCCAATGCCGATCTCACTTTCACCGACGGCGTTGATGTGATTGCCCTGGGATGCATCAATGATTTTGGGGATATGGAAGCCTACTCCATCCTCTTGCAGGCGGATGTTCCTGTTGTATATCTGCGTGAGCCTCTTCCTGAATTATCCTGCCCGTTCCCAGAACCACAATAAGTAGGAATGGGATAGATGAACTTCGTTTGACAGCGGCACTTTCTCGGTTATAATTCAGTCACTGAATTTTGATCTGAGAATTATGGAAACCACAAACGAAGAACTCCGCGAACTCACCCTCCTCGAAAATATCGAGAACGACCCCAACATCAACCAGTCCACGCTTGCCACGCAACTCGGTGTGGCAGTTGGCACCGTCAACTGGCACCTCAAGCGGCTGATCGCCAAAGGCGCGGTCAAGGTCAAGCGCGCGGAGCGCAAGAAACTGCGTTACATCATCACGCCCGAAGGCATTGCCCTGCGCGCCCGCCTCGCGGTGGATTATGTCGAGCGTTCGTTTTCGATTTATCGCCGCACCCGCCAGCGCGTGAAGGAACATATCGCAAAAGTTCGCGCGGCTGGTTATGATCGCGTGCACATCGTTGGCAAAGGTGACGTGGTGGATATCTGCCGCCTCACCTGCATCGAGCAGGGAATTGCCGTTGTTGCAGATAAAAATATCCCTGTCCTTCACGTGGACGGGTTCAAAGTGACGCTCAAATTGGATGTGGACTCATGAAACATATCTTGATCACAGGCGGAGCGGGATACATCGGCTCCCTCCTGACCTCCGAACTGCTTCGCCAAAACCATCGCGTTACCGTCCTCGACTCCCTCCTCTTCGGCGGCGAGGCAATCGTTCCGTTTTTGCATCACCCCAACTTTCATTTCGTCAAAGCGGATGTGACCGAGCCGCGCGCGATCAAAGATTCACTCAAAAATGATTGGCACAAACCCGATGCCATTATCCATCTTGCGGCGATTGTGGGATTCCCTGCGTGTCAGGCGGTGGGCAAACAGGTCGCATGGCGGTATAACTTCGAAGCCACAAAGACGGTTTTCGGGCAGGCGGCAGATTTGGGCGTGGAACGATTCGTGTTTGCATCCACATATAGCAACTACGGCTTGAGTCAGGATGGCAAACCCGTCACCGAAGAGTCGCCGTTGAATCCTCAATCGTTGTATGCGGAGACAAAAATTGCGGCGGAAGAATTTTTGTTGAGTCAAAAAGACTCCTCCTGCGCGCCGTTGCTCTTCCGATTTGCAACAATATATGGGCTGTCACCCCGCACGCGCTTCGATTTGATTGTGAATCAGTTCGTGCTGGAGGCATTTACAAAACGCACTTTGATTATCTACCAGCGCGGATATTCGCGCTCGTTCGTCCATATCCGTGACGTGGCGCGCGGCGTCCTCATGGGTCTCGAAGCCGAGCAATCGAAAATTCGCGGTCAGGTCTTCAACCTTGGCACCGACAATGGAAATTATTCAAAGGACGACATCGTGCAACTGGTGTTGAAACGCATGCCTGAGACCTCCGTTGAATATAAGGATTTGACATTCGGCGGCGACATGCGCGACATCACCGTGTCGTTTGCAAAGATAAAGAATGTGCTGGACTTCGACACCACTCTCGACGTGGACGACGGCATCCGTGAATTGTTGTTCGCCTTGAAGACAGGGCTCATCCAGAACCCGACCGATACGCGCTTCCGCAACGCGCAGTTTATTGTTCAATAACGATCTGTCATTGCGAGGGCGATGTTCTTTCGCCCGAAGCAATCTCCCATACCGTGTTGGAGATTGCTTCGCTCCCTTCGGTCGCTCGCAATGACGGAGAAGGAATCCTATGTCTGAAAATTTCTGGCACAACAAAAAAGTCATCGTCACAGGCGGCTCAGGGTTCCTGGGTTCATTTGTGGTTGAGAAACTCAAACAACGCGGCGCAGCGGATGTGATCGTGCCGCGCAGTTCAGATTACGACCTCCGCAAATCGGAAGACATCTCTCGTGTGTTGAACGATTACCGCGCAGATATGGTCATTCATCTCGCGGCATTGGCAGGCGGAATCGGTGCGAATAGTAAACGTCCCGCAGAGTTTTTCTATGACAATTTGATGATGGGCGTCCCGCTGTTGCACCAGGCATGGGAAAAGGGCATAGAAAAATTTGTTGCTGTCGGTTCGATTTGTTCGTATCCCAAGTTCACGCCTCTGCCGTTCAAGGAGGAAAATTTATGGGACGGCTATCCCGAAGAGACCAACGCCCCCTATGGCTTGGCGAAGAAAATGTTGCTCGTGCAATCGCAGTCATATCGCCAGCAATATGGATACAACTCGATCTACCTGATGCCCGTCAACCTGTTTGGTCCGCGCGATAACTTTGATTTGGAAACATCGCATGTCATCCCCGCCTTGATCCGCAAAACCGTCGAAGCGGGCGAACGCGGCGACAAGGAAATCCCCGCATGGGGCGATGGTTCGCCAACGCGCGAATTCCTCTACGTGGAAGATGCCGCCGATGGAATCGTCACTGCCGCGGAAAAATACAACGGCTCGGAGCCTGTCAATCTAGGCTCAGGCTATGAAATTTCCATCAAAGACCTCGTCGAGATGACTGCAAAGATGACGGGCTTCACGGGCAAGATCGTCTGGCAGACCGACAAGCCGAATGGTCAGCCGCGACGCGCACTCGACGTCAGCCGTGCGAAGGAATATTTCGGCTGGAGCGCGCAAGTTCTCTTCGAGGAGGGGATGCGGCGGACGATCGAGTGGTTTAGAGCCAATAGGTCGAAGGTCTAACGTCAAAGGTCGCGCGACTTTCGACTTTTGACCTTCGACGTTTCACAAGAAAGCATGACAGAAATAACCAAACACCAACCCACCACCATTTACATCAAACCCACGAAGGGTCTCGCCGCGCTCAACTTGCGCGATTTATGGTTGTACCGCGAACTGGTCTTCTTCATGGTCTGGCGCGATGTGAAGGTGAAATACAAACAGACCCTGCTTGGCATGGCATGGGCTGTCATTCAGCCAGTGATGACCATGTTAGTATTTACTTTTGTCTTCGGCTCGGTGGCGAAGGTCGCGACGGACGGCATTCCCTACCCCGTCTTTTCGTTTGCCGCGTTGCTCCCGTGGGGACTCTTCGAAGTGGCGCTCAATCAAGGAAGCCGTTCGCTCGTCGCTCACAACAACATGGTGACGAAAATTTACTTCCCGCGCCTCATCCTGCCGATGTCATCGGTCTTCGCTGGATTGGTTGATTTTGTTATTGCCTTCGTCATTCTTGTTGGCTTGATGTTCTATTATCAAATTACGCCCGCCTATAATCTGCTCTGGACTCTCCCGCTCTTCATCATGCTTGCCATCGTGACCGCGCTGGGCGTGGCATTGTGGCTCTCTGCGATCAACGTCCGTTATCGGGATGTGAACCAGGCGCTCCCGTTTCTGACCCGATTTTGGCTGTTCGTCACCCCTATCGCCTACTCCTCGGAGATCATTTCAGGCAAGTGGCAATATCTCTATTACCTCAACCCCATGGCTGGCGTAGTGGACGGATTCCGCTGGGCGCTTCTCGGAACAGGAACTGGACCTGGCCCTACCCTATGGGTTTCGACCGGTATTGCCATTCTTATTTTGATCACTGGCTTGTTTTATTTCCGCAGTATGGAAAAAACATTCGCAGACACCATATAAACGTGGTCTTGATACGCCCTTCGCAAACCCCGCTCAGAGCTACTCGACTACCAGTCTCTAATCTCGAATTCTCGAATTACCAATTACTCAATTACCCCTCAAATGACCACCGCAATCAGTGTTTCAAACCTCGGCAAACAATACCAGATCGGCGCGGCGGAAACCAAGTTCCGCTACAACATGCTCCGCGATGTACTGGTGGATACAATCTCCGCGCCTGTACGTTTGGCGAAGGCGCTCGTCGGCAAATCCGACCGCAGGACGAATCAAAACTTCGTTTGGGCGTTGAAGGACGTTTCGTTCGATCTCGATGAAGGCAAAGTGCTCGGCATTGTCGGGCGCAACGGCGCGGGAAAGAGCACCCTGCTGAAGATTCTCTCGCGTGTCACCGAACCCACCGAAGGGACCGTGTCCGTGCGCGGGCGTGTCGGGTCGTTGCTCGAAGTGGGGACTGGTTTCCACCCCGAACTCACGGGACGTGAAAACATCTACATGAACGGCGCGATATTGGGAATGAAACGCGGCGAGATTGACACGAAATTCGATGAAATGGTCGAGTTCTCTGAAGTGGATCAGTTCATTGATACGCCTGTCAAACGATACTCATCGGGCATGTATCTGCGGCTGGCGTTCGCAGTTGCCGCGCACCTTGAGCCTGAGATCCTCGTCGTGGATGAAGTGCTAGCCGTCGGCGATGCGGAGTTTCAACGCAAATGTCTCGGAAAAATGAGCGACGTCGCGCAACAGGGTCGAACTGTGTTATTCGTGAGTCACAACATGTCTGCGATTCTCCGCCTCACACAGGAAGCGATCGTCTTGAAGAAGGGACAACTTATCAAGCGCGCGCCCACGCCCGAAGCCGTGGATTACTATCTCGCCTCGGGGCAAGCCGAATCGGGCGAGCGCGTTTGGGATGTGGATGATCCTTCGGCAGCCGCGAGTGTGCCGTTTAGACCCGTATCCATCCGAATTAAAGAAAGAAGCGGCAAGGTCGTTGACATCGTCCGTTCGACGGAACCTGTCGCCATCGAATTCGAATATCAACTCGATGCGCCAATCACAGGTCTGCGCGTGGGGATGTATCTCAACACGATGCGCGGCGAATATGTGTTTACCGCGTTCGACACCGACGATGCGAAACAATTCGAGCAGTTCGGCTCGCGCACGGCGGGGCGCTATGTGAGCCGTTGCGAAATTCCTGCTGATTTTTTCAACGAGGGTCGTTATTATATCGGTGTGAACGCGAGTTCGTTTGGCGTGAAACGATATTTTATGGATGAGAACGCGATCTCGTTCAACGTGGATATTTCAGGCGCGCCTGGCACGCAATGGCCCGAACTGCGTCAGGGACCGATTCGCCCGCGTTTGAATTGGAAGATTGAGAAGCTAGATTGATCCGCTGGTTGAGTAGCGACGCCGTTCGTTGGCGTCGCGTATCGAAACCAGTATATTCAAAATAACTTTTGTAATAAGAATTGCTTTACTTACTGGTGGTCTCGATACGGGCTTCACCCTACTCGACCACCGATATAAAAATGTTAACCAAAAACTCTCTTCGCAATTTTCTTGGCGAACTGCCTCTCGCCGCCGAACTGGATTACACGCTCCGGCAGAAGAATCGCGCCCGCAGAGATCACTACAATCTGGCGCGCGTACATAAGTCCTTACCGCATGGAGCCGCGCAGGCAAAACCGTTCATTGAAAAGTCAGGAGCCGGCAAAAAAGTTCTCTTTTTCGCCACGCTTCATTACTGGATCGAGCAAGCCGCGTACATCTCTCTCGCGCTCGCGGGGCTGGGACACAAGGTCACGCTGATGACTCTTCCTTATTCCGAATGGCACAAGGAAAAGGATAAACTGACTCAGAAGCAACGCGGACTTCATACGCGTGACGCGCTCTCGTCACTTGCTCCGTTTGTTGCTCACGCCTCTCTCCTCGACCTTCAATCTGCTTCCTCTTTACCAGCCTCTCTCAAAGCTGACATCGAAGAGGTCTCCCTCTGGGATGCTCAGTACACGCTCATGCGCGAAGAAGTGGATATGAGTAATGCAGGCGACAAAGCCCTCTACGACCTTCGCATCAAACGAAATACCTTCGCCGCCCTTGCCGCGCTCGAATGGATGCAGGTCAACAAGCCCGATGTGGTTCTCATCCCCAACGGTTTGATTCTCGAAATGGGGATCGTCTTTCGCGTGGCACGTTACTTGAATATTCCCGCTGTGACCTTTGAATTCAACGACCAGCGCGAACAAATCTGGCTGGCGCAGAACACATCCATCATGCAACAGGACACGGACTATCTTGTCGAAGCCCGTTGCTCCCTGCCGATGACCGACGAAATGTACGAACGCCTCGCCGACTTGGAGAATGCGCGTCGCGGCGCGCGTGTATGGGGTAAGTCGAAGCGACTGTGGCAATACGTTTCAGCGCAAGGCGCAGCGACAACGAAAAAAGCATTGGGACTCGATAATCGTCCTGTTGTCTTACTTGCCGCAAATGTATTAGGCGACAGCCTCACACTCGGACGAAACATCTTCGCCGAATCGATGTCCGAATGGATCACGAAGACCGTCCAATACTTTGCCAAACGAACCGATGTGCAACTCGTTACCCGAATCCACCCAGGGGAGAAGATCGTTCCGCAGGCAAAATCAATGGGAACGGTTGTCCGTGAAGCGTTGCCCGAACTTCCAAGCCATATTCACATCATCGGCGCGTTGGACAATGTCAATACATATGATCTGATCGAGATCGCAAACCTGGGACTGGCATACACAACGACTGTTGGCGTCGAGACCGCGATGAACGGCATCCCCGTCATCTCATGCGGACAAACCCACTATCGCGGTCGCGGTTTCACCATCGAGCCGAACACGTGGGATGAATATTTTGCCACGCTCGAAGACGTTCTATCCGATTTGCCCGCATATCGTTTGAATGAGGAGCAGATTGCGAAAGCGTGGAATTATGCGTATCGTTTTTTCTTCGAGTATCCGCGCCCGTTCCCGTGGCGTTTGATGAATTTTTGGGACGACCTGGAAGTCTGGCCCTTGAATAAAGTCTTGAGCGAGGAAGGCATGAGTCATTTTGGAGATACGTTCAAGTTTTTGGTCGGTGAGCCGTTTACGTGGAAATGGTACTTCGGTGGTCGAGTAGGGCGAAGCCCGTATCGAGACCACCAGTAAGCAAAGCAATTCTTGTTACAAAATAACTCTTGAAACCTGTTGGTCTCGATACGCTCGCAACCACTGCTCGCTACTCGACCAACGAGGCATAATGAAAATAATGACAGACACCAAACAAAAAGTCCGCGAATTTTATGATGAGATCGGCTGGAAGCAGGAGGATGACGGGAATTATCAAAATGCCCGTTACGAAGACCTGCGTCCTGTCTCGCGCGAATACATTCATAAATGTCACATGCGCGTGAAGCGGCATCTTGCACTGAGTGGGAATATTCTGCTCGACGCGGGTTCTGGTCCTGTGCAGTGGCCCGAGTATTTGACATATTCGGAAAGCTATCGTTATCGTCTTTGTGCGGACATTTCCATCATGGCGTTGAAGGAAGCACGAAAAAGATTGGGCAATAAAGGATTGTTCGTCGTTGCTGATATTGCTAATCTCCCATTCAAGCCAGGAGCATTCGATGGCGCTGTGTCCATGCACGCAATTCATCATCTCCCACTGAGCGAACACAAGCGCGCGTACCTGGAATTGACCCGCGTATTGAACTCAGGCAAAACTGCGGCAATCATCAATGGCTGGCATAACCCATTGTTGATGCGTCTCGCTGAACCGTTCATTGGGCTGGCGCGTTTGTTTAGCGGACGTTCCGCCAAGAAGAAGAAAATTTGGAAATCAGAAGATGATGAAGCAGGCACATTTGTAGAAAAGATGACGCCTCGTTGGTTGAAAAATGAATTGACCGGCGCGGTGAACTTCGAGATTTATCCGTGGCGGAGTTTGAGTCCGCGTTTTATGCGCTGGTTTGTGCGTCCGCAGTTTGGTGGAACAGCATATTTGCGTTTGGTCTTCTGGCTCGAAGAAATGTTTCCGCGTTTCTTCGGCGAGCATGGGCAGTATCCACTGATCGTGGTGAAAAAATGAACATCCACGCGCTGAGGAAATCGCCCTATCCTGAACTGTTGTTTTTGACGCTCATATCAGGACTGGTGTATCTTCCATACATCACAAGTCTTACCTATTTGCTGGATGAATGGTATTTCATTTACGATGGAGTCGTTGCGGGACCCAATATTTTTCATCCCATGTTCAGTATCGACCGCCCCGCGCGCGGCTATTTTTTCGATATTTATTTTTCGTTGTTTGGACCAGTCCCGTTCCCATATCACCTGGGAGCATATTTGTGGCGTTTAGTTGCAGGCTTTTGCGCGCTCCGGCTATTCAGCATTATCTGGCCAGACAATCGAAAATTCGTTTTTCTTATTACGCTGCTTTTCATTCTCTATCCCGGTTATTCCTGGTGGGTCAGTGCCATTGAATATCAACCCCATATTGCAAGCCTCGCCTTGCAGATGTTTTCATGCGTAATGACCTTGGAAGCGATCAGATCATCGAGAATTTCGCTGAGAATAGTTTTCCTACTACTTGCAATTCTCTCCGGATGGGCATACATTGCCCTGGTTGAATATGCAATAGGCATGGAAATATTTCGATTTCTATGTGTCTATCTGATTGTTTCTCGAAGTGAACAAAGTCTTCCGGTTTTGCGAAAAATATCTGCTTCGATAAGATCCTGGTCCTGGAATGCACTGATTCCTCTTGGATTCATCTTCTGGAGGTTGTTTCTTTTCGAAAACCAGCGTAAAACAACGGATATTAATCTTTTGATCAGTAAGTTTCAATCTGCGCCGGTTGACACACTTTGGACATGGTCGGAATATTTTTTTAGAAGTGTAATGACCACAGGGTTTTATGCCTGGTATGAACCGTTCTATATTTATTTCGCTGATGCGGGGTTTAACAAGTTGGGTTTCTGGATGGTGATTCTTGCGATAAGTATTTTAGGTTTGTTAGGTATCGCCATGTTCAAGTTGAAAGACCCAGGCTCTGGTAAACAAGATAATTCATGGAAAAAGAATTCTCAAGCAGCAATCTTAGTTGGCTCTGCTTCCTTAATGTCTGGAGTCCTGCCGATTGTGCTTGCGAATCGATACGTAAATCTTTCCTTTTATTCCTATTATGGCTTGCCTGCCTCATTGGCAGTAGCGGTGTTGCTCATGGGATTAGTTTCTTATCTATTCTCGCGCCCGCAAATCCATCTCGGAATAATTTCCATGGTGATTGTGCTTGCCGGATTTACTCACTCGCTGCTCGCGAAGAAAACGATAGTCATGGAAAACTTGCTTGAGAATTTCTGGTGGCAGGCAAGTTGGCGTATTCCCGATTTGCGTCCGGATTCCACTCTGGTCACTTTATATCCTAATAGCACGGCTATTGATTATGGTTTGGGTCTCGACGAGCTGGCTAACCTTATTTATTTTCCTGAGCCTCAAAGTCAATTGCCTGTTCGTCTGCCTGTTTCCACACTCATGCCAATTGACAGCGACGTCAACTTGATTCTGACAACGGATAACAAGAAGTCAGTGAAGTATAGAGTCCATAAAAAAGTTATTAACTACGGCAATATCGTAATTTTAGTTCAACCCACCCCGGATTCTTGTGTTCGCGTGATTAGCGCCGAGCGACCTATCTTTTCTGATGATGATCCTGAGAATGTTAGAAAGATTGCGGCTTACTCCAAACTTGAGAATATCCGCCTGCAAGCTGATGATCATATTCCACAGGAATTTGCGTTCGGACCTGAGCCCGCGCATGAATGGTGTTATTTTTATGAAAAAGCAGATCTGGCGGTGCAGCGCCTTGATTGGGAGAATGCTTCCGAGTTGGGGGACGAAGCGTTGGCGCTAGGGTTCTACCCTGCAGATCAAGTGGAGTGGTTTCCGTTTATCCAGGCCTACGCAATGACTGGTAATGAAGAAAAACTTGAATTTATTGCCATGCAAACGGCAGGGAATGTTTCCTTCAAAAACCAGGTTTGTGACGTGTACCAAAATCCCAATCTCGAGCCGAGACCGGACTTGGAAAATATATTATTACTTGAAAAACTTTTTTGTGTTTGATTAATGAGGAGCCAGCAGAGGTAAATATGGACTGGAAAAATCAAGTTGTACTTATCACGGGCGGGACGGGGTCTTTTGGCAAGAAATTCACGCAGACCCTGCTCGAAGAAAAACAGCCAAAGAAGATCATCATTTTCAGCCGCGATGAGTTGAAACAGCACGAAATGCAGGTGCACGGATTCAACCATGAGTCCCTGCGGTATTTCATCGGCGACATCCGCGACCGTGAACGGCTCGTCCGCGCCATGCACGGCGTGGATATTGTCGTCCATGCCGCGGCGTTGAAGCAGGTGCCCGCCTGCGAATACAACCCAATGGAGGCCATCAAGACCAATATCATGGGCACGGCGAACGTGGTTGAAGCTGCGCTGGACGCGGGCGTGAAGAAGGTCATGACCATCAGCACGGATAAAGCCGTCAGCCCTGCGAATCTGTACGGCGCGACCAAACTCGCCGCCGAGAAGTTGACCGTTCAAAGCAACGCGTACGCGGCAGGTACAGCAACCAGATATTCGTGCGTCCGATACGGGAATGTCGTGGGGAGTCGCGGCTCGGTCGTGCCATTGTTCCTTAAGCAACGCGAGAACGGAACGGTCACCATCACGGATGAACGCATGACGCGTTTCTGGCTGTCGCTGGAGCAGGGCGTGAAATTCGTCATTGATTGCATCGAGCAGATGGAAGGCGGAGAAGTGTTCGTGCCGAAGATTCCCAGTACTAAAGTTGTTGACCTTGCCCGTGCCATTGTGCCGAATGCGGAGGTCAACATCATCGGCATCCGTCCCGGCGAGAAACTGCACGAAGACCTGATCTCGGACGACGAAGCCCGTCACACGATCGAACTCGACAAGATGTACGTCATCCAACCTGCCGAAGCGACTTGGTTCGGCTACTCGTGGAAGGATAAAGGCAAACCGCTCCCCGAGGGGTTCACGTACACGAGCGATAACAACTCCGAATGGCTGGATATCGAGGGCATCAAAAAATTCGTTGCACCGTTTGAGGAGTTATTCAGGCAGGGGAAGTTGGAGGGGTGATGTACACAAGTAGACAAGTAGACAAGTACACAAGGAAAAAGCTTTTTCGCGTGCTTACGTGTCTTCCTGTTTACCTGTTTACTTTTACGCCATGAAACTTCTTATCACCGGCGCAAGCGGACTGCTCGGAATCAACCTCGCCCTCGAAGCCATGAGCGAGCATGAAGTCGTTGGTGTGGACCGCGGCAGGTTGCAGTCTGCTCCATTTCAGGTGTTCAAAACGAATTTTTTCAATAGCCGTGCATTTGATTCGACATTGGATGCAACCCAGCCTGACTGGGTCATCAATTGTGCCGCGCTGGCGAATCTAGAAGAATGTGAGAAACATCCCGACCAGGCAAAAATTCTCAACATAGATTTGCCGCGCGAACTGGCAGATGCCTGTGCAAAGCGAAATGTAAAATTCATCCATCTTTCTACCGACGCGGTTTTTGATGGCATAAGAGAAGGTGCGTATTCCGAAGAAGACATACCCAATCCACAGGGCGTGTACTCACAAACCAAACTTGATGGCGAACATGCAGTGCTCGAAGCAAATCGACAAGCCATTATCGCAAGAGTCAATTTCTTCGGCTGGTCGTTAGGCGGGCGCAGAAGCCTTGGCGAGTTCTTCGTCAACAATTTAAGTGAAGGCAAAAACGTCAACGGCTTTACGGATGTCATCTTCTGCCCGATGTGGGTCAATCACCTCAGCCAAACGCTGATCGAAATGCTCGAAAAGGATTTGCACGGCTTGTATCACGTGGTCGGCGCGCAGGCGATGAGCAAGTATCAGTTCGGGGTGGAGGTGGCGCGCAAGTTCGGGATGAGAGAAAGCCTCATTTCGCCGCAATCCGTCGAAAGGTCGAGCCTGACCGCAAAACGTTCCCACAATTTATGGCTGTCCATCCACAAGTTATCCACAGATTTGGGGCACGCAATCCACGAATTCTCCACTGGTTTGGACGGGTTTTATGCACAGTTCCAACAGGGTTATCCACAGAAAATCAGGGGTTATCAACAGCCGTAGGGCGGGATGGCATCCCGCTCATAATATGGCGGACCGCTTCGCGCAATCCGCCCCACGAAGGAGACAATATGAAGAACCTGCTCAAACTCGAAGAACTCTTTTTGTTCGGATTCGCCCTTTTTCTTTTTTCGGGATTGGATTACGGATGGGGTACATACGCGCTCCTGTTTTTGACTCCCGACCTGAGCATGATCGGTTACCTGGCGAACCCCCGCCTCGGCGCGTGGACCTATAACCTGATCCACCACAAGGGGCTTTCTGCCGCGCTTTATGTTTTGGGCTACCTAACTGCCACCCCATGGCTCATGTTCGCAGGGACGATCCTGCTCGGTCACTCCAGCTTTGACCGTGTGCTTGGCTACGGCTTGAAACACGAAGACGCGTTCCAAAATACACATCTGGGTAGGATTGGGAGGTAGATAAAATGGAAAATACCAGTAAAACAGATTTGCATTACGCCGTTTTTATGGTGAACGATGTTCCTTATTGCTTATGGAGCGAAAGGAATCCTAGGAATTTGACTATTGAATTTCTGGATAATTTTCAGCCTGAGTATTTTGAATATCAGGCTGATACTAATCTAAATAAATTGAATTACAAAAAACGTCGGAAAATGGCAGCAATAGCACTGCGAGCTGCTTATTCTCACGGGTTGGAAACTCTTTTTTCTCTTTTATGTGCGTCTATACAGGCTCCTCACTGCGTTCCTGGATGGATGCTATTTTGCCAGAATAAGCAACTTTATAACCTGCTTGAAAATATCAATAAATCCAAACCTATAGACTGTATGCTGGAAGACCCAGTTTCTTGGAAGAATATCTCTTCTGCTATATTTGCATATCTTAGCCTGTCTGATAAACAAAAAGAAAAAAATATAAAAGAAGGATTTGCCGATTTATGGTCGAAATGGTCAATACATTTTCTGGAGAAAAACTTTAGTCAAGAATACAATAGCATCAAGCATGGTCTCAGAGTAAAGCCTGGAAAGAATTATGTAGCAGTTCGGTCGTCGCCATCGTCAAAGGGAACATTGATAGGAAAAAGTGAATTTGGTTCTAGCTTTTACAGTTATGAATTTCTTGATAAGTCTAGCAATTTTATACTAACGAAGAATACTAGAGGTTGGGAACCTGAAGCCATGGCATGGGGGTTGCACTTGATTTCTATGTCAATAACAAATATTGTTTCTGCTATTAAAGTAATGAATGGAATCCCTGCGACCAAAGTAAAATTTACTTATCCTTCTGATATCAAAACATTTTCCAAACCTTGGGTGAGAACGTCATCGTTTGGGGTAAGTTCGTTTTCATCTAAATTAATTATTCCAACAGATTCAACAATTCAGTTTAGTTCTAAAGAGTTGAAAAAATTATATAAATTGGGAAATGTTCTAGATGGTAGAAGTTTGTTTTAGCGATTGATTTGATAAGTAAGGATAGATTTTTCATCGGAGGACAACATGGACTTCAAAATTCAAGACCAATGGATCGGACTCAACCACCCGACTTATTTCATCGCCGACATCGCCGCAAATCATGACGGTGACTTGGATCGGGCGAAACTGCTCATCCGCCTTGCGAAAGAAGCGGGCGCGGACGCGGCGAAATTCCAGCATTTTCAGGCTCCCAAAATCGTATCGGATTACGGCTTCACTCATATGGATTCCAAGGTCAGCCATCAGGCGAAATGGAAGAAATCCGTGACGGAGGTATACGCGGCGGCATCCGTTTCGCAAAGTTGGACTCCGATTCTGAAAGAGGAATGCGACAAGGTTGGTATCCACTTTTTCACGTCGCCGTATGATTACGACTCTATCGAACACGTTGATCCATATATCCCTGCCTTCAAGGCAGGCTCGGGTGAGATAGATTGGATCGAAGCATTGGAGCACATGGCATCCAAGGGCAAGCCGATGATCATCGCCAGCGGCGCGGCGGACATTGCCGACGTGCAACGCGCCGTCCACGCGATTCTCAAGGTCAACAAGCAGTTGTGTTTGATGCAATGCAACACGAACTACACTGCCAGCCTTGAGAACTATGACCATATCCATTTGAATGTGTTGAAGACCTACGCGGTGATGTTCCCTGACGTGGCGCTCGGTCTCTCCGATCACACACACGGCAACGCGACGGTTCTGGGTGCAGTGACGCTCGGCGCGCGGATGATCGAACGTCACTTCACCGATAGCAATGATAGAGAAGGTCCCGACCACAAATTTGCGATAAATCCCAAAGATATGGCGCACATGGTCGAAGAGACGCGCCAACTGGAACGGGCGCTCGGCTCAACCGATAAATTCATCGCAGGCAACGAGCAGGATACCAAGGTCGTGCAGCGTCGCTGTCTGCGCGCGGCGCGTAATATCAAGGCTGGTGAGGTCTTCAATCGCGACATGATCGATGTGTTGCGCCCCGCCACGCCCGGAGCGATCAAGCCACATGAGGTTTCGAATGTAATAGACACGAAGGCGTTGACCGACATGCCGATGGGCAAGGAATTACGCTGGACGGATTTAGGCGCGTAGGGGCGGATCGCGATCCGCCCCTACAAATGACATGAAAATTATTTACTTTTCAAAAAATTACACCCCTCACGATTATCGGTTTCTGTCCTCGCTGGCAAAGACGAAACATGAAGTCTTCTTTTTGCAATTGGAAGCGACGCTTCGCCAAACGGAAGATAGACCTGTTCCCAAAAACGTTCGGCAAATCCTGTGGGCAGGCGGGCTGGGCGAATTCCGCTGGCGTGACGTGCCGAAGTATGTGACGAGCCTGCGGAAGGTGATTCGGGAAATCAAGCCCGATTTGATCCATGCGGGACCGATCCAGAATTGTGCGTTCATAGCGGTGCTGACGGGTTTTCGTCACGTACTCACCATGTCTTGGGGATATGATTTGGTGATGGATGCGGAAAGCAGTTGGTGGATGAAGCGTATTACGTATTTCGTACTGCGTAATTCGGCTTTCTTTACGAGCGATGCAAACGTTACGCGAGAAAAAGCAATTGCGTATGGAATGAATCCTGCAAATATTGTTGTATTGCCGTGGGGGACGGATATTGAGCATTTTCAGCCGAAAGGCGCAGAAGGCAGAAAGTGGAAGGCAGAACCCAAAAATCGTAAATCCAAAATCGCAAATCGTAAATCAGTGACTTTATTTTGTAGTCGCACGTGGGAAGCGGTCTACGGAGTCGATGTTCTTGCCAAAGCTTTTGTAAAAGTGGCGAGTGTGAACCCCGATGTGAATTTGATCTTGTTGGGGGGCGGTTCGCAGGGAGCGAAGATCCGTCAGATTTTTATGAACGGCGGGGTGATGGAACGAGTCCATTTTGGCGGGCAGGTGGGGCAACGCGATCTGCCGCGCTGGTACCACATGGCGGATATTTATATCTCACCTTCGCACGTGGACGGTTCGTCCGTTTCGTTGATGGAGGCGTTGGCTAGCGGACTTCCCTGTCTCGTTTCGGACATTGCGGGTAACAAAGAATGGATTGAAGATGGAGTCAACGGTTGGTTTTTCCGTGATAGGGATGTGGATGATTTGGCGAAGAAGATTTTGTCCGCGATAAAGAATCGAAAATTATTCAAGAAGATCGGTGAAGCGGCACGAAATACCGCCGAGCAGAAAGCGGATTGGAAGAAGAATTTTGGTAAACTTCTTGAGGCGTATGAGAAGATTCAGCCACAGAGCGCACAGAGAGAGCAGAGAAAAAGATAGGTGAGAAAAGGATTATCGAAGTGAATCAATTATCGGTTCGGAGCGAAGCGTGCGTCGGTGTAGGTGAAGGTCAAAGAGATGGCATTCATCCATGAAGCGAGGAGATTGCTTCGACCTGCTTCGCAGGTCTCGCAATGACATGAGGTAAATATGTTGACGTTTGAAAAATTGGTCGAGGGGTTTCGCGGGTTGGGCGTGGAGGAAGGCGATGTATTGCTCGTCCATAGTTCGTATAAATCGATCGGCGAAGTGGACGGCGGACCGCAGACGGTGATCCGCGCGCTGGAAGCGGCGCTCGGCGCGGACGGGACGCTGATCATGCCGACGTTCAATTTCGATTTCAACAAGGGCGAGGCATGGGATGTGCGCACGACGCCGTCGAAGATGGGCGCATTGACGGAACTGGTGCGCAAGGACTCGCGCGCGCAGCGGGTGTTTCATCCGTTTTATTCGTTTGCGATTTTGGGGAAGCACGCGCAGTTGCTTGGGAGTCTTCGATACAAGAGCGCGTATGAGCGGAACTCAGTGTTCGGCAAACTGCGTGACCTGGACGGCAAGATCATGGTGATCGGGTTGTCGTACACGAACAGCATGACGTTCTTCCATCACATCGAGCAAATGGAAGGCGTGGATTATCGCTTCCTAAAACAGTTCACGGGCGAGGTGACGGATGAGAACGGTAATACATACACCGATACCTTCGAGATGCTGGTGCGTGACATTGTCAAGGGCGTCATCACTGAAGTAGACCCGATGGGCGCGTTGATGGAAGAGGCTGGAGTCATCAAATCTGCGAAGATTGGCGGGGCAGATGTGAAGTTGATGAAGGCGAATGAGGTCTACGAATTCACCGCGCGCGAGATGAAGCGCGATCCGCATTTGTTGTATTATGTTGAGAAGAAGTAAACTTGGTGGTTGAGTAGGCGACGGGAGTCTTTATGTCTCTGCAAGACTCCTTGCCTCCGTCGCCGTATCGAAACCACCAATAAGCAAAGGTATTTTGTTACATGTTGGTTTCGATACGTCCCGCACAACCATGCGGGACTACTCAACCAACGGCATTGAAATGATATGAAACCCTACACCTCCCTCAAATCCATTCTCGCGGAATTCTTTCCTCTGCATCGCACGCTCGCCTCCGACGGTCAGGATAAAACGCTGGAGATCGTCGGCTCGTACATGCCCGACTCATCCAACTACACCATTGAGACCTACGCACCACTGACTCCTGTCTGGACGTGGAAAGTGCCTGAGCGGTATGTTGTCCATGAGGCGTATTTGGAAACCGAAGATGGCGAACGGATCGTGGACTTTAAAGATAACCCGCTTCACATCGTTTCGTATTCATTGCCTATTGACAAAACACTTTCGTTTGAAGAACTCCAGCCGCATTTGTATTTCAACGAGAAACGTCCGCATACCGTGCCGTGGGTCTTCAAATACTACGAGCGCGATTGGGGATTCTGTTTGCCGAAGAACACCTTCGACAAACTTCCGCGCGATAAGAAATATCATGCGGTCATCCAATCCGAATTCATCACCGACCCCAAGCAGGGATTCAAAGTCGCGACCGCGGTTGTTCATCCTCAAGGTGGACCCAACCCCGATGCGGGCGAGTTTCTTGTGCAGGCGCACACCTGTCATCCCATGCAAGCTAATGATGACGGCGCGGGCGTGGTCAGCGCTATAGAGTTGGCGCGGCGTCTTGCGGAGAATCCGCTTCCGGCTGGCTCGATGAGCGTCCGCTTTTGGTTTGGTCCCGAGACTATCGGCACAATCGCCTGGCTCGCGCACAACGAGTCGCTTATTCCAACTCTACGCGGTGGAATCTTCATGGAAATGACGGGCAATAAAAATCAAATCGCATGGCATCACACACGTCAGCAAGATCATCTCCTCGACCGCATCACGAATTATGTTTTGCGCGACACGCCTCACGACGAACGTGATTTCGCCGCCGCGCCCGCCAACGATGAACGCGTCATCAACGGCCCTGGCGTCAACGTGCCGTGCATCTCGCTCAACCGTTTTCCCTACGACGAGTATCACACCACCGACGACAATCTCGACATCATGCACGAAGACATGCTCGTCGGCGCGGCGCGAACCGCCGAAGAGATCATCCGCATCTACGCCAGCAACTATATTCCCAAGCGCACTTTCCGCGGACCTGTGTTTCTCAGCGGCCACGGCCTTTGGGTGGATTGGCGCGATAATTGGGCGCTCAACCGTGCCATCGAAAAAATCATGATGCTCTTCGAAGGCAGCCACACAATCTTTGACATCGCCGAGCAAGTCGGTCTCGATTATCATACCGTGCACGAATATGTTGAAAAATTCCGCGAAAAGGGATTCGTGACTCCTCGCCCGATTCCCTCGGATGCCCAACGTTCCTGAATGAGTTGTCCCTGGAATGAGATAGGAGATGTTCATGACGCTTCTTACCCTGATCCTCGCGTTGGTCTTTGCCATCCTGGCGGTCATCTTTGCCGCCCAAAACCCGGGGGTCGTTACGATCTCCTTTTACGGGTACAGCGTGGAGGGCTCGCTCGCCGTGGTCATTTTGCTGTCCGTGGGCATCGGAGTCATCATCGGCGCGTTGATCCTGACTCCCGGCGCGATCAAACGTGGCCTTGAACTCAAGAGCCATCGGCGGAAGGTGGGCGGACTCGAGAAAACTCTGGAAGAGCAGAAGGACAAGATTGCCAAAGCCGAGCACATCATCTCGATCTACGATCCCCCTTCGGATGACTCAGGGAAAAAATGATGCCTCGCGTTGTTGCTATCATTCAGGGACGCATGTCCTCCTCGCGTTTGCCCGGGAAGATCCTTGCAGACATCGCGGGTCAACCCATGTTGCAGCGCGTCTTCGTTCGGACCTCGCGAGCCGCCACCGTTACCGAAACGATATTCGCCACGACAACCGATCCGACTGACGACCCCGTGACGGAATACTGCAACTTCAGCGGGATCCCCTTCACGCGCGGCAGTCAGTTCGACGTGCTTGATCGTTACTATCAAGCTGCGACGAGATCCAAAGCGGATGTTGTTGTCCGCATCACGGCAGATTGCCCCGTCATTGACCCCGCGTTGATCGATGATGTCGTCAACACTCTGCTGGAAGGCCAATATGATTTTGTCTGCAATCGTCTCCCTCCACCTTGGCATCGAACCTATCCCATCGGCTTGGATGTCGAAGCCTGCACGTTCAAAGTCCTTGCCAGGGCATGGAAATCAGCCAAAGAGCCGCAGCATCGCGAACACGCCATGCCCTATTTCTACGAAGGCGTCGAACTAACCCGCCAGAGCCGAACACTTGAAACCGGTATTTCCGCGCGTGGATATAATATCGCCCTCCTACATAACACCACCGACTTCGGCGATTACCGCTGGACCGTGGATACCCCCGAGGATCTGGAATTCCTGCGGCAGATCTATGCCCTCTTCGACGGCCGCGATGAATTCTCGTGGAAGGACGTTTTAGATTTAGTCCACAACGAACCTGAATTGATGAAGATAAATTCTGACGTGCAACATAAAACTTGGAAAGATATTGATAAACGTGCCTTTAAGTGATGTCGTTGCGAGGAGCGCTCTGGCTCTTCGCGACGAAGCAATCTCCTGTTAACTGGGGATTGCTTCGCCAAAAAGCGGCTCGCAATGACGGGACTGATAACTGATTACTTATGCCACTGATAACTCTCTTCTCCGCCCCCAAACCCCTCACTGACCCTCACATTGCGGTGATTCAGCGTAACGCCATCAAATCATGGACGCTCCTCCCCGATGTGGATGTCATTTTGCTCGGCGAAGAGACAGGTATTGCCGAAGTCGCGCGTGAACTCGCTGTAAGGCACATTCCTATCGTGGAGCGCAGCGTATCGGGCGCACCACTGATTTCGTCCATGTTGCAACAGGCGCGCGATGGTAGCACCAGCGAGTTGCTCTGCGTCATCAACGCAGACATGATCCTCATGCCAGATTACATCGAAGCGGTACGCACCGTCCTTTACGGTGGTCGAGTAGGGGCGGGGTATTCCCGGCCCGTATCGAGACCACAGCGGGACAGGTTTGTTCTGCTCAGCCAACGCTGGGACTTGGACATCACACAATCCATTGAATTCTCCGAAGGCTGGGAAAACCGTCTATCGTCCATTGTCCATCGTCAAGGCATCCTCCATCGCCCTGCAGGCTCCGATTTTTTCCTCTTTCCAAGATCCCGCTACACAGACGTTCCAAACCTCATCATCGGCCGCGCAGGCTGGGATAATTGGATGATCTATAAAGCCCGCAAGGCAGGCTGGGCTGTCATTGACTGTACGCCATCCATCATGATCGTCCATCAAAACCACGATTACTCCCACTTGCCTGATGGTAAACCACACTACGAACACCCCGACACGAACGAAAACATCCGCCTCGCGGGCGGACAAGCAAAGATCCGCTACACGATTTTAGATTCAACGCATCAGCTCATCAATGGTAAACTTTCCCGCCCGAAAATGACATCGGCGCGCTTCATGCGAAAGTTGGAATTGTTTCTTCGTGCCGTTTTCTTTTTTCTCCCCGAAAAAATGATCGAAAACATTGCCCGTCCAAAACGCTGGGCAAAACGATTCAACAATTTTTTCAAATAACTCGTAGGGGCGGACCTACGTGTCCGCCCTTGTGCATTAGGGCAGACACGTGGGTCTGCCCCTACAAGGATTAAATGCGTAAAGGACAAAACCCGGCCAAATTCGTCAGAGACGTCCCCAAACCCGAGCGGATCACTGTCGCGCTGCTCAACTACATCCCCTTCCTGAGCGGATTCTACGCCGAGACTCTCGATGTGTTGAAAGTCTCACTTGAGTCCATGCGCAAGGATGCGGGTCTGCCGTTCGATCTGATGGTCTTCGATAACGGTTCGTACGCCGAAGTGCGTGACTTTCTTGTAAAAGAAAAAGAAGAGGGGCGAATCCAATATTTGATTCTCTCTGAGAAGAACATGGGCAAAGGCGGTGCATGGAATGTCATGCTGGCAGGCGCGCCAAGTGAGATCATCGCCTACACCGATGCGGACGTTTTATTTTCCCCGAAGTGGCTTTCGCGTTCCGTGGAAATTCTCGAAACCTTTCCCAACGTCGGCATGGTGACCGCGCGTCCTTTCCGCACACCGCCTGAATTCTACGAATCGACTCTGGAATGGGCGCGGGAAAATGCGACTCTCGAAGAAGGACAGTTCATCCCATGGGAAACTTTTCTTGAATTCAATCTCTCGCTCGGGCAGACCGAAGAAGAGAATAGAAAAGTCTATGCAGAGACGAAGGATTGGAAAATAACCATGTCGTTGCGAGGAGGGCGCTCTTCCCGACGAAGCAATCTCCCATTAAACGAGGAGGTTGCTTCGCACACCGTCCTGCGTTCGGTGCAGGGAAGTGCGCTCGCAGCGACATCCAAAGAAATTGTTGCCTTCGCGGGTGCGTCACACTGGCAGTTCACGGCGTACAAATCCACGCTTCAGCAGTTCCTACCCTTTGACATGGACAAGCCCATGGGACAAGTCCGCCAGTTGGATAAGCGCATGAACGACGCAGGTTTGTTGCGCCTGATGGTCTCTGACCCGCTGGCGATGAACATGTCCAATACGCTGGGGTATTTGAGAGGGGAGTTAAAGGGCAACGAAAAGAAAAAACGCATTGCGTTTGGCAAGCGCGTGTTGGAGTTGGGTCCGATCAAGAAGTTGCTACTAGCGGTGTATAACAAGATTTTTAATTGGTATTATTCATAAGGAATTGATTATTTACTGTAATGGTATCTCGCTTGCAGAAAATCAATCCGATTGTCGCGCACGAGATAGACAATACGATGTTCCTGCGTCAACCTTCGCGACCAACAGCCAGGGCCCAGATATTTGAGTGGTTCGGGCTTGCCAATCCCTTCGAATGGATCACGCAAAATGGAGTCGATCATCTCAAAGGCGCGTAAAGCAAGTTTTCGATCGGTTTCGACCCAATAATGCAGGTCTTCGATGAATTCAGGCTGAAAGACCGCCTCACGTTTCTTCGGTTTCAAGCCCCACCTCGCGGCGCAGGTCTTCCATGCCTTGCGCTTTGCCTTGATTTTTCAATGCCCGCCCAAGCGCGGATAGAAGCCGTTCGGCATTTTGAGGTGAGCGCATGAGGTAGGCTGTTTCCGTCAGGCTGGCGAGTTCGCTGGCGGAAATCATGGCAACATCCTCCGAGCCGCGCCTCTGAATGATGACCACTTCGCGGTCTTTGGTGACGCGGTCAAGCAAGCTGGCAAGTTGTTCGCGGGCACTGGTATAGGTAAATTCGATGGTCATATGGGATACTCCAATCTGTACAGGAATACTGTACAACAAAATTTGGGACTTGTCAAGATACAATAGGTTATGTTTTGTCACATCTTGTATAGAAAAGGAATTTGTTTGAATGACGCGCGCCTTTCCCCTCTCCCTCAGGGAGAGGGGCAGGGGTGAGGGAGAGAACATGTCTAATACGCTGGGATATTTGCGCGGGGAGTTGAGGCAGGCAGGGAAAAAGAAGTTTGTTTCATTTGGGAAGCGCGTGTTGGAAATTGGATTTATCAAGAAGATTTTGCTGGCAATGTACAACAAGATATTTACTTGGTATTACTCTTAGGCAACTTGAGGTTAAATAATGATATCGTCTATCTGCGGATTGCTACTAGGTGAATGAGCAAATGAAATCATAGAAAATTCATATCATTTGAAAAGATCTCGTCTGCTTAATGTCAGATATATTCCCTTGAGCATATATTTTCGGTTAATTACAACGCAAGAGTCGCCAGGGATTTTATGTCGAGGGAGAATAAGGGTCGGATGATAAAATCTAATAGCCATTGACCGCATTCAGTATTATGTCTGACCATATTCTGGAGTAGATTTATGGATTTATACCCATCGCAAGAATTTCTTGCCAAACTAGGTCTTACAGGTGGAAATCCCTTCAGCGATACACAAGCTGAAGCGGAAGATCAGCTAGATAAATATTTTATTGATTTGCCTGCTTTTTATAAAATATTAGATACTGATGCAGTGAAACCAAAATCATCTATTTTAAGTGCCGGTAGGGGTTGTGGGAAATCTGCTAATCGCCGCATCGTGGAACGATTTCTGAAATTTGGCGCTCCCCATTATTTTAGGAGAAATTGGCCCTGGAAGCCGTCAGTACTGGTCGTTCCATACACAGATTTTAGTCGTCTTACGGCTTTGGTAAATGGTGATTATTCCAAAATTAAGATAGAGAATCATGTAACAGCCATACTTTGGTTATCAGTCAGTGCACTGTTTATTTATCTGCAAGAGAGTTGGAAGCATTTAGACGTTCATAAGATAAGTGAACAATACATTCATCAGTTAGGGTATTTCCTAGTTAATTATTCAAACAGATATTCGTATCTACGGAACGAATCTCTCTTGGAACTACCCCAAAATTCATCCCTGAGCAGGGATCTAGGAGTGTTTCTTGAATATGCTTGTAGGGTATCACAAAAAGCAAAAAATATTGAAGCTGGTGGTCTCGTTGGTCTCCTCAAGACATTTGTTGAATTAGTCTCTGCATTCGAAATTAATAGCGTCGTAATTCTAGTTGATGGAGTAGACGAACATGTTGAAACAGCTGATAATCCACCAATGGCAGCAACCCTCATTCGATCTTTGATTGCGGAAGGAAAGCTGTTTCAATCGAGTGGATTGTACTTCAAGTACTTCTTACCCAATGAAGTTGTATTCGAGTTGAAAAGGATGCCTGAATTACGCATCGGTGAAAAGATAAGATATTATGATGTAAAGTGGGATGACGCATCACTTGAATTGTTGCTTTCACATAGACTTAGAGCCTTTAGCAATGGAATTCTGGTTGATTTTGGGCAGTTGGCCGACGTCGAAACAAAAAATGTTGGCCAGTTCATTGTAGCAAATTCTCAAGGAAACCCTAGAACTCTTTTGAGAATGTCGGAGTGGTTGCTAATCCACTTTGAGCGAACTTCTCGGGCCGAAAATGAAAATAAGTATTCGAATCGTAGTCGCGTTCCTCGTATTACGAAATCAGTTGTAGATGCAATGTTCGAATCCTTCAAGCAAGAGGTCGTTTTGAGGGCAGGATATCCAAATGATGTTGATGATACTATTAGAGCAAAGCGTATCATTTTGAGGACATCGGTTGAAAATTGGGAAATTACTAATGATATGTATGTTATCCGTAGTGGAAAAATTTTGAATTCAGAAAAGCTAAGCTCAATGGAATATGAGATATTGAGTTATTTCTTTCAGAAAGCGGGTGAATTAGTCACGAACGATGAACTTAGCTCAGTTTTATGGAAAGAAAAGTTAAATGAAAGACACAAGCGGAAACTTTCGCAAACAATTCTCGGTTTGAGAAAAAAGATTGGATCTGACAGCATTCTTTCAGTCAGGAATATAGGCTATATTTTTATATCATCTCTTACATCTTCTATTGAGAAAAAACGAGAGACCGTTTACTCACCATTAAAAGTGTTTCTGTCATACGCTCATAGCGATAAAGAGGAGGTTTATAAACTATATAAGCGTTTGGTAAAAGTAGGAGTGGATACCTGGATAGATAAAGAAAGACTTTTGGCTGGGCAAGATTGGTCGACAGAAATTCGGAAGGCAGTCAAGAAAAGCGATGTTGTAGTAGTTTGCCTTTCTCGGCAATTCTCTAAGGCTGGGTTTAGACAAAAAGAAGTAAGGATCGCTCTTGAAGAATCGGACATGAAGCCGCCAGGAACGGTTTATATAATTCCAGCCAAATTAGAAGATTGTGAGGTGCCAGATATTTTGGCTCAATGGCAATGGGTCCATTTGTATGAGCGTGATGGATATAAGCAACTACTACTAAGCTTAGAATCCAGGGCTAACCAGATTAGGGGATCGGCATCAGAGTAGAATTTGCTTCTTGAAGTCGGATCAACTTTAGGTTAAGAAAGAAGCGATTCTCGGTAAATGGCTTTATGAACATTCCACTAGCAAAATAGTGACCAAACGTATTTTCATCTCCGCCGACCACGGCATGGCAATCATCTACTTCCTGCAAAGCGACGTCGTCCCGACTCTGCTCGCTGCGGGCGTTGAGATCATCGTCCTCACCGACGACGACACCAAGGAAAAGATCGCCTCACGCTTCACGGAAGGAGGTACACAGGTAAACAAGTATACAAGTAAACACGCAGACCACGGCGCACGCCCCACGCAGCACGGCTTGATCATCGAAGGCTTGCGATTGAAGCAAGCAAATAATTACGCCAGAAAAATCCAACCACGCCTTCAATGGCTGCTCGCCTACCTGCGCCGCGTCGGCGGCTCGCGCCGCATCAACACCGAAGCCATGGACAGCCACATCTGGGAAGTCTGGGCGGAGAACGGCTGGAAATTCCGTTTGGGCATTT